>WNGP01007295.1_pt1 | contig 19963 bp, 20 predicted proteins | sample 5407671 | NCBI WGS metagenome assembly WNGP01 (sample SAMN13153381, study PRJNA577476) | soil metagenome | isolation source: 40 cm soil or saprolite under Garry oak tree replicate 2 | place: USA:California | collected 2016-06-15 | reverse complement strand
CGCGGTCGTCGCGTTCGCGATCCTGGGGCTCGAGCAGCGCGGCTACCGGCGGTTCGAGCTCGCGATCGCGGCGCTGCTCGGGATCGTGCTGCTCGGCTTCGCCTACGACCTCGCGGTGGTCGGGGCCTCGCCGCCGGGAGTCGCGGCCGGACTGGTGCCCAGTCTGGCCGGACCGGGCAGCCTGCTGGTCGTGACCGGGATCGTCGGCGCGACCGTGATGCCGCACGCGGTCTACCTGCACTCGGCCTTGACGAAGTCGCGGGTGGCCTGCCGCGACGACGCCGAGCGCCGGGAACTGCTCGGATTCGCCCGGCTTGACGTGGTCGTCGCGCTCGGGGCCGCCGGACTGATCAACCTCGCGATGCTCTTCGTCGCCGCGGCGCTCTTTCACCGCGCCGGGCCGGCGGGCGCGGACGCGATCACGGCGGCGCATTCGGCTCTCGGCCGGGTGGTCGGCGGCGGCGCCGCGCTCGCGTTCGCGGTCGCGCTGCTCGCGTCCGGCCTGTCGGCGTCGAGCGTGGGCACCTACGCGGGCCAGGTGGTGATGCTGGGGTTCGCGGGCCGGCGGATCCCGCTCCTGGTCAGGCGGGCACTGACCATGCTGCCCGCGCTCGCCGTTCTGTGGGCCGGGCTGCCGGCCACCAAGAGCCTGGTCATCTCCCAGGTCGTGCTGTCGTTCGGCATTCCGTTCGCGCTGGCGCCGCTGGCGCTGCTAACCCGGCGCGCCGACATCATGGGGTCGCTGGTGAACCGCCGCCTGACCAGCGCGGTGACGAGCGCCATCGCGGCGCTGGTCGTCGGACTGAACGGCTACCTGCTCTACGTCACGTTCGCCGGGTAGCCGGGCGCTGCCCGCGTTCAGTCCGGCCCGGCCGGCGTCCTGGTGACTTCGCGTCCGGCCCGGCGGGCCAGGCCCGCGAGCGCGGCCGAGTCGGCGATGGCCGCCCCGTGCTGGTCGTTGTTGAAGTAGGCGAAGACCGGCGCCTCGCCGGCCCAGCACGCGGTGATCCGGTCCAGCCAGGAGCGCAGCGTCCCGGGCCCGTACCTGGGCCAGGGCTCGGCCGTGCCCTCGTGGAACCTGACGTAGCCCCAGCCTGCGGTCCGCCACAGCGGCGTGACCGGCTGCCCTTGCCGGTCCGCCCAGCACAGCGTCGCCTCGTGGTCGGTGAGCACCTGCCTGATCTCCTCGGACCACCAGGACGAGTGCCGGGGTTCCACCGCGACCCGCACGGTGCCGCCCGGGTCGGACTTGGCGAACTGCGCCAGGCACGCGTCCAGCCTGGACGCGTCGGCGAACAGGTTCGGCGGAAGCTGGAGCAGCACCGGCCCGAGCCGCGGACCGAGGCCGGCGGCGGCGCGCAGCAGCCGCGCGACCGGCTCGGCGGGATCGCGCAGCCGCCTGATGTGGGTCAGGTAACGGCTCGCCTTGATCGCCATCACGAAGTCCGGCGGCGTCCTGGCCTGCCAGTCAGCGAATGTCTCGGCCGCGGGCAGGCGGTAGAACGTGCCGTCGTTCTCCACCGTGGCGTACTGCCCGGCGTAATGCTCAAGCCAGCGCCGGCTCGGCACGCCGGGCGGGTACAGCACGCCGCGCCAGTGGCGGTACTGCCAGCCGGAGGTTCCGACATACAGGGGCACGCAGCAGTATCTGCCCGGCCGGCGGTGCCGTACTCGGTCGCCGCGCGGCAGAACAGGCGCTGGCGGGCCAGGCTCTCAACCTTTTGCCGGGGGCGGTCGTAGAAGGAGTATGAGGTCGACTCCGCAGGAGGCGCCGGTGGGCGATGACGCAGCAGATTCCTTTGAGGAGTTCGTGCGCGGCCGTTCGGCGTACCTGTTCAAGCTGGCCCTGCTGCTGACCGGGCAGAACCGGGCCGAGGCCGAGGATCTGCTCCAGATCGCCCTCGAACGGGCCTACCGGCGGCGGGCCCAGCTCCTACGGGATCAGAGCCCTGAGCCGTACGTGCGCCGGGTGCTGGTCAACGCCTCCATCGACCGTCGGCGGGCGCTCCGGCGGCGCCCCGAGCAGCGTCTGGAGGCGGGTGATTCCGGCCCTGCCGTGGACGACCGCACGTCCCAGGTTGCCAACCGCGACTTGCTGCTGCGGTCGCTGGCGGTGCTCCCGCCGCGGCAGCGTGCGGTGCTCGTGCTGCGGTACTGGCAGGACCAGTCCGAGGCGGAGATCGCCCAGATGCTGGGCTGCAGCGTGGGCACGGTCAAGAGCCAGGCATCGCGGGGGCTTGCGCGGCTGCGCGAGCTGGCCGAAGCGTCATCCGCCAGGCCATCGAGATACCCGGAGGGGCATCAGCGCCATGAGTGACTTCGAACGCCAGCTACGGGAGGTGATGGACGCGGCGGTCGCCGATGCCCAGCCTCCGTCAGACGTGATGGAGCTCGTCCGCCGCCGGCACCGGCGGCGCAACGCGCGGCTCGCCGGCGCGAGCGCGGTCGCCCTCGCTGTCCTGGTTGCCGCGGCGCCGGTTGCGGGCGCCTTGCGGGGCGGGGGCGGCCCGCACTCGCACCGGCATGGGTCGAGCGCGCCGCTGTTTCCCGGCGGCGGCCGGATCCTGACCGACCATCGAGGGGTCCTGGAGTGGCTTTACCCTGACGGCAGGACAGTGTGGATCGCATCCGGCTTCGCCGGGGCCACGTTGGCCGGCGGGAAACTGCTGGCCTGGAAGAACGTGAATCCCCCCGGCGCCTCCAGGTTCCTGCCGCGGCACTGTTTTGATCCCGAGTGCACGCGCTTTATCGGCCAGAGCTACTACACGATGAATCTTGACGGATCGGACTCCAGGCTGGTCCTTCCCGCCGAGCGCCCCGTCGGGAACGCGGAGATATGGCACGCCGACGTGCAGCTGTCGCCCGACGGCTCGAAGCTCGGCTACGTCCGCTACGAGCAACTTCGCAATGGCTCGACCAGGGCCAGCGAGCTATGGACGATGAACCTGAAGACCAGGCGGAAGACCGACCTGGGCCCCGACCCCGGCCCGTTTGCGTGGAAGGACAGCACCACGATGCTCGCCCAGTCGGCCGACGGCAGAGCCCTGGAGCTGATCAGTGCCACCAGCGGGAACCGTGCGACGTACCTCTCCGTGGACGACCGCCGAATGATCCGCGCCTACGAGGCGGCCCGCCCGGGAAACGGGCCTCCGGTCTCCATCGGGCTCGACGGCTGGAGCCCCGGCCCCGGTCCCGCCGTGCTCGCCGTGACACTCGCGGGCAGGTTCCAGATCGGGCGCGATGGGTCGATGCCTGCGGAGTTCCTGATCGAGAAGACCAGCATCCTCGCCTTCGCCCCCGGCAGGCAGCCATGGATCTCGCTGACGTGGCAGTGGGGACCAGACGGGGTATTCCTGCTTCGGGCCAAGGTCGGCACCTGCGACTGCCCAGATACCTGGAGTAACGCCACGTATACGGGGACCGCCCGCAAACAGGTGCTGTCCCGCCAGCAGACCTTTGCCTGCACTTCCAGCCGAAACCGCTGTACGGACGGGGAACCTTGCTGGCCTGGGCGCCGTAGCCGGGCACGGCGCGGGTTTGTGCCTCCTTGGGGGGCACCAGCGTTTTCGCAGGTCAGCGCCCTTTCTGACGGATTTTCCCGATCCCGTCCGGGCCTGACTGGTATGCGCCGTGATCCAGTGTGGCCCGGCTGCGGTGCAGGTCAGCGCCGGTTCTGACAGCGCAGCAAGCCGATTTACTGGCCTGTTCCCGTCTGCGTTGCCCTCCGGGCATCGGGTGCGCTGGCCAGATGCAGTACCCGCCCTGGTAGCCAGGCGGGTGGCGTCGCCGATGGTGCGGACCGCGTCGTCGACTCGGCCGAGCGCCAGATAGCTGTTGGCAAGGTCCTCACTCCAGGCCGCGACATCGAACCATGTCTCGTCCTCGTGGGCGCGCGCCAGCGCCAGGTACTCCTCCAGGGCGGCGGCACGCTCGGCGTGATCGTCACCAGCTTGCTCCACCCGGTCCATGATCTCGTCGATGCGCTCCTCCAGCGAAGACGCCGTCGGCCACGACGAGCGCCGGGAGCCTTACCTGTTCCGCTGGTCCCGGCGAGCGCCGGGAGCCATTCTTCACCTTCCGGCGGCGGGAGCGGCAGGGTGGGGGCGACATGGGCACTACCGTAGCGAGGTGAGCGCCGCCTGCGGCTGGCGCATCCGTACGGTGCTAGATACCGCCCAGCCGGGCGTCGATGGCTGCCGCGCTGGCCTCGGGGCCAAGGCCAGTGATCGTGACATGCAGGTCGGCCCGCCTATACGACCGCTTGAAATAGGAGATGTCGGCCTTGATCTCCTTAAGCTGAAGGGCTCGCTCCTCGTCGGTGAGGTGCTTGTCGATGGGCCGCGAGTCGATGTCATAGAAAGTGATCCGCTCCAGAACGTTCGCCGGCGTGTCGTGGACGGCCACGGTCACGCAGGGCACGCGCCGGATGACCCGCAGGAAGGCGTCTCGCAGGCCGCTGGGCGGCAGCGCGATCACGCAGTCCGGGTTGGCGGTCGCGATGCGCTCCAGCACCACGGCGCATTCCTTACGGTAGGGGTAACTGGTAAGGAACCTGGCCTGAAGCCGCTCGATGGAGACCCCGAAGTGCCGTTCGATCTCCTCGTCGAGGTCGAAGAAGGGCCAGCCCCGCCGGCCGGCGAGGAGCCTGCCGACCGTCGTGGTGCCCACGCAGCTCACACCGACCAGGCTGACTCGCAACTCAGGCTCCTCTCTGCGCCGCCGCCGCAGCTCGCGTCCGCCAAGAGCGGGCCGGTCAGCCGCTCCTGGCCGAGTTCCTGACTGAGTTTGCCTTCACCAAGGCCGCCCGCGCGGCTTTCGCGATCTTTTTGTCCGGATGCAGCTTCCCGGCGGTCAGCAGCGCCTGATTGGCGATGGCGTGACGGGAGCGCCACATCTGCTCGAACAGGACGGCCTCCAAACCCGGCGCGGCGGCACGCCGTACCGCTGCGGCCACGCCGTCGCAGCCGCCGGTCGCATACCCGGCCACGATATCCCGCGAAGCCATGACGACGGCGTCGCAGTCGAGTGGCTTGAGGCCAGGCAGCGGGTCGTGCTGAGCATCCCGCCCGGCCCGCCGGTTGAGTTCCGCAACGGCGTAGGGCCGGATGGCGGGCAGCGACGTCGCCGAGCGCCAGGCGGCGTCGGTGTCACCCTCGATATCCGCAGCGATCTGCACGCCTGTCGCCAGGTAGACGTCGTCCTCGTCCACCGCCGCCTCCAGCAGCGCGCTCACGGCCCCGGCCGGTCCCCGCGCCGCGAGCCAGGCGCGCAGTTCCCGCTCGAACGCCTCACCCGACATGCCCAGCCGGCAGATGATGAGCTGGCGCGGCATCAGTTCCGCGGACTCCGGCAGCGCTTCGGTCTTTGCCCCGAGTTCCCGGGTGACCGCCCACGTGCCCAGCGGGGTGATCGAGACGGCCGGGCCGTCCACGGTGACCACGCCGAACTCCGCGGCCAGCTGTAGGAATGCCGCTGTGGGGTCACCGTGCCTGGCCGTCCACGACGTCCACTGGCGGCGGGCGGAGGAGGGTGTCATCCCATCGGTGGCCCCCTCGGCGATTGCCGCCGAGAGAATGTCCGCGGTTGCGGTGCCGTGCTGCTCCAGGAGCTTGAAGATGGGAAAGTTGCCGATGCCATCGAAGTCCAGCGGTGCCGGATCGGCTCCCAGGGGCAGCGCGTGCTCCACGCCGTGCGCGAACAAGGCGTCGAGCGCACGGCACCAATCGGCAATGATCTGCGTGTCGGTGCGCTCCGCGCCGCCAGAGAGTTCCGCGGCCCGGTGGATCAGCTCGTGGTCTCCGCTCATGTGCACGTATCCGGCGTGGTAGGCGATCTCGTAGATCCACTGCAGCAGGCTCGTCGTCTCGTCGGTCACGGCATCGCCGTCGGCGACCAGGCCCAGCGTCAGGGCCGCGTCCGGCTGCGCGCATGGCGAACGCCAGCCGGACTGCGCGTCCACGGGGCCATCCCCGAACCAGTCGGCCAGCCGCCGCGCCGCCTGCAGCGGCAACGACGCCCGCGCCGCCGCGGCGAGTTCCGCCTCGGTCACATTCCGGACGGGAATGGTCGCGGGAAAGGTTAGACGACCGCTCATCTCTGCCTCTCGGGAAGCCGCTTTCGGGAGCCAGCAGCGCCAGAAGCCACGGTAGCGCCGAGCCGATAGGGTCCCTGGGTGGACAACGCAACTTCACGAGATGATCTTCACGAGGCGGCCCGCCTGGCACGCCAGTGCGCCGTCCTTGCGAGCGCGGTCGCGCTGGCGCGCTGGATCGGACCAGCCAAGCGGCCTGTAACGCCCGCGCAGGTGCTGTCCAAGGCGGATGCGCCAGCCGCCGGCGCCGCGATCGGGGTCCGGGTGCCGCCGAAGATCCGCTCCGCCGCTGACCTACCGGAACTGCACCGACCCTGGTCCGTGGGGGTCGCGACGGGCCTGCTGCGGATCAGCGACGGGATGGTCACGGGCGGGCAGGCCCTGGAGGGCTGGCCGCCCGGCGACGCCGCGCTGCTCGACGCGTGGTTCGCGGCACTGCGTGCCGTGTGCCAGACGATGGCCGACCCCCAGCAGGAGGACAGCGTCACTGGAATGCTGGTGTTCGCGCTGGCGCTGCTCACGGTCCTGGAGGACAAGGAAGTTCCGGCGGGTGCCGAGCTATGGCGCGCGGTGCTGGAAGAGTCCGGTGATCTTCGCGACACCTACGACCTGGACCTGGTGCCCTTCGCGGCGATGCGGCACACCGGGCGGGCCGGCGAAAGCCAGCTCTGCGGCATGGTGGCGCTGCTGGTCAGCTTCGGGGCGGTTACCGGCGACGCGGGCAGGCCGGTGATCACCGCGCTGGGCCGCAGGGCGGTGCGACGGCTGGAGGACGCTCTGCCCCGGTCGGCCGACGCGGATATCTCCGCCGCCGAACTGATCGCGGAGATAGCCGAATTCGACGGCCCCGCGCAGCGGCTGGACGCCGCGTCCGAGTGGCTGGAGCAACGGGACCCGAGGGAGATCCTGGAGGCCGCCGAGTCGACGTCGCCTCCGCTGCGCAGCGTGGCCGCTGACCTCGTCATGATGCTGGGCGAGGACGCCATCCCGACCTGGCGCGAGTTCTCGGCGGCGCCGAACGTCGGCCCGCACGCCCGCTATGCGCTGTACTCCTTCGACCAGGGGCCGGAACCGGGCGAGCGGGACCTTGACTGGCTCGCCGCCGAATCGGCCGCCGCCGCGCTGGGCGGCAAGGGTCCCGACGAGGCGCTGTGCGTGCTCTGGGAGACCGTGCGCGGAGAAGACCTGGCCGGCCGCCTCGCCGTGGTGCGCGGGACCGGCCATCCTGCTGCCGGGAAACTGGCACGCGCCCTGACCGAGTTCACCGCGCCGGGCGTACCGCGCAGCATCGACCAGGGAATGGAGCTCAAGGTCACGCTGAAGCACACGAAACCGGCGATCTGGCGCAGCGTGCGGCTGCCCGTCACCGCCACCCTGGCCGATCTGCACTGGGTGATCCAGATCCTGTTCGGCTGGGACGGTGACCACCTGCACGCGTTCCGGGTGGTCGGCAGAGCGTACAGCGACCCGGACTTCGCCCTGGAAGACACGGCCGACGAGGATGACATCCGGGTCCGTGACGCCTGCCGGCCAGGGGTCAAGGTGGGGTACGAGTACGACTTCGGGGCAAGCTGGGAGCACGAGATCACCTCGAAGAAGGCCTTCACGCTCGACCCGGCCCACGCGTACCCGGTCTGCGTGGCTTACCAGGGCGACTCCCCGGCCGAGTATTCCGAAGAGGAGGACCCGCAGAAACCCGCCCCGTTCAACCTCGCCGACGTCAACCGCATGCTCGCCGCACTCGTCCGATGAGCCCGACACCTCGGAGAATCCCGGAGAACGCGGAAAAGGGCGGGCCAACGCGGAATATAGATTCCCTGTGAGCGGCGTGCCAAGCCCACAGCTAGCGAGGTGTGGGTGGGAGGTTATGGAGGTGGAGGAAATGCCGGAGGCCGCGCACATTGCGGCCAGCGCGCTGCGGGTAAACGCTGTCTGACAATTGTTGTACAATTGGGCTATGAGCGTTGGATTCCGCCCCACCGAAGAAGACCTCCGTATGATCGAAGCCAACCGCCGCGAGGGTGAGAAGACCAGCGACGTCATCCGCCGCGCGCTGCGACTGCTGGACCGCGAGGCGTGGGAGGAACGTGCCCGCGCCGACATGCACCGGCTGAGGACCGAGGACCTCTCCGCCGAAGCGGACGCATGGAGGTACGACGCCGACGGCAACATCCGGATCGCCGGTACCGGCCTTACAGTTCCGGCGAGGCTACAGGACCGCGCGTGATCCGCGGGGCGGTCTATCCCGTAGACCTCGGCGATGCCAAGCGAGGCCATGAGCAGCGGGGGCGGCGCCTCGGGCTCGTCATCAGCATCGAACAGGACGCTTGGGCTACGGTGACCATCATCCCGACCTCCAGTAGCGCACAGCCATCCGTATTCAGGCCGGAAGTTGTCGTCGCGGGGCGCGACACCAAGATCCTGATCGATCAGATCCGCACCATCGACGTCTCGTACGTCACCGGCGAACTCGTGGACTACCTCTCACGGGACGACATGGCGCAAGTTGACCATAGTCTGTCGCGGTACTTCGGTCTCCCGCGCTGACGCGGCCGGCCGCTATGCGTGGCAGCTTCGCACAGGCCCGATCGCCGATGCGGCGCGAGGAGGCGTGGCTGCTTCCCGCCATCGGGGAAAGGTAGTTTTGCGTTCTTCAGCGGCGCAGGGCGGGGGGAAGCAGCGCGGCGTGCGCCTCGAGCAGGTCGTCGCAGAGCGCGACGGTCTGGTCGGTGGTCAGCGTGGCCGCCGCGTTGGGGTCGAGCAGCGCCGCCTGGTAGACGTGGTCCCTGCTGCCGGTCAGCGCGGCCAGGACGGTCAGCTCGACCACGTTGAGGAACGTCCGGTTCAGCGCGGCGAGCTGCGGCGGCAGCGCGCCGACCGGCCTTGGCCTTGGCCCGCCGCGGCCCAGCTCGCACGGCACCTCGACACAGGCGCTGGCCGGCAGGTTCTCGATCAGCCCGCCGTTACGCACGTTGACGTAGATCTCCTGCTCGGTCCCGGTCTCGGTCGAGTAGATGAACTGCGAGGCCAGCTCGTCGGTCGGCTCGAGCGCGAGCGGCTCGCCGGCGTCAAGCTGGCCGCTCCACTCGTCGAGCTCCCGCAGGTTCTCCTCCGAGCGGGCCAGGTAGTCGCCGACGAAGATGCGGAACCGCTCGACCTGAGAGTCGTGCCGCATGAACCACGGCACGTACTCGGCCGAGTGCTCGCTCGACTCGGTCGGGAAGTAGCCGAACCGGCGGAAGATCTCGACCCTGACCCGCCGCCGCAGCTCCGGGTCGGCGTCGATCACCTCGGCCAGCTTCGGGTACAGCGAGGTGCCGTTGTGCTCGAACCGCAGCACGAACGCCTGGTGGTTGAACCCGGCGGTGAGGAAGGTGACCTCCGCCGGGTCGAGGCCGACCAGGCCGGCCAGGAACGCGTGGGTGTCCCGCACCGAGTGGCAGAGCCCGAAAACCCGGGAGAAGCCGGTTCCCTCGTAGACCGCCCACGGCAGCATCGCCATCGGGTTGGTGTAGTTCAGCAGGTACGCGTCCGGGCAGTGCCGCAGCATGTCCTCGGCGAGCGAGACGGCGACCGGGATCGTGCGCAGCCCGCGGAAGATCCCGCCGATGCCGAGCGTGTCCGCGATCGTCTGGCGCAGCCCGTACCTGGCCGGGATGTCGAAGTCCAGCCGCGTCGCGGCGTAGCCGCCGACCTGGATCTCGTTGATCACGTAGGAAGCGCCGCCGAGCGCGTCGGCCCGGCTGGCCGACGCGGTGACCGTCGCGGCCGAGCCGGTCTGCGCGACGATCTGGCGGACCAGCCGCTCGGCGAAGGACAGCCGCTCGGGACTGATGTCGTGCAGCGCGAGCTGAAGCTCCCCGCCGAACGCGGTGAACCCGCACAGGTCGGTGACGACGTTACGGGTGAACTCGATGCTGCCTGCGCCGATGAACGCGACCTTGATCACAGCTCGAAAGTGTTCCATTACGACCAGATTCGTGCAAGAGCACGCAGCATCGCCCTGGACGGGTCCTCATGACCTGCGGCCTGTCTGCTCAACTGTGATTGGTCTGTGATTGACAGGGTGCGCCGCGGACGCCCAAGATATGCCTCAAACACCGCATGTCCGTTCCACCTGGGTTGTTCCCCGCGACAGCGTGAAGAAGGCCACCGATGGGATCACATCACCTGCGGGCCGTGCGTACCTTCTCGGCCCTGACCGCCTGCGCCCTGGCCGTGCTCGGACTGGGAGCCTGCGGCGCCGGCAGCGGCAAGTCGGGGTCCGGCAAGTCCATCTCGATCTGGGAGGGCTACACCGGCGCCGAGCAGAAGGAGTTCATGCACCTGGTCTCGGTCTACGAGAAGGCCAATCCGGGCGTCAAGGTCAGCGTCCTGCAGGTCAACAACGACAACTCGCTGCAGAAGGTGCTGACCGCCGTGCGCGGCGGGACGCTGCCCGACATCGCCTACCTGTACGGCTCGTGGGCGCCGAACGTGGCCAAGATCCCGCAGGTGGTCAACCTCACCAGCGTCGTCGCGAAGCCCTCGGTGCACTGGAGCGACTTCTGGGTCGGCGAGCGGGACGTGGCGACCGTCAACGGGAAGGTGATCGGCATCCCCGCGCTGGTCGACAACCTCGCGGTCGTCTACAACAAGACGCTGTTCGCCCAGGCCGGCCTCAAGCCGCCGGCCTCGAACTGGACCTGGGCGCAGTTCCAGGCCGACGCCAAGGCGCTGACCAGTCCGGCGAAGAAGCAGTACGGCACCGCCTACGTGACCCCGGGCTCGGAAGACACCGTCTGGCACTGGGAGGCGCTGCTCTGGGAGGCGGGCGGCAAGATACTGAACCCGGCCAACACGAAGGCGGCGTTCGACTCCCCGGCCGGGCTGACCTCCCTGGAGACGCTGCGCACGATGGCGGTCACCGACCACTCCATGTACCTGGACCCGGCGGACTCGGCCTACGCCAACCTGTTCAACTCCGGCAAGCTCGGCATGGTAGTGACCGGACCGTGGGACCTGTCCGCGTTCCCCAACGTGAAGTACGGCGTGCAGGTGATGCCGGAGTACCCGGGCACCGGCGGCGGGCACCAGACCATCTCGGGCCCGGACAACTGGGTGATGTTCAATAACGGCGCGGCGCAGGTGAGCGCGGCGGAGAAGTTCCTGCTGTGGCTGACCGCTACGCCGCAGGCGAAGGCCTTCTCGCTGGCGACCGGCGACCTGCCGATCCGCGCCTCGGTCTCCAATTCGCCAGGCTTCGCGGCTCAGATGAACGCGGCGCTGCCCGGTGTCAACACGTTCGTCGCTAACCTCGGCAACGTCAAGCAGGCCAGGCCGCAGCTCGCGACGTACCCGCAGATCTCCCAGGCGCTCGGCCAGATGGTCGTGTCAGTCCTGCTCGGCAAGTCCGAGCCAAAGGCCGCGCTCGACGCCGCCGCCGCGAAGGTGAACGCGATCCTGGCCGGCTCTGGCGGCTGAGATGGCGGCGAGCACGGTGGCCGGCGGCCGGCGGTCGCCGGCCGCGTCGGCCAGCCACGGCCCTGGCCGGCGCCGGGCGCGTGTCGAGTCCGCGACGGGCTGGGCGTTCGTCACGCCCGCCGCCGTGATCATCCTGCTGTTCGGCGCGGTCCCGATCGTGTGGTCGCTGGTCATGTCCTTCACGCGGAACAACCTGCTGTCGCCGAGCACGCCGTTCGTCGGGCTACGGAACTACCGGCAGCTTCTGCACGACCCGGTTGTGGCGCAGGCGATCGGGCACACGATCGTTTATACGGCGCTATTCGTGCCGGGAACCATGCTCGTCGGCCTGTTCCTCGCCGTCGCGATGAACAGGCAGCTTCGCTTCATGTGGTTTTACCGAACGGCCGCCTACGCGACGATGGCAATCTCCACGATCAGCGAGGCGCTGGTCTTCATCTGGCTGTTCGACCCGACCTACGGCATCGTCAACTACGCCTTCAGCCTGGTCGGGCTGCCGCAGCAGCAGTTCGTCAACAGCCCGTCGGAGGCACTGTTCGTGATCGTGGTGATGACGATCTGGGGCTGGGCCGGGTTCGCCGTCGTGATCTACCTGGCCGCGCTGCAGGGCGTACCGAAGGAACTGACCGAGGCGGCCGCCATCGACGGCGCAGGCCGCTGGGCGACGTTCCGGCGGGTGACGTTGCCGCTGCTGAGCCCGGCGTCGCTGTTCCTCGCGGTCTGGCTGACGATCAACGCGCTGCAGTTGTTCGACGAGGTCTACCTGTCGACCCAGGGCGGCCCGCTCGGCGCGACCACGGTGGTCGTGTACTACCTGTACCAGCAGGCGTTCGAAAACTTCAACGCCGGATACGCCTCGGCCATCGCCTACCTGCTGTTCCTCGTGATCCTGGTGGCGACGGCGATCCAGTTCAGGGTCGGCCGCCGATTCACCTACTACCGGTCATGATGCGTCGTGCCGGAGGCGCGCAATTGAGCATTGCGGATCTGACGAAGAAGGCGGCAGCCCCGCCGGCCGCGGCGGGACTGGCCAGCGACGCTGGCCGCTGCCGTTCAGCCCGTGGCACCTGGTGCTGATCCCGGCGACCATCATCTTGGTCTTCCCGTTCGTCTGGATGCTCGTCACCTCGGTCGAGACGCCTTCGGAGGCGCTGCGGTTCCCGCCCGACCTGACCCCGCACGTGCTGCGGTTCGGCAACTACCCCGCCGCGCTGCAGGCTGCGCCGTTCGGCCGGTTCTTCTGGAACAGCGCCGTCGTCGCGGTCACGACCGTGGTCTGCAACCTGGCGTTCTGCGCGGCCGCCGGGTACGCGTTCGCCAGGTTCAGGTTCCTCGGCCGGGGCCTGCTGTTCGTGGTGATCATGGCCACGCTGATGGTGCCGTTCCAGGTGACGATGATCCCGCAGTTCATCATCACCAAGTGGATCGGCGTGCACCTGCTGACGCTGCCGATCGAGTACGAGGAGGCCGCCAGGGTCGACGGCGCCACCAGGATGACCGTGCTGCTGCGGATCGTGCTGCCGCTGTCGGCGCCGGCCCTGGCCACGCTGGCCGCCCTGACGTTCCTCGACTCGTGGAACAACTTCCTGTGGCCGCTGATCGCGATCAACTCGCCGAGCGAGATGACGCTGCCGCTCGGGCTGGCCACGTTCCAGGGCGCCCACTCCACGGAGTGGACGCTGCTGATGGCCGGCAACATGATGAGCCTGATCCCGATGCTGCTCGTCTTCCTGCTTGCTCAGCGGTACTTCGTCCGGTCGGTCGCCGCGACCGGGCTGACCGGGACCTGACTGATAGGGGAAAGGACCTATGACCGATAACGCGACCGACCCGCAGGCTCCCGTGCGGCAGGCCTACGCCGGCCGCACCGAGTCGGAGATCGCGTCGCAGCCGGACTGCTGGCGGCGCGCCGCGGCGATGCTGCCCGACGTGGCCGGCCTGCTGCCGGCCGCGGGGGAGCGGGTGGCCGTCGTCGGCTGCGGCACGTCGTGGTTCATCGCCCAGTCCTACGCGGTGGCCAGGGAGGCGGCCGGCCTGGGCGAGACCGACGCGTTCGCGGCGTCCGAGATGCCGGCCGGCCGCCGTTACGACCGGCTGGTCGCGCTGTCGCGGTCCGGCACGACCACGGAGGTGCTGCGGCTGCTCGCCGGGGTCGGCGCCGCGCAGCCGACCGTCGCGATCACCGCCGACGCGGACACGCCGGTCGCCGCGTCGGCCGACGCCGTGATCGCGCTCGACTTCGCCGACGAGGAGTCGGTCGTGCAGACCAGGTTCGCGACGACCGAACTGGCGCTGCTGCTCGCGCACCTGGGCGCCGGCATCGAGCCGGCCGCGCAGGCGGCGGAACGCGTGCTGGCCGCCTCGCTGCCGGCCGCGCTGACGAGCGGCCGGCAGTTCACCTTCCTCGGCACCGGCTGGACCTGCGGGCTGGCTAGCGAGGCCGCGCTGAAGCTGCGCGAGTCGGCCGGGATGTGGAGCGAGGTGTACCCGGCGATGGAATTCAGGCACGGCCCGATCGCCGTGACCGGTCCGGGCAGCGTCGTGTGGATGCTCGGGCGGACACCGGACGGCCTGGCCGGCCAGGTCGAGGCGGCCGGCGGGCTGATGTGGCAGAGCGGCGAGCACCCGCTCGCCGAGCTGGTCCGCGCGCAGCGGGTCGCCGTGGCGATCGCGGGCGCCGCGGGCCTGGACCCGGACCGGCCGCGCAACCTGACCAGGTCGGTGATCCTGGACGGGGCCGGGCCCGCCAGCCCCGCCAGCCCCGCCAGCCCGGCCGGTCCGGCGGGTCCGGCGAATCGGGTGCGATGATCCTGGTCGTCGCGCTCAACCCGGCGCTGGACATCACGCATCACGTGGCCGGGGTCGACTGGGCCGGGGCCAACCGTCCGTCCGCCGTTCACGCCCGGGCCGGCGGCAAGGGGCTGAACGTGGCCCGCACGCTGCGCGCGCTCGGCCAGCCGGTGACGCTGACCGGGCTGGCCGGCGGGCTGACCGGCCGGGCGCTGCTCGACGGCCTGGACGGCACCGGGATCGTGACCGAGCTGACGCCGATCGCGGGGGAGACCAGGCGGACATTCGCGGTCGCGGACAGCGTGACCGGGCAGACGGCGTTGTTCAACGAGCCGGGGCCGGCCGTTTCCGCGCCCGAGTACCGGCAGTTTTTCGTTACCTATGACAAGGCACTGGCGTCGGCCGTGGCGGTCGTGCTGTCGGGCAGCCTGCCGCCCGGCGTCCCGCCGGACAGCTACGCCGGGCTGATCGCGGCGGCCGGCCGGGCCGGGGTTCCGGCGGTTCTCGACGCCAGCGGCGACGCCCTGGCCAGCGGCGCGGCGGCCGGCCCGGCGCTGGTCAAGCCCAACCTGGCCGAGCTCGAGACGGCCGCCGGGCGCGGGCTGCGCACCGCCGCCGAGAACCACGCGCCCGAGCTGCCCGAGGTCGAGGCGGCCGCGTACGGGGCGCGGACTGCCGACGGCCCAGATCTGCCCGCGGTCGAGGCGGCAGCGCGGGGGCTGGTCGCGCTGGGGGCCGGAGCCGTCGTGGTCTCGCTCGGGGCGCACGGGCTGCTCGCCGTCGGACCCGACGGCACCTGGCACGCGCGGCCGCCCGGGCCGGTGTCCGGGAACCCGACCGGCGCTGGCGACGCCGTCGCGGCCGGGCTCGCCGACTCGCTGGCGCGCGGCCATGACTGGCCGGCCATGCTGCGGCACGCGGCGGCGCTCGGCACCGCGTCGGCGGTCACGCCGGTGGCCGGCGAGTTCGCGCTGGCGGACTACGAGCGCCTGGTCACGACGGTCCAGGTCATCGGGGCCGGGCCGGGGCGGGAGCGTGGCTAATGCCGTCGAGCGGCACGGCGGAGATCATCGCGGCGGCCCGGGCCGAGGGCCGTGGCGTCGGCGCGTTCAACCTGATCGGGATCGAGCACGCCGAGGCGATCGTCGCGGGTGCGGAGGCGGCCGGCCTGCCGGTCGTGCTCCAGATCAGCGAGAACTGCGTGAAGTACCACGGCGCCCTCGAACCGATCGCGCTCGCCGCGCTGACCATCGCTGGGGCGGCCGCGGTGCCGGTCGCCGTCCACCTGGACCACGCCACCAGCGTCGGCCTGGTCCGGGCGGCCGCCGCGGCCGGCGTCGGGTCGGTGATGTTCGACGCGTCGGCCCTGGACCACGCGGCCAACGTCGCGGCCACCGCCGAGCTGGCACGCTGGTGCCATCGGCGCGGCATCTGGGTCGAGGCCGAACTCGGCGAGATCGGCGGCAAGAATGGCGTGCATGCCACCGGAGTGCGGACCAGGCCCGACGACGCGGCCGCCTACGTGACGGCGACCGGCGTCGACGCCCTGGCCGTGGCCGTCGGCAGCTCGCACGCCATGCTGAGCAGGGACGCCGTGCTCGACTTCGACCTGATCGGGCAGATCAGGGCGCGGGTGCCGGCCGCCGTGCCGCTCGTGCTGCACGGGTCGTCCGGCGTCCCCGACGCCTCGCTGTCCAAGGCGATCATGGCCGGGATGACGAAGATCAACATCGCCACGCAGCTGAACAAGGTGTTCACCGCCGCGGTGCGGGAGCGGCTTGCCGCTGACGAGCGGCTGGTCGACCCGCGCGGGTACGGCGCGGCCGGCCGGGACGCGGTCACGGCCGAGGTCACCAGGCTGCTCGGCGTGCTCCGGTGCTGGCCCGGGGGGACGACCCCCCGGAACCCCCCGCAGGTGGCGGGCTGATGAGTCGGTACCGGCGCCTGAACGACCTGCTGGAACTGCTCGCCGCGGACGGCCAGGTCACCGTGGAGCGGGCGGCGACCGCGCTCGGCGTCTCCGCGGCCACGGTACGGCGCGACTTCGACGACCTGGCCGCCCAGCAGATGCTGACCAGGATCCGCGGCGGCGCGGTTGCCCGCGGGGTGACCTACGACCTGCCGCTGCGGTACAAGACCGAGCGGCACCCGACCGAGAAGCACAAGATCGCCGTCGTGGCCGCGGCCATGATCCGCCCCGGTCAGGTCGCCGGGCTCAACGGCGGCACGACCACCACCGAGGTCGCCAGGGCGCTGGCGGTCCGCGCCGACCTCCAGTCGGGCGACCCGCTCGCGCCGGCGCTGACCGTGGTGACCAACGCGCTGAACATCGCCGCCGAGCTCGCCGTGCGGCAGAATATCAAGATCGTGGTCACCGGGGGAGTGGCGCGGCCGCAGTCCTACGAGCTGACCGGCCCGCTGGCAACGGGCGTGCTCGAGCAGGTCGCGCTGGACGTCGCGATCCTGGGCGTCGACGGGATCGGCGCGGAGGCGGGAGCCACGGCGCACCACGAGGGCGAGGCCAGCATCAACCGGCTCATGACCCAGAGAGCGGACCGGGTGATCGTCGCGGCCGACTCGTCCAAGGCCGGGCGGCGGGCGTTCGCCAGGATCTGCGCGGCCAGTGAGGTGGACGTGCTGGTGACCGACGCCGGCATCGATGCCGACCAGGAGGCTCGGCTCACCGAGGCGGGCGTCCGCGTCGTCATCGCCTGAGCGCGCGCGGCCGGGACGGCCGGAAAATGAGAGGCCGGCTCCTGGCCCGCTGTGGCAACATGCGCGGGTGGACAAGGCGGCCATCACGGCGGACCTCGTGTCGCGGCTGATTGCCGCGCAGTTTCCGCAGTGGGCGGGACTACCCGTCAGGCCCGTGGAGCTCGACGGCTGGGACAACACCACGTTCCGCCTGGGCGAGGACATGTCCGTGCGGTTGCCCAGCGGCGACAAGTACGTGCTTCAGGTCGACAAGGAGCACCGGTGGTTGCCCGTGCTCGCCCCGCGCCTGCCGCTGCCTATCCCTCAGCCGCTGGCGAAGGGCGCCCCTGGGTGCGGGTTCGTCAGGCCGTGGTCGGTTTACCGCTGGCTCGACGGCGACACCGCGACCGCCGAGCGGGTCACCGATCAGGTCGCCTTCGCGGCCGACCTGGCCGGGTTCCTGACCGCGCTGTACCGGATCGACGCGCGGGGCGGCCCGCCGCCCGGAGACCACAACTTCTTCCGCGGCGGCCCGCTGACCGTCTATGACGGCGAGACCAGGGCGGCGATCGCGGCGCTCGGCAGCGAGGTCGACGCCGGGTGCGCGACGCGGGCGTGGGAGGCAGCGCTGCGCGCGACATGGCGGGGGACTCCAGTCTGGGTGCACGGCGACATCGCCAGCGGGAACCTGCTTGTCCGCGGCGGTCGCCTGCACGCTGTCATCGACTTCGGTTGCTCTGGCGTGGGTGACCCCGCCGGCGACACCGCGATCGCGTGGACGTTCCTGTCCGGCGAGGCCCGCCGGGTGTTCAGGTCGCTGCTGCCCTTCGACGAGGCGACGTGGGCACGGGGCCGGGGCTGGGCGTTGTGGAAGGCGCTGATCGTGCTCGTTGACGCCCTGGACAACGATCCGCAGGATGCGATCTTGACCAAGCGCGTCATCGACGAGGTTCTCGCCGAGCACGAGGCCTGCGGCGCCCTCTAGCCGGCCAGCGTTCAAAGGTTCAGCTCGATGGGAGCTCGTGGGGCCGGGGCGGCTAGCTGGCGGCGGAGATCCGGTCGCCCACGCTGATCTGGCCATCGGTCAGGATGTCCGCGTTGAGGCCGGCCCGGTGGATGAGGTCCTTGATGATGCCGGGCCTGGTCAGCTCCTGCAGGTGCTGGCACGGCTCGCAGAGCTTGACGCCGAGGCACTCTACGTCACCGACCAGGAAGCGCTTGCCGACCAGGTTGTTCAGCCGCACGCCGCGCACGACCACCTGGCGGCGGGACTGGGCGCCGGTGAGGCCGACGTCCTCGAGCGCCTCCGCCTCGATCAGGGTCAGCGCCTCGCCGGGTCGCGCGCCGTGCTCACAGAACTGGCGGTCGCCCTTGAGTCCCTTGCCCGAGATGGCGGCAACGGACTCGACTTGGGCAAGCGCCTCGCTGGGCCCGATGTTGATCTCCACAACCTTCATGGACCCATCATCGCGGTCGGCGCCGGGGCGGCCAAGCCGGTTTTCCGCGTGCCGAGGACTCGGCGTTGTGCGGCACCCTGGTGTCGTGAGCATGTCCGCACACGGCCGGGAGGCCAGGCTCGGCATCGACATCGGGCGCGTGATCATCGACGGGCCCGCGCATCCCGGCGGCGGGGACACCGCCTTCTTCCGGGGCAGCGAGGCCGTCATGCTGGCCACCCCCGAGATGGCGGGCTCGGTGGCGGCGATCTCGCGCCTGGTCGACCTGTTCGCCGGGCGGGTCTGGCTCGTCTCCAAGTGCGGGCCGCGGGTGCAGGCCAGGACGCTGCGCTGGCTGGCTGGACATGACTTCTACCGGCGGACTGGCCTGCCGCCGGATCATGTCAGGTTTTGCCTGACGCGCCCTGAGAAGCGCATCTACTGCGAGCAACTCAGTCTCACCCACTTCGTGGATGATCATCCTGAGGTCCACACCGCCATCCGCGGATATGTTGATCATCACTATTTCTTCGGACCGCAGGGTGAGTCAGTCCCCGGCTTCGGCAGTCACGCGCGGGACTGGGTCGAGGCCGAGGCGCTGATCAGGGCATCGCTCGGCGCCGGCCCGCGGCGGCACCGGCCTAGAACGCGCAGTACATGATGTGCAGGCCGACCCGGCCGTGTTCCGGGTGTTCGAAGGCGCCTGGCACGGTGCCGACCAGCTCGAAGCCGAGCCGCCGGTAGATCGCGACGGCCGACCGGTTCGTCTCGACCACGGCGTTGAACTGCATTCCCGCGTACCCCCGCTCCCGCGCCCAGTCGAGCGCGAACCGGCACAGCGAGGTGCCCACGCCCTTTCCCCTGGCCTCGCCGGCGACCATGAAGCTCGCGGTCGCGATGTGCGATCCGGGCCCCGCCTTGTTGGGGCCCATCTTGGCGGTCCCCAGCACCCGGCCGGCCTCGGTCGCCACCACGGTCAGGCCGGGCGGCCGCTCGACCCAGGCGTCCCTGGCCTGCTCGGCGGTCATCGCCGGGTCGTAGGGGAACGTGTCCCGGGCCCGGACCACCTCGCGCACGATCGGCCAGACCTGCGGCCAGTCGGTCCCGGCGAACTCTCGAATCTCCACGGCACGCAAGGTATCGGCTCAGCCGGGCCCCGGCCAACCGGGTTCTTCGGCACCGCCGCCCGGGCGCAGCAGCCTTGCAGCGCCGCGGACATCACTACCTAGGGTTCGGGCCAGAACGGAAACTCACCCCGTCCAGTTGCCACCTGAGGTCCGGTGGCGTCGCGGAAAATGAGGGTCATCGCGTCGTCGCGAACCCCTTCGTCGCACAGTAGCCCGCAGACCGCCGCGCAAGCTGCCGCCGTTGCGTCTCGTCGAGTCCGCCGATCGTGACTTCCACGCGGGCGAATATCTCGGGTGGGATTTCCTCGCCCCCGTGGACGAAAACCGATTCAGGCTCGGCAAAGAGGACGGTTACGGCGTCG
>WNGP01001379.1_pt1 | contig 19965 bp, 19 predicted proteins | sample 5407671 | NCBI WGS metagenome assembly WNGP01 (sample SAMN13153381, study PRJNA577476) | soil metagenome | isolation source: 40 cm soil or saprolite under Garry oak tree replicate 2 | place: USA:California | collected 2016-06-15 | reverse complement strand
GAAAAACACCGATGGAATCTTTTATGTACGACGTGGAGAATTGGTGTGCCATGCTGCCATTCTCTTCGGCCTTCACTTTCTGTCAAGTGCACCGGCGAGGGCCGGCGTAAATTCGAAGTGACCAATTTGGACGTTCCCGAAACTAAGGCGGGCAGAGGGTTGGAGAGGGTGACCGGAAGTGGATGAATGGGGATGAAAAATGAGCTTGACAATTCGCTTTTTGTTCGCCTAGGATCGCTGTCGCCCCAATCTCGCATTTCACAAAGGGAGGAAGTCATGACCATTGGACAAATGATGCTTGATGAGTTTGACGAGGAGATGAAGAACACGCGCAGAGTCTTGGAACGCTGTCCCGATGAGAAGTGGAGCTGGAAGCCGCACGAAAAATCCGGCACCGTCGGCTGGCTCGCTGGCCACGTCGCAACGATGGTTGGCTGGCTGCCGATGACCATCAACACGCGGGAGTTCGACTATGCGCCCGTGGGCGGCCCGGGTTTCCAACCGCCGAAGATCGGCAATCGCAAGGAACTCCTCGCCGAATTCGACAAGAATGTCGCCGAATCTCGTGCCGCGCTTTCCACCGTGAGCGACGCGGAAATGATGAAAAACTGGAGGCTGCTTGCCGGTGGCCAGGAAATTTTCAACTTGCCGCGCGTGGCCTGCATTCGGGGCATGGTCCTGAATCATCACATCCATCATCGCGCGCAGCTCACGGTGTATTACCGCTTGATAGGCGTTGCCGTTCCGGGTCTTTACGGCCCCAGCGCCGACGAAGCCCAGCCGGGCGCTGCCGGAGCCGCCGCGAATTAGCATCGCTTTCCGGGGGCGGAGCATTCCGCCCCCGGAGTTTGGCTTGCCGCCTCAGCCTCCTTCCTTGCATCGCGGTATAATGAAGCTCGCCGCTCCTCCGGAGGCTTACCATGAGCACCGAAACTCCCGTCATTCTCTCCGCCGTTCGAACGCCCATCGGAAAATTTCAAGGTGGCCTCGCCGGATTCTCCGCGCCGGAACTTGGCGGGAAAGCTGTTGCTGAAGCGATCCGCCGCGCCGGCCTCGATTCGAACGAGATTGACGAAGCCATTCTCGGCAACGTCGTGCAGGCGGGGCTCGGCCAAAACCCGGCGCGGCAGGCGGCGCTGAAGGGTGGCTGCAATCCCCGTGTTGCCGCGATGACCATTAACAAAGTTTGCGGCTCCGGTTTGAAAGCCGTTGCATTGGCCGCGCAAGCGGTCCAGCTTGGCGAATCGGAAATAGTCGTGGCGGGCGGGATGGAGTCCATGTCCAACTGCCCGTATCTTCTGCCGCAAGCGAGAACCGGCTACCGTATCGGCGATGGGAAACTTGTCGACTCAATGATCGCCGACGGATTATGGGACGCTTACGAAAATTTTCACATGGGCATGACCGGGGAACTCGTCGCCGAAAAATATGGCATTACGCGCGAGGAGCAGGACAAGTTTGCGGTCGCAAGCCACCAGAAAGCGGTGCGCGCGCGAAAATCATGCTTCTTCGAAGCGCAGATTCTTCCCATCGAAGTGCCGCAGAAAAAGGGCGAGCCGGTTGTCATCAAGTACGACGAATCGCCGCGCGAAGATACTTCGATGGAAGCTCTCGCGAAATTGAAGCCCGCGTTCAAAAAAGACGGCACAGTCACGGCGGGGAACGCCCCCGGCACCAACGATGGCGCGGCGGCATTGATTGTTACCAGCGAGCGGAATGCCTCACGCACGGGTAAGCAGCCGATTGCGCGAATTGTCGCGCAAGCCGTCAGCGGCGTCGAACCGAAGTGGGTCATGATGGCGCCAGTGGATGCCGTCGAAAAGTTATTGAAGAAGACCGGCTGGGACCGCGACAAAGACGTCGACCTTGTCGAACTCAACGAAGCTTTCGCCGTCGCTGCCATTGCCGTTACGCGGCAGCTCAAGCTCAATCCCGAAAAAGTAAACGTGAACGGCGGCGCTGTCGCCCTCGGCCATCCCATCGGCGCCAGCGGCGCGCGCATCCTCGTCACCCTGCTCTACGAATTGCAGCGCCGCAATCTCAAGCGCGGCATCGCCGCTCTCTGCCTCGGCGGCGGAAATGCCGTTGCTCTTGCATTGGAACGGTATTAGACAAGGAATCCGTGAAGTATTGCCCGTTGTGCGCAGCTGAATACCGCGAAGAAATCGAGAAATGCGCCACCTGCGAGGCCGCATTGGTTGCCGCGCTTTCTTCCCAGAAGGTGCGCGCTAATCCGCCGCGGCTCCTGTGGAGCGGCCGCGACCTGGTCGAGTTTGACTCTGTAACGGACACTCTTTCTGAGCTCCGGATTCCCGCCTGTTCGGAGCGTGCCCTTGGCGGCCTGATTGGCGCCATCACGCATCGCGCATCCACGATTCACGTGCTTACCAATGATTTTGATCGGGCCTTGAATGTTGCCGCAGCCTCGTTGGCCGCTCGATCGACCGGGTCCGCGCCGACGCAGATCTGCTACAACTGCGCGGCCGCTTGCTCCGCATTCCTCTCTGCCTGCCCCGGTTGCAAAGCGCAATTGATCGTCGAGCCTCTTCCGGCAGAGGATTCCATTCCAGGAGGGTCTCATCCAACCGCCCTCAAGTACTGTCCCATTTGTGATATCAAGTATGGCGCTGGTTTTGAGCTCTGCACGGTCTGCGGCGTGTCGCTCGTCCCGGAAGAGCTTCGCGGCCGTCCGCTGAGTGAAAAAGCGCGTAAGGAGCACCTCGAAGCGGCTTGGCGAGGCGGCGACCCTGTTGCCGTCAGCAATGCCATTGCCGCGCTCCGTGAACAGGGGATTCAGCACTATGTGCAAGCCACTAGCGATCATTTCGTTTTTGAACTTGCCATGCCTCGTCCCAAGTACATCATCCGTGTGTTCGCCAGTGATCTTCCAAAGGTCAAGGAGCTCCTCGCGGACATTCAAGACAGTCCATTCTTCGGTAATGAAACCAGTCCGGAATTATCCGAAAGCAGCAACGCGTCGACGATTCCCGCCCGGCCACCTTGGAATCCTGCCGCGGCCACTGCGGAAATCTGGTCCGGGGGAGACGCTGCCCTGGCGCAGGTCCTTGAAGATTGCTTTCTTGAGAACCGCATTCCTTGTCGCCGCCAGGGCCGCGCACCGGGAATGCTTCGCTACTTCGTTCTTCCTTCCGATGAATCCGCCGCCCGCGAAATCATCCGCCAGGTCACGCAAGCTACCCCGCCGGAGTAGTCTTGTCTCTGCGTTCGCTCACTTCCGGAATTCTCTGTGTCCTCGGTGTTGAAATCCTGCCGTCAGCCGGCACCCCTCAACTGATCGCATTCGGCGACGCAATCGACGGCTGCCCTTCGGCAAGTTCAAATGCGCAGTAGGGGCAAAACTTGTCAGTTTCGGCGACTTCGCGCTTGCACTGGGGGCAGGAGGGGTACAGGTTGCATTTGCAGTTGGGGCAGAAGTTGAACCGGGCTCCCACGATGTTGCCGCAAGCAGAGCAGGGATACGCCAGCGGCGCGCGCATCCTCGTCACCCTGCTCTACGAATTGCAGCGCCGCAATCTCAAGCGCGGCATCGCCGCCCTCTGCCTCGGCGGTGGAAACGCTGTCGCTCTCGCCGTCGAGCGGTGCTAAGTCTTCAGAGATATAAGTCCTACTGAATAAGTGTGCTCTGGCTGGCGACGCATTTCCATTGGCCGTTTTGTTTGATCCAGGTGTCGGTGAACCGCGCGCGCCTGGTGTACGGTTTTCCCTTGATGGTGCCTGTTTCCCGGTACACGCCCGTGACCACTCCAGCGCTGCTGTAGACATGCACCTTCATTCCCTCGTCGTGCATATGTTCGGGCTTGGCGGTGGGGTCTGCCACGGTGCGCAGGTACTGGGCTTTGTTCATGAGTGACCCGTCGTAATCGACATAGACGAGCGTGTCGTCGAACAACGAGGTGATGGCTCTCGAATCACGTCCCATTTCGGCCTGGTTCCAAGAGCGTTCGAGTTGGATGAGCTGGGTTTCGTCGTCGGCTGCCTTGGGAAGTCCTTGCATCCGCGCGGCTAACCCGAGAGCGACGATCGCCAGGAGCAGGGTCAAGATTTTTCTCATCAGAGCGTCCTTCCGCCAGCTAAAAGGTACAGCAACAATGCTATCGGGCAGCTCGGCCGTCAAGAAGAAAGGAGGCAATGGAAGCGGCCAAGCGCAAGTTCGGTAAATTGTTCGAGAAGTTCTCGAGGCCACGCCGCTAGCATGGGCGGTTGAGAATCGGTCGGTGGTTTGACGGGTTAAAGGGCTCTACACTGAATTTTGTGCCGAAACTTCGACGACGTCCGTCGTCGCTTTCAGGTCATTTCCGCAAAAGGGACAAAACTTGTCGGTTTCGGCGACTTCACGCTTGCACTGCGGGCACGAGGGATGCAAGTTGCATTTGCAGTTGGGGCAGAAGTTGAAGCGCGCGCCCACGGTGTTGCCGCAAGCAGGGCAGGGATACGGGAGCGGCTCGCGCATCAGGAAGTAAATGACAAAACCGATGAACCCCCACGCGGGCAGGAGAATAATCACCAGAATCGTCCACAGAGCAGCGCTCATTCCGCGGCGCGAGGCATCGCGGTTAACGTAGGCGAGTAAGAAAATAATGGCCGCCAGGCAAAGACTTGCCGCGGTGACGATTCCTGCCAACGCTAACGATGCCAGCGCCGGATTGTCCCGCAATTCCCAAGGGAACATTTCATTCCCGTTGGGATTGTGCGCCTGCGCTAGATTCACTGTAGTGGCGATCACCAGCGCAAGTACGTAAAGGATGGCCACAAGCGCCATCAGCCAGCGCGGAATAATCCGAAACTCTTCCCAGAACCGGAGGTTTTCCTTTTTTCGACGCAAGCGGATGAGCCGCTTCCTCTCGTTGAATGAATCTGTCACGCGCTGCGGATAGTCCGACATCATTTTCCTCTCTCTGCACTCGTTCCGGTTAGCTTCCCTGGCTCATCCAATCGGGCTGATCGCCTTTCCGCGAATTCTCCATCAGCAGGACGGCTGCCGCAAACAGCGCGGGAATCGTCCACCACAAACCGAAGCCGACTTCCCAAACCAGTTTTGGAACGCCGGTGCGCTCGCCGAACCACGCGAAGAGCCGCCAGACGTAAGGCGCGCTGGCAATCCCGAAAGCCCACGAGAGCGTGCAGGCGAACCACAGCGCCCGGCGCTGCGGCGCTTGCTCGCGCAATTCCTGGGCACGCAGGCGCACGCGAAATTGTGTGCGGCTGGCGAGTCCGCGGGGGAGGGGAATCGCCGCTGTGCGCATCGAGCGAAGCGCTTCATCCGTTTGGCGCGTGAGCTCGGCGCAACGCGTGCAATCTTGCAAATGTGCCGTGAGCCAATCGCGCTCGGCTTGCGAGATGCCTTCGACGCGCTCCTGCGCGACCAATTGTTTGGCGCGAGCGTGAGCTTCCTGGTTCATGCGGCGCCTCCCTGGAGTGCTCCACGAAGGGCTTCGAGGCCCCGGTACAGGCGCGATTTCACTGTGGATAGGGGAATGCTGAGCACTCCCGCCATCTCGTCGATCTGCAATTCTTCCTGGAAGCGCAGGACGAGCACCTCGCGATAGATGGCGGGGATTTTTTGGAGAGATGATTGAACGTTTTCTTCCGTCTCCTGGCTGAGGACCTGGTGCAGAGGCGAGGGCTCATTTTTGTTCGCGAGTTGCAACGGATGTTCCTGTTCGGGATCCGTCAGGGTATCGAGGCTCTGGGGTTTCTTTGTCCTTTGCCAATCGATGACCAGATGGCGCGCGATGGCGAAGAGCCAGGTTTCGAATTTCGACTTGCCGTCGTACTGGTGGCCGCGCTCGAGAACGCGGATCCACGTTTCCTGAAAAAAATCTTCGGCGCGTTCTTTGTTTCCGGTGACATACACCAAGTAGCGGAACAGGCGGTATTGATATTGCTCGATCAGGCGGTCGAGCAAATCGGGGTCGCGCTTCTCGAGGCCGCGCGCAATAGTCTTCGCTTCATCGCTCATCAGCGTAGAGAAGAACAGGGCTGGCCCCGGCGTGATCGAGGCCCCGAAGAAACTGGACCGGTGTGGCGTCAAACATGAGATCGTGGCGCTCATTCTAACTGCTATACGGGCGAGCGTGCGGAAAAGACGCAAGCCCCAACTTCTTTACACAGACTCTTGTAACCGGCTTATTGTAAATGGTTTAGAACGGGAGCTACCTACGGCTTGTTCTGTATTACGTCATTGGTTGCATTCGAAAGGCTCTTCAGCTTCCGCATAGTCGGCCATCGCCGCGCGACCTTTTTTTGTAAGGCTGCAAATAATTTCTCATCTTGATACACACCAACTTCTTTCGTAGTAGACTCGCGCTCGCCATGTTCTGCCCGCAATGCAAAGCCGAGTATCGGCAAGGGTTTAGGCGGTGCTCCGATTGTGACGTGGAGCTGGTGGAGAATTATGTTGAGGCGGTCCGCCATCCGTTGGCGGAAAAAGTGGCGGTTTCGGAAAAATATGGTGCGCGGTTGTGGGGCGGAAGCGATCCTTATTTTTATATGGAGCTATTGTGGAGCCTCTGGGACAAAAAGGTCGCTTGTTATGGCGCGCCGGAGAAACCTCCGGTTCCCAAGGCGATGAGGGGGTCGGAGCTCGGCAGCTCGGATCATGGCGGATTCGAAGTTTGGGTTTCGGAAGAGGAATTGCCGTTGGCAAGATGGATTCTGGACTCTGCCAGAGAAGAGTTCGAGAAAAATCCGCCCGAGGATCGCACGGCAAACATAGCGGAGCGCGAATTATCTCCGGAGACCACGGGAATTTGCCCTTTGTGCTTTGCGGAATTCACTACGTCTTCTCCGAATTGTCCAAACTGTGGCGTTCCTCTGCGCCTGCCGCAGCCGGATAGGGCCGTCGAGGATTCGGCCCGTTTGCTGTGCAGCATCGATCATCCAAAATTCATCGTGGACTTGAGGAAGGCGCTCGAGGCGGCAGGCATCCCGTACAATAATGCGAATCTCACGAGCGGCGGCATCATACCCGGCGTGTACTACACGCCGAATTACACGGTTGTGGTTTTGGAGCAGGACTTCGAGCGCGCGACGCAGGTAATGTCGCAAGTCTTGCAACATTGGGAATTCGAACCGAGCGCAGGTTTTCGTATTGGGAGAGATTCGTTCCTCGACTACTGGCCTGAGCGGGCGTGGCAAAACGGCTGGTTGCCCGAGGACATTTCAGCGCTGGTTTGGTCCGGTGAGAATATCGGGCTGGCCGGGGGCATCGGCTTGGCGCTCCAGGAACACCAAATCGCTTACCGCATAGAGACCCAGCCATTGGGGACAGCCAAAGTATTCAGTCACCCAGTGGACGAAGCACGAGCAAGGGAACTCGTGCAGGAAGTCATTGAAAGCCCGCAGCCGGAGTAGGCGTTCGCAATGGGTCATTTGAAACAAGCCGCGATTGGGTTTCGTGTGCATTCTGGATGGGCCGCGGTTGTCGCGGTGTGCGTGGATAGAGGGGCGCCTGTCGTGCTCGCACGGCAGAGGGTTCACCTCGTTGAAACTTTCACGTATGAATTCCGCCAGCCGTACCACACCGCAGAAAAGATGCTGGAGGGTCAAGCTCGCGAATTCATCTCGCGGATGCGGACCGAGTCAAGGCGTCTTGCCTACCGCGCAGTCCAGGAGCTTGAATCTAGAACGCAAGAACAGGGAGTGAAACTCACGCGATGCGGCCTGCTCCTTGCTTCTGGCAGACCACTTCCTGTGCTGGAAAAAATTCTTGCTTCGCATGCGCTGATTCACACTGCGGACGGAGAACTTTTCCGGGAAGCGCTGCTTCGTGCGAGCGCTCGCCGCAGGCTGCGTGATTTTACGATCAAAGAGAAGGAACTCTTGGATCGCGCTGTACAAGTGTTTCGCGCCAAACCAAACGAGCTGATGCGCCGCGTTACCGAGCTTGGACGCCCTTTTGGCGCGCCGTGGTCTCAGGATGAAAAATTCGCCACGCTCGCCGCGTGGCTGGCCTTGGCAGCTCCTTCGAAGAGCATCTTCAAGGAACTGAAAAAGTTCTCGGCAGCTTGACGATTCTGCGTGTCTTGTGTTTCCGTTGCCACTGGTGTTCTCTCGGGAGGTTTTTTTGAACCTTTCTGATATTAGGACTATTGCAGTGCTGGGCGCGGGGACGATGGGGAATGGGATCGCGCATGTGTTTGCGCGGTCGGGGTACAAGGTGATTTTGCGCGACGTGGAGCGGGGCTTTCTTGAGCGGGGGATGGAGACGATCGGCAAGAATCTCGATCGGGAAATCAAGAAGGGCAAGATTGCGGAGGCGGAGAAGGGAAGTGTTCTTGGGCGTTTGCAGGCTGTGACGGATCTGGCGGCGATTGCGGCGGCGGATTTTGTGGTCGAAGCGGTGCCGGAGAAAATGGAGATTAAGCGGGCGGTGCTTGGCGAAGCGGACGGCATTCTCCGGCCCGAGGTCATCATTGCAAGCAATACATCGTCGATTTCGTTGACCGCGCTGGCGGCGCTGACTAAGCGTCCGGACCGGTTTGTGGGGATGCACTTCATGAATCCGGTGCCGCTCATGGTGCTGCTGGAAGTGATTCGGGCGCTGCAGACGAGCGACGCGACTTTCGAGACGACCATGAAGCTGGCGGAGAAGTTGGGGAAAAAACCGGTGGCAGTGAATGACGCGCCCGGGTTTGTTTCGAATCGCGTGCTGATGCCGCTCATCAATGAGGCGGCTTATTGCGTGATGGAAGGTGTAGCCACGGCGGAAGCCGTCGACGCGGTAATGAAGCTGGGGATGAATCATCCGATGGGGCCGCTGGAGCTGGCAGATTTCATTGGCCTCGACGTTTGCGTGGATATCATGCACGTACTGCAAGAAGGGCTCGGCGATCCGAAGTATCGCGCTTGCCCCTTGCTGAAGAAATACGTGGCTGCCGGATGGCTCGGCCGCAAATCCGGGAGGGGATTTTACAGCCATGATCGATGATTTCTTCAACTGGGAATCCGGTGTGAAGGGGAACTCTATTGCTGCCGGAACTGGGGGCGCTTCTTAGCTCTCATGAGAGAAAGCAGGTGCTTGAGATGTTGCACCCTGTATTCGTGGTTGGGCCCAAGCCAGTTGCGAGCAGGGAGAGGAACTGGGGCTCGGTACGGGATTGAGGGAGGAGGCAGCTAAAGGCGAACATAAGGCGAAAAATAATGTTTGCTTTTTGTTCGCCTGCGTGCTACTTTGTCCCTCGCCGTTTTCAACAGGTGCTCCATGCGCGGTTTTCTAAACAATGTTCTAAGCTGTCTGGAACGTGAGAGACTCGAAGAAGAGCTCTCCGAGGCTCGCATCCGGGCTCGCAATCTATCCCGGCTGCGGCGACTGACCTCGCCCGAACGGGCGACGTTAGATCAACGCGAGCAGGCAGCTCAGACGCGGCTCAGGGACCACGACGCGGAGCACGGTTGCCAGCGGTAGTCCTGATGGTGCTCAAACTGTTCTCGGGCTCGACCTGCGACGAAGCAAAGAGAGATTCTCCGCGCATAGGTCGCGCGGAGAGGGAGCGGTCCTCGCTACGCTCGGAATGACGGGATAACTTAGGGGGCGGTAAAAGGCACGTCAAGATGGGGTGCGGATGGCCAAAAAAAAGGGATGGCGCGAAGATGAATCAAGTGGTAAGATACACACTTCGTTATGTCTCTGAACAAGGGCGATGCGCTTTCCCGGCGCAGAACCCAGGCCATCGGCCCCACAGATCCAAGTTCCTAATTTCCTCCACCGAGGTGTGACATGACAGACGAAAAAGAAAAATTGCTTGCAGCAGCGATATCGCAGATTGAAAAGGACCACGGCAAGGGTGCGATCATGCGCCTGGGCAGCCGGGACATTCTGGTGCCCGTAAGCGTAATCCCCAGCGGATGCCTCTCTATTGACGCGGCGCTGGGCGTCGGCGGCTTCCCCCGTGGGCGCGTTATCGAGATTTACGGGCCGGAATCCGGCGGCAAGACGACCATGACGCTGCACGTGATCGCCGAAGCGCAGAAGCTCGGCGGCCAGGCGGCTTTCATTGATGCAGAGCATGCGCTCGATCCGGTCTATGCGCGGAAGCTCGGCGTGGACGTGGACAACCTTCTGGTCTCGCAGCCGGATAACGGCGAGCAGGCGCTCGAAATCGCCGAAACGCTGATCCGCTCCGGCGGCGTGGACATCGTCGTGGTGGACTCCGTCGCCGCGCTGGTTCCCAAAGCCGAGCTTGAAGGCGACATGGGCGATCCGCAAATGGGTTTGCAGGCGCGGCTGATGTCGCAAGCGCTGCGCAAGCTCACCGGCATCGTTTCGAAATCGCGCACGTGTCTGATTTTCATCAACCAGATTCGCGAGAAGATCGGCGTGATGTTTGGCAACCCGGAGACCACCACGGGTGGCCGCGCGCTGAAGTTCTACGCGTCCATGCGCGTGGATATCCGGCGGATACAGGCCATCAAGGAAGGGGATAAGGTCGTGGGCTCCCGAACGCGCGCGAAGGTGGTAAAGAACAAAGTTGCGGCGCCATTTCGCGAAGCCGAATTCGACATCGTCTACGGGGAAGGCATTTCGCGCGAAGGCGATCTGATCGATCTGGGGGTTGAAAAGGGCGTGCTGGAAAAGAGCGGCACGTGGATCAGCTTCGGCGGCGAGCGCATGGGCCAGGGCCGCGAAAACGCCCGCATCTTCCTGAAGGAAAACAAGGACATCCGCGACAAGTTGGAGAACACGCTGCGGAAGAAGCTCGAGATTCCGGTTCCGGGCCATTCGAATGCGGCTGTGCCGGGCTCGAACGGCCACGCGGCTCCTGCGCATGCGGAAAAGCCGCCGATGAAGGCCACCGCGGCAGTGGCGGGCACCGACGCGTCCAAAGCCCGTCCCGCGCGTTAACCGCAACGGTCCGATCATGAAGACGGCCCTTCTGCCAACCGGCAGAAGGGCCGAGTCTTTTTCAGGCGACGCTTGCGGTGCTTGCCTTCAGGCCGCGGCCAACAACCCCGACTGGGCGAAGGTTCAGGCTCCTGACCTGATGGTCAGCTATTCAAAACAAAGCACATAGTCTCGTACTGGGCCTGTCAGGCTATTGCGTGGGAATGCCTGAAAGGCCAAAATATGTCTCACACTGAGAGAAATAGTTCTCTTAGTCGGTGAGACTGCCACTCGCGACATCCGTAAGTCGCATCAAATGAGCGGTGTCATTAAATGGCAGATGGGATGCAACCACTCTCTGCGGCAGGTCCGCTGGCGGCGAGCAGCCGGTAGCGGCAACGAACGGTCTTTGTGAATGATGGTTGACCGTAGGTAAGGCGTAAGGTAAAACTCTGACCCTAGTGGCTTTTTTTGTTGGGGGGGGCAGGCCAGGGCGGATTGACCGGTTGGCGGTCACCCTGAAAAGGCGGAAACAGTGAAGCAGTTCGGAAAAGCCACTCTCGCAATACTCTTGTCGATAGCCTTTGCCTTGCCTCTGCCCGCGGCGCCACCCGCGGGAACGCCGGTAAGACGCGCTCGCAAATACGCAACGCGTTACCGCGGGGTCCCGACGTTTGCGGATTCTTCCAGCAGGGACGATGGCGCGTACGATGATCCCATTGTTCGCGCAGCCGCGGTTTCCGCACTTGGCCGTTATAACGGAGCGGTCGTCGCGGTTGATCCAAGCACCGGCCGCATCCTCACGGTCGTGAATCAAAAAATCGCATTCGGCGAAGGCTTCATCCCTTGCTCCACGATCAAGCCGACCATCGCACTTGCCGCGCTCGAAGAAAACGTCATCACGCGCGACACCATGCTCAAGGTTGGGCGCCGTAAATATATGAACCTGACGGAAGCGATGGCGCACTCGAATAACGTGTTTTTTGAGCAGCTTGGGTCGCGTATGGGATTCGAAACGGTTTCCAAGTATGGCCGCCTGCTCGGCCTGGGAGAACTCGCCGGGTACAACCTGCCTGACGAACATCCAGGTTCGTTTCCGACCGTGCCGCCTGCCTATGGCGGAGTCGCGCGGATGTCCAGTTTTGGCGAAGGGATTCAGGCAACCCCGCTGCAACTTGCGGCGCTCTCCGCGGCGTTCGCGAACGGCGGAACTCTTTATTACTTGCAGTACCCGCACAGCCAGGAAGAAGTTGAGAATTTTACGCCTCGCGTGAAGCGTGAATTGAATATCGGCACGATACTTCCAGAGATCCGCGAAGGCATGCTCGCCGCGGTCCTGTACGGCACCGGCAAATCAAGCTTCGACCGGGGCGGCGACGAGATGCCGCTCGGGAAGACGGGGACTTGCAACGACCACACGACGCCGTCGAAAATCGGCTGGTTCATCAGCTACACCGACGACGCGCACCCGAAAATCGCGCTTGCCGTTCTGCTGCGTGGAAACACGCGCAGCGTGAAGGGTCCTACCGCCGCCGTTGTCGCAGGCCGGATCTACCGCAAGCTCCGCGAACAGAATTATTTTGCGGACTCTGCGCGCGCTGTAGCCCTCAAGACCGGCAACTAACTCAGCTTGGCATTTCGACGTACTGGTTTTCTCGCGCCGCAGAAGATCTCTCGAGCGTTTCCTTTTTCCGGCGGGCGGCAACGGCTTTGACCGATAGAGGCGTAGCCCGATGGCAATGAGTGAGGGGCAATACTCTGTCTAAATAGAGGCCAGGATTGGTCCAGGGAAGTTCCGCCTGATTAGAGCGCCGGCAGCTCGTGGCTTTGGGGGAATCGTGAATGGTGGTTTCTTGTTCTTAGTGCTGTTCGTGTGTGCCGTCGAAGCTAAATTTCTCGGCAAATACTCAACGGTTTACTTTGCGGCAGTCAATAGATGATCGGGAGTTTTGAAAAGTCGGAGGATGTGTCGTCGGTTACTCGCAGCACGACCAAGGTGCGATCGTCGTGCGGCGCAGTGCCCGCGCCGCTGTGGCCATCCGTTGCAGCCAGGATTCGTTCGGAGATATCGCGAGCCGAATCTCGCTGAGAAATAGCTGATAGAAGAGCCGTCAAACGTTCCGGGCCGAACTCTTCCTGCACGGTATTCTCCGATTCCAGGATGCCATCCGAAGCGAAAAGAACGACGTCTCCCGGATACAGGTCGATGGTGGTCTCATCGTATTGGGTGTCGGGAATAAGGCCGAGCGGCACGCCCTCCAGGCGGATGGCCCGCACCTGACCGTTGCGGACCAGCAGGGGATAAGGTCCGCCAGCGTTGGCGAGCGTGAGTTTCCGAGTGGATGCATCGTAAACGGCGAACAGCATGGCAATGAATCGCGAATCAAGCCGCGCGCCGAGCAGCCGCTGATTCAAAAGAGCGAGCATGCAAGCCGGCTCGCATGCGTGATCCACAACGATTTCTCGAACGGTGCCGATCGCCAGGGAACCATACAGCGCTGCCGCCGTCCCCTTGCCGGAAACATCTCCGAGCATAAATCCGAGGCGGCCCTGTCCGTAGGGCAGAAAATCGTAAAAGTCGCCGCCCAGTTCGCGTGCCGGCACATACCCGGCAGCGAGATCGAGACCCGGCACTTCCCGTGCACCGGTCGGCAACAGTTGGAGCTGGATTTCCCGTGCGGTATCGAGATCGTCCCGAAGCCGCCGTTCACTCTCGCGGGCTTCTTCATAGAGCCGTGCATTCTCCAGTGCGATGGCCACATAGGAGCCGAGAGTGGATAGCATGCGTTCGTGTTCCAGGGTGAACGCATGAGGTTCCGTGCTCTCCAGATCGAGAACACCGATGAGGCGGTCCTGTATGAGAAGCGGCACGACGAGTTCGGAACGCGCTTCCACGCCGGTCTCGCAGCGAATGTAACGCGGATCTTCGGTGACGTCATTGATCCGCAGGATGCGGCGTTCTCCGGCGGCAGTGCCCGTGAGGCCATGATGAAGAGGGAGGCGAAGGCGCGCCGCAATCGAGTCGTTGCAGCGCATGGCGAAAACGCTCTCCAGCAGCTGCGCCTTCTCATTCCAGAGCATGACGCTGAAGACGTCATAATCCACAATTTTCCTGACGCTTTCGGCGACGCGGCGGAGAAGCTCTTCGCGATCAAGAATCGAGGTCAGCTCGCGGCTCACCTCATACAGCAGCTTTAATGTCTTAGCCTGCTCCGGATAGCTGACCAACAGACTCTGCGGCACGGGGTCCGCGTCACCCAGCATGGCAAAAGCTCCGAGTTTTGAAAGTTCATCCATGGCGGGGCGCCCGGCGCCTATTACTAATTGGATGTAGCAAATCCTTCAAGGTTGCACAATTCAAATCTCAAAGAATGAACAAACATCCCAGGAGGGGCCCGGACTGGTAGGGAGGTTCCCGTGTGGACGCCCCTTTGCGGAGGGCGCTCATTTCGCGGAAGAACCGGCGCTTCGGGCAGTGCCGGCAATTCAAGTATTGCGCGAGGCCGTTTTGATTCCAGCTTCCTTATGAAACCGCGCCCTGCTGCAGCCGCGCAGTGACAAAAGCTCCATTTCCTCCAGTCCATAGCGCCCGATGGCTGCCTGGTAGCCCTCCCAATTGAACCGGCGATGGCTCTTGGCCATGGTCCGGAAGAACCGGTCAAAAAAGTAGAAGCCGATGCCGAAGTTGGTGTTCATGAAGCCTTTGCTGTTCACGCTGCGGTGATGAATGTCGTGCAGTCTTCTGGCTCTCAGGAACCACGATCTAAGGAGAGGAACTCGCGTCATCCAGAAGTTCCGGATGTGCATTCTGTCGTGCAGGTAGCTGAACATCAGGATGGGCCAGCCGAGCAGCGTGCAAAGCGCAAGCACCTGGTACAGAGGCGGCACGCCGAGCAACGCCATAGCTCCCCAACAAAACAACAGAATGATCGCGGAGGGCGCCAGCCATTCGATCCCTACGTTGCCGACGGAAGTGCGATTATCTGTCGCGTCGAGGTACTCTGTGGCGCGCATGGATTGCCGGGGGCCATAGATCAGGAAATGATGAATCAGATGGCCCCGGCTGAGGGCCGGGAACTTGTCGCTGTGCAGAAGCCGGTGCAGCCAGTAGCCGGCAAATTCCGCGATGACGACCGAGTCCACCAGCGTCGCGACGACCCCGACGAATGTGACGTGCAGGCGTTCGTAAAACATGGGGCTTCTCCTTCCACTTCTTCCCGGCGGCTCCCGAAGGAAACGCGATGCCGCCGGTGAGGTGACCCTACGCTGTGCGAACGCGCTGCTCAAGCGACAAGCCACGCCAAGCCGGCGAGGAGGGGAGATGTCGCACAATGTCGTGGAGAGGCGCCCCCGGGCAATTGAAAGGAAAGGACTTGTGAGAGGAAAACGGTCGTGCACTGAGCAGGAGGTTTTCTGGGATCGAGACTCAGACAACTATCTTCAGACAAAAGAGTAGAGCGCCGAGGACTGCGGAGTATCGGCGCTCCACCATGGTGCTAATAAAGAGGTGTTGGGAGGAAGCGGGAAGCTATTTCACTTCCCAGGTGTCGCCCGCGCGAAGGAGCTTGCCGAGGTCGCCGCGCCCGCGCTTGGCGATGACGTCCTTGATCTGCTGGTTCATCACGTCTTCGTAGCGCGGCACGTCGCCCCACGCGCGGAAAACCCCCATGGGGGTTGGGAAGTCCGGGCGGTGCTCCATGTGCGAGAGCTGGAAGGCGTACGCCGGACGCGGATGGTGCGCATCGTGAACGATCAGGTCAGACTCGGTGATGCCGTTGCCGAGTTGGACGACTTCGATGTCGCCGTCCGGTTTCCGGCGGATACCCTTGTCGCGATTCTTGCCGAAAACCATGGGCTTGCCATGTTCGAGCTGGAGGACGTGCTCGCTGCGGGCGTCGCGGTCCGTCAGCGAGAACCACGCGCCGTCGTTGAAGATGTTGCAGTTCTGCAAAATTTCCACGTAGGCCGAACCCCTGTGCGCGGCCGCGTGCTTCAGCGTGTCTTTCAGGTGCCCCTGGAAAACGTCAACGGACCGGGCCACGAACGTGGCCTCTGATCCGATGGCCAGCGAAACGGGATTGAACGGCCGGTCCAACGATCCAAAGGGGGTCGATTTCGCTTTCTTGTTGAGTTCTGAAGTCGGGGAGTATTGCCCCTTCGTCAGGCCGTAGATCTTGTTGTTGAACAGCAAGACCTTAATGCCAACATTCCGGCGCAGCATGTGGATCGTGTGATTGCCGCCAATTGAGAGCGCATCTCCGTCACCCGTTGCCACCCAGACTTCCAGGTCCGGACGAATCGCTTTTAGTCCGGTCGCCACTGCCGGTGCGCGGCCGTGAATCGTGTGAAAGCCATAGGTGTTCATGTAGTACGGAAAACGGCTGGAACAGCCGATGCCGGAGACGATAACGAAATTCTCTTTCTTGATGCCGAGTTCGGGGAAAACTGCTTGCACCGCGGAGAGAATTGCGTAGTCGCCGCAGCCGGGGCACCAACGCACTTCCTGGTCGGTTTGAAAATCTTTTTTCGTGAGAGGCGGTGGCAGCGTCGCGGTGCCCATGGTCGATTCTCCTAGAGTTCCAACATCTCTTCGATTTTCTGTTCCAGCTCAGCTTGCTTGAACGGCCGCCCCTGAATCTTGTTGAGACCGACCGCATCCACGAGAAACTTTGCGCGCAGAACCCATAAGAGCTGACCCATGTTGAGTTCCGGCACGAGAATCTTTTTGTAGCGCTTGAAGATATCGCCCAGATTCGACGGAAGCGGATTCAGATATCGCAGATGCAGATGGCCGATCTTACGGCCCTTGGCACGCTGCGCCTTCAGCGCCGCGGTAATCGATCCACAGGTCGAGCCCCAGGCGACGATGAGCAAATCGCCTTCCAGATCGCCGGCGGGAAGCACATTGGGAATTTCCTGCGCGACGGCTGCGACCTTGGCCGCCCGGATGCGCACCATATTTTCGTGGTTCAACGGCTCATAGTTGATGTTGCCGGTGGGGTCCTGCTTCTCGAGGCCGCCGATGCGATGTTCGAGGCCGGGAGTTCCCGGAACGGCCCACGGCCGCGCCAGCGTCAGCGGGTCTCGCTTGTAGGGAAGGAAGCCGTTCGGATCGCTCGCGAATTTCACTGGGAAATCCGGAATCTCGCTCAACTCCGGAATCCTCCACGGCTCCGCGCCGTTTGCAAGGTAGCCGTCTGAAAGAATGATGACGGGCACCATGTACTTGACCGCGATGCGGCTCGCTTCGATCGCCACCCAGAAACAATCTGCCGGAGTCGACGCCGCCAGTACGGGAATGGGTGCCTCTGAGTTTCGGCCAAATAAAGCTTGCAACAGGTCAGCTTGCTCGGTCTTGGTCGGCAGGCCGGTTGACGGGCCGCCGCGCTGGATATCGCAAATGACCAGCGGGATCTCGACGGCCACTGCAAGGCCCATCGCTTCCGTTTTCAGCGCCATGCCCGGGCCTGAAGTCGTGGTAATCGCAAGCGCGCCGGCGTACGCCGCGCCAATCGACGAAGTAATCGCCGCGATTTCGTCTTCGGCTTGAAAGGTCATGACGCCAAAGTCCTTGTATTGAGAAAGCTCGTGCAAGATGTCCGACGCGGGAGTAATGGGATAACTGCCCTGAAACAGCGTCAGCCCCGCTTTCTGCGCCGCGGTGACAAAGCCAAGCGCCAGCGCCTGGTTTCCGCTAAGGCTTCGATATAAACCCGGTGTGAGTTGCGCCGGCGGGATCTCATAACTGATCTGAAACGCTTCCGTGGCTTCGCAATAAGAATACCCGCCCTTCAACGCGAGTTTGTTTGCCTCCACGAGCAGCGGCTTGTTCCTGAACTTGTCCTCAATCCAGCGGACCGTGGGCTCCATCGAGCGGTTGTAGAGCCAGTAGCACATCCCCAGCGCGAAGAAGTTCTTGCAGCGGTCCATCGTTTTCGCGTCGAGGCCCAGATGTTCGAGCGAGCGCCGCGTCAAACGCTCCAGTTCCACCGAAAACAACCGAAACTTATCGAGAGAATGATCTTCCAGCGGATTCGAGGTCATCTGCGCTTTGCGCAGATCGTTGTCCTTAAAACTGTCACTGTTGACGATCAAGATCCCATTGGCCTTGAGGTCCGCAACGTTCACTTTCAGCGCGGCCGGATTCATGGCGATCAGCACGTCGATGGCGTCGCCGGGCGTGTAAACTTCATTCGAGGAGAAGTGCAACTGAAAGCCGCTGACGCCGGGAATGGTCCCTGCAGGGGCGCGAATTTCGGCGGGGTAGTCCGGAAACGTGGCAATGTCATTGCCGTAGAGCGCGGCGGTATTGGTGAACTGGCTGCCGGTAATCTGCATGCCGTCGCCGGAGTCGCCCGCGAAACGGATGACCGCCCGATCGAGCACTTCGCGCCTGTGTTTTACCGGCGGAACCTCTGCGAGTGTAGACATTCTTGTCCCCAGCCTCCGCTGCTCGATGAAATCCCCCTACCCAGGGGGTGCGGCTCAATCAATAAGGATAAGGCGGTGCGGTGAAAGGATGGCTTCTAAGGCAGCCCGCCAGGAGCCGACATTCAAAGGATATCACATCGGCAAGTGCCCGGTGGGCGGAGGGCGCCTTGCAATGCGATGTGTCTTATCGAGAAAGGAGCGTCAACTCGATCGCTAACTTCAGACAGCGCGCGGATGGGTGCGTCGTCATGGGGCAGCATCGGCTCTCGAAGCACTTGCATGCTCTCCGCCGGCAAAGCAGGAGAACTCGGATTTGGAGGAAACTGCGTGAAAAATGCAATCGGGATCCCGATGAGGCCGAAAAAGACCGAAAAGCCACGCCAAATCAGGACGGAGATGCGCGCCCAGTTGCGAAGATAAATGAGTCCAATGCCGGTTGCCATACCGAAGAGGGACAGACAGATCAAGAAGCCCTGAGCCCCAATGGCGAGGGTTCTCACAGACGGCGGAAGTTCCGGGGCGGTGCTCGGCAACTTGACAAGCAGCAGACCGAGCAATGTGACTGAAAAGCACAGAAGAAGGCAAAGGCCGCCCAAGAGGCCACGACCGCCGCGGCAGTCACAGAGATAGAGCGCTAGGGAGGGGAGTCCATAGAACGTCTGTATATTTCCAGACGCATTCGGAGAAAGCGTGCGGTGAAAGTAACGCGAAACAAAAATCGGGCTTGACGTTCGCTTTCTTTTCGCCTAAAGTGCCTGTGGAAATCATAAGCGAGTGGAGGTGGCGAATGGCACTCACCAAACGGCAGAAAGAAGTTCTCGATTACCTCGTGGCGTTTGAGACCAAACACGGCTATGCACCCAGCTTCGAAGAGATTGGCAAGGGCCTCAAGCTCACCTCGCTGGCTACCGTGCACAAGCACATTACTACGCTCGAGAAAAAAGGGTTTATTCGCCGCGGCTACAATCAGAGCCGCTCTATTGAGATCATCCAATTGCCGAAGTCGGTCAAGGATCAAGTCAGCGATCGCAAGATGCAGGAGCTCCCGCTGGTGGGAAGGATCGCGGCGGGGCGTCCGCTGGAGGCTGTTGAAGAACGCGAGACGATTTCGCTGGGCGATTTCGCGCGTGGCGGCAATTCCTTTGTTCTGCAGGTCAAAGGCAGCTCCATGATCGAAGATCACATCATGGACGGGGATTTTGTCGTTTGCGAGCAAACCCAGGTCGCCAATGCTGGTGACATCGTGGTGGCGCTGATTGGTGGGGAAGAAGCAACGCTCAAGCGCTTCTATCGCGAAGGCGCCGGCAAGATACGTCTCCAACCGGCAAATTCCGAAATGGCTCCGATCATGGTTGCCGCGAACGACGTCAAGATTCAGGGCCGTGTCATCGGCGTCCTTCGCAAATACTAGGCCTGAATCATCCGACGGTGCTCCTCCGCCAACCACTGCCAGTGCGTCTTTGGACGGTCTGGTCCTTTCGGTAGTCAAGATTCATCGGTTTCTACGTCAACTTTCCGCGGATAAATTGTTGGTGCCAAAATCCAGTTACGCGCATCAAAAGCATGTCCACGTTATTCTCGAGAAGCCTGTGAAGCATCTTGACAGGGAAGAAGAGGCGGAAAGAAATACTCGGCGGGACATGCAAAACCTCTGAGGTCGCGAACTTGCCCTCGAAACGCCAAGCCATTCT
>WNGP01002561.1_pt1 | contig 19979 bp, 20 predicted proteins | sample 5407671 | NCBI WGS metagenome assembly WNGP01 (sample SAMN13153381, study PRJNA577476) | soil metagenome | isolation source: 40 cm soil or saprolite under Garry oak tree replicate 2 | place: USA:California | collected 2016-06-15 | reverse complement strand
TTGAATGAAAACCAATACTCGTCCAAGGTCTGGGAGGTTGTTGAATCAACAAGCAAAAATCAACAATCGCGTCCCCATGCGTGAGACCCACAAATCAGCGGTGATCGGGGCAGCTCCGGAAGGCACCCGCGACACGCGCGCGGCGGCCAGCGCGGTGCGTCAGATGTTCACTGCGATCGCCCCGCGCTACGACCTGCTGAATCACCTGCTGTCCTTCAATGTCGATCGTCTCTGGTGGCGGCGCACAGCACGCAGTTTTCGCGAGATCCTTTGGCGGCCAAACTCTCGCGTCGTCGATCTCTGCTGCGGCACGGGCGACATGACCTTTGCCCTGCGGCGACAAGCTGGACGGACATCGCCTCAACTTCTGGGGGCCGATTTCTCCCACGCCATGTTGCAGCGAGCTCGGGCGAAGTCGGCCACGAGGAGCGAGGAGAACGGAACGTCGCTTCTCGGAGTTGCAGGATGGGTTGAGGCTGATGCCTTAAGTCTTCCTTTCCCGAACGGATATTTCGACCTGGTCACATCGGCGTTCGGCTTCCGCAACCTCGCCGACTACGATGCCGGACTCCGCGAAATTGTGCGCGTCCTCGGTCCCGGAGGTGAGTGTGGAATCCTGGATTTCAGCGAGCCCAAAGGGCTGATGGGCAGCGCCTATCGCCTTTACTTCAAACACGTTTTGCCGCGCGTGGGCACGATGATTTCCGGAGTTCGCGGGCCCTATGCATATTTGCCTGCCTCCGTAGAACGTTTTCCGTCGCCGGACGAAATGCTCAGTCGCATGCGCAGCGCAGGCTTCCGCGAAGCAACTTGGACGCCTTATACCTTCGGGATTGCGGGACTCTACCGCGGCAAGAAGTGAGGCCGCTGCTGTTTCGAGTTGTTCCTCTCCGATTGATTGAACGCACTTGGGCGCTCTAGGAGTTCACACCGCATGAACTGGTTTATCTGGGCTTTATTGTCGGCTTTGTTCGCGAAAGCTACAGCAGTGCAAAGATTGGCGTGAAAGAGATCAATTCCAATCTGGCGACTGCGATTCGCACGGTTGTGATCCTTGTCTTTGCCTGGGCGGTTGCAATGTTTACCCCACTCAGCCGCTTTCAGCAATCAGCAGGCGGACCTGGATCTTTCTGATTCTTTCCGGGCTGGCGACTGGACTGTCCTGGCTGTGTTACTTCCGAGCCCTCCAACTGGGAGAAGCCTCGCGTGTCGGTCGACAAGCTCAGCGTGGTCGTGGCCATGGCGCTGGCTGTAATTTTTTCTGCACCAACCACTCACCTGGCACCATTGGGTCGGGGGACTATTCATTTTCTCCGGTGCGGTGGTGGTGGCGTATGCATAGTGCGGGACGCCAGGTTTGTCGATCTCCAGATACTTCGCAGAGGAGATCTATCTTGCGCCGGCGCTTTCGGTTGACGGTGACGCTTCCGCTGTGAAGCTGTCGGCAAACGCATCCGCAATCGTGTAGCGGATCACGTCTTCGTAGGCACTGCCCAAAAACTTCCGCAGGCGGTCGGTATTCATGATGTATTCGCCCGTCATGTAGGGCAGGGCTTCGGGAGGAATTGCTGAAATTTGCCGCTTCCACAGAAACCGCAATACCAGCTGCATCGCCCATGTTCCAGGTACGCGCACCAGTTTGGCATGCGCCATCTCAATGCAGCGGGCGACGCTGAGGGGCTCGCCGCGACCTGCGACGTTAAGCACGGTCAAACGTTGCGACTCGGGATCGCGGCTGAGAATGTATGCGATCAGCCGGGCCATGTCGTCGACATGAACGAACTGTAGCCTATTGGCCAAGTATTTCTGTCCGATGGGCAGCATGCAGGGCAGCCGTTTGCTTCGCATGCGCATTTTTTCAGCAAGCGCGCTTTTGCCATTCGGAGTGCCACGGAACGCGCCTACCATATAGTTCTCCATGCTGGCCCCGGCGAAGATGTGGGGGCGCAGAATGTAGACGCTGCATCCGCGCAGAGCGGGCGAGCGCTTCCGTACAACTTCATCGGCCTGTTTCTTGTGAATCGCATAAGGCAGAGTGTGTGCCGCCAGCGGATAGTCCTCCGTGGCCGGAGCGGGGAGACTGGGTCCATACGCCGAGACGCTGCTGGGAAAGATAAATTGCTTAATGCTTCCTTCGTCAGAGCGATTGGCTTCGGTGACGGCTTCCATCACTCGCGCCGTGCCTGCCACATTGATCTGCCACATGCGCTCGACATCGAGCACCCCCGTACGCACGGGATCAAGTATGAAAGCCAGATGGACGACGCCGTGAGCCTTGGTGTCACGCAGCAGTTCGTAGAGCGCGCGACAAGAGGATTCTTCGCCCAGGTCCAGGCGCTCGCAGCGTAGCGGCAAATCGGTTCGGGGTGGATTGACGTCCACCCCGATCACTGAGAAATCCGCGAGCAGAGGTAACAACCTGGCGCCAAGGTTCCCGGCAATGCCGGTCACCACGACGATGGGTTTCGAATTGGCCATCAGTCAGGTTTCGACGCCGGAGGCTGTGCCGCAGGTGGCTGCTGAGCCGGAGGCTGACCTGGAGCGCCCGGAGCCGTCGGATGCGGAATGCGGGGCGGAGGCTGACGCATTCCACCCGGTCCCGCCGGCCCAAAATAAGCCTCGTTCGTTTCCGTTTTGAATGAATTCTGGACCTTATCCATCGCGTCGCGCATTCGCTGCGTTCGCAATGTGCCACGAATTTCTTCCTTCACTTGATCCAGCGGCACCTGTTCTTTACTAACCAGCTTGTACACGGAATGACCGCCCGCGTCGCTGAACACCACCGAGACTTCGCCCGGCTTCAGGTCGAAAACAGCCGCATGAGACGAAGGCAGTCCCGTACGGCGGACTTTAGGCATGCTGACCGTTGGTGGTTCCACTTTCCTTGCGGCCGCGGTGAAAGCTTCTTTTTGCAGCTTGGCAAAGTCCTCTCCGGCAGAAGCCCTTGCCCGCAGACTTTCCGCGAGTTTCGACATCTCTTGTTCGTCCTGTTCCTGCTTGACCTTTTCCGGTTGCTCAGTTTCCTTCTCAGGTTCCTTCTCGCTGTCCTTTTTTTCGTTTGCTTCGGCCTCCTCGGCCGCCTGCTTTGTGAGTGGAACGTACAGCCGCTCGAGCGAGTACTGCTCGAAAGCTTCAGGATTCTTTTTGTAATAGTCGGCGATGTCCTGCTGCGAAACTTTCTCGGCTTCTTCCTGGATACTGCGCTGCAGTTCGTTGGTAAGAATCTGCATGCGGGCAAACTTCATGACCTCTTTGTACTGCGGACTATTTTGCAGGCCATGTTTCTCCGCTTCTTGCGACATCACCAGCAATCGCGGATATACGCTGGCCAACTGACGCTTCAATTGTGGCGTCATATTCGGTGCGATCCCGCTGGCCATCTTCTCAAACTCGGCACGCGTGATGACGGTTTCGCAATTCGCCGAGCTCTTGGCTGGCTCTTTAGCAGCCGCGGGCGACTTTGTTCCAGGTGCTGCCGTCTTGGCTTTGGGTGCCGTAGCTGGACAGACGCCCTTGATGGTCAGCACTGGCGCAGTCGGAGCCACTACGGGTGCCGGCGCTGCTGCCGGCGCCGGTGCGGCGTTGCCTGCGGCCGGAGCCTGGGCAGGCTGTGCCGCGGGCGCCGGCGTTTGTGCCTGGCCGCCTGTACTTGCTGCCGGCGCCGCACCCGACGAAGGCGCAGGGGTTCCCGGCTGAGCTTGGCCCCAGGCAAGGGTGCCAAGCAACACACACATCAGCCAGCTCTTACTCATAACCGTGTTCCTCCAGGATTGGCGCTGCAGAGAGTCATTACCAGAACTTGGAATCCTAGCACATCGCGCGACTGGGATACCAAGGCAAAGGGGCGAGAGGGCGAGAGGGGATGAGAGTTAGTTGCTACGCGGTCTGGCGGTTGGCGCATTCGTCCACAAACGGCGATAATTCGTGGATGTCGGGAACGCCCGCCCTTTATTCGCCTGAGTCGATGCGCGCGGAGAAGCGCACTGCGGCGGGAAATTCTGTTTTTGCCGCGGTCGTCATCACTGGGCTGAAGATTGCTGTCGGCGTCAGTACGGGCAGTCTGGGCATTCTCTCCGAAGCGGCGCACTCCGGACTTGACCTGATTGCCGCGCTCATCACGTTCTTTTCAGTTGGCGTCTCCGACAAACCGGCGGATGCGGATCATCAATATGGCCATGGCAAGGTCGAGAACTTTTCCGCCTTCGTGGAAACCGGCTTGTTGCTAGCCACCTGTGTTTGGGTCGTCTATGAGGCGGTGTTGCGGCTCTTCTATCGGCACGTCGAGATCGAACCCTCGTTCGCAGCATTTGCGGTGATGCTGTTTTCCATGGCTGTGGACTGGTGGCGTTCGCGTGCGCTCGGCCGCATCGCCGCAAAGTATGACAGCCAAGCGCTGGAAGCGGACGCACTGCATTTCTCCACCGACATATGGTCCGCGGGCGTGGTCTTGCTCGGTTTGCTGCTCGTGCTGCTAGGCCGCATCTACCACGTGCAACGGCTGCGAGATGCCGATCCGATTGCCGCGCTGTTCGTGGGCGGCGTAGTGATCTCGGTGAGCTGGCGGCTGGCCCGCCGCACCATTGATGCCTTGCTCGACGCTGCGCCCTCCGGAGTGCGATCGCAAATCATGGATGCTGTGTCGCGCGTAGAAGGTGTGCTGGAAGTCGATCGAGTGAGGATCCGCCGCGCCGGCAATCGCTACTTCGCCGATCTCGCCGTGGGGCTTGCGCGCACCGTAACCTTTCAGCGATCGGAGCAACTGGCGAGTGCCGTGACCGAAGCGGTTCATAAGGTGCTGCCCGATGCTGATGTCACCGTGCAGCCCTTGCCCCGAGCTGAAGGCTCGGAAAACATTTTTGACCGGATACGGGCCGTGGCTACGCGGCACAACCTCAACGTCCACGACATCAGCGTGCAAGATCTGGCGGCGCGCCTGCATGTGGAGCAGCATGTGGAACTCGACGAACGCATGACTCTGAAGGACGCTCACGATCGCGTCACCGAGCTGGAAGCTGACATGCGCCGCGACGTGCCTGAGATTGCTGACATCCTTACTCACATCGAGAGCGAGCCGGCGACCATTGAAACCGGCGACGAGGTACTGCGAGACGCCAAGCTCGAGCGCCAACTGAAGGCGGTGGCCACGGAGTTTCCCGAGATTCTCGACATGCACGAAATTGTGATTAAACGGGTGCGCGGCCGTTTGTATGTTTCGTGCCACTGCACGTTCTCCGACGATCTGCCGTTGGCGCGCGTGCATGATATCCAGACCGATCTCGAGATTCGATTCAAGCAGGACGCGTCGGAACTGTTTCGAGTGCTGATTCATCCCGAGCCCCGCACGGACAATCGGAGGTAAGAGTCATCATGATTGAAGCCACTGCCCTGTGGACTGACAACGAACGTTTCATCGGGCAAGCCACGTCGGGACATGCCCTCGTTATGGACGCGGCCAAGGAAAAGACTGCTAATACTCCGATGGAATTGGTGCTGATTGCGCTTTGTGGCTGCACCGCCGCCGATGTGAATGGCATTCTGCGCAAGAAGCGCGAGCCGTTCACCATCCTCGAAGTACGCGCGCAGGCCGAACGCGCGACAGGCTATCCCGCCGTTTATACAGAGATCAAGCTCACTTACCGCGTAGGCGGGAAGGTTTCGCCTAAGGCCGTCGAGGATGCCGTTCGTTTGTCGAAAGAAAAATACTGTTCGGTCTCGGCGATGCTGGAGAAAACCGCGAAGATTACCACTGCTATCGAATACGTGGAAGCCTAAACGCTTCTAACCAAAACCTCACTGGCGTTGCCACGCAGTGCACCGTATAAGCGTGGCCGATCCGTTGACTTGCTTCTGCTTCCACCCTAAGATTGCTGCGCTGAGGCGAGAAATCTCCGAGTGATTGGTCAAATCATTTCGCACTACCGAGTCATTGAGAAGTTGGGTGGCGGCGGGATGGGTGTGGTCTATAAGGCCGAGGACGTAAAACTCGGGCGCTTCGTCGCTCTCAAATTCCTCCCCGACGATGTCGCCAAAGATCCGCAAGCTCTGAGCCGATTTCAACGCGAAGCCAAAGCCGCGTCGGCCCTGAATCATCCTAAATATTTGCACCATCCATGAGATCGACGAGCAAAATGGAATGGCGTTTATCGTCATGGAATTTCTCGATGGCGTGACGCTCAAGCACAGCATTGTCGGACGTCCGCTGGAGATGGAGACGGTGCTGACGCTGGGAATCGAGATTGCGGACGCACTCGACGCCGCTCACGCTGAAGGGATTGTTCATCGCGACATCAAGCCTGCGAATCTTTTCGTGACCAAACGCGGCCACGCCAAGATTCTTGACTTTGGATTAGCCAAGCTAACGCCGCTGGGCGGCCGAGTCGTTGAAGCAGCGGCAACCGTACAAGAGACAGCCATGAGCGAGGAGCACCTGACGAGTCCGGGTGCGACTCTGGGTACAGTGGCTTACATGTCCCCGGAGCAGGCGCGCGCCAAGGATCTTGACGCGCGTACGGATTTGTTCTCCTTTGGGGCGGTTCTGTACGAGATGACAACCGGGACGCTACCTTTTCGGGGCGAAAGTTCCGCGGTCATCTTCAATGCCATTCTGGAACGGCCACCGGTGTCGGCTGCGAGGCTGAATCCCGATCTGCCCGCCGAACTGGAGCGAATCATCAACAAGGCGCTAGAAAAAGACCGCAACCTCCGCTACCAGCATGCTTCGGAAATGCGCGCTGACTTGCAGCGTCTGAAGAGGGAGTCGGATTCGGGGCGGAGTTCTGCTTTGGGTTTAGAGGAGACGAGGCGGCTGAGAGGGTTGGGGAAGAAAGTCGCCATCGCTGCGGTTGCCGCAGTCGTCTTGTTGGGAGCCTTCGGTCTTTGGCGGTGGTCTTCCTCTCAGAAGCCTTACGCGATGCCCGCGGCAAACGCACCCGCCGCGCAACCTGCGGTGCGGAGCGTGGCGGTGCTGCCCTTTCGCGACCTCTCCCTTCGCCCCAGTGAAGAATCCTGGGGGATTGGCATGACCGACGCCATCATCACGCGACTGGCGTCGCTGCAAAATCTTGCTGTGCGACCCACGAGCGCGGTCTTGAAATACGCCAAAGAGCCTGCTGACCCTGGCAAGGCGGCAGAGGAACTCGGGGTGGATTCGGTCCTGGATGGCACTTACCAGCGGGTTGCGGGTGTGATGCGGGTCTCGGTACAACTGGTCGATCGCGACAACCGCGCTATGCGTTGGGCAGAACATTACGATCTGCGGGCTGACGACATGTTGAAGTTCCAGGATGAGGTCGCACAGAAAGTCGTGGAAGGACTGCGGGTACAGGTTTCCGGCCAGGAGCAGGAATCCCTGGCGGTTCGACCTACGACTTCACCAGAAGCCTACAATCTGTACTTGCAGGCGCGGTTCTACAAGAACGAATATTCATGCGCACGCAGCTGGAGAGTCTTCATCAGGGACAACGCGCTCTTCAGCAAGCCGTAGTCTTGGATCCTTCGTTTGCCGACGCGTACGCGTTATTGGCATATCTCTATGGCTTGGAAAGTGCGAACGTTATAGCAAATGGCGCGCAGAATCTGGCCCAAGGGGAGAAGGCAGCACGTCGAGCACTCCAGTTGAAGCCGAATTTGTTGGAGGGGCTTCTCTCTCTCGGCGCAATACTGACCGAGGCTGGACGCAACATGGAGGCCATTCAAACGTTAAGGCAGGCCATGACACTGGCCCCTAACTCGGAGTGGGTATGGGATCAACTCGGCTACGTGTACCACTATGCCGGTCTGGACGATGCTGCCGAGAAAGCTTTCCGCCGCAGCGTTGAGTTAAACCCGACCACCACTCGTATCCACTGGATGCACGGACGTGCCCTCCTTTACGTGGGACGCGCGCACGAGGCAGAACAAGAGATTAGGCAAGCGCTGGCCGAGAATCCGAACCATTTCAAGGCTATGGCATTCCTGGGCAAGTTCCTTTACTACCAGGGCAAGCTCGACGAGGCTGAGCCGGTGCTCAAACGGGCCGTGGAACTGGGCCGCGACAATGGTGATAATTCTGCCCAGGTGATGGCGGCGTTCCTGTATGCCTCTCGGGGCCAGCGGGACAAGATAGACCCGAGGATCTTAAAATCTCGACCCGCGGAGGTCATTGACGGCGACATTGCTTACTGGACAGGAGGCATTCACGCGCTGCTCGGGGAAAAAGAACAGGCACTCGCCTGGTTGCGGAGGGCGGTGGAGGTCGGGAATCACAATTATCCGTGGTTTCAGAAGGACAAGAACTACGACAGCTTACGCGGTGATCCCGAATACCAGCGCATCATGGCAGAAGTTCGGCAGCACTGGGAACAGTACAAACACGCGTTTGGTGCGTCGTAACGTCCGGTAGTTTAGAGAATCACCCATCCCGAAGGAATTGGGTACCGCGAAGTGCGCTGGGACCTTGTGGGGTGGTTACACCCCGGCCTTCTTCTCTTCTAGCTCCGCCCAACGCGTATAAAGCGCATCCACTTTCTTTGCAGCTTCCTCCATCTCTGCGTGCGCAGTCACAAGACGTGGGCCGTCACTTGCGATTGCCGGTTCCTCGAGCTGGGCGAGTTTCGTCTCTAACACCTCTTGGGCGTCGGCGACGCGCTGCTCAATGACGGCATATTCGCGCGCTTCCAGGTATGAGAGCTTTCTTTTCGCCGGCAGCGGCAACTCTACCGAAACTGCAGTCTGGTTGCCGAGACGAGCTTCCGCCTTCATCGCGGACGTGCGCCCTCCCTGCCATGACTCCCATTGCGAATAGTCAGCAAAACTTTCGGCACCGCCCTGGCCATCCAGGCCAACTACGATGCTTGACACCCGATCGAGCATGTAGCGGTCATGCGTGACCAGAACCAGGGAGCCGCGAAACTCGAGCAAGCTCTGTTCCAATATTTCGAGCGTCGGAATGTCAAGGTCATTCGTGGGTTCATCTAGCAAGAGAACATCGGCGGGCTGGAGCATAAGCTGAGCGAGGAGAACGCGAGCCCGCTCGCCTCCAGAGAGGCGTTCGACGGGTTGATCGAGCTGCTCTCCAGTAAACAGAAACCTCGCCGCCCACGCTGCCACGTGAATCACCCGATCCTGGTAAATTACTGAATCGCCTTCCGGAGCGAGAGCGCGGCGCAGGGTGACACTCGTGTCAAGCTCGCGGCTCTGGTCGAAGTAGACAACGCGTAGCCACTCGGCCCGCCGAATCTCCCCAGCAGTTGGCGGCAGATCTCCGCGCAAGAGTCGTAGCAACGTCGTTTTGCCGCTGCCATTCGGTCCGACCAACCCCACCCGCATTCCCGCGGTAAGGATGAAGTTGAGCATCTCGAAGAGCGTACGATCTCCGATCTGGTACGCGACATTCTTCAATTCTATCAACCGTTTAGTCTTGCGATCGGTAGCCGAGAAATCGATTTGAGCTGTGCCGATTCGGGTTCTTTCGTTCAAGTCCGCAAGGTCTCCAATTAACTCGTTCGCTTTGTCGATACGGGCCTTCGACTTCCTTGTCCGGGCTTTGGCTCCGCGACGCAGCCATTCAATCTCCGAATGAACCAGGTTTTCGAGCGCTTCCTGTCTTTTCGACTGAGCGTGCAGAAATTCTTCCTTCTTCTCGAGGAACGTGCTGTAGTTTCCGTGCACGCGCAGAATTCCGTTTGGATATACGCGATTGAGCTCAGCCATCTCGGTCGCAACATTTTCGAGAAAGTAGCGGTCATGACTCACGACGACACATGCGAATGGCGATTGATGGAGCAGTGTTTCGAGCCACTCGATTCCGGCGAGATCCAAATGGTTGGTAGGTTCATCCAGCAGCAGGATATCCGGCTCCTGAACCAGCGCTTCGACAAGGGCCAAGCGTTTCTGCCAGCCTCCGGACAATGCCGTCGCTTCCGCTTCCACATGTTCGAAGCCCGCACGGCCCAGTGTCTCGGCGAAGCGCGTGCCGCGCTCCGACTGTGGCACTCCGGCGCCTTCCATTGCATGCTCTACAACAGACCGCACCGTGTCACCGGACTTGAACTTAGAATCCTGCTGAACGCAGGTGACTCGAATCCGTTTTCGGACCGCCACATCGCCGTCGTCGGGATCTTCGCTGCCCGCCAGAATCCGAAGAAGTGTGGACTTACCCGAGCCATTCGGGCCAATGAGACCGATACGATCGCCCTCGGAGAGGGTAAAGCAGACGTCCTGAAAGAGCGGATTGGCTCCAAAGGCTTTGGAGATTCCCTGAGCATTTATAATCGGCGGCAACGGCTTGCGATCTCCCCACTGGCTGTTTTGAGCTTATCAGGAAATGCGGGCAAGGGAGGCTCCGCGTCCCCTCTGACCGTGTCGAAAAGGTTTCGAACTCACCACGGACGCAAAGTGAATTTCCAAGCTGGCATCGGCGTTTGAACGGAGAAAATCAGAGAACGGAGGTCGACCATCGAACATTCGAAGAATCTAAGCGGAGTCTGGTGTTCTCCGCATCCTCTTCGGGGCTACGCGTTTATCGCTGCCGCCACGTTTCTTTGGGGAATATCGGCCGCGCTTGGCCGGGCCGCATTCACGGGAAAGTTGTCCTTCACGAGCAGTTCGTTGCGGCCTATTGATCCGCTGATTCTTTCGCAGACGCGCACCACGTTTTCTTTGCTGGTTCTATTGCCGGTGCTTCTCGTTCTTCGCGGCTGGCAGCGTCTCAAACTTCCTGGCAGGGATCTTGCTCAGTGCCTTGTGCTCGGAGTGCTGGGCGTGGCCGTATCGAATTACTTTTATTATGTGGCTATTCAGAAGACGAACGTGGCTACCGCCATCATCCTGCAATACACTGCGCCGGTGTGGGTGCTCCTTTACGTGGTGGCGCGCGGGCGGCAGAAGCTGTCGCTGCAAAAAGTGGCAGCGGTCGGACTCGCAGTCACGGGAATTGCGCTAGTCATCGGCATTGTGGGCGGAACCAGCACGAGCCAGAATGCCAACAACTTTCTGCGTCTGAATCCCGCGGGACTGTTGGCTGCTCTTCTGGCGTCATTTTCTTTTGCCTTCTACAACATTGTCGGACATGGCGTCCTCACCCGCTACGACCGCTGGCGAGTGCTGCTCTGGACTCTTACTTCTGCATCGGCGTTCTGGTTATTTGTGAATCCGCCCTGGAGAATCGCCGCCGTGCACTACGCGGCTGTGCAATGGGCATTCCTGTTCGTATTCTCGATGATCTCGGTGCTCGGCGCCTTCTCTCTCTATTTCCTCGGACTACAGCATCTGGAACCCACACGCGCCATCATCGCGAGTTGCCTCGAGCCGGTGTTCTCAATTTTGCTGGCTGCGGCGCTGCTTGGGGAAGTGATGCATTCGGTTCAGACCGTGGGGATCGTGCTGGTTCTGGCGGCTATCGTCATCGTGCAACTTCCCAGCCGCGCTGACGCAGAAGCATCCGTTGTGGTCGAACCAATTGAGTAGGGATCTCGAGGAGTAGCCGACTTGTGGAGCACGATATTGCGGCTCGATTCGGATCAGGCCGCCTCGCTCGGAGCCTCCTCTCGTTCATGCGCCGAAGAGCGCTGTCGTTCAGCTATTCGCGCCACAGGGTCGTTGGCGGCGCAAGGCGATGTAGTCTTTGAGCGCGAGACTGAGCTGGGCTTTCTATTCGTGCGCAGCGGGACAATACTGGCTCGCCGCCGACTGCTGGAAGATCTGCATTCTTTTCGGTAAACTCGACCGAATTCTTGCGTGAGCGGTGGCCTGCCGAGGTTTGGAACATAGGCTATTCACGATTGGTTGTGGGTGCAACGGCGATTTTCGGCGCAATCGACCGAACGGCGCGGTGATTTTGCCCTTCCTCAAAAGCACGAGTAGAGATTACCAAAAGGAGGCGACGTGGACTTTGTCATGTTTGAAGATGTGGACGGCATGGAAGTCTTTGTGAACCCCGAACGAGTTATTTGGGTCAGAGAGTATCCCGGCCAAACTACAGTAATCAGCTGCGGAGACGAGGACAAGTTTGCAGTACGCCTCAGCCCGGCTCAAACCGTTGCCGCATTGGGCAAGGCAGTTCGCTAAACCGTAGGGTGTCTATTTCGATGGGTTGCTGTTTCCCAGAGCAAGCCCAGCCAAACTACTAACCATATACATCGTTGGTGAGAGCAGGCGTCAATTACCACTCAGAACCTGGTCGATGAGTGCATTGGTGATGTTTTCGCCAAGAAGCCTACGGTCAGGTGCTAACTTAGCTGCCCCAGTCGCAAGTCATTCCGATCGCCTCTAATCGTGATGGTGCCCTTATGGTGGCCTGATACAAAGGGCATCGGAGCGAACGGGATGTTGCCTTCGCTATCTGCCTTGGTCTTCACCGGATGCTTCTCGCCATACGATTGGCCATCGAAAGACACATAGCTGTGGGGGGAACCCACTACCTACAAAGTATGCCAGTTCGAAATGTGGAAGCAGACGTTCGACACTCGGAGTGCGACCTTTGCCCTTCGCAAAGATGGGGTCGGGCACGATAACGACAGCCACCCTGTTGTCCCCCCGCGACCAGTGCCAGGGAGTACAGCTCACCTTTCGCTGGATTGAAGGTGAAATCAATGGGTTCATCTCTGGAGTCCGCTGACAATGGGTTGAATGAATATTGGCAGAAGTTGGACGGGGAAGGTGTTTGCTTTGTGGCTTTACCGATAAAGACGGCGGACGTCTGGCTTCAGTTCGTTTCTCCCTGGAGCGGCGAGGAGGAGCTGACATGCTGAAAGCTGTGAGGGAGTCAGTTCACAAGATGACGAGCCACCTGCAGCTCATAAGCGGCTCCTTGGAAATGGAAGACTACACCAAGGCCTTGGGGAAGACGAGGGAAACCATAAAGGAACTGCACGCGCTAGCGACGAGTCTAGCGGGGCTGGCGAACGTGGGGATGACAGTGCCGCAGGATGGAGCGGTCGTGGTTCCGCATGGCTCCACAGTGGTGAGCCACGAAGATGTGAACGTGGACGTCGACAGTGATGAAGTGCGATCAGTTGACAAGAACGAAGTACGCGCCGGTCATGGGAACGATAATCCGAAGACGAAATGAGGACTTGATTGCGATCAATTCGAGTGCAGTCTCGCATACATCAAATGTGTGCCTGGAGTCCCCACGTGAAATGAGCCCGGAGTGGTACGAACGGATTCAGCCAGTACCGAACAAAGAGGCGCGAAGGATTCTGCTGGCGCGGACTACTTCGCTTCGCCTCTATGGGGCGATGTCCAGGGCGATGTCCCATGGGGGCGACAGCCGACGAGTACGGCCAGACTGGGCTGAAGTGGCTTGAGTAGATTCACGAAGCAGATCTCCAGTGAAATGGAGGTGGCTGCCAAAAGAATTGCCAACTCATCTAAAATTAGAACATGCAGGCAGTGGCGATAAAAAAGAGTAGCCGCGAGAAAACCATAGGCTTCCAAGAGATGGGAACGCTCAGGTGTGACGGTTGCGGGGAGGAATTCTTCATCGGCCACAACCCAAAATCGGTAGATAAGTGGGTCGCAGAAAAGCAAGCAAAGTGGCTGGAAAAAGTCTTGGCGGAAGAGCACGAGCGCGACAAGAAGCATTCCGACCGAATCGAACTGCCTTACTAGCGGCTTGAGCAGGAGATTGTTCTCGAAAACAGGCCTCTCGCTCATTGACTTTGATTGTGAGTGTGAGGCGATTTTTCACCAGTTTGACATCGCGGCGCCTCCGGCGTAGCTTTGGGTGTTTTTGTAGCCCATATCACAAACCACTCAAGGAGAAAAACATGCGAGTGCGACTAGCGCTTTTTGGGGCTGTGCTGTGTCTCTATCTCGCCCCGACCCTCTGCGCCCAGGATGCGGTCAAGGTTGATCCCAAGCATTACACAGTAGTGACCGAAAATGACCAAGTAAGGGTTTTGAAGGTGCACTACGGCCCACACGAGAAATCGGTAATGCACAGTCATCCCGCCACGGTTGCGGTGTTCCTTACCGATGCCAAGGCGCAGTTCACGTTTCCGGACAGCAAAACGCAAGATTTAGTCATCAAGGGGGGCGATGCCCAGTACAGCCTGGCCACAACCCACTTGCCGGAGAACACCGGTGAGCAGGGGATGGATCTGGTCGTAATCGAGCTCAAGGGTAAGGCAGCCAAGTCAGCGAAAGCTGCGACGAGGTAATTTCCGGCTCGGGATGTAAGGGTCCGAGAGATGACAAGCCAGAGAGAGGGCCAGCTACGGCTCTCGCAGAGAATTACACCGCAGCGTGGTGTAGCCAGAACGCCGCGAGAGTAGCTGGCTACTCGCTGGACGGCTCGCTCCGCGTCAATGCTGAGCCCCCGGCTGTGGGTCGTGATGCCATCGCCGTTGCGGCCCCCGGGGATTCATGGCCGCCTTCCCCGACCTGAAGGTAATCATGGACGACATTGTTGTTGATGGTGATCAGACGGTTTACTGCTGGACACTCGTGGGTACGAACACCGGTCCAGGCGGGACCGGGAAACGCGTTCACATCAGCGGTTTTGAAGAGTGGAGGATGGGAGCAGACGGACTTGTTGGCGAGTCAGGCGGGTATTTCGACAGTGCAGAATACCTGCGTCAACTCGAACCGGGCGTCAACGAGTCTCCGTCGACAACCTTCCGTTAATTGCACCGGAAGCAAACTGTTGCTAACACCCGTTGAAAAACTCTTTTCAGAGTGTTTCGACGAGCGAAGTTCGCTTGTAAGTTATTGAAGCTCCGTCGCTGTAGGCGCTGACATCACTGCTTCGGCTCCTTTTCAACACCCACGGCGGTTTCTCAAACTACCGGGTCAATGAGTTCTTCTATGAGATGTTACGCCAAGAATGCTCGGAATGGGTGGACACTTTGGTAGGACTTGGCGTCCGGTGAGCGAACCAACTGTGTTCGACGATCTGTACGACGCCAGTCTCGATGCCACAGCGATGGCCTGAAGTGATTATTCTGAAGGCTTGCGCAGCAGAGAATCAAGGGCCTGTGTCTTCTGATTGAGAACGACGTTCAGTTTCCTCGCGAGATCCGTCAACTTCGCAGGGTTCCTTAGAGGCCAACGCCGATAGCTGCTGCCACTGCTCAAAGTTCATCGACACATCTCGGACGGTATGAAAAATTGTGCTTGGCGAATCCCCTGTTTGCAGCCCTTACTGTGTGATTTTGAAGACTGTTCCGAAACCGGCACCTTCGTTTGAGGTCGTCCCATAGAGGTCTCCGGCTGCCCTCCTAGTTCGCTAGCCGGAAGTCTACAGCCACGGTGGTCTCAACTGTCGCCGGTTGACCATTCACAAAATAGGGTTCATACCGCCACCAGCGCACCGCATTCCTGGCTGCTTGCGACAGTGCCTCCGGCCCGCTGACAAACTTCACTTGTGTCACCGCGCCTTCCACACTCACGACGGTATCCAGCACCACTGTGCCTTGCACTCCCGCCTGTCGTGCAAGCTCCGGATATTCGGGCATGACCTGGTGGATGATCCGTTTCCCCATTGCGTCGGCTGGCACCTTCAACTGTGGTTGCACCACCACGGTTTCTTTTGTCGGAAGCTGCGCTTCCAACTCCGCCCATTCTTGCTGCCATTGCCACCATCCCAGCGCGGCCGTGATCGCCGTTATGGAAACGGCGAACGCAACGATGCGCCGGATGCCGAACTTGCGTCTTGAGTTCTCGGAGTTTTCGAAGTGCGGGGGCAACTTGGGTTTGGCTACCGCCTCTCCCAAGGTGGCGCCTGCCTGTGCAGTCAATGAAAGTTCGCCTTCGCGCCGCGTCCAGTAACGGACTATCGATTGCTGTTCGGCGGACAAACGGAGAAACTGGAGGCCAAAGCACCGCTCACGCTGATGGCGCACCACCGCCGTCGCCCGCACCGGCGAGCTCATGTGCGGAACAAGAAACTCGATGCGGACGAACTCGCCGACGAGGAGTTGTGACGATGGGACAACTCCCATTCCACCCTCACCTATCTCGACGGTGCGTCCAGGGATATTGTTGGGGATGCCCGAGCGCAATACGGTGAGAGCCAAAGGTACCGTTAGCTTGTAGCGAGGGACACTCCGCTTGGACGCAGTTCCTTGCGAAAATTCCGGAGTCACTCCTGTCGACATCGTCCAGCTTCCCCCTGCCAGAAAACACAACCCATCGTCCCCGTGGTGGAAACGGACTGACACTTCGAAATGAAGCCGCTCTTCCTCATAATCAGTGAAACGGTACAGCTACGAGTTGAGCAGAACTGTTGGTTCACCAGTTTCATATCGTTACCGTCAACAACGAGCGAGCGCCATTTCCGGTTCGGTCCGTACCGCATAGGATTCAGGTCCAAAACAAACACCCGAGCGATTGTGAACGATTGAACCCGACGTGCAGGCCATTTCGGAACCGAAGCACCGCCGGAGTGTTGCCTTCGAGATGAGCGCGCGGGACACGCTTCGACGGGCGGGTTTGGCGAGCTGACCATAATCAGGCACCATTATGTGGCGGCAGCGTTACTAACAGTAAGATTACCTAAGTGCCCGTCCGGGTCTGGTTACGAGCAACCGCGTCAATGCATTATGAAAGAGCTCCCCGCTTCAGAGGGTCGCGGCTGGATGTGGCGCCGCCTCCGCTACGCTGCGCTGTTTAGGGCTTCGCTCCGCTACGGCGGCTAGAGAGCAACTGTGCGGGTGGGAAAGAAGTGGAGGAGGGCATAGGCAAATCGGCGGGAGAATGGCATTTTACCTTAACGAAAGCAAATCCGGAGGATTGGGATGAGTAGGATAGATTGGGATATTGGATTTGCTCTGAACTACGAGAATCTCGCTGCCCTCGACGTCCTCGCACAACAAATTCTGGACCTTCGTATGAAGCAGTCAAAATGGACATGTCGTAGTTAATGTTCTCACACGCGAAATCACATTGAAGTGGCTGGACAACGGACTGCTTGTTTCGGGCGACGGCTAACTGATGTTGTAATCAGGCTGTACTCTGCGAGCTGACCTATCGATGCGCTCCTCAGCACGAACTGAAAAACTGGATGATCTGGTTTGCGAGGTCGGAGTTCGGACTTGTCTGTCACGCCCTCCCCCAGAAAATCGTGAAGACTTTTATCGAGCTGAGCAGCGGATCTCCGCGGTAGGCGAGTTGTTCGGGGCCGCAATGCCTGCTGCTGGCCGGTACAGTTCGCTCGGCAGGTGCAAAGGGACAATTCGGATCGGATCAGTGAGATAGCTTCTAGGCCGAAGTTCCCCCAGGGCGTTTGCGGAATTCTTTGTGTTATCAGCTGCTTGTAGCACTGGTAAGACGTTGTTACTGACTACAACGGCCTTAGAGAGAAACGGCGAGTAACTGCAACGCATGATGCTGAGCCGGAGTGGGGCGGGTGGTCACGTCGAAGGCCGGGATTGAGGCGAGCTTGGGCTGGATGCGGTTGCGGACAATGGTGGCCAGATCCTTCAGCCAATCCTGAAAACTCTGTACGGGCAGATCATCCGCGGTTCGTTTGCTTTGAGCTTTGGCCTGCGCGGAGCGGGAGCGTTGGGCGGGCGCCACCGGCGAGGTACGCGGGGCCCCGTGCTGCTCATCGTCGAACAGTACCGGGGCCAAGGCTTGACGCATGTGCCATTCCACGTAATAAGCCAGCAGGGTGACGAAGATATGTGCGCGTACTCGGTTCGGCAGTCGATGATGGATCGGTCGCACCTCTAAGTCCACACTCTTGAAACTACGGAAAGTGCGCTCCACCCCGGCCAGGCGTTTGTACGCCAGCACGGTTTGCTCAGCATCGAAATGCTCGCGGGCTACTGAAGTGCGCAGCACATACACACCATCCAAATCCGCATCGCGCTGAATCCGGGTCTGGTTCCGCTCCCAGTGCAAACCTTCCGCTGTAATCTCCCAGCGAAAGTACTTCTCCATATGCGAACCCGCTAACGCCCGCCCCACCAGGTAACTGATCCGTTCCGCACTCTTCACCGGCTGTCGCTTGCGCTGCGTGGCCAGCACGATGTCCTGCAGCTTCTTCTCCGCGGCCGCCATTAACTCCTTGCGCTTGCGCGCTCGCTCTATGGCCAGCAGCGGATTGCGGCACAGAATCAGCCGCTCTCCGGGATAAGCCGGATGGGTTACCTCGGCCAGGTCCCGTTCATCAAACAAGGACAACTGCAGCACACCGTCCTGGGCCAGCTTCTGAATCTGCGGTGCGCGCAGCGCCGTGATCCATTCCAATCCGGCCAGCGGCCGCAGGTCCTGCTCGATCCTCTTTTCCGTCAGCATGCCCCGGTCCCCCACCAGGACCAACCGCTGCAGTTGAAAGCGCTCCCGCAACTTGTTTACCTGCGCGGCCACCGTCTTGGGATCTCCCGTGTTGCCTTCGAATACTTCCACCGCCACCGGGCAGCCTTCCCCGTTCGACAACACCCCAAATACAATCTGCGGATTGCTCCTCCGTTCGTCGCGCGAGTAGCCGAACTTGGCTAAGGGGCAGTGCCGTCCTTCAAAGTAGGTGGAGGTTAGATCGTAGAGCACCAGTGTACCTTCGCTGAGATGGCGTAGTGCTAACTCCGATTCAATCCTGCCTTGGCGCGCCAGCAGCCAATCCATGGCAGCGTACAGATCGTCCTCATCCACCCTCTGCAAAGCTAAGGCCTCGCCTAAGGTGTGGTGACAGGTCTCGGCCCGCAGCCCACGACTAGTCGCCAACTTCGAACCCGGATCCAGAATGCGCGCTGCAATCAAGGCCAGAACGCAACTGCGTTCCCGGCTCACCTCAGGATCCAGGATCTCCTCTAGCCCGAGTCGGCGAATGGTTCCCAATACCGCGGCCACATGGCCGTGGGGACGGGAGCGAGTGATCTCGAAGGCGGAGGGCAGAACCACGTCCTGGGCATAGCTGCCTTTGAGCACTTGGCGGAGAGCTTGGATCTGAGCGGGCGGCCAGTGCGAGAGGTTGGCGATGGTACGGTTGTGGACCTTACCCTGTTCGCGGAAGGATTCGCGAAGAAGGATCGCGGGCGGCGAGTGCCGGTTGGGGACAACGGCCACGTACATGTAGACAACATATGATTACATAGCTGTTAAAGTCAACATAATAATGCACAATACATGACTACACTGGTACGTTAAAACTCGCGCAAATCGATGCAATCAAAAGAACTCACATGCGACCAGAGGGGAACTTCGGGCTAATTTGCCCAACTGCAGCGGACCGATGGCGATTCTGATCAATCGCAGAGTCTCCACTCCCACTACGTCCATCATGCGGCGAATTTGACGATTCTTGCCTTCGTCCAGAACGATCTCCAACCAGCAGTTCTTCTGCCCGGAGCGTAACAGTCGTGCCCGCTTCGCGCGCAAGACTTCCCTGCCCTCATCGCGCACGCCGCGCACGAGCGCCGACAAGAATCCTTCGTCGGCAACGGTTGCGATCTGCACGTGATAAGTTTTTTCCAGATGCGTCTCAGGAGCGGCGATGCGCGCACCCCACTCGGAATCATTGGTGAGTAACAGCAGGCCTTCGCTGGCCTTGTCCAGACGGCCGACTGGCGCGATCCAGGCCCGAAGATCTGCTCTTGAGCTAGCCAAGACCGAATACACCGTCTCGCGCCCTTTCTCGTCGGAAGCGGTGGCGACTGCACCGCGAGGTTTGTTCATCAACAGATAGATTTTTGCTTGCGGCTCGACAAGCCTGCCGTTCACAGCGATGCGGTCGTGTTCGACTCGGACCGGCGTTTCGGGATCGCGCCGAATTGTCCCGTTCACATCTACCTGACCGGAGCGAATCATCGTCGTCGCCTGCGAACGCGAGCAGTAGCCCAGCTTCGAGAGTGCCCTTGCTAAGCCGGTCCGGCGTGACGTTTTCTCGTCGATCACCCGTTCATGCTAATCGAATTGCGGGCTTGTCGGGTGAGCAAGAGCCTCCATCGCAGAGCACGCCGAGAAATTCCGCAGAGGACGCGGAGAGAACGTCGGGAACTTACGAGGGACTAAACAGAGATCTTGGAATATCGGGCCCTCATATTCGCCTCGGGAAG
>WNGP01005965.1_pt1 | contig 19982 bp, 22 predicted proteins | sample 5407671 | NCBI WGS metagenome assembly WNGP01 (sample SAMN13153381, study PRJNA577476) | soil metagenome | isolation source: 40 cm soil or saprolite under Garry oak tree replicate 2 | place: USA:California | collected 2016-06-15 | reverse complement strand
AAAGGTATGCATGGTTTCAAGCAAGGCTTGAGCCTGTTCAGTTGTCGGTGCAAGCTTCAAGAGCATCGTTTGTTTCATGTATTGAGTCTATCACGTTGGATGAAATTTGTCAGCAGGTACATGGGAACCCGTCCTCTGCCCCGAAACAAGGAACGCCTGCTTCCTCCCCGCCTTCAAAGAGCAGGGCTTCCGCAGGCGGAAGAGTTGTGAAGTTCATACCCTTCCTGGGGTTCTCTCGCAAATAGCCATTTTCATTCTCTTGGATGTCGGCAAAACATCGTGCTTGTGTTGCAAAAACCAGAGCGAAAGCGAGATGGACGCGAAGTGGCACCTCTTGCAGTCGCTCTACGGCTTCTTTGAGTTGTGCTGTTTAAGCACCGTCCTCTTCATCCGCCTTACGCAGGATCGCGCGCGCGGGCGCACCATCACTACCGTCAATTCTGAGCGGCAGGCAGATCAGCTCATACATCCCAGGTTCCACCTGTGAGAGATCGAGACCCTCAATGATCCAGATATCCGCCTCAAGCAGCGCCCGGTGGGTCTCGACGCCATCCTTCGTGTACCCGCCAACCGAGAGATAATCGATCCCTACGGTTTGAACCCCAACTGAGGCAAGGTAGCGCGCTGCCTCCTGCGAGATATAGACGAAATCTTCAACAAACGTATCGGTCTTCCAACAATGGGTAGAATTTTTCGTTTTGAAAAGCAAGCGCTCGCCTTGCCGGATGTTGTGGGGTCGCAGTTCGCCTGGTTTAATCGACTCGGGGTCGCGGATCTCGATGACTCGTGCTCGTCCAATAGCAGCGTGAAAAGGCATCTCATGAAGCCCCTTGCCCTGTGGCAGGAAGTGAAACGGGGCATCCATATGGGTGCCGGTATGCGAACCCATGGACAGCGTCGAGACATTGCATACATCTCCACGACTCATATGTAACATGTATTCAATGCGCACTGGTGGGTTGTCGGGCCAGTGCACCATGCCAGAATGAAGTGGTACAGAAACGTCAATCCAGTCGTGTATCATCTGCTTTGCTTCCTCTCAGTTGCGCTACCGGACGTCTCAAAGGTAATCACATTCTTGATGCCACCAATGTTACCAAGCAGAACGCCTGGGGCCTCTTCAGGAGCAGTACGACTCGTGATGAGCGCGCCTAGTGCCTGAGGCCAGCGCCGGTGAAAGACGCCAATGTCCCTGATGGCCTCATCAAAGTTCTCAGAACTGGCGTTCACAGTGCCAAAAACGACTTGATTCTTCAAAACGATGTTACGCATCAATAGATCGGTATCGACCTCGGTTGGTCCTTTCAGACTGGGAACGCCGGTGAAAATGAAGGCACTGTTTGGGCCAAGCAGCTTCCACGCCTCAAATGCGAGGCGCGAGACACCGGTCGCCTCGTATATCAGGTGGATGTGACCGAACAGTGCCTTTTGCTCCTCCACCGGTATCCTCCCCTGGGAGTAGTACTTCCCTCCAATCGCCTCGACGATGTTTGAATTCGGATTTGGAGCAGGCGCCAACGCGTACACAAAGGTATCACAGCCTGCTACAATCAATGTCATCGCGCCCAACAGCCCGACGGGACCGGCACCGAGGACCACGGCTGTCAGGGGCAAGCGCCCCGTACCTTCCTGGATATAGGGAATGAGCCATGGCAGACGACGCACGATCTGCCGGATTTGATCGCGGGCTTTCTCCGCGATAGTCAATGGTTCTGTCAGAACAGCGACATCACGCAGTTCGGGCGGCACGACATGCATGTAGCGCTCGTGGTCAACCACCTCCTCGGTCATAAAGCCGTGCGCTTCCTTGATACCGCGCTCCGTATAATCACCAGTGATACAAAAGTCTGGATACCCTGAACGACAAGGAAGGCACTCCGGGTGGGGGCAAGGACGACGCACGGTCGGCACGACCAGGTCGCCCACGTTCACGCGGTTCACCGCCGGGCCAACTTCAATCACCTCACCGAGTGACTCGTGGCCAATCACAAGGTAGTCGGAGCCTGGAGGGGGAGTCCCATATTCGAAGGCGCAGATTTCCTTGTCTGTGCCGCAAATCCCAATGTCGAGGATACGAAGTTTCACCTGGTCGGGTTCTGTAATGCGGGGAGCTTCATGCTCGATGACCCTGACCTCTCTGGTTCCTGGAAAAACTGCAACTGCTTTCATCTCTTTGATGGCTCCTTTATTGAAAGTAACTGTGCCCCTTCACCAATTTCAAGCCTTTCCCTCTATTTCACCAGTTTGTGTGGCTGTACCAGATTGAACAGGATTGGGGGGAAGGAGGAGTGCGGCGATCAGGCCAATGCATGCTATTACGACAAGCGTAATGAGGGCCAGGGGGTAGCTCTTAATTTCCGGGACGAGTGAGGTGACCAACACCGAGCCGGCAATGGCCACACCAAGCGAGGATCCCAGATTCGAAACGCTGCGCGATAGGCCGGAGATCTCACCCTGGTCTTTCTCGGGAAAGCTGGACTGCACGACGTTGACTGAGGAGGTCAGCATGACTCCCACTCCCAGACCCATCAGCAGCAGGCCGGGGATGAAGGCGAGGATGCTTGTGGTGAGAAGGCTCAAGAACAACAGGAGCATGCCGACGATGGTGACGAGAAAGCCTGCCCGGATGAGCATTCTTTGCGAACGCCTTTTCGCCAGCCTGCCGGCAATCGCTGATGAGAGCAGAATGCCGATGGTCGCGGGGGTGAGGCTCAGGCCGGTTTGAATGGGGGCCAGTTGCGGTGTGGTCTGGAAACGCTCGGTTTGCAGGAAGACCGAGATCACGAAGAAGCTGCCCTGCAGGATGAGCCATTGGATGTTTTGGGTCACCAGCCCGAGGTTGGAGGTGCGGTTGCGGAACAAGCGGATGGATAAGAGCGGATCTTTGCCTGCCCGTTCTCGGGATCGGATCCAGAAGAAGAACCCCACTAAAAAGAGGGCTCCGATCCCGACGAAGAGCCAGACGGGTGAGATCCCGCCCTGAGGGATCAGCACAGTCGTGCCGAGAACAAAATCCTTGCTTGCCGTAAACCAGCCGTACGTTCCCGATTGAAGGATGCCTAGCACCACAAAGAACAGGCCGGCTGCCGAAAGGATGGCTCCAATGACGTCAAAGCGCGGCTTGGCGCCTTGTATCCCGGGATCAGGGATGCGGCGGCTGAGCACAATAATCAAGGCGACAACCAGGACTTGCAGGATGAAAGAAGCGCGCCAGCTGATCGCCGTCGTAATGACCCCCCCGATCAGTGGCCCTGCTGCGGCTCCGATCCCGCCTGCTGCGCTGATGATGCCAAACGATTTAGCGCGGGAGGGCAGGTCGGTAAAGAAGACCGTGACCAAAATATAGACGGGCGGGATCAGCAGCGCCGTGCCCACGCCTTCCAGCAAGGAATAGCCAAAAGTCAAGAGGCCCAAACCCTGGGCGAACGCGGCGATCAGCGCTCCCAGGCCGTAAACGGTGAGGCCGAGCATGAGACAGAATTTGCGGCCCCAGATATCCGTCAGCTTGCTGCCGGGGATCATCAAGGCCGCCATGGTGAGGGTAAAGAAGGTGATGGTCCGTTGAATACCGCTCACATCCGTTCCCAGGTCCTTGGCTATGACGCTGATGGAGACGTTCATGTTGGAGGCGGCGTAACTACAAATGAACTGGGCAAGCGCAAGCGGGAGAAGTATTGACATAGAGGAGGGTGCGGTCCTCGTGATGGTATTTTGCATATACTGTATTACTCCTTTTGATTGATGATAATTTGAATCACTTTTGTACTGCTGGCTGTCCATCGCCTCCTTCATCTGGCCGCTGCCTCTAGTATAGATTTCAGGTAACGAAAACGCATCCTTAAAACACGCTATTTTCGTGTGTCCTGACAACTGATATGGACATGAACCGACTGATTACTTAGTGTGCTTACACTAGAGGGGCTATTGGTGTGATGGGACATGGATCAATGACTATCAGGCTGATGCATATGCGCATAATCGTTGCGGCAGCGACAATTTTGCCGTGGTAACTGAATACGTTGTCCCCATGCCAGTTTTAGAAGCGTGCAAAAACAGTGCAATTACAGGATGTATTTTCGTACCTCATCCCGCACACTATAGATGGGGTGTAGGCGTTTTGGGTCTTTCGTGCTGTCGAAGGCTAGAGAACACTATCCAAAGATAGTCAGCCTAAAGTGGTGGTACAATCTTTCAAGAATGTTGTGTCGTTAGGAGCATTTAACAGATGTCAGACCAGCCCAAAGATAACTCGATCTCTCGGGCCGACGCGCCCGTCGAGGGTGCAGTGGACCAGCAGGCGAAGGTGGCGATCTCAACAAGCGGCGAACCGGAGACACCGGTGAAGACCGGCTATTACCTGTTGATGGTCTACGCGGCACTATTCGGTTCCGGTGCCTCGCTGCTCGCGGCGGCATACATCACGCTCTACGGCCAGGGCATCAAGTTCTTCGAGCAACCGAGCCATTTCGGACTCAACATCGGCCGCTTCTGGCCGCTGGTCCTACTCACAGTGGGTGGCGTGCTGATCGGCCTCGCTATCACGTTCTTTGGACAGCATGCGGGATTGGGAGTTGCCCAGGCCCAATATGCCAAGACGGGCCGCATCACCCCCCGCTACGTGCCCAGCATCCTGCTCGAGGCATTTATAGCGCTGTGGAGTGGCGCTGCCGTTGGCCCTGAGGGTCCGCTTGTTTTTCTGTCCGGCGGGGTTGGAAGCTTCATCGCTGATCGACTCAAGCTCGAGAAAGACGACGTACCCCTGCTCGTCTATAGTGCCATCGCCGGTGCCTTCGGTGGGTTCTTCGGGTCACCCGTCGTGGGGGCGGTCGGCGCCTTGGAGTATATGTTCATCCGTGAGCTCGATTTCTATCGCCACTTGATCCCCGGGCTCATCGCCGCTGCCTTTGGCTACGGCGTCTACTTTGCACTCTTGCACACGTCGTTTTTAGGGATCTTCGCTTTCCCGAGCTATGCCTCTCCCAGGGTAGTCGACCTGGGGTTTGCTCTGTTGGTCGGGGTCATCGCAGGGGTCATCGGGATCCTGTTTAAAGTGATCTTCGGCATAGTTCACCTCGTCTTTGCCCCGCTGAAGTCGCGTCCTCTCGTCTGTGCCATTGTAGGCGGCGTGGTCATCGGCCTGATCGGTTCGTTTCTCCCGTTGACGCTCTACTCCGGCCAGAATCAGCTTCAACAGCTCATCCATAACTCGGCCGCCAACACGGCAGCCTACAGCGTGGGGTTTCTGCTCCTGTTGGTCGTCGTCAAGGCCTTGCTCACCAGCACGTCCTTTGCCACGGGCTTCGACGGTGGCCCCGTCTTCCCGTTACTCTTCATGGGCGGTACATTTGGCCTGGCGATCTCCCAGGTCTTAACATTCATTCCGCAGGGCGTGGCGGTGACCGCAGGGATGGCAGGCGTCGCATGCGCTGGCTTCCCCATTCCCTTGACAGTGGCCCTGCTGCTCGGACTTATGGGAGGGCAACCTGACCTGTTACCAGTGATTGCCATCGGGGCCGTTACAGGCTTCCTGGTATCGAAGGCGCTCACGCCCCTGCTGCCGAAACGCGCACCGTCGGCCGGCAGTGGGGAAGCCGGGACAAAAGCGGCGCCGGCTGCAGCTGGTACCGGTGAAGCCTAACCGGTGAAGCCTAAGTTTATCACCAGTGTACCCGTCCGGAGACAATCATGCACCCCGTAAACACACTACTTTTGCGTCTTTTCAACAGCCGAGGGCCATGCCCTCATCTATTGTGTATGCGCAAAATAGTATGTTTAAAGAGTGACTTTATACTTTGGCAGTGGTCATATCCAGTTGCGCTCCTAATGCGGCACGCAGCAATGGCCTGGCTCGATAGAAGCGGTTTTTTACCGTCGACGTTGGAATATTGAGGACTTGTCCAATCTCAGGGAAATGCAGGTTACCGACACAGCGGTGCCAAACGACCGGGCGGTATTGGATAGGTATTTCCTCGATTGCACGGTAAACACACTGCTGGAACTCCCGGTGCTCTGCCAGTTCTTCTGGCTGGGGACTCGTATCTGGTAGAGCTGCCAAAGCAGTTGTCTCGTCCAGGGCATTGTCCCTCGGCTCTAACTCAGAAAAATACGTAGGACGCCTGCGACGCAGGAAATTCACGCAGCAATTATGCGCAACCGTAAAGAGCCATGGCCTGATTTCTGCCTGCAGGTGCAGCGTGGCCAGGGAAAGGTAGAGTTGGAGCAGGACCTGTTGCAAGACATCCCATGCTTCGTGATACTCTCCCACATAGTGGTAAATCATCTGAAAAAGCGCTGTCTCATACCGATGTACCAGGGTTTCGAATGCATCTTGGTCACCGGCCAGTGCTTGTTGTACCAGGATGCTATCAGCAAGCTCCAAGCTAGCGCTGGTGCTCCTTGTAGGTTTCTGCGTTTGCATGGCTTCTATCCTTGATAGCCACTGACTTGTAGGAATGATTCAAAGCCTGGTGTGGCCTCATTCACCATGACTCTCTATTTCTAAGTGTACTGGTTTATCGACAAAGACGCATCCCCAGAATGAGCTATTTTTATCCGCTGCGATGCTCTATCGCATCACGGGAGAAACGGATCGTATAGTATATTCATGCTAATGGCCTGCCGGGCGAATGTGCCATGCAAGCAAAATAGCATGAGGCACTTTGCTTCGCACATATGAAACTTTTTCACGAGTAATACGTTTAACTCTATAAGAAACTACTAGAGACAACCTGTGCTCCTGGTTTCCCTTCCCCCCGGGCCACCATAGCCAGGAGCCATCATGGAGGGAAGTCACTATGAACTCGGACAGGCCAACAACTCCCGAGACGCCTTCTCCTGGCGATGCTCCTCCAGAATCTCACGCTCCTCAGCCCGCCTGGGAGCGCTTCTTGCTTGCGATGCATGGGGCCAACGACGGCTACTATGACTGGGATCTCCTTACTGGCGAGGTGTACCTCTCCCCGCGCTGGAAGGAGCTTATCGGTTATAGCGATGCAGAATTGCCCAATCGCTTCGAGACCTGGGTCGAGTTGCTGCATCCCGAGGATCGGGAGCAGGCAACGGCGACGACGCACCGCCTGCTTGCCGGGGCGCTCTCGCAGTATCAGATCGAGTACCGACTGCGGCACAAAGATGGGTCCTATCGCCTGGTTCGCTCGTGCGGGGCCATCCTGCGCGATGCGGCAGGTAAACCGATTCGCCTGGGAGGCTGGCACATCGATCTGAGCGAGAACAAACGCCTGACCGAGCGCCTGCAGCAGCAGACACACGTTGCCAATATGTGTACGGATGTGAGCCTGGCCCTCGCCAGGCAGCCTTTCTTACGGGTCTTCCTGCAACACTGCGTTGATGCGCTCCTGGCACATCTCCCACTCGACTGGGTCGGCATCTGGTTGCACGAACCAGGCCGACACGGGTTCATTCCGCAGGTTCGCGCTTCCCGTGCTCCGAATGCGCATAACGGGGAGTACGACCTGCCGGTAGGAGCGCAGACCGTGGGGAGGATCGCCGACTTGCGGCAACGCCTGCTGAGCCAGGAGGTGCAGCGCGACCCGCTCCTGCATCCCCAAGAACGCGCCTGGGCACAACGCGAGGGAATGAGCGTCTTTGTGGGCTATCCGTTGCTGGCCGAGGGCCGCGTGGCGGGGGTCCTGGCGCTCTTCGCTCGAGAGCCGCTGCCCGAGGTGTACCTCGACGCGCTGGGGTCGCTCGCCTTGATCATTGCCCTGGCGAGTGAGCGCCTCCCGGCGCAGAAAGACCTCCCCTAGTGTATGACGAATGGGTTCTGCCCGTTGAGGATGAATTCCCCAACTAATGCAGGCCCAGTGTCACGTAAGCTGTTACGGTCTGAGAACCATGATCAGTGTAGCTGTCCAAAGATGAAAAAACATCATCAGAACATGCTATTTTTGGGTGTGTTTCCATTAGTAGGATCAAGGGCTTATCGAACAGCGTAGTAGTGTACATATACTACCCGAGTTATCTTCTATTCAGTACTCAACAATAGTGTGTTTAAAGGATGCGTTTCGCCCCCCTGGTCGGTACAATGTAAGTAGTGATTGACAAATTAACTGCTGGTTGAAAGCAATTGCGGAGGATTTCATGAACCATATCAACTACAATGAAGCCCATCAAGTGTTACGTAGAGCCGGGTTGACCACGCCTCAAATAGACCGGTTATGTGGTTTTTGTCGAAAATATACTGTAAGTGAGATGGATCGGGCTGGTATAGACCGGCGTCACCTTGAGTTCGTGCGATGGCTGGTGACAACTCATAGGCTGTCGGACCAGATAGATGCGGATAGCCATGCCTGTGGGTAGCAACGCAGCCGTGCGTCCAACGTCCTGGTGCCAATTGAACTGACCCTGCATACGTGCTACTTCCCCCACCGCTCGCCCTACTTTCAGCAGTGGTAGTGTAAATACACTAGAGAAACCTGCTACTTTGTCTGCTTCGCCACGCGCAGTGTCCCAAATTAGTGCGTTCTGAGGATGTATTTTTGGCCCGAGGCCAGACGTCAAATTCATAGCCATGCTTCTCCAGGGCTATTTGCATAGACATGTAAGGAATACATGAAACTGGCAGCGCTCAGGAATGTGTTGGAAGAGCGCTACCAGGCACGATAAGAGCCATCATAGAACGTGATGGAACCTGTGGTACTCGTTTGCGGTGCGAAATGCAGCCTGTGAAGGCGATCCAGAGCGTGATTGTCTCAAGGGATGGCTGAGGCACTACTTCCAATTTTATCAGTAATCGTGAGTATACGCCCAGGCCAGGGCAATAATCAACAATGAAAGCATAGTGATAGTGGTTAGTGCCATACTAATGATATAGAAAGGGAAGTCTGAGAAGAAGATGAGTACCACGGCAAAAATCACCCAGAAGACGGAAAATATGCCGATAAGGTATTGCCAGGCCTGTAACCGTCTCATCAGTTCCCTCCTGTTTGCAACTCATGCTCCAGCAAACAGTATATATCATTGATGAAGAACAATCTAACGAAGGTAGTAAATACATGCAACCGTTAACCTTGATTGATCGCTTTCACCCTCATTTACGCGAGAAGCAGCAGGCGGCGATAGATGAGGGTAAATTGCGCAAGCGTGAAGAGTTGGCGTTGCTTGATCCACAGCAACTAGGTCCAATGGTGATGTTGAGTATGGTGTTGTTGGTGGTCGGCACCATATTCTTTGGCATACTGAATATTGCTGTATACCTGGCGCAACCTCATAGCATGCACGGACAAATTGGAGGGTGGGGGCTGATACTCTGGTTGAGTATCAATATACTGTCCTATATCGTCGTTTTATTCTTGCACGAGGGCATACACGCTCTAGCCTTTGTCTTCTGGGGTGGTAAGCCCTATTTTGGGGCGAAGTTACCTCTAGCGCTCTATTGTGGCGCCAAAAACCAGTTGTTCCGCCGCAATCAGTACCTGGTAGTAGGCCTCGCTCCCCTTGTGGTGATCAGCCTGGCAGCGGTTATCTTCACGCTTGTAAACCCTGTCATGGCTTCGTATACTCTCTTTGCCTCGATAGGCAATTTCTCCGGTGCGGCAGGCGATGTATGGAGTGTGATGAGACTGCTCCGTCAACCAGCAGATGTGCTCGTTGAAGATACCGAGACGGGTTATAGAGTCTGGGAAATTACTGTTTGATGGTGATCAGTTCTCTGAGAGACTCCTCCTTATACCTCTAGAGGTAAAGGAGAACACCATGCAAGACTCAAAGGATACGGAATCAACAAAACTGTATCCCAATAGTGTCAAGGAGTGCATTAAACGGCAGGGATATACGCTTCAGGAAGTTGCCGATGAAATAGGCATCTCCCTATATGCTTCCAAGTTGATTATGCGGCAAGTGCCTGTGACTGAGTGGGACGCTTATCGGGCGCAAAAGGGCTGCCAATATGACGAAGCAGGTCCTCAGGAGTACGAGTGAGCGTCTCAAAGTGTGTTCTGGCGTCAGCGAGCAGCAAGGCAAAGTCTTTGTGATGATGATGCGTGACGATGCGGCGAGAGATGCGCCAGAGCCACGAGGGTGCCATTGGCATCCGGGTCATAAGCAGGCGTGTAGACCAAAGACAGGTGAGCGGAGAGTTCGGTCAGCATGCTGCGCACGAGCAGTGAGCCCGGAGCCGTGTGGGTCTTGAGATTGTCGGCAATGATCATCGCCACACGCCCCCGCGCCTTCGACCTGTCCACCGCAGCCCGCACCTGCGAGACATTTGACATCAGCGGTTCGCCCTGTCGCAATCCTGCCATCAAACCAGCCGTCTCGCCAGTCCACCAGCCCAAAGCCATAGACCTTGCGGTTATCGCCCGGCGCTTCCACCAGCCGTTGCCCACGACGCCCTTTCAGGCTCCAGACGCGGGTGAGCGTCGGGTGAAAGGCAAACTGCACTTCATCTTGCAAGTAGAGATCGGCTCGCGGGAGCAACGCCAGGAGGTCCGTCACATTAGCAGGAAGGTGACTCCACAGATCAGCTTCGACCAGGTCTCGGACGGGTAGAGGTTCAGGTGCTGTGGTCCCTGCTAATAAGACCTCTACCCGCACTCTTTTCCCACGTCATCGGCTTGCTCTCCCGCTTTACGGAGCATCGGTCCACGTCGGGCGCGAGGCCTCCATAGCCATGTGCATGCAAGTACACACGTACCGTCTCCTCGCTGACCTGTATGCCGGTTTGCTGGCCTAAGTACTCGGCGAGTAACTCGGTCGTCCAATTGGCCGTTTCCTGTCCCACCTCATGGGGATCCATCTCAATGACGCGCAGCAATTCGGCTTCCCACTCTGCCGTGACTCGTCGCTCTCGGCCTGGCGGGCTGCGCCGGGGCACCGCGTCCAGTCCTGCGGCTAAGAAACGCTTGAGCACACGGGCTACCGTGTCTTCACTACGCAGCACCATGCGCGCAATCTGGGGTACTTTGTGTTCTTGCTGAGCCAGCAGAAGCATCTGAGAGCGCGTCCGGCTCTCCACATTGGGCGTGTCTTCATACCGCTGATGCAGCTCGGTAAGGGTTGCTGGATCTAACGGGGGTAAGGTCATTGAGGCTGCCACACATTCCCTCCTTTTCTTCACTCTTCCACACTCTTCCCTCCATTGTCTCATTTCCCCGCAAGTCTTGTCTGGAAGCATTTAGCTAAAAGTATCTCACAGGGGAATTAAACAAACTCATACGTTATGGATTTTTGAAAAGAAAATATGGCTATAAAATACTTTTTATAATCTGTACAATTTGCTATAGTCTCCCTGTATGGGCTGGTACGAAGAACTCAAAAAAACGTTCGGAGCAGCAGCAGGCCAACTAACTAACGCCATGTGCAAGTAATCTTGCCAAAGAAAAAGTTCATGAGGTATCCTCAGAATATCTTCACACCCATCTGAGGAGAACTATCATGAACTTGGACGATTTTATTATCACATGTTTTTGTTTGATTGACGAGATGATCCCAATGCTCACCAAAGACCAACGATTGCGAGCACGAGGTCCAGTCCCAAAGCTGGCCGATAGTGAAGTCATCACGATGGAAGTCGTTGGAAGTTATCTGGGGCTGAGCCAGGATCAAGAACTCTTTGAGTACTTTCAGCGTCATGACACACACTTTTTCCCTGCCCTTGACGGTCTGCATCGGACGACTTTTGTGCGGCAAGCTGCCAATCTGTGGGCCATCAAAGAGCGCTTGTGGTGCTGGTTGCGCGATGAGATGATCACCTATGATCCAAGGATGTCCATTGTGGACAGTGTGCCACTTCCCGTCTGTCGTTTTGCTCGAGCCCCCTGGTGTGTTCGCTTCCGTGGCGAAGCGAGCTATGGCAAAGACCATGCAGATCGACAGACGTTTTCTGGCTTTCGTGTGCATGCGCAGCTGAGTTGGCCTGGTCTGCTGACACGCGTGTTCTTGGCACCAGCCAATGAAGCCGATGGAGAAATCGCCCCCATCTTGCTGGAAGGCACAATGGGCGTGGTCTTGGGAGATCGCAACTCTTGGCTTCCTGACCTGCAAGCCTTCTTGCGAACGAAAGGCATTCTTTTGCAAGCCCCATTCCTTCAAGCGCATTCCCCTCAGGCGGCCGCTTATCAGAGTCCTGTTTTGGGGCGCGTTCGCTACCTCATCGACACGGAATGCCAGTCAACTGACCGATCGCTGTCAGATGAAACGAGTCTGGGCGCGTGATTTGTGGCATCTGCGTAACCGCTTGTTGCGATACATTTTGATGCATACATTGTGCTTTTTCTTCTATCAGCAAGATGAGGCTCCATATCTCCAATTTGATCGGCTTGTTGCTTAGGAAAACTTGCACATGGCGTTAACTAACAGCGCCAAAGTTTCACCATCTCGAAGCATTGATATAAAGACTATCCGCTTTACGCAGCACTTTTATACCATAGCGAATGCTCGTGGCCTGACTGAAGCGCAGGCGAAGGACGTATATTATCACGGCCAGGCAGTCAAGAAAAATATGCTGGTTCGTGCATACAACGGCTATGAAATCGGCATTTACTATTTTGTTGCGCCGGACACGGGACAAACAATAATCACCTCCATTTGGAAGAAGCCCCGCAGGTAGTAACGTCTGCTATAATTCCGTCCTTTTTCACTTGTTACTCACTCGAATGATGCACGTCATCACATAAAGCAATATGCTAACATCTAGAGAAAGTGCACTGGAAGCATACTAACACTATGGATGAGAATAATACTCCAACTGACCTATTAAAACCATCACTACCAGGAGCCTGGATAATAGAACATAACCGAATTGGACAAATATCTCTCCTGAAGGCAAAAGAATTAGCGCGGTTTTGTTCTGACCGTGGTCTATCCGATTTTAGAGAAAAAGGTATTATCCAGTTATGGCAACTAGGACTGCTCAAGGCAGATCTTATAGAGAGTGATGAAGCGTTTACTTATGACGGTCTTGTTGCTCGTGGCACTGATCGGTATGGACGTTATCTCTACTCAGATGAACGCCAGCTTCAGCTACGACCCGAGGGGTGGAGAGATGCAGAAGAAACTATCACTCCTCTGGGTGAAAATATACAGCTTCTGTTTCATCCCTTCCGCTACTACCTACTCTCACACCTAGATAGAGTGCTGGGATTCAATGCGTCCAAAATGCAAATGTTCTCTCAGGAGAGTTTTCCACGTGTCTTCGATTGGAATTTAGCTTCTTTCAATCGCTGGTCAGCTTCAGAGCAGTTTATAGCGAGCATCAAGAAATGGAACGATATCGCTTCCCTTTGTATCCTTACGGAACCATGTATGTACCGGCGTATTTTTCACTCTATCAAGTATAACCCTATGGAAGTGCAGAATCCCCAAGCAGGGACAGAGGAAATACTCAAGCATATAGATGACTATTGGCATACCAACGTTAAGGAACTCTATCTCCAAATAGGTATGAAGGAGCTGGAAGAAATACGACAAGACCTCTGTTTTGACACGCAAATGCTTGACCGTAACCGATGGATACACACTTTGCTCTGTCTCGGGAAGAGTGAGTTGCGTTTAGAATTAGAGGGTCATTTGGGTGGAGCACTTCTTTTGAGAACAATGGCAGAAATGCTCAGACGAGCTACAGAGGAAGCCTTTGATACAACATTGCGGGAAGAAGATGAGCTAGGAACGGGATGGGTGCCAGAAAGTTTCAAAGAGACTCTTTACGGCTCACGCAGGTTACTGGACGATCCCCAGGCAGGAAGTGTCTTTGCAAGACAGCATGGCTTAAATTATAAACCGCATGTCCATTTGTACGTTGAGGGAACCACAGAGTACGGGGCATTCAATCATTTTTTTAAGATGATGGGAATATTTGTTCCAGTTACTAATTTGCATGGATTGATAAAATCAAGTGAAGGGAATCAAACGCTCACATTTTTTAGGGATAGCCTTCAAGCGGATATTAAAGATCACATATATAGCATTGTCATGATTGATGGAGACCTCGAGGAAAACGTTAAGGTAGTAAGAGGAGCAGCCAGGGTTAATCAAACATCTGAAAACGAAGGGATGTTTGGCAGGTTCTTTCTTGCGCGACCAGACTTTGAACTAGCCAATTTTGAAATAGAAGAGTTGGAAGAAATCCTCTGGAAATGGGTGGCCGAGTATACGGAGACAAGTCCAAGTCAAGCAGACCGTGAGCTACTTCATAGTCATGTACAAAATGTGACAGGATCGACAGGATTTTTTGATGGTGTGGGCCATGCTACACGATCCCTACCGCAATTAACGGAATACAAAAAAGGTGAAGAATTGGGAGCAAAGTTGATGGACTACGCATGGGAACATCCGCTAAAGCAAAGCCGAAAGCGACAGATCATAGAAGCAGTGGAATTGACGATGCGATGGGAGAAAATAATAAACATGGAGGATGCCATACCGATTGTTGTGTAACTGTATGCTGCCTCTATCTGTCAGAGTCGATGCTATTCATCGGTACACAACTATTGATATGGCATCCCGCTTCTCGCCTTAATCTATCTCATATCCATATAGCGACAAGCGGGTCTTCATGCCAGGGAGGTTTCAGACTCTACTATCTGACGGGCACAACATTCCACACGCCAAAAACATCCCCACTGATACACTGGTTGTTTTGATCAATCGTGCAAAATGACCCCTCCATATTGCCGGCAGGTTGTACCGTCCCCGTGAAATAGAGCGGCGCTCCGCCGCTGTGATTCGCCACGGTGAAGAAGATATGTTTCGAGCTGTCGAGGTACCCACTGTAATTTCCCCTCATCAGCGTTGAAGTGAAGGAGCCGGAAATGAGCCTATTGTTTTGTCGCACGTGTGTGAGAGTCATGTGAGAGGAGACATTCGTTGACAGATCTTCGAGGGTACCAGTATATGATGCGCCCAAATTTTGCGTGGCCGTAGGAGTAGGAAGGACGGAGCCAGATAATGTTGAATGATAGTGGTGAAAAGACAAGAGAAAAACCCAGACAAGGACCATTCCTCCAATGATCAGCATTGCCATAGCTGTATTGAATGCATTCGTGAAAAATCGAACTCTGGATGGTGCGGGGATAGTCAATAAAGGCAGTCCCCTGGTAGGTGGCAGAGAACGAAGGCGCTCATGTACCGCATTGAAAGCAGCATGTGCGGCTGCGCACTGTGGGCAAATAGCCATGTGTTCGTTCAGGGCGTTTCTCTCGATCGGTGATAAATCGTCTGGGTGCCCAACGGCGAGTTTATTTTCCCAAAAGGAGCAGTTCCTGGATTCTACGTTCTTCATCGCGACGATCTCCTTTTCTTGGGATCAGTTTGTCCATGTTCTAACCATTGATATGCCGCGCTAAACTGTTCACATCCCCGTCTTACATAGACGCTCACGTTTTTTTCTTTCATATTCAGGAGTGTAGCGATTTCCCGTTGTTTGAACCCCGCGACGTCCTGAAGGAGCAAACACGCTCGATACTGTGGCGATACCTCCGCTAGCGCCTGTTTGATCTGTTCCTCCTCTGCGATTCGATTTTCTTGTCCTTCTATACTGATGTGATCAAGATGATCAGCCTCACCTCGTCCCTTCCAAAGCAATCCACGAAGTTTTTGACTCCTCAGATAATCGAGAGCGGTATTTGTTGCGATCCGATAGAGCCAGGCCTCAAACTGTAATGCTTTGTGTGTCTGTGGCAATGCTCGCCAAGCTTTCAGAAAGGTATCTTGCGCCAGGTCGCGCCCCTCCTCTTCATTCCCTATCAAATGAGCAAGATAGGTGCAAATGCGCGCTTTGTAGGTCTCAAATAGGAAAGAGAATGCAGCCTCATCTCCGTTCCGGGCAGCGACTATCGTTTCTGCAAAAGCTTGGCTGTCAGAAGAACCACTGAGAGGGAATTCATTTGCTGAGTTTAGCACAAGACACACTCCTTCAAACTTGAAAATGCGCTTTCCCTCCTTTTCCAACGCTAAGATGAGGCGGAACCCGACAGAACATACAACAAATATCAGTAATTATCACAATTATTGGTACTTTCACTGTAACTGCTCAGGTGTGTGTTTTTTAGAATTGACAAATGAGCCACCGGTGAGACCTTTCAGACTGGGAACTCTTGCCACTTTCGAGGTATCTGGCAAGGTCTTCAGACCAGATGTGGACGCCCCTCACCACCTTGTGGCATGATGGCAATATCCCTCTTACATAGCACCCAGTTCGAATAAAAAGTGGCAGCAAGTTGGACTATAAAAAACATGCGCCTGGACCATGATAGTAGTCATATCGCCGATACAGTGAAGCGACATAGCCTCTGGATCGAACATGAGAGAAAAGACAGGTGGTTCAACTGACGACTCCAACTGAGCATCAAAAAGTATGTCCATAATCAATTCCTTCATCCGGGTGATGTGAACCCTTGGTAGTATATTATTCAGCAATGTAAAAGAAAAAAGCGTTGTAACTGCCCAGGTGCGCTGGGGACTTGCCAAACGGCGTCAAACCCGGTAAAGTACGAGCATGCCGATCGAAGAAGAACTGATCTCTCTGCGAGAAGAGAATATGGTGCTGCGGGAACAACTGGCGCAGCGAGACGAACTCATCCAGCAGCAGCACGAGGTGCTGTCGGAGCAGGATGCTCTGATCCAGCGACAGGGTGAGCAGATGAGCCGCTTGAGCGAGCAACTGAAAGTCTTGCAAGACCAACTCGCGAAGGATAGCCACAATAGCCACCTGCCCCCGTCCTCGAATCGGTTTGTGCGCAAGCCGAAAAGCTTGCGCAAGCCGAGCGAGAAGAAATCAGGCGGACAGCCAGGACATCCGGGATCGAGCTTATCGTGGTCGTTGACGCCAGATGAGGTTATCGAGCAGCACGTCGAGAGGTGCGAAGCGTGCCAGCAGGACCTGCACGCGGTGGCCGCGTGTGGAGGAGAGCGTCGTCAGGTGGTCGATCTGCCGTCGCCGCGGCTGGTGGTGCGAGAATATCGAGCAGAGCAGAAACAGTGTCCCGACTGCCAGCACATCACCAGGGCCGCCTTTCTCGCCGGAGTGCAAGCTCCCCTCCAATATGGAGCCAGCGTGGGAGCGATGGCGGTGTACCTGGTTGAACAGCAATTGCTGCCCCTGGCCCGTGCGTGTGAAGTGATGCGGGACCTGCTGGGAGTCCAGATGAGTGAAGGGACCCTCTGTGATCTGATCGCCCGCTGTGCGGGGCGATTGGTTCCGGTGGAGCAGCAGATCAAAGCAGCGTTGACCAAAGCGGAGGTCATTCATCAAGATGAAACCGGGCTGGATGTGGGAGGCCTGCGACACTGGATGCACGTGACGTGCACGCCGAGCCTCACCCACTCTCAGGTGGATGCCAGCCGAGGGCAAGCGGCCTTGGAAGCGATCGGCATCTTGCCACAGTTCACCGGCATCTCGATCCATGACGGCTGGGCCTCGTACTTCTTGTACGACTGCCAGCACGCCGCCTGCCTGGTGCATCTGCTGCGCGAGCTGATCTTTCTGGCCGAAGAACAGGGAGCGGTCTGGGCCGCAGACCTGCAGGGGCTGCTCTTGGATATGAAGCAAGCTACCGACGAGGCACGCGAGCAGGGCAAGCACGGGCTGGACCCGCTGGAAGTCGCCGACTGGGAGGCTCGCTTCCTGGAACTGCTCGAGGAAGGGGATCGGCTGCATCCGCATGCGCTGGCGCCACCTGGCACGCGCGGGCGCTGCAAACAGAGTCCCGCCCGCAATCTGCTGGATCGGCTGCGCAAGCACCAGCAGGCGGTCCTGCTCTTTCTGGAAGACCTGCGCGTGGATTTTGAGAACAATCTGGCGGAGCGCGATCTGCGCATGGTCAAAGTGCAACAAAAGGTCTCCGGCTGCTTCCGCAGCGCTGCGGGATCGGAAGCCTTTGCGCGCATTCGCGGCTATTTGTCCACGTTGCGCAAACAAGGTGTGCCGCTGTTGTCGGCTTTGCAAGCTACTCTTGGTGGTCATCCCGTCCTTCCTTCACTCTAGAGTCTGTTAAGAACTTAATGTCAAAAAGATGGTAGAAAGAGTCTGATGACAACTCAAAAGCTGCATTCAATCCATTTCAGCGAGGAGCAAAGACAATGTCAACCAGGCAGAATAAGGACACTAACCGCCACCTCATCGAGGAAGCCTGGAACAAGGGGAACTTGACGTTGCTCGACGAGGTGTGCGATCCCGATTACGTCTTACATGATTCGACCACTACCATTCATGGTGTTGAAGGGATGAAGCAGTACATCTCACGTGACCGGACTGCTTTTCCTGACGTCTGCTTTACCATTGAGGAACAGATCGCTGAAGGCAATGCGGTCGTGACTCGCTTCACCTGTCAGGGTACTCACCTGGGAAATCTTGCGGGGATTGCGCCCACAGGGAAGCAGATCACTGTCTCAGGCATGATCCTCAACCGGTTCGTGAATGGCAGGCTGGTGGAGGCTTGGATCAATTTTGATACCTTCGGCATGATGCGGCAGCTTGGACTTCTCCCTCCGATGTGAGAGGAGCGCCCTCCTTTTTAATTATTCATTGAGTCCCTAACAGACTCTAGCAAACCTGGGCAGTTACAAAGCGTTGTTGTCTCGTTGCGTCATTTCGAGATACTGCGACACCCTGTTTGTGTATTTAGTTCAGAAATCTAGTGCAAAAAATCTAGGAATCAGTATTCTTTTTCCCTCTCTACTAATGTTACTCCTATTTATTTTCTGCGTCAAAGTGAGTATATGCCTATCTCGATACTCACAAGAGCTAATGTGACGCCATCCCAAAAGAAGCAACGTACAGAGGGGCTAGACTATTACTTGTATGAAATGTTAGGGATATTCTAAACTGATGGGAGTAAATATATTGCCTATTCCGAAGTTTGATGAATTATTCAATCCGCTACTTGAAGCAATCAAGAAACTTGGCGGCTCAGCCTCAATAACCGAGCTGGATGAAGAGGTAACCAAAAGTCTTCATCTGACTGACGAAGAAATTGCTAAACCCCACAATGAACGTATCACTAGTTTACAATATCGACTCGCTTGGTCTCGATCCTATCTTAAAGTATACGGGCTACTTGATAATTCTGATCGTGGAGTATGGGTTCTTACTGCAAAAGGTAAGAATGTTGATATCATAGACCCAGTTCAGATCAAGCGTTTCGTTCGTGGTCAAGGCAAGAGGGGAAAGACTAATACTGCAGCAAAAAAATCGGACTCCATTGTTAATGAGAAGATTGCCGAAGCTGAAGCTGTGCTTGAAGAGACATGGCGAGAAGAGTTATTGTCAAAGTTACTCGAGTTATCTCCTGATGCTTTCGAACGATTGTGTCAGCGTCTCTTGCGTGAATCTGGTTTTGTTGAAGTCAAAGTCACTGGTAAGTCTGGAGATGGCGGTATTGATGGGGTTGGGATTGTCCGGCTGGGAGGGCTGCTCGGTTTTCCTGTGCTGTTCCAGTGCAAGCGCTATCGAGGAAACATACCTCCAAATGTCATTCGCGATTTTCGTGGGGCGATGATAGGACGCGCGGACCGAGGATTAGTTATCACTACAGGCACCTTTAGCCGTGATGCAAAGCTAGAGTCGACCAGAGATGGTGCTCCGCCTATTGATTTAGTAGATGGAGAACAGTTATTGGATAAACTCGAAGAATTGCACCTTGGTGTAAAGATCGAAATGATCGAGCACGTTTCAGTACTCCCGGAGTTTTTCAAAGAGATTTAGCGAAGTGTGCCATCATTCTCTTAACTGGTAAGTTCCTCTTCCATCTTGTTTAGTATCAGCTGGCCAGGCATACGTTGATCAACCAAGACATGTACCAAATTTTCCGCATCAAACGCCTGGGTGCAAAGAGACCCCCTAACCTATAGTTTTCGATCATTTAAGCTCTGATCAGTTACTCACAGTTCCCACGAAATGCGCAACGAGGTTGTTGAAGAGCTCATCCTGATCTGATGATCGAGAGGAGTTCAGAACCGGACGTTGAGCCAGTGAGAGATGGCAGAAACAGCGGGATGGAGAGCAAAAAAAGGCAGAAGAGAGGAAG
>WNGP01001486.1_pt1 | contig 19990 bp, 20 predicted proteins | sample 5407671 | NCBI WGS metagenome assembly WNGP01 (sample SAMN13153381, study PRJNA577476) | soil metagenome | isolation source: 40 cm soil or saprolite under Garry oak tree replicate 2 | place: USA:California | collected 2016-06-15 | reverse complement strand
TGTCCTTCGCCGGCAGCGCGCTCGTGTAGGTGTCACGCGTGAGCCGGTCCAGTTCGCGGCGAAGGTTGGGCCAGGTGTCGCCGCAGGTGACCTCGATGGTCCGGGTCAGCAGCAGCGCCAGCCAGCACAGCCTTCGATAGCCACGGCACCAGCAGGCGTTCTGGCGCCGGCGTAGCCTGAGGCCATGGGGATGGCTGGTCCTACCGGCTCGGACCGCAGTCCGGCCGGCTCCTGGTCCACACCACCCGTACCGGGCTGGGCGCCAAGGCCGGCCACGACCTCACCATCGAGGTCACGCGCTGGCATGGTCGCGCCACGGTCGACACCGCCGACCCGGCGAACTGCTCGGTGACCATCGAGGTTGCCGTCGATTCCTTCCAAGTCCGGGAAGCAACCGGCGGTGTCATGCCGCTCACCGAGACCGACCGCGCGGAGATCAACAAGACCCTCCAGGAGGTCCTCCACACCGCGCAGCACCCAACCATCACCTTTCAGTGAGGGTGTCCGTGATGCTTCCACCACGGACACCCTCAGTGACATTTCGTGGCGTGCGCCACTGACAGCTTTCTGACGCCTCACACGGCTATCTCAGCGACGGCGACGAGGTCTTCGCCGCCCGGGTTCATGGTGGCGGCCACACCGACCAGATCACGAACCCGGGCCCGGCCAGAGCTTCGTCCTGCATGCACCGTTCACCCGGTGAAGAACTCCCTCAGCACGAGGGCGAGGACGTCCCAGGCCACGTTGTGGTCCTGGCCTTTGAGGGTGCGGTGCCGTGGGTTGGGAAGTGCGGCGATGAGCGCTTGCGCCGAGTTGGCTGCCCAGGCCCCGGTGTCGCTGCCATCTAGCACGAGCGTGGGAGCCTTGACGGAGGAGACCAGACCGGTGGGCACCGTGCTGTCGCCCATGATGTTGGCGTCGTAGGCGAGCGTGTGGGCCAGTGCCTCCATGCCCGGCCACATCGGCGCCTGGCGCATCCCGGCGATCATCGCCTCGGGCAGGCCGATGGTCTTCATGAACAGCGCCATGGCGTCGCCGCGGCGACCTGCGTCGAGCAGCTTGGTGAGCTGCGCGACGTACTCCTGCTGCCGGCGGGGACCGTCCGGATCGACCATGAACGGCGGCTCCCACAGGGCCAGCTTGGTCAGGGGCAGGCCGGCCGCCGCCGCGTGCAGGGCGAGGACCGCGCCGGAGGAGTTACCGAAGACCGCCGCCGCCCCGCCGGCCTCGGTGATCACGGCGTGGAGGTCCTTGACCTCTCGCTCGATCGTGTGCGGCGGGGTGTCGCCGCTGTCGCCGCGCCCCCGGCGGTCGTAGTTGAACACCGTGAAGTCCCCCGCGAGCAGCTCGGCCAGTTGCGCGTGGATCGCCCGGGCGGTCGACGCGCCGCTGACCAGGATGACCGGTGTTCCCACGCCGAGCCGGTCGAAGGCGATGGTCGTGCCGTCGTTGGAACGTACCTTGTCCATGAGACCTCGCTTCCCTGGTGAACGGGGTGTGGTTGACCAACCGACGAACGACCCGGACGCAGACGGACAGGCTCGTCAAGATTTTTTGAGGATTTCAGGAGCCCGTCGTCTCGGTGAGCCGGCGGGTGAGGTAGTGGCGTTCGGGATCGGTGGACGCCAGCTCGAGCGCCTCCCGGTAGGCGACCGCTGCCTCATCCGTACGGCCCAGACGACGGAGCAGATCGGCGCGGGTGGCCGGCAGCAGGTGATAGCCGGCCAGCTCCCCGGCCTCCTCCAGTTGCTCCACCAGCGCCAGGCCCGCGGCCGGTCCGTCTCGCATGCCCACCGCGACCGCCCGGTTCAGCTTCACCACCACAGAGAGCACCAGCCGTGACAGCTGCCCGTAGAGCGCGGCGATCTGAGCCCAAGTCCGTGTCAGCAGCCTCGGGCGCGGTCGAGTGGCAGGCGGCGATGGCGGCCTGGACCTGGTACGGGCCGGGCCGTCCCCGCCGCAGTGCCGCCTCCAGCAGCTGCACGCCCTCCTTGATCTCGCTCGCATCCCAGCGGCTACGGTCCTGGTCCTCGAGGGGCACCAGCTCCCCCGCCGCGTTGCTCCGGGCGGCGCGCCGTGCATCATGCAGCAGTAGCAGCGCGAGCAGACCGCCCGCCTCGGGCTCGTCCGGTAGCAGTTGAGCGAGGATACGGGCCAGCCGGATGGCCTCGGCGGTCAAGTTCTGGCGTACCAGATCGGCGCCCGCGCTGGCCGCGTAGCCCTCGTTGAACAGCAGATACAGCACTCCCAGTACCGAGGCGGTCCGCTCCGCAAGCAGATGGGCGGGCGGTATTCGGAACGGGATGCCGGCGTTGCGGATCTTACGCTTGGCGCGGACCAGGCGCTTGGACATCGTGTCCTCCGACACCAGGAACGCCGGGCGATCTCCGCCGTGGTCAGGCCCGCGAGGGTGCGCAGGGTGAGCGCGACCCGGAGCTCGAATGCCAGCGCCGGGTGGCAGCACGTGAACATCAACCGTAACCGGTCGTCTGGTATGCCGCTGACTGCGGCCGCATCGTCACCCGGTTCGTCCGGGGCCGACAGCATGGCCGTCTCCCGGAGCTTGGCTACGCCGACCGCCTCCCGGCGCAGCCGATCGGTGACGCGGTTGCGGGCGGTAGTGGTCAGCCACGCTCCGGGCCTGCGGGGAATGCCGTCGCGCGGCCAGCGCTGGAGCGCCTGCGCAAAGGCGTCCTGCGCGCATTCCTCGGCGAGATCCCAGTCGCCGGTCAGCCCGATGAGGGTCGCGACGATCTGCCCCCACTCCTCGCGGAACGCCCTGGTGACGGCCGCGTCGACCTCTGCAATCACGTCTCGAGGAGCGGCCGGATCTCGATCGTGCCGTACTTGGCGGCGGGATGCTTCGAGGTCACCTCGAGGGCCTCATCGAGATCCGCACACTCGACCAAGCCGAACCCGTCGATCACCTCTTTGGTATCGGCGAACGGCCCATCAGTGAGCAGCATCTGGTCACCGCGTATCCGGACTGTCGTGGCATCGCTGGGTGACTGCAACCCCCCGATGGTCACCAGTACACGACGCTGCTGCATCTCGTCGGCCCAGGCATGGCAGCTCGCCAAGAACGAGCCGTCAGCTTCCATCGCCTTGTGAGCCTCGTCATCACCGCAGATCAACAGCATGTATCTCACGGTCCCTCCCAAGCCGTCACGGCACATGCTGACCCTAGACCCGATGCAGCGAAAGCGGAACGCTCGGCTACTTTGCGGCTGGTGGCACGGACCCCGAGCGGAGGGACTACTCGGGGTACTCCTCGAGCAGGAGGCTGTAGCGGACGTCGGCGCTGAGCCGGAACGGTGGCTGGTCGCCGTTGATGAGACGGTCCCAAACGTCCTCGGGCGGAGGGCGGGGCGCGGTGGTTGGGTTGGATGCGGCAGCGGTGCCAGCCGGTGCAGCACAGCCGCTGTCTGGGCCGATGATGGGGGCGGATACTTCGACCCCCCACTGACATTTCGTGGCGTGCGCTACTGACAACTTTCTGACGCCTCACATGGGTACCCGGTGAAGCCACCGGCCCAGGCAGACCAGAGCGCCAGCGGCGCGAAAGACGTCCCGGACGCGGTACAGCAGCCCGCGCCAGCGGCGTAGCGCCCAGGCATTGGCGAGGTGGCCGATCGCCTGCTCGACCAGGGCGCGCAGCCCGGCCTGCAGGCGGTTGTAGGCCCGCTGTTGCGCGGTGAGCCGGTAGATGGTGCGGCGGTCCCCGATGGGTGCGTGCCAGTGCTGGCGGCCCTTGGCCATCCCCCGGGACCCCCGGTCCAGCAGGCTCGCCACGCTGGTGGCGTCCAGCACTTGGTCCAGCCCCGACACACGACAAGTTCGTGTTCGTGGCAGCTTCCAGGCCAGCCCCCGTCCAACCACAAAAGGTCGCTATGGACGCTCGACAGCGCCAGGCCCTGGGCGGTGTGGGTGTGGCGCTTGGCGTCGTACAGCACCTTCTGGTTGGCCCAGCCCCTGGGGCGTTGCACGCGGGGAGCCCGTCGAGCGCGACCCCCTCGCCGCAGCCGGCCATCTCCTCCAGGCGCTCGCGAAGGTCGGCCAGGGTGGTGATGAAGGTGCCGTCGGGCTGGCACAGCCCGAGTTCGACCAGCTTGGCCAGCAGCAGGTCCATGCTGTCGCCGACCTCGGTCTTGGAGATCCCTACGGCCCGGCCGGCCCGCCGGTACGACAGCCCGTCCAGCAGTACCGCGCCCACGGCGTCCAGGCGGACCTCCACGGCAAGCGGCGGGGTGCCGCCGCAGCCGGGCGGGCGGGGTGGGAGCAGGTGGGCCAGGCGGCCGGCCAGGTAGGTGAGGACATTGGCGGGCAGCGACGAACGCGGGCAGTATGACAACCGGGATCGGACCTCCTTGGCAGGCTTCGACACCTTGCCTATGGTCTGGTCCCTTCATGTCAGGACGCAAAGAGCATCACGGACACCCTCAGTCAACGCGGGTCGACGGGTCGGCGGCGTCGTTCACCCTCGACGGTGAGCTGACGATCATGGGCGTCACCCGGCCGGTCACGGTGCAGGGCCGCAGGACCGACGGCCGGGTCGTTGGTCGGGCGGCCGTGGTCCAGAGCCGCTGGGGAATCCGGCCCTACTCGGCGTTGTTTGGCGCACTCAAGCTCAGGGACGAGGTCACGGTCGACTTCGACGTGGCCCTCACGCCGAACGGTTGACGGCGCTTGGGCGTGGTGCTTGCCCCGCTCTACAAACCCTGTATTCGCAGTTCAGAGCCGTTCGTAGGCGCCTGTGACCTGGGCGCCTCCAGCGCAGCCCTCGCCGCGGACCGCCGCAATCGGCCCGTATTGCTGTGGTTGTTGCTGTCGGCCGTCCACCACAAGGTGGTCGAGGAGCTCTAGTCGAGCGGCTCTAGAGGTGCACCACCGGACAGGTGAGGGTCCTGGTGATGCCGTCGACCGCCTGTACGCGCGCGACCACCAGCCTGCCGAGCTCGTCGAGGTTGCGCGCCTCGACGCGCACGATCACGTCGTAGGGGCCGGTCACGTCCTCGGTCTGCTGCACGCCCTTGATCCCGGCGATGTCCTTGGCGACCTGGGCCGCCTTGCCGACCTCGGTCTGGACGAGGATGTATGCCGTCACCACAGGTACCGACCTCCTTGCGTCATGCCGCCCACGGCGCCTGTAGAGACTGGTGCCGACGAGATGGTGGCATGTGGCGGCTGGTCAGGCGAGCACGTGGCTGCACGTGCCGGTGTCCGCCCGGCCCAACGGTCGGATGGGTGGGCGGTTGCTGGGTGGCAGCCCGGTCGTGCTGCGCACCACCACTGCTCCTTCCTCCTGGGCGGCCCTGCGGCACGACCGGGCTGTCACTGCGGCATGACCGCACTCGCCTCCGGGGAGGCGTTTGGGCGGCGCTGCCCGCTTCGCGGCCGGCGAGGGCCGGCACGGCGACCCTACGTGCCAGCCTGCTCGGTGTCCTCGGTGACCGGCGGGCAGGAGCACACGAGGTTGCGGTCGCCGGCGGCGGCGTCGACCCGGCCGACCGGCGGCCACCACTTGGTCGCCCGCAAGCCTGGCACTGGGTAGGCGGCCTGCTCGCGGCCGTATGGGTGCGGCCAGTCGTCGGCGCAGACGTCCTGGGCGGTGTGGGGGGCATTGTGCAGCGGGTTGTCGTCGCGGTCCCATTCGCCGGCCGTGATCCGGTCGACCTCGCGGCGGATCGCGATCATCGCGTCGCAGAAGCGGTCCAGCTCGCGCAGGGACTCGCTCTCGGTCGGCTCGATCATCAGCGTGCCGGCGACCGGGAACGACATGGTGGGGGCGTGGAAGCCGTAGTCGCTGAGGCGCTTGGCCACGTCCTCGGCGCTCACGCTGGCCGCGGCCTTGAGCGGGCGCAGGTCGATGATGCATTCGTGCGCGACCCGGCCGGCCTGCCCTGCGTACAGGATGGGGTAGTGCGGCGCGAGCCGGTGCGCGACGTAGTTCGCGTTGAGGATCGCGACCTCGGTCGCGCGGCGCAGGCCGTCTGCGCCCATCATGGCGATGTACATCCACGAGATCGGCAGGATCCCGGCGGAGCCCCACGGCGCGGCGGCGACCGCGCCGATGCCGCTGGCCGGCCCGGCCTCGGCGCGCAGCGGGTGGTTCGGCAGGAACGGCGCCAGGTGGGCCCTGACCGCGACCGGGCCGACGCCCGGCCCGCCGCCGCCGTGCGGGATGCAGAAGGTCTTGTGGAGGTTGAGGTGCGAGACGTCCGCGCCGAACCAGCCGGGCTTGGCCACGCCGACGATCGCGTTGAGGTTCGCGCCGTCGACGTACACCTGCCCGTCGGCGGCGTGGACCAGGTCGCACAGCTCGCGGATGCCCGCCTCGAACACGCCATGGGTGGACGGGTAGGTGACCATGGCGGCGGCCAGGCGGTCGGCGTGCTGCTCGGCCTTGGCGCGCAGGTCGCCGAGGTCGACGTTGCCGTGCTGGTCGCAGGCGACCACCACCACCCGCATGCCGGCCATGGCTGCGGAGGCGGCGTTGGTGCCGTGCGCCGAGGATGGGATCAGGCACACGTCGCGGCGCTCGTCGCCGCGGCTGCGGTGCCAGGCGCGGATCGCGAGCAGCCCGGCCAGCTCGCCCTGCGAGCCGGCGTTCGGCTGCAGCGACACGGCGTCGTAGCCGGTGATCTCGACGAGCATCGCCTCCAGCTCGCGGATCAGGTTGAGGTAGCCCCGGGCCTGCTCCAGCGGTGCGAACGGGTGCATGTTCGCGACCTCGGGCCAGGAGATCGGCGCCATCTCGCTGGTGGCGTTGAGCTTCATCGTGCAGGAGCCGAGCGGGATCATCGAGCGGTCCAGCGCCACGTCCTTGTCGGCGAGGCGGCGCAGGTAGCGCAGCAGCTCAGTCTCGGAGTGGTAGCTGTGGAACACCGGGTGGGCGAGGATCTCGCCAGCGCGCCGCAGCGCCGCCGGGATCCCCTCGGGCAGCGCCGGGTCCGCGTCCAGCGCGGCAACCGACGCCCCGCCGTCGCCGCTGTCGCCTTGGCCGCCCGCGGTCACCCCGAACGCCGCCCAGACCGCCTCGACGGTCGCGGTGGTGGTGGTCTCGTCGAGGCTGACCCCGAAGGTGTCGGCGTCGACCTCGCGCAGGTTGATGCGCCGTTCCCGGGCCGCGGCGGCGACCGCAGCGGCCCGACCGGGTACCCGCACGGTCAGCGTGTCGAACCAGGTGCCGTTCGCCACCTCGACCTTGTTGCCGACGCCCTGGCGCAGGCCCGCGGCAAGGATGGAGGTGAGCCGGTGGACCCGCTCGGCGATCGTACGCAGACCGTCCGGGCCGTGCCAGACCGCGTACATGCCCGCGACGACCGCGAGCAGTACCTGGGCGGTGCAGATGTTGCTGGTCGCCCGCTCGCGGCGGATGTGCTGCTCGCGGGTCTGCAGCGCCAGCCGCAGGGCGGGCCGCCCCGCCGGGTCGCTGGACACCCCGACCAGCCGCCCGGGCAGCGAGCGTGCGTACGCCTCGCGGGTGGCCATGTAGGCGGCGTGCGGGCCGCCGAACCACATCGGCACGCCGAAGCGCTGCGACGACCCGACCACGACGTCGGCGCCTAGCTTGCCGGGCGGGGCCAGCAGCACCAGTGCGAGCAGGTCGGCGGCGACCGTCGCCAGTGCCCCGGCGGCGTGAGCGCGCTCGATCACCGGGCGCAGGTCGCGCACGGCCCCGCCCGATCCCGGGTACTGCAGCAGCACGCCGAAGACCGGCCGGGCGTCCGGGTCGAGGTCGGCCTGCGGGTCGCCGACGACCACGGGAACGCCGAGCGGCTCGGCCCGGGCCAGCAGCACCGCGATGGTCTGCGGGTGGCAGTCGGCGTCGACGAAGAAGGCGCCGCCCTCGCGCTGGCCATCGCGCTCGCGGCCGGCGAGCCGCCGGCTCATCGCCATCGCCTCGGCCGCGGCGCTGCCCTCGTCGAGCAGGGAGGCGTTGGCCAGCTCCATGCCGGTGAGGTCGGCCACCATGGTCTGGAAGTTCAGCAGCGCCTCCAGCCGGCCCTGCGCGATCTCCGGCTGGTAGGGCGTGTAGGCGGTGTACCAGGCGGGGTCCTCCAGCACGTTGCGCTGGATGACCGGCGGGGTGATCGTGCCGTGGTAGCCGAGGCCGATCAGCGAGGTGAAGACCTGGTTGCGGGTGGCCAGCTCGCGCAGGCGGGCGCTGGCGGCCGGCTCGGTCATGCTGGCGGGCAGGCCGAGGGGCCGGTCCGGGTCGAGGCGGATGGCGGCGGGGACCGTCTGGTCGAGCAGCTGGTCGAGCGACGCGAGGCCCAGCTCGGCGAGCATCTTGACCTGCTCGTCGAGGCTCGGCCCGAGATGGCGGTCGGAGAACTCCTCGCGTCGCTCAAGCTCGGCCAGGGAGGGGCGCTCCCGGTTCATTCGGAAGACCTCCTCGGGACGCACAGTTAGGCAGGTTCCCCCACCGGGCAACCGAGCGTTGCGGCGAAGCAAGCTAGCGCGCGGCTTCGGTGTCGTAATGGAACGACTGGCGCTCGTCGAGCCGCCGGTCGATCCACGCGGCGAGGCGTTGCGCGGCCAGGGTATCCCCGCGGGCCTGGGCAGCGCGCAGGCGGGCGGCGGTGTCCGCTAGGGCGTGGTCGAGTTCTGCGACGGGGTCGGAGGTGACCAGCATCTCAAGCTGGTCGAGGATCACGATGTCGTCCATGGCACGCCTCGCGGGTGTGCGGTCTGGCGGTGATCGGCTGCCCATGGGAGCGATTTCCGCGATCAGGATGGATCGGGCGGGCTAGGGCAGAGGTTGGCGCCGACTTGGGACCGGAATCGAGAGTTCGAGGAAGCGCTGTAAGCACCCCGGCGTATCGTCCGCTTTCCCACCGGCCCCGGCTGGCGGTCGGCGACGCGGTGCCGGCAAGGGGCTGACAGTGCTGCCACCGCCGCAGGGCAACACCGAGAACCAACCTTGTCGCGCGGGGACCTCTAACCGATCAACAGGAGTGAAACGACGTCTTACCGATCCGTGCTACCGCGCACGAGACTTCCGAACGGCGGTACTTAGCCCGTGGGTTCGCTGTGAACGAGGTGCGCTTCCTCGGAGCTTGGATCCCAATCGGTGGTCTCGACGTGCTCGACCGACGAGCGGTGCAGGGAATCCTCCGGCGCCCCGCACGCGTAGCACACCTTTCCGCGGTGTTCGTGGTGCCGCGGCGTGGCCCTCCCATCGACCTCCGCGATCCTGGCCAGGAGTCGTTCGTTGAGCTGCTGGGTCTTGGCCTTCCGGTACTCGTCGCGCGCCGGCAGGACCGTGTCAAGCGCAGCCCTCGCGGTCGGGACATCCGGCTTCCCTGCCCGGATCTCGCCCAGGAGCGTGCTGTAGATCTTGGTCAGTTGGCTGATGACCGGCGTGGGATACTCGCGCCCCTGGATCTTGAGCGTCGTGACCCCGAGCGCGACGTATCTGGGCACATCCTCGAGGAGCTGGTAGATCTCGTTGTTGCTCTTCTCCAGGTAGGTCAAGACCGAGTCTGGGAACTTCTCGGCGATCTCCGGGTGGTGCGTGCCAAGGCACGGCCTGAAGCACACGCCTCCCTTGTCCGGGTTGCCGATGAGCTTGGTCCTCGTGGTGCCATCGGAGTCGTGCACCACCTGCTCCTCGAAGTAGGGGGCGAAGTAGTCGTACAGGCGGCAACCCCCCACGCCGGTCACGCACCGGTTCGAGTGGATCAGCAGCTCGACCCCGATCCCCACCTCATCCGCGGTCTGCTTGAGCCCTGCGATGCGCTGGTAGGTGTTGAGGGCAGTCGAGGCGACGAACTGGGTGGCCCCGGCCTGCTTGACCTGCTCCATGCGCTTTCTGTTACGGACGTTGCAGCCGACGCTGGCGTGGATCGTGATCTCCGGGTAGCGCTCGTGCACCACCCGCATGGCGTCGTCCGACTTCATGATGAAGCCGTCCACCCCCCAGGCTGCATACGCGTCGACCTTCCTGAGCATCTGCGAGTGATCGTCGAGCTCGATGTCGGCATTCAGGGCCACGCGGAGCTTCGCTCCGTTGTCGTGCGCGACCTGGGCCGCCTCGCGGACCTGGTGATGCTGGAGCTCGAATTGTGCTGTTCGCCGGCTCCACCCCACCGGCCCCACATACACAGACTCGGCACCGGCGGTCACAGCCTCTCGGACCATCTCCAGGGATCCGCCGGGCGAAAGCAGCTCCACCATAGGGTGATCTCCATTCCGGATCGACCGCATTGACGCAAAGTCTGATCCTCTGCCGAGGGACCGTCAACGAATCGGCGCCAAGCGGGGAGCCTCGCCTGGATGGAGCGGAAGCGACACCCATGAGCCGCCGCCAGGGGCCCGGCACTTTGGGGTCAGGCCGTGGGCTACCATGTCGGTGACGGGCTCCTGGAGGTGGCGATGCCCGAGGACCACGGCGGCCGACTCCATCACATCCGGGCCGGCCAACTGGATCCCGAGACGGCCCAGACCGGCGGGATGCGACGGGCCGCGGCGATCTGCGGGGCCACCACCGGCTCATTGGCGATCTGGATGGGCGAGACCCGGGTCGCCCCGGCCACCGTCTCGGCCCCGCACCACCACGGCCACAGCGAGACCGGCATCTATGTGGTCAGCGGCACGCCGGCGTTCGTGTTCCTGGATGGCGACGAGGAGGTCCGGCTCGAGACCGGCCCTGGCGACTACCTGTACGTGCCGCCGTTCGTTCCCCACCGCGAGGAGAATCCCTCCCCCGACCAGGACGCGGTGGTGGTGATCGCCCGCACCACCCAGGAGGCGATCGTGGTCAACCTGGACAGCTTGCGGACCTGACCGCCGGTTCGGTCAGGAGGTGAACCCCATCGCGAGCCCGGCGTCCTTGCTGCACGGATCCTTGGTCACCCGCGTTCTGGCTGGCACCGGGGAGAAGATCGACCGGGTTGGTGTCTTATGGTCGCTTTCTTTGCCCTCTGCCTCGGCTCGGAGCATGACAGTAGCAGCGTGGGGAGCGAGCTCCCCACGCTGCTGCGCGCCGGAAACCGGGCCGTGCGGGCTATGCCTGGCGCAGGGGCCGCACGGGGAGAACCTCGCGCTTGAAGGTGAAGTTGGTCACCCCCGCGAACGACGCGTACCAGGCCGCGACCGCGGTGGCCAGCCCGAACCAGCCGCCGAGCTTGGTGATCGAGTCGTTGCCGCCCGCGTCCCCGATCCCGAGCACGATGAACGTGACCGTAAGGAGCAGGAAGACCAGGCTCACGGCCGCGGTGGTGCGCAACGAGGCCAACCACATGTAGGCCGTGAAGATGCCCCAGGCGATCAGGTAGAGGCCGACCGCCGAGCCCCTGTTGGCCTGCGGGATCCCCCCGGCGAAGAAGGTGACATACGCCCAGAAGGAGATCCAGAATGCGCCGTAGGAGCTGAAGGCTGTCGCGCCGAAGGTGTTGCCCTTGCGGAACTCCCACATCCCGGCCAGGAGCTGCGCTCCGCCGCCATAGGCGAGCGCCAGTCCCAGCACGATAGGCTCGCCCTTGTTGTCCACCAGGCCAGCGTTGAACATGCTGAGCACGAAGGTGGTGAGGGCGAAGGCGGCCAAGCCGAGCGGTGCCGGGTCCGCGATGCTCGCCGCCGCCGCGTCCACCGGTGCTGCCGCCGTAGCGCGGTTGCTGGCAGCGCGGGCAGCTTCGATGTCTTCTGCCATCGAGCGCCTCCTTGCACTACTAATAGGTATGCGCACTAGCAGCTCTGCGGAATTACCCGCCTGTAACCGGATCGTGCGCTTACCCCCGTCCCCGGTCAAGGGTCGCCGCCCAGCCGATTGCGACGCCGCGGCAAGAAGTACAAGAACCGGGGAGTCCCGGTGGGTCCCGGTCCGATTCCTCCGGCCCGGTGACCCTCGGCCCGGCGGCCCCTGGGCCCGGGTTCCGCCGCCGGGCACCCTCCCCGACCAAGATCCTTCCGACAATCCTCCCGAGAGCCTTGCCTTCGTTGACAGCGCCAGCGCGAGCGCCAGACAATGAGAGGCTATCGAAAGGCTTCCTCCCAACACGGGAGGTATGAGGTCTACAGCGGTGGTCCCGGTGTCGTCCACGAGGAAGGAGACGCCATGGGAGACAGTCCTGCTGGACCTGGCAAGCTGGAGACCAAGGTCAAACCTTGGCCCGCCGTCCCGCTACCGACAGCCGAGGAAGTCTACGGCAATCTGCCGCCGCCCGCGCGCGAGTACCCGACGTTCCTCGAGTCGATCGTCCATTGGAAGGACGCGCACGACAAGCCCGAGGCGCTCTCCAGGCTCAGGGTGCTTGACTGCTCGCACACCGCGGCTATCGGCCACTGGTGCTCGTCGCTGCTCGCGGAGCTCGGGGCCGAGGTGATCCAGGTGGAGCCCCCTGGGGGGGACCCCCTGCGCAAGCTGACCCCCTTCGGGAGGAAGCACTACTACTTCCACGACAGTGAGCGGGGCGAGCCGGTCGGGCCGCATTTCCTCCACGAGATGCGGAACAAGCTGTCGGTGACCCTCAACCCGGCGGCCGAGGAGGGGCGCGAGATCCTGAAGAAGCTTGCCGTCCACGCCGACGTCCTCATCGAGAACGCCCCGCCTGGCCAGTTCGACGCCTGGGGCATCGGCTACCGGCAGCTCCGGGAGATCAACCCCCGGCTGGTCTATGCCTGGGTGGGCCAGCGGGGCCAGTGGGGGCCGCTCAAGGACAAGCCCGGGATGCTCGACCCCACGGCACAGGCCGCCTGCGGGTTCGTCCACGGGACCGGCATTCCGAAGGAGCAGGGCGGGCAGCCGGTCCGCTCGGCCATGTGGATGGCGGACCACGTGGGCGGGACGAGCGCCGCCATGGGGATCCTGGCCGCCCTCATCCACCGGGACCGGGTGTCGGGGAAGGGACAGTTCGTCGAGGCCACGGGCGCCGAGGCCGTCATCCGGATCCTGGACTACGACTGGGCCTGGTACGGCATGGACGGCAGCATCCGTCCCCGCTACGGCAACTGGGATCTGGCGATCAACATCTACGCCGTCAACCCGTGCAAGGACGGGCTCATGATGGTCGGCGGCGGCCACGACCGGCTCTGGTACCGGATCTGGAAGACCGTCGGCAAGGACCGTCCGGAGCTCGAGGACGACATCTTGGACGACAAGAAGCTGCGGACCGTCACCGACCGCCTGCCCCATGAGGCGCAGGTGAAGACCTACACGAACTTGACGGAGTGGATGAAGGCCAAGCCGAGGGCGGAGGCCGAGAAGGGGCTGCTCGCCGAGCAGGTCGCCTCCGGAGGGGTGCTGTTTGTGGACGAGGTGGCCGAGTACCCGCAGTTCAAGTACCGGGGCCACGTCCGCAAGCTGGACGATCCCCTGTACGGGGAGGTGGTGTACGCGGGGTCTGCGTTCAAGGGGCAGAAGACCCCGGGCCGGGTGAAGTGGCTCGGCCGGCCGGCCGGATACGACAACGAGGACACCTACCGGAGGCTGCTGGGCTTCACCAGGGACGACCTGAGGCGGCTCGCCTCGCAGGGGGTGATCTAGGCCATGACCACGGCCGAAAGGGGAGCCGGGGACGGGTTCGAGGAGTTTTGCCGGGAGGAGTTCAACCCGGCGGAGGTCTTCTCCAAGCCCGAGGCCTTGAAGGGCTACCGCGTCCTGTCCTGCACGCAGTACATCCTCGGGCCGAGCTGCGCGAGCTATCTCGGCGAGCTTGGTGCCGAGGTCATCAAGATCGAGCAGCCGCGGGCGGGCGAGCCCATGCGGCACACGACCCCGTGGAACGAGCCCTCCCTGTACCCCTTGTCCCGGTGGCTGCCGGAGCGGGGGACGGGGCTGGGGTTCTTCGGGGCCAACTTCAACGAGTACTTCGTCGGTCTGGACTTCCACCGGCCGGAGGCCAGGGAGCTCATGCTCAAGCTGGCCGCCAAGGCCGATGTCATGGTGGAGAACTATCGGCCCGGCACGTTCGACCGCTGGGGCATCGGCTACCGCCAGCTCCGGGAGGTCAACCCGCGGCTGGTCTACGCGTGGCTGGGTGGGTTCGGGGGCTGGGGCCCGGGCCGGGTCCGCGCCTCCTACGACATTCTCGGCCAGGCCCAGGGCGGGGCCTTCGGGATCACCGGGGTCCAGGAGGAGTTCGGAGGGTACCCGTCGAAGCACACCATCTGGCTCGCCGACTACTGGGGCGGGATGATGCAGGCGGTCCACATCCTCGCCGCGCTGCACTGGCGGGACACCCTATCCGGCGAGGGGGCGTTCCTCGAGTACTCCCAGGTGGATGGGGTCACCCGTCAGCTCGAGTGGTCACTGCCGGTGTACGGGCGGTACGGCGTCGTTCGGCAGCGGTGGGGCAATTGGGACACCGAGTTGGCCGTGCACGGGATTATCCGTTGCGGCAGGTCCTCCTACCCCGAGTCGGACAATCCTCAGGAGCAGGAGGAGGGCTACCTCCTGGTGACCGCGTACGAGGACGCGGATTTCGCGAGGCTGTGCGGCGCGACCGGGCTCCAGGACCTGGCGGCGAAGTACCCCGACTTGGACGCCAGGGTCCCTCCCGACGCCCAGCGGGAGATCTACGCGGCCCTGGAGGCGTGGGCGAGCGACAAGACCAAGGAGGACGCCGCCCGTGTCCTTGACGACAACGACGTCCTGAACCAGCCCGTGTGGAACGCCAAGGAGGTGGCCGAGCACCCGCACTGGCGGGAGCGGGGCTCCATTCAGTGGCTGGACGACCAAACCTTCGGCGACGTGCTGGCGCAGGGCCCCGCCTACAAGCTGAGCGAGACGCCACCCCGGCTGAAGTCGGCGTTCAAACCCGTGGGCGCCGACAACGAGTACATCTACACCAAGCTCGCCGGGCTGAGCAGGGGCGAGATCGAGCGGCTCCAGGAGGAGGAGGTGATCTAGGGTGGCGGGTGGCAACGCGGGTCTGATCCTGCGCTGCGAGACGTGCGGGACCAAGAACTACCTCGACCCTTACGCCTTCTTCAACTTCTCGGGGACGACCAAGTGCGCCGGCTGCGATCAGGTCTACGCGATCGCGCTGCAAGCCGGCTTCGTGACGCGCGGGCCGGAGCGGACCGATAGGGAGCCGGATCGCCTGCCTGGCTACGCGGAGACGAAGGATTTCGAGCCGGTCACGGGCGCCGGCAAGACGGCTGACTCGCCAAAGGCGCAAGCCCAGATGGTCGGCAAGCCGAAGCCGATCTCCCAGAGCATCCGAGGAAAGCCCACGAGTGGGAGGCCGCTCAGCAAGGAGGAGCTCATCGGATCGCGGCCGCGGTTCGTGGTCGAGGGGTAGCAGAAGAGAGAAGGGGCGCCATGTGGGAGTGCTTCCGTGAAGCCCTCAATCCGGAGATCCAAAAGGAGTACATCGGCTACTGCACGCGCGCCGAGGCTCCCTTCTGGGTGATGGTCCCCAAGGAGGACGCCTCCAGCGAGACCTGTCCCTTCTGCGGGGCGGCGCGGGCAGCCCAGCCGGCCGCGGCGGCGGCCGTTGGAGGTGACCGTTGACGGTGAAGATCGAGTTCTACTACTCACCCAAAGACAAGCCGTCCGAGCGGTTCCCGGCGAGCGTCGACAACATTCTGAAGAAGCTGAACGAGCTGCAGCAGCTCGGTGTCCGGGCCGACGCGATCGACGTGAACCAGGCCGAGGACGTCTTCCGCCTCTACCACAAGGCGCTGGTGGGCCCGAGCGCGGCGAAGCGGGCCGTGTTTGGGATGAAGGGGGCGCTCGAGTCTGACTTCGGCAGGTCGTGCCCTGCCCTGTACGTCTACGAGGACGCCGGGGACCGCTACCCCACGGACGCCTACCCGCGCAGTGACCGGGAGCTGGGGCTCATCGGCATCGAGGTGGCCCTGGACGAGCTGCTTGCCGCGCAGCGGCCCGCGGCCGAGGCCGGCGGCTCAGACCAGAAAGTCTTAGGGGAGCCATAGCCAGAGGAGACGCCGAAGCCCTCGTCGGGAGGGCCAGGTCGGCGTGATCGGAGGCGGCGATGGGAAGGATTCCCGATGAGTACCTCCCGCCGGAGGATCTGAGGCCGACGAGGATACGGACCATCCCCGAGGTGCAGGCCTACCCCAACCGTATGAACCCCACGTCGGAGCTGCTCGACCGGCAGGTGGAGCAGGGCCGCGGGGACAGGCCCGCGATCCGCTTCCAGGACCGGGTCATCACCTACGCCGGCCTCCAGGAGCAGGCGAACAGGCTCGGCAACGTGCTGGCGGCCCGTGGAGTGGAGGAGGAGGACCGGGTTGTGATCCTGTCCCCCAACCAGCCCCTCTCGGTGGCCGCGAATTTCGCGGTCATGAAGCTGGGGGCCGTCCCGGTCCCCGCCTCCCCGCTGCTGTCGCCGCCGGAGATCGCCTGGGTGCTGAACAACTCCGAGGCCCACGTCCTGCTCGTGCACGCGGCGATGCTGCCGCTCGTCGCCAAGGCCCGGTCCGAGTTCGCGCGGGACCCGACGATCCTCGGATTGGCACCTCCGTCCAGCGGTCTCGCCGAGGCCGGCGTCGAATCCGTGCTCCCGCTGATGGAGAAGGCCGACGCCGCGCTGCGGGCGGTGCCCCGGGAGAAGGACCGGATCGGGGTCCTGCTCTACACCTCCGGCACGACCGGAAAGCCGAAGGGCGTCGTGCACCTGGTGGAGGAGATCATCGCCGTCGCCGACACGTTCGGGCGCTACGGCTGGAAGCTCCGCGAGGACGATGTGCTGTTCAGCCCCGCCCCCCTGGCGTTCGCCGCGGGGTATGGGGCGATGGCGATCATCCCGTTCCGCTTCGGGGCCGCCGTCTCCCTCATGCCCCGGTTCGAGCCAGAGGCGGCGTTCCAGACGGTGGAGCAGCACCACGCCACCGTCCTCACCATCCTGCCCACCTCCTACCGGAAGATGCTGCAGGTGCCGGACGCCTCCAAGCGCTTCGACCTGTCGGCCGTGCGGCTGTGCACGGGCGGCGGCGAGGCGCTGACCGCCGACACGTATCACCGCTGGCAGGACAGGTTCGGGCTCGAGATCTTCGAAGGCTTCGGCACGACCGAGATGCTTTACGTCTTCGTGTCGGCTGTGGTGACCGAGAGGGCCAGGCCCGGCTCGTTTGGTACCGCCGTCCCCGGCTACGAGGTCAAGATCGTGGACGACCAAGGCAACGAGCTCGCGCCGGGCGAGCTCGGCCGGATGGTGGCCAGAGGCCCGACCGGGACCATGTACTGGCGGCCCCTCGAGGAGGGCGCGCGGCTCATGGCGAGCCAGCGCCAGGCGGTGGTCGGGGAGGGCTGGAACCTGGTCGGCGACTACGCCCAGACCGACCAGGACGGCTACTTCTGGTTCGTGTCCCGGGAGGACGACCTCATCAAGTCCTCGGGGTACCGCATCGGCCCGGACGAGGTCGAGATGGCGATCGCCACGCACCCCGCTGTGGCCGACGTCGGGGTCATCGGCGTTCCCGACCCGATCCGCGGGCAGAACACCAAGGCGTTCGTGGTGCTCAAGGAGGGGTCGACCCCGAGCGAGGCACTCAAGCAGGAGCTCGTCGACTACTGCCGGGCGGAGCTCGCCGTCTACAAGCTTCCTCGGGAGGTCGAGTTCGTGGAGGCGGTGCCGAGGACCGTCACCGGCAAGCTGCTGCGCCGCGTGCTGCGGGAGGGTGTCTAGCCTGCGGATGACCAGTAGCGGCGCCCCTGCCGCCGCGCCGCCGGCAAGCGCGCCCGCCCACGGAGGGGCCAGGCGGGCGTTCTTCTCGATCCTGGGCCGTGACCTGTTCGTCACCAGCGCGGAGCTGCCTGTCTTCCTGGCCCAAGCGATCATCCAGCCCGTGTTCATGGCGTTCGTCTTCGGCAAGGTCCTGACCGACCTGGGGTTCGCCCAGGCGGGGTTCGCGCAGGTGTTGCTGCCAGGGCTGGTGGCGCTCACCGTCATGCTCACCGCGCTGCAGAGCACCGCGCTGCCGCTGGTGATCGAGTTCAGCTTCACCAAGGAGATCGAGGACCGCCTGCTTGCGCCGCTGCCGGTGAGCATGGTCGCGGTCGAGAAGGTGCTGTTCGCCTCGATGCGAGGGCTGGTCGCCGGGGCGCTCATGTTCCCGATCGGCCGTTGGATCATCGGCCCGCTTTCGCTACGGGCCGACCGCGCTTGGATCCTTGTCGGGTTCATGGTGCTTGGCGCGCTGGCGGGCGCTGGCATGGGGCTGCTGCTGGGCACCGCGGTGGCGCCCAACCGGATCAGCATCACGTTCGCGCTGGTGCTCACGCCGCTGCTGTTCACCGGCTGCGTCCAGTACCCGTGGCCGTCGCTCACGCACCTTCGCTGGTTCCAGGTCGTGACGCTGCTCAACCCGATCACCTACGCCAGCGAGGGGGTCCGCTCGGCCATGTTGCCACTGAGCCCCCACATGACCACGTGGAAGGCGGCTGCGGCGCTGGCGGCCGTCACCGTAGCGCTCGCCGCCGCCGGCGTCGCCGGGTTCCTGCGCCGCGCGCTCGACTGACGCCGCTACGCCATGCGCGGCCGTGGCGCAGGAGGTACTTGCCCAGGCCTGACCGGGGGCCTGTCGGTCTTGATGGGTCGCCGGCCGCCATCGGGCCGCGGGTAGTCTGGGGGCGAACGATCCGGTCGCCGGCGGACAGGAGGGACGCATGATGACCGCTACAGCTCAGGGCTCCAGCGCGCTGACGGTGACCGACAACCGGACGGGGACGGTCTACGAGATCCCGATCGTCGACGGTGCGATCCCGGCCACCGCGCTGCGGCAGATCAAGATCAGTGACGACGACTTCGGCTTGCTGTCGTACGACCCGGCGTACATGAACACCGCGAACTGCCGCAGCGCGATCACCTTCATCGACGGCGAGCGCGGCATTCTGCGCTACCGCGGCTACCCGATCCAGGAGCTGGCCGAGCACGCGACCTTCCTCGAAGTGGCCTACCTGCTGCTCGAGGGCGAGCTGCCGACCACGGCGCAGCTGGACGCCTGGGTCGAGGAGGTCACCAGCCACACCTTTCTCCACGAGAACATCAAGAAGCTGATCGACGGCTTCCATCACGACGCGCACCCGATGGGCATCCTGATCGGCACGATCGGGGCGCTGTCGACCTTCTACCCGGACGCCAAGCGCATCTTCAACGCCGACGCACGCCGCAAGCAGATTGTGCGGCTGATCGCCAAGACCCCGACCCTGGCCGCCTTCGCCCAACGCCACGCGGTCGGCCTGCCCTACGTGGCTTCCTCAGCATGATGTGGAAGATCTCAGAGCCCCGCTACCAGCCCGACCCAGTCCTCGAGCATGCCCTCGACGTGCTGTTCATCCTGCACGCCGACCACGAGCAGAACTGCTCGGCCACGGCGATGCGCACGGTGGGGAGCTCGCATGCCGACCCGTACTCCGCAGCCGCCGCAGCCGCAGCCGCCCTCTACGGTCCGCTCCACGGCGGTGCGAACGAGCAGGTGCTGCGCATGCTGAACGAGATCGGCTCGGTCGACCGGGTGCCCGAGTACGTCCGCCGGGTGAAGGCGGGCGAGACCCGGCTGATGGGCTTCGGCCACCGCGTCTACAAGAACTACGACCCTCGGGCCACGATCATCAAGCAGGTCACCGACGAGGTCTTCAAGGTGACCGGGCGCAACCCGTTACTGGAGATCGCCCTGGAGCTGGAGCGCGTCGCGCTCCAGGACGATTACTTCATCACCCATAGGCTCTACCCGAACGTGGACTTCTACTCGGGGATCATCTACCAGGCGATGGGCTTCCCGGTGGAGATGTTCCCGGTGCTGTTTGCGATCGGCCGCATGCCGGGCTGGCTCGCCCAATGGCAGGAGGGCCTGCTCGACCAGGAGCAGAAAATCACCCGACCGCGCCAGATCTACGTGGGCAGCGCCGAGCGCCACTTCGTGCCCGTCTCTGACCGGTGAGCGCGCCGGGTGGCTACGTCTGGGCCAGGCCCTGGTGCTCGCGCATCGCTCGTCTGGCCGCCCTGACGCTCGGGTAGGGCCCGCGAACCTCCTGCAGCTCGGACGGCTGCCGCTCGTACGACCCGCCGTCATCACC
>WNGP01002290.1_pt1 | contig 20012 bp, 15 predicted proteins | sample 5407671 | NCBI WGS metagenome assembly WNGP01 (sample SAMN13153381, study PRJNA577476) | soil metagenome | isolation source: 40 cm soil or saprolite under Garry oak tree replicate 2 | place: USA:California | collected 2016-06-15 | reverse complement strand
ATCACCGAACGCTCGCCGGCCAGCTCGGCGGCGCGCTGGCGTACGTCGCTGTTCGAGTCTTTCATGAGATTCAACAGCGTGGCCTCGGCGATCGGCGCCTTCAAGTCGTTGAGGGCGCCCAGCGCCGCTCGCCGCACATCGGCATTGGGGTCGCTCAACGCTTCGGTGATCGCCGCAGCGCCGCTCTGCTCGCCCAGATTGCCGAGCGTCTGCACCACCGCGCTGCGCACGTCCGCGGACGGGTCGTGAATCAGCCGCGCGATCGGGCTCCCTGCCGAGCGGGCGTGGAGGTGATCGAGCAGATTGACCGCTTCATGCCGCACGTCGGCGTCCGGGTCATCGAGCAGCGCCACGACCGGCGCCGCGGGCACACCCTGGTCCCAGTGCGAGAGGGCGCTCAGGGCGTTGTGCTTCACATCCCCGACAGGGTCGCGCAGCAATCCGGTGATCGGACCGATCGCTCTGGGGTCCTCGAGGTCCGCGAGCGCGTCGATCGCCTGCGCGCGCACTTCGGCGTCCGAGTCCGCGAGCACGGCGATGAGGGGCGGCACCGCGCGCAGATCGCCCAGGCGTCCGAGCGAGTTCGCCGCCGCTTTGCGCACGCCGGCGTTTTCGTCCTTGAGGCGGGCGATCAGGGCGTTCACCACGCTCGTGTCCTGAGTCGCCGCCTCACCTCCTGACCCCCTCTCCGCTACGCGGAGAGGGGGAATGTTGGGTCGGGTCGTGTCCACACTCTCCGTTCCCCCTCTCCTCAACGAGGAGAGGGGGTCAGGGGGTGAGGACTGCGACACCCTCGGCGCCGCCGCGATCGTCACCATCACGCCGGCGGTCGCGAGCGCCGCCCAGCCGAGCCGCGAGGCGGGGTTCTGGGGCAGGCGCCCCTCGAGCAGCCGCGAGATGCGCGACACCAGTAGCGAGCGCCGCTCGGCGAGGCCCGCGACGGGCACCCCCAGCGGCGACGCCTGGATCCATTCGGCCACCGTGGCCAGACACTTCGCGAGCGAGACTGCCGATCCGGTCTTTCGCATAGCCCACTCGTCGCTCAGGTATTCAGCCGTCGTCTCGAGCTCGCGGCGCGCGAGCCGGTTGAGCGGCTGGAAAAAGAAGAAACGCTCGATCAGGCTCGCGCCCGCGAGCCACAGCGAATCGCGCCGCGCCAGGTGCGCCAGCTCGTGCGCCAGCATGCTGCGCTGCTGCTCCATGCCCAGCTCGGAGAGCGCCAGCTCGGGCACGCAGATCTCGGAAAGACCGAGAGCCACGGGACTCGAGATCGTCCGCGCCATCGTGAGGTGGACGCGACGCCGGTATCCGGTGGTTTGCCGCAGCTCGGCGAGCGTCGCGGCGAGCGGCCCGCCGGTGACCGCGCGGCGATCGGCCAGGCGACCGATCAGGATGAGCCGTCGCGCGACGTAGTAGAGCGACGACGCCAGCGCGACAACCCCCCAGAGCAGGACGACCACCAACGGCAATGAGGGCGCGGCTAACCCCGGGCGAAAGCCCGGGGTCAAGGAAGCCGGATCAGCGGCCGTGCGAGCCCCAACCCCGGGCTGTCGCCCGGGGTCAGTTGGTGTCGCGGGTTGAGCCACCGGCAACCGCACCGCCGCTGGCGTCGACAGCTTCAGGCTCGACTGGATCGTGCCGGTCACGAGACCGGCGAGCAGCGCCACTTTCCAGAGGAGATCCGAGGCCGCGGGCTCGAGACGCCGGCCCCGGGTCGCGAGCCATGCGATACCCAAGAGCACCGTGCTGTGGATCAGATATGTCAGTAGCCACGCGAGCAGGCTGGAGGCGAGAGTGGTCATTTGGAGTCCACGGGAGGGGCGTTCGTTTCGGCGCGCTCGATCAATTCGCGGATCTTGGCGATGTCACCCGGGCTCACGTCTTCGCCTGAGAGCAGATGCTGGACCAGGGCGGTGACGTCGCCGTCGAATAGGCGCTCGGTGAGCTCACCGACCATCGAGTGCTGCACTTCCTGTTCGGTCACCGCGGCGCGGTAGTGGAACTGGCGCGACTGCGGAGGGGCGCGCCGCGTGACGACGCCGCGGCGCTCGAGGCGCGACAGCATCGTGGCGACGGTGGTCTGGGCGAGCCCGCGCTCGGCGTGCAGGGCTTCCCAGATGTCCTGCACCGTCGCTTCGCCCTTGTCCCAGATGACGCGCAGGATGGCGAGCTGCAGCTCGGTGAGTTGATGGCGCTCCGGCATGTTGAGCCCCTAGGGCTGATCTACAGGAGTAGATTTACAGGTGTAGTAGTGAGCTGTCAAGAGGGCCTCACCCCCTGGCCCCCTCTCCGTTCCGGAGAGGGGGCACGAAGGGCAAGAACTCACCGGGGCAGGGGGTGAGGACGCGCGCGAGCGAAGGATCTGTTCTAGGCGTAGCTTGTGTGACCCCTACGCACACACTTGGAGGGCCGATTGACCGCAGCACAACTGAAACGCGAGCTCCGGCGCATCGCCTACGGTCAGGCGCGCCTCGCCCAGAAACTGGGCGTGAGGCCGTCTGAAGTCCGGCACTGGCTCGCCGGCGACGACCCCGTGCCCGCGATGGTCGCCCTCGACATCCGCAACCTCCCTTCTCATAATGAGCCGCCCCCCCTCCCGGCCTCCCGGCGCCGGGCGTAAGCCCGGACCGCTCGCTCCACCCCGCGGACGGCTGTTTCAGCTCCTCTGGCCGGTCACGTCGTACCTGGTGACGAACCTGACCGTCACCTTCTTCTGGTTGCTCTTCTTCGTGTTGAACCGCACCACCGTCATCGGCCGCAAGCACGTGGGCGAGGAGCGGAACACGCTGCTCCTCTCGAATCACCAGTCCATGCTCGACAGCTTCCTGGTAGGTCTGGGGGCGTTCTATCCGCAGTCCTGGATCCGGCCGCGCCTGATTCCCTGGAATCCCGCGGCGGCGGAGAACTTCTACCGCACGCCGATCCTCGCCTGGCTGGCCGACAACTGGAAGTGCATTTGGGTGCGGGAGGGACGGCGTGACCTGCACGCCCTGCATCGGATGATCGAAGTCCTGCCGCACGGCGTGATGACGCTCTTCCCCGAGGGCACACGGTCGCGGACCGGCGCCGTGGGCCCGGGACAGGCGGGTCCCGGGCTGCTCATCCTGGCCACGGGGGCGCGCGTCATTCCCGTCGCGATCGAGGGGATGCGGAAGGTGCTACCCATCGGCTCCAAGGTGCCGCGGCTCTTCAAGCGGATCTATGTGACCTACGGGCCGCCCGTGGACTACGCCGAGTTTCTCGCGCAGCCGCGCACCCGCGAGACGGCGCAGGCCTTGATCGACCGCGTGATGGCCGCGATTCGGGCGCAACACGAGCAGCTCAGGGCTTTGGCCTAGAGGATCCTTCGCGCCTATTTTGCTTTTTCTAATGTTTTGTAGCGGAGCGCACCTTGTCATCCTGAGCGAGCGCGCGCCAGCGCGCGAGTGAAGGATCTGCTGTAGCGAAGGATCTGCTGTAGCGAAGGATCTGCTGTAGGGTGAGGGCTACGGGGTGACGACCGTCGCCCGACTCGTCGTCCGGTACGGCGGCGTCCCCCCCGCGTCCGACCACAGGAACAGTCGCGTCCCCTCCGGCAGCACCGTGATCCGCGTGACCGGTACCGTGACGCGTACGCGCTCGAGCACGGCGCCGCTCGGTAACGAGATCTTGTCGTACCCGTACGGGGTCGGGCGGTACGCGGCCGACCCATCGGGCGCGATTCCGACATTGTCGTCGCCGCCGATTCCCGGCACTGTGGCGATCAGCGTGAGCGACCCGTCGACGAGCTTGTTGCCCACCAGCCACTTGTCTCCCGTCGTGGTCCCGGTGCCCAAAGCGTTCGCGGTGAATCCGAACTTACTGCACGCCGAGAAGGCGTCCGCGCCGGCATCGTACAGATAGCCGCATGAAGTCCCGATATCCGTCAGCAACATCTTTGTCTGATCGGACGAGCGAGGGAGCGGCCCGGGGAGCACGTTCCCCGAGATGCCGATGTCGGTGCGCCGCGTGGTCGTCCCCGTCGCCAGGTCGTGCTCCCAGATCCCAAAGTAGACGTACCCGCCCCCCGAGCCCGCGCCTGCCACCAGCGCCTTGCGGCTCGACGTGACCCGCACGTCGTTCAGCCCGTCGATGCTGTCGATGTGGACCGTGTCCACGGTGTTCGCCAGCCGGTCCAGTAGTGCCAGCCGCGTCGTGCCTGGCAGCGCAACGACGACGGTGTCGCCGCCGGGCACGATGTCGATCCCCATCGTGAACGACCCGCTGGCCGGCACCGGCACCGGGATCGGTGTGCCGAGCGTGAAGCTCGATAGCGACAGAACCGCCACGCGGGCGCTGTCCGGCTCGGCGAAGTAGATGACGTTGCGCGTCGAGTCGTACACCATGTCGACCGCGCGGGCGCCGAGCAGCCGCGTTTGGTATGGGCGCCGCACCGCGTCGAGTACGCGGAAATGGCCCGGGGTGAACTCGGTGTAATGGTCGAACGCGTCGCGTGCGAACAGCGTCACCGTCGACGCGCCCTCCCAGCTCGCGGGCACGACGAACTGAACGGTGTCGCTGTACGTCGTCCCCGTGAACGCCGCTGAGTCACGCACGTTCGCCGGCGCGCCGACGCGGTAGCCGACCCAGTGCAGTTTCCAATCGTCCGATGCGGTGAACGTGATCCGCACCGTGTCGCCCGTCAGGACCAGCGTGTCGCCCGCGGGTATCGTGATGTTGCCGGAGACCGTCGGCGGGAGAATCTCGGTTCCCCTGATCGCCAGCCACGTGCCCGTGAACGTCTTCTTCCCGTAGGGCGCGCCCAGATCGACCGTGCACGACACCGTCCCCGCCGAGCTGTCGCGCGGCGTGTTGAAGAGATCGCCGCGGTAATCGCAGCCGCCCATGGCGAACCGCACCGTCGCGGCGCCGACGTTGCCGGTCATGGAGCCGGTGCCCGAGTTGTCCGCCGAGCCTCCCGGTCCGTCGCATGAACCGGACTGGTTCACCGTCCCGGTGAGGTCGTGGGCGTTCTGGGAAATGGCGATCGTGCCGTTGTCGTAGCAGATGATCTGGATCTGCGTGTTGCCGATCTGCTCGAAGTAGGTCCAGGTCCCGGCGATGGCGGTGGGGTCCCCCGGCTCGTCCGGTTGCGGGGCGGCCGCGTCCTTGCCACAGGCCACGAACCCGGCGGCGATGATGATCGCGAAGAGTCGACGCATCATCCTTCAATATGCAGCAAAACGACCCCTCGGTGCCGCAAAAACGCCCTAGTTCCCCCGCCACGTGTCCTATCACACTTCACTTGTGAGGAAAGCCATACTTTCCTCGCCCGCACATCGGCATCTTGAGCCGGGGCCGCCCTCCCTGGAGTCGGTGTTCGTCGTACGTAACCACCTTCCCTTGTGAGGACTTACCATGGCCGGCTGGAAGCTCTTTGGGCGCGACGTCACAACGGAGCAGCTTCCTGCTGAGCTCCGCTCCATTCTGGCTCAGATGCAGCGCGAGCGGGTGGCCTTCGAAGGGCTGACGAATGCGGCACGCGACTCCGCCCAGAACCTGACCCAGCTCACCCAGCCGATCACCGACGCCCAAAAAGTCGTCAGCGAGCTGCAAGGGCGCATCAAGGCGCTCGAGCGGCTCGTCCCCGTGCTCGCCACGCTCGACGAACAGACCGAATCGGTCTCGAAAAGCCAGCGTCGCACCGAGACGCAGCTCACCCAAACCTCGGACGAGGCGAAGCAGCTGCGCGGCGAGATCGACGAGCTGCGCACCACGCTGCAGCAGGCCCTCGCGCTGAAGAACGACCTCGCCGGCTTCCTCGAGCTGGGCGGCGGGTTCAAGGCCCTCCGCATGGACTCGGACAAGCTGACCGCCGAGCTGCGCGATCTCACCCAGGGGTTCCAGGGGGTGCGCGAGCGCCACGAGGAATTGCGCCGCAGCGGCGAGGCGGTGGCCACTCGGCTCAACGCTTTTGAGGAACGGCAGCAGCAGGCGCAGGGCGGCGTCGCGACGACCGAATCCCGCGTGAGCGCGCTGGGGCAGACGCTGAAGGAGTTGACCCAGGCCGCCGCCGAGGCGACGCAGACCCAACGACAGCTGGGCGCGCTCAAGGCCCTCGCCGACGGCGTCACCCAGAAGGTCTCCGCTCTCGAGCAGCAGCGCGAGGTAGTCGATCGCGCCACGTCTCAAGTGGCCCAGCTCCACGACGTGATGCGTGAGGTCGACGCCAAGATCCGCCGCCACGAGGAGAGCGCCCAGAGTCTGGGCGCCCTCGAGGCCAAGGTCCAGGAGCTCAGGACCCTGCATAGCGAAGTCCTCGCGCGCTCCGACGAGATCGGCGCGCATCACGCCGACGCGAAGCGCACCGATGAGGAGCTGCGCGGCCGCCTGACCGCGCTGCAGGGCGAGGTGCAGCGTGCCGTCAAGCGCTTCGAGCTCGAGAACCAGGGGCTCGACGCGGCGGCCCAGCGCATCATGGACCTGCGCGGCGGGCTCACGGACATGGAGGTGCGGTTCCGCTCGCTCGAGGAGTCGAACAAGAGCATCGCCGACGTGCGCTCCAAGGCCGACGGCCTCGCGGCGCAGCTGACGGGCGTCGCCGAGAGTGTCGGACAGCTCGAGACGCAGGCCGAGCGCGTGCGCGGGGTGGAAGCGAACGCCGCGCGGCTCGGCGAGTCCGTCGAAGACATGACGCAGCGCGTGGCGCGCATCGAGAAGGCGCAGCCGGTCGTTCAGGCGGTGCTGCAGGACGTCGCGAGCCTCAAGGGCACGCACGAAGCAGTGAAGGGCGCCATCGAGCAGGTGCAGGCCGCCGAGGGCGAGATCGCCCGCGCGCGCGAGAGCCAGGCCGCCACCAAGGCGTGGCTCGCCAGCGCGACCGATTCCGTCAATTCGTTGCGCGGTGAGCTGGCGGCCGTCGAGGAGCTGAAGCCCACCGTCGAGCACGTGCGCGGCGAAGCCGACCGCCTGTCGCAGTCTCTCGCCGAGATCGAAACGCGGCGCAAGCTCGTCGACGATTTGAACGTGCGGCTCTCGGAGCTTTCCTCTCTCGGCACCAAGCTCGAGGAGCGGAGCAGCGGGCTGCTCGCGCGCATGGAGGACGCCGACCAGCAGTTCCGCGCGGTGAACGCGCACGCCGAGGAAGCGGCGCGCATCGAGAAGCTGGTCCCGGCGACCGTGGCTACCGTCGAGCGGTCGGAGCGCCGCGTGGCCGAGGTGGAAACCGCCGTTGGATCACTCGAAACGCGCGCGCACAACCTCGATGGGGTTGCCGAGCGCACTCGCGCGTTGGCCCAGGAGCTGGAGTTGCGGCAGGGCGCGCTCGACAAGGCGACGGAGCACCTGGAGCGCGTGGCGCAGCTGCGCGAGCAGGCGGCTGCCGCCGCGCAGGAGCTGGAGGAGCGCACCGGGCAGCTCACCGGCGCATTGGCGACGGCCGGCGGCCGGCTCACCGAGTTGACCGGCACGCTCGACGAGCTCGACAGCCGCGCTGGAAGCCTGCGCTTCGCGCAGAAGCGGATGGCGCAGTTCGAGGAGCGGCTCGCCAAGTGGGACGCCGTCGAGGCGCATCTCAACCGCGCGCTGGAGCAGGTGCCGCGCCGCCAGGCGACGCTCGATGCCCTGCAGGCCGACATCCACCGGCTGTTCGAAGTGGCCGAGAAGACCGTGGACGACGTGCGGTCCATTGCCGCCGCGAAAGAGGAAGTCACCCAGACGCGCGCCACGCTCGAGAATGTGCTGAGCCTGGTGACGCACGTGCACGACGCCGCCAACGGGCTCGAGCACCGGAAGAAGCAGGTCCAACAGGCGGAGGAGCGGCTCGGTCGCGTCGAGCAGGCGCTCGCCGACATTCAGTCGAGCCTCGAGGCGGTGCAGGGCCAGAAGGCCTTGATCGATCAGGTCACCGAGCAGGCCGGCGCGCTCGCGTTCAACACCAAGCAGGCCGAGGCCGTGCTCAGGACGTTGCGCGAGGCTCTACCGGTTCCGGCGGCGCGGGAGGGGAAAGGGGCCAAGAGCGCGTAGCCCCGAAGTCTGAGGGGTGAGGACGGAAACGGGCGAGCGGGCCAGAGCCTTCAGCGCAGGTCCACCGCCCTGAACAACAATCCCACCACGCCACTCGCCGCATCCACCTGCGGCCCCAAGTCCTTGAACGTCGCCGTGCGCGCCGACCCCGCCGCTTCGGCGCGCACCGTGGAATTCGCGAACAGCGGGTAGTAGCCGATCGCCATGCGCACCGCGCCAGGGGGCACGGTGCAGCCGCACGGCAGTGCGCCCGCCAGGCCGGCGTTGACTGTGATCGTCAGCGGCGCCCCGGTCTCGTTGGTGATCAGCGGCGCGAAATAGTTGCCGGCTCCATGAGCGGGGCGCGCCGTGGCGCTGATCCGCACGCGGCCGCGCGGCTGCGTAATCGCGACCGTGTCGGCCAGCGCCACACCCAGCCTCGGCACGAGCTGCCACGACAGATCGAGCCGCCGCCCGCGTACGAGCTTGAGGGTGAATGAGCCGCCGGGAAGAATCCGCCGCTCCTCACCCGCGACCCGCACTGCCACCACGTCAGCCAGTCGGTTTTCGAAGGTGAGCTGAGGCTGCATCAAGAACAGCGCGCCGGCGCCGAGGGCCAGCACTGGGAGCACGATGGCGAGGGCAATCCAGCCGACGCGCCGCGGCCGCGCGACCGCCCGACGCTTGGTCGTCGCGCCACTCACCAGCAATTGCGTCGCCGCTTGCGCCGCGCTGGCGCGCATGCGCTCGTTGGTTGGCGGGCCGCTGCCCTCCAAGGCGCGGATCACCTCAGCGGCCGAGTGGAACCGCTCGGCCGGCTGTTTCGCGAGGCAGCGCAGGATCGTGTCCGACAGCGCACGCGGCACGTTGGGATTCACGTCCGCCGCGGCGGGCGGCGGCTCGGCGATGTGCTTGCCCACGATCTGTTGCGACGACTCGCCGTCGAACGGCGGGCTGCCCGTCACCATCTGAAAGAGCACGGCGCCGAGCGAGTAGATGTCCGACCCCGGGCCCAGGTTGGGGTCGCCGAGTGCCTGCTCGGGGCTCATGTAGTGCGGCGTCCCGATCACGAGGCCGGTCTGGGTGAGTCCCGCGCCGGCCTCGCTGTCGAGTCGGCGCGCGATGCCGAAGTCCACGAGCAGCGGCCGGCCGCGCGCCGTATCGAGCATGACGTTGTCGGGCTTCACGTCGCGGTGCAGCAAGCCGGCTTTGTGGGCGTGATCGAGGGCATCGAGGATGGGAATGATGATGGCGAGGGCGCGCTGGGGCGGCAGCGCACCGGAGCGCTTCAGCAGCTCACCCAGCGACATCCCTTCGACGAACGGCATCGCGTAATAAGCGAGCCCTTCGCCTGCGCCCACGAAATGGATTGGCAGGATGTTGGGGTGCTCGAGCTTGGCGGCCGCGCGGGTCTCGCGCTGGAACCGTTCGACGGTGCCGGCGGTCCAGGCGACGTCGGGGCGCAGCACCTTCACTGCCAGGCGCCGCTCCAGTTCCTTGTCCCACACCTCGTAGACCTCGGCGAAGCCGCCCTGGCCTACGAGCTTCTTGACCTCGTACTTGTCGCCGAGGGCTTTGGCGAGTTTCGCGCTGGTGTCAGGTTCAGGCATGGGCGCAAGAATGGGGTGGGGGAGGCTACGGCGCAAATCCTTCCTCCCAAGAACGTCCTTTAGGACACGGACAAAACCCGACGGTCCTCTCGGTTATTACCGTGCCCTAAAGGGCCGGCTCGGCCAGTACACTCGCCCTGAAGGGCGTTACTCGGGGACTTGCTATTCTCCGATGCTTGCCATATACTTGACCACTCAATTATATGACAACTACTACCGCTGTGAGCGAATCGCTCCGCCTCTGTATGGCTCTGTTCCGCGCTCAAGCCGTCCTCTCCCGCCGTTTCGACGGCCGCCTGGGATCTTGGCACGGCATGAGCTTCGGTGACTTCATCGTGCTGCTCCACATCAGCCGCGCCGAGGACGGCCGGCTGCGGCGTGTCGATCTGGCGCGTGAGCTGGGCCTGACGGCCTCCGCCGTGACGCGCATCCTCATCCCGCTCGAGAAGATCGGGCTCGTCTCGAGACAGACTGACGAGCACGACGGCCGGGTAGGGTACGCCGTGCTGACCAAAGCGGGCCGCGAGATTCTGCGCGACGCGCTCGAGTCGGCCGAAATGATCAGCGAGGAGGTCGTCGGCCCCAAGGCCGCGACCCGCCTCGCCGACGTCGAGAAGTTCCTGAGCGCGGTGGCTTAGAGGTAGCGGGCAACCGCCATCGCGCCCAGCGCCAGCATCAGCAAGCGGGCCACGGCGCGACCCAACGTCGCGCTGCGCGCCCTGAGCCGCTGTGCCTCCGCGGGATCGGTGGCCGTCATCGACTTCATCATCAACGGCCGCATGAGGACGATCCCGATGACGAACGCAATGATCGCTGACGCCGCCCCCACGTTGAGCGCCATACCCATGCGCGAGCCGACGATGTTGCTCGGGTTGCCGTACAGCCGCATCATGAGCCACAGCCCCGAGCCGATCGTCAGCAGCGCGATGATCGGCATGACGACCATGATGCGTTGCTTCTGGAGCGCGGCCATCACCTTGGCGCCGTCGGGCCCTGCCTCTGCCAGCGCGGGCGTGAGATAGAACGTCATGAACGCCATCATCCCGACCCACATCGCCCCGCCCCCGACGTGAATGAGGCGCAGCACGATCATCAGCCAGTTCATTTCCCTGCCTCCTTGTTGACTTGTAAGCCCATCTCATCGAGGAACCCGCTTCCACCAGCATCCCGGCCAAACCGCTGTTCCGCACGCGTGAGGATCAAGCGATCGCGCGCCCGCGTCATCCCCACGTACAGCAGGCGCCGCGCTTCTTCGATCTCATCTTGTATCCCATCGGTCGCCGCGCGCCACCCGGGCAACTCGTAGTCCTCCACCCCCACGACGTACACGCGCGAGAACTCCAGACCCTTCGTCGAATGCAGCGTGAGCAGGTTGACGCGATCGGCCGCGGCCTGGACACCGTCTGACGTCGACAGCGCGACGCGTTCGAGCAATCGATCGATCCCCTCCATGGTGCCTGGCTGGTTATCCATCAACGCATGTAGCCGCGCCAAGGCCGCGGGATAACGCTGCGCGGGGTCGGGCTCGGCTGCGAGCTTCGCCCTGAGCCCCGGCCCGCCGAGCCGCTCGATCAGCTCCTCGACCGGCGGCGCATCGGCGCCGGTGCGCTCGCGCTCGGTTTCATAGAACTCGAGCGCGTCGCTGTAGCGTCCCAGCGTGTAGTACTTCGCCCGCTCGAACAGCATTTCCTCTTCCGTGCTCCGTGCTCCCTCGAGCGCCAAACCGAGCCCCAAGTAATCCAGCACGTTCACCAGCACCGCTTTTCTCGCCCTGACGACCCGCTGCTTCTCGAGCTCCCGATAGACCTTCGCGAGTGTGACGGCGTCGTCGAGCGCGTGATGCGCCCGTCCGACGTCGATCCCGAATCGGGCGGCGATGTCCTCCTGCCTGCCGCTGTCACGTGACAGCGACCGCACCAGCGGCAGCGTGTCGTAGAACACGAGACTCTCCACGCCATCGCGCCCCGCCGCGAGCCGCCGCAGCACGGGGACATCGAAGCTCTGGCCGTTGTGCGCGATCAAGATGTCGTCGCCGACAAAGGCGCGGAACTGCGGCCACACGGCGGAGAAATGCGGGGCGGGTGCGACGTCGGCATCTGTGTACCCGTGCACCTTGGTCGCGCCCGGCGAGATGGGTCGATACGGATTCACCAAGGTGTGAAACCGATCGACAATCTCGCCATTCACTACCCGCGCCGCCCCGATCTCGACCACCCCGCACGTCGCCACGTCCGTGTCCGTCGTCTCGAAGTCGAACGTCACGTAGCGCTCGAGGCCCGGACTCTCCCCAGCGTGCAGCAGCTGGAGTGCCTTGAACAGCGTGAGCGCCAGGCCTTTTCCACCGGCGTCGGCCTTGCGCAGGATCTCCCCAGGCTCTGTTGCCCGCCCGGAACTCGGCACCCTCCGCATCCCCGCACCGATGAGCATCCCCCTCAACGCAATCTCGAGCCCACCCTGGGGTTCGATTGTGATGTCTCGCTCTTCATCAATAGCCTTGCGCAACCGTGCGGCGAGCCGCCGAGCCTCCGGCCACTCTGCCGGATCCGTGAGCTCGTCGTGCCGCTCCTCCAGGACATTGCGATAGGGGCCGATGCTCTGCGACAAGATCTCGTCCACGAGCGCCGCGACCGAGTGCCTCGATCGCGCCAGGGCGCGCAGGTTTTCTACCTGGTACACGAAGCGCCACAGCTTCTTCGTGTCGGGATCGTGTGCGGGACGACGCCGCGCGAGCGCGCGCACATGCTCCAAGAAATCCCCCGAGTTCCCCCTCTCCCGAAGGGAGAGGGGGTCAGGGGGTGAGGCCGCGGCGAGTACTTCCTGCAAGAAGTGCTCTGAGAGCGTCGCGCGGGAAAACGCCTCGAGCGCCACCGGATCGTCAGGACTGCGCACCACGCGCAGCGCCGTGATCACGTAGCGAATCACATCGTCCTCGATCAGCGAGCGCCCGCGCGCCAGTCGGCAGGGAATCCCGGCGCGCAGCAGCCGTCCCTCGAGGTACTGACCCACGCGATGTTTGCGGTACAGAATCGCGTAGTCTCCCCAGCCGAGGATGGCCGCCGCTCCTTCAGCCCGATCCCGGACGATGTCTTCGATCAGCCAGGTGGCTTCCGCCTCTTCGTCGCGGAACGCTACGGCTCGCACCTCGTGCTCCGACTGTCGCTCGGCACTGAGCTGCTTCTCGAACAGCCGGGGATTGCGCGCCAGCACGCGCCGCGCGGTCTCGAAGATCTGATGCGACGAACGGCAGTTCTTGTCGAGCACGATCGGCCGCTCGATCCCGTAATCGCGGCGAAACCGCTCCAGCACCTGCGGATTGGCCCCCGTCCAGGAGAAGATCGACTGCTCGTCGTCGCCCACCGCGAAAAAGTTGTCGTGCGGTGCGGCGAGGCGCTTCAGGATCTCGTACTGCGGCGCGTTGACGTCCTGGAATTCGTCGACGAGCAGGTAGTCCCAGCGCGCGGCGAGCGCGTCGGCCACGTCGCTCCGCTGCTGCAAGAGGGCCGCGGTCTTCGCGATCAAGTCGTCGAAGTCCAGCATGTGGCGCCGGGCGAGATACGAGGCGTACTCGCGGTAGAGAGTCGCTTCGTCGGGCGTCAGCCGGTACTCCTGCAGCCGGTGCCGGCCGAACCGGTTGAGCACTCCGCCGCGCCGCTCGGTGGCGACGCGCAGCCGCGCCAGCACGGCGTGCTGGTAGTGCTCGTCGGCCACGCCGAATCCCTTGGGCAGCCCCGCCGCTTCCGCGTGCTCCCGCAGAATCGCGAGGCAGAGGGCGTGGATCGTCCCGCGCGTCACGTCGTGGCGCAGGCGCGCGGCGATCTCTTCCGCTGCCTTATTGGTGAATGTGACGGCGCAGATGCGCGCGGGATCGAAGTTCAGGGACGTGATCAGGTACTCGATGCGGCCGATGAGGCAGAATGTCTTGCCCGCGCCCGGGCCCGCCACCACGAGCACGGGACCGAGCGGTGCTTCGATGGCTAAGCGTTGCTGAGGGAGCGGGTCGAAATCCATGAGGGGAATCTAGACCCGGGGGTGTCCTCCCCTCACTCGTACATCTTTTTCGTGTCGGCTCCCGCCAGGTCCACGAGGAAGCCCGCCAGCTTCTCGGTGAGCGCCTCCACGTACTTGCGTCCCTTCTCCGCGGTGGCGGCCGCGGGATTTCCGACGCCGGTGTCGTCGGTCACCTGACGCCACTGCCGCGGCGCCCACGCCCACCCCTCGCGCAGTCCCGCGATCTTGAAGCGGCGCGCCTTCCCGGACCCGGCCCCGGCGAGCGGCCGCACCAGCTCGGGGGCGACGTGGAGCATCACGCTCGTCTCCAGCTCCCCCGCGTGGTCTCCCGTGTCGGTGAAGAACTGCGCTGGGTCCAGCACCTTGTACCAGTTGACCACGCACAGAAACGACGACACCGCGGGCTGCAGCTCGCGGATCATCTGGCGGAAGTCATTGCCGCCGTGCCCGTTCAGGATGACGAGCTTGGGGATTCCCTGACCCGCCAGCGCCGTCGCGACATCGCGCAGCACCAGCGCTTGGGTGCTCGGGTGCATGTTCACGCACAGCGGGATGTCGAGCTGGCCGGTATTCACGCCGAACGGCACCACCGGGAGCACGACGACCCGCGCCCCGCGCGCCCACGCCTGCCCCGCCGCCAGCGCGGCGATCTTTTCGGTCTCGACGTTGTCGGTCGAGTAGGGCAGGTGGTAGTTGTGCGCCTCCGTCGCGCCCCACGGCAGCACGGCGACCTCGTACCGCGCGTCGCGCACGGTACTCCAGGTCACCTCGTTCAGGATGTAGGGGCGGGAGGGCAGAGTGGGCAGGGGAGGCATCGGCACCGTCAGGATCGGGACGTTCGATACTACTACGGACCGGTCCCCCTGCCCAGAGTGCGAAAGGCGTCAGCTCGCCTGCTTCGCGGCCGCCCTTGTGTCCTTATCGGCCTGCCGTTCAGCTTCCTTCGCTTCCGTAGCCGAGAGCCCCAGGCCCTGGAGCGTCTGCCCCAGGCTCTTGCCGCTCTTCAGACCATCGAGGATCGCGTCGGTCGTGATGGCGGAATTCTTATCGCCCAGGTTGTGCGCCACCATGTTGGCGGACATGAATTGCCCGCGTGTCAACTTGGGGTTCGCCTGCTTCGCCGTTTGATAGGCGCTCGCGAACGCATCGGGCGTCATGTCGAGTTTCTTCGCGACGCCGCGAAACGTGGTCGAGTACTTGGGTTTTGCCGTCGTCGCCGTGTGGCTCGTCGTCTGGTGGCGCGCCATCGGCGCCTGCGCCGCCTTCTGCGCCGCGCCCGCCGTGTACGTGCCGAGCGCGAGCCCGCAGACTAGCGCCGTGCTGATGCACAAGCTTGATGTGCTCTTCATGGGTTCCTCCGGTTTGGGTCAAGCTCGTCTTCGCGAATAGGACTACTCGACGGCGCCGAAGGTCACCGCTGCGTGACGCGGTTCACAGGGGCGGGGTGTTAGCTGGGCGGAGTGGGAGGGAACCGGTTCATCCTTGAACGGAGCGTGTCCATGCGCGTTACCGCTCGCTGTCTGAGCCTGCTGGTATTGCTGGGCGTGTCGTCGCTTCGGGCTCAGTCGTCCCTGGCCGTGGGGGCGACGGGGGGCGCTGTGAAGCTCACCGCACAACGCTCCCAGCAGGCCTTGACCGGCATCGTGCAGTACCAGACCGGCTCGTGGCTGAGCCTCTCTGCGACGCCTTCCTTCCTGCACGTCTCCGACGTCGTGAGCGGCAAAACGGCGTCGAGCTTCGGTACCGGCGACCTGCCGCTGTCCGCCGCTGCGTCCCACGGGTTCGCGACGACGGGCTCTCCGGTCATCGCGGGGGTGCTGACAGTCGTGTTGCCCACGGGGAACGCGGCCTGCGGACTGGGGAGCGGCGAGACGTCGTTCGGGCTCGACCTCGGAGCCGGGGCGTCGCCGGGCGAGCACCTCCACATCGCGGCGGACGCGAGCCGTGGCCTCGGCGGGCTCTCCGCCCAATCGGCGCTGAGCGCGCCCCGCGCGACGTCGCTGCGAGGCGAGGCCAGCTACGACCTCTCGCCGCGCTGGACCACGAGCGTCTCGCTCGGTGTCGACGTGGGCCAGTCGGACTCGACGCAGGCCCTCAGCCGCTCCCTGGGTGCCGGCCTCACCCACCCGCTCGCGGGGCCGTTGACCCTGACACTCGACGGCAGCGTGGGGCTCTCCGCGGCGTCGCCCAAGTGGGCGCTGTCGGTCGGCATCGGCAGTGTGTTCGCGGGTACGTCGCCGGTCAGCCTGTCGTCGCCGCTGCGACGTCTGAAGTCGACCTTTGTCGGCGGCGCCAGCCGCGGCGGCGGGGCGGGGAAGGTGGGCTGCCGCTGAACGGTGCTCACGTCCTTTAGGACTTTCCACGTCCGTTTGCGGCGCGACACCGCGCAACCTCTCGGCTAGGGTTTGCCGATACCCCTACCGGAGGACACTATGCGGCACGTCTCGTCCGCGATTCTCATCGCCGCCGTGGCCGCCTGCGGCTACGAGCCACAGGCCACGACGCCCCCCCCGTTCGACGCCCGCGTGCATCAGCCGGCGGAGACGGAGCTCGCCGCGCAGTACACCGTCGTCTACCTCCCGACCCTGAACGGATCGCGCAACCGCCCCACGGGCATCAGCAACAGCGGCCTGGTCGCGGGGTTCGTCAATCGCCCCGGTAACGCGACCCGCGTCGCCGCGCTGTGGCGCGGCAACTCGCTCGACACGCTCGGCACACTGGGCGGACCGAACAGCGGCGTGCTGTGGCCCGGCATTTCGAGCAATGGACTGATCGCCGGCATCGCCGAAACCGCCGCGCTCGACACGCTGCACGAAGAGTGGAGCTGCACCGCGTTCTTCCCGAGTGTGACCGGCAACATCTGTCGCGGGTTTTTCTGGGATGGTGTGATGACCGCGATGCCGACGCTCGGTGGTGATCAATCCTTCGCCACGGGCGTGAACGCCCGCGGGCAGGTGGTGGGCTGGGCCGAGACGCCCGTGCATGACCCGACCTGCAACGCTCCTCAGGTGCTGCAATTCCGCGCCGTGCTGTGGGATCCGCAAAAGGGAACGCTGCAGCAACTGCGCCCGCTTGCCGGCGACTCGACGTCGGCGGCGACGGCGATCAATTCGAAGGGCCAGGTCGTCGGCATCTCCGGCGATTGCGACATCGCCGTCGGCCAGCTGAGCGCGCGCCACTCCGTCATCTGGAACAACGGCACGCCCACCAACATCGGTGACCTGGGCGGCGCCGCCTGGCACACGCCCATGGACATCAACGAGGCGGGCGACGTCGTCGGGTTCTCGAACCCGGCCTATGTGCTTGGCATCGACTTCAACCCGCTGGCCTTCATGTGGACGAGCGAGGGCGGCATCCACAGCCTCGGCAAGCTCGTCGGCGACACGTCGAGCCAGGCCCTCGGCATCAACTTCCGGCGTCAGGTGGTGGGCATATCGAGCGGTGATTTGAACCGCGCCTTCATCTGGGAGAACGGCGTGATGAAAGACCTCAACACGCTGGTCGGGCCGGGGTTCCCCGACTTGCTCATCGTCGCCCAGCACATCAATGACGACGGCGTGATCGTAGGGCGGGCGGTGCTGCACGGGACCAACATCCAAGTTCCGTTCATCGCGACACCCGTGCGTTGAGCCCTTTCAGGGCACGAATAAAGGAGCCAGGTTTCACTCATATGGTATCTGCCACACCGATTGTGCCCCCCCTCGTCCACCGCGAGGCCTATCAGCTCGCGGTGGACGCGCGGGACCCGCGTTTCGACGGCGTCTTTTTCGTCGGGATCACGACGACGCGCGTCTATTGCAGACCGATTTGCCCGTCGCGCTTGGCGTACGACCGTCACCGCCGCTTCTTCGATTCCGCGGCGGCCGCCGAGCGCGCGGGCTTTCGGCCCTGCCTGCGCTGCCGTCCCGAGCTGGCGCCGGGGGCAGGTCGACCAGCGCTGGGCGCGGTGTCTCGCCTCGCCCAGGTAGCCACCCAGCGGATCGCCGCGGGCGCGCTGAACAATCGGAGCGTCGCCGAGCTCGCGGGTGAGCTGGGCGTGAGCGAGCGCCACCTGCGGCGCGCGCTCGAGCGTGAGATCGGCGTGTCGCCGCTGGGACTCGCGCAAACGCATCGTCTCCTATTGGCAAAACGACTGCTCGTCGACACCGATCTTTCGGTCACCCGCGTCGCGTTCGCGAGCGGCTTCCAGAGCCTCCGCCGCTTCAACGCATCGTTCCGCGAGCAATACGGGATGCCGCCGAGTGCCGTGCGGCGCAAGACCATCGCGGCGTCGCGTCCCGCGGCTGCATTGCACCTGACGCTTGCGTACCGTCCACCTCTGGCATGGGATGCGTTGCTCGACAGCGTGCGCCCCGTCGCGGCCCCGGGCGTCGAGGTGTTTGCGGGCCGGCGCTACGGACGCACCGTGCGGATCGCCGGGCACAGCGGAGTCGTGTTGGCCGAGGATGCTCCCGGCAACCACGTCGCGGTAGAGGCGACGCCGTCGTTGCTCCCCGTCCTGATGCCGCTCATCGCGGCACTGCGTCGTCTCTTCGATCTCGATGCGGAGCCCGCGGTCGTCGACGCGCACTTGGCCCTGGGAGGGCTCGGCGCCCTCGTGGAGCGCCGGCCCGGCGTGCGTCTGCCGGGCGCGCTCGACGGGTTCGAGGTCGCCCTGCAGCTGCTGTTACGCGGTCGCGGATGTTTGGGGCGCGTCGCAGCGGCGCTCGGTGAGCCGCTCGAGACGGGCGTCCCGGGGCTCACTCATCTCGCGCCGACCGCGGGTCGTATCGCGGACGCCGGCGTCGCGCGCCTCGCGCGGCTCGGCGTCCCGCCCCGCCGGGCCGCAGCGGTCATCGCGCTCGCGCGGGCCGTCCTCGGCTGCCAATTGCGCCTCGAACCGGGCAGCGATGTGCCCGCGACCCGGCGCGCGCTACTCGAGCTCGGCGGGGTCGGCGAGCGCGTCGCGACATTGATCGTGATGCGCGCGCTCTACTGGCCCGACGCGTTCCACACGAAGGACCGCGCGCTGCTCGCCCGCGCCGAGCAGTGGCGGCCGTGGCGGGCGTATGCCGCGATGCATCTGTGGCTGGAGGACCGGTAGCGCCGTCAGTATCAAAAACACGCAGCTAGGCCTTTCCGTTACATTTACATTGTCAATACATGTCGGCGAACACCGTGAATAACTATTCGCGCCTCGCGACCCCCGTCGGCGAGCTTGTCCTCACCGCCTCGGATACCGCCCTGACCGGCGTCTACTTCCCGACCTCCCGCCGTGGCCCGCCTCCGACACACCAGGCGGGCTGGATCGAAGACAACGCTCAGGGGCCCGCGAGCGAATTGCTGGCGCGTGCAGCGCAGCAGCTCACCGAGTACTTCAACAGCACGCGCACCACCTTCGATTTACCGCTCGAAGCGCTGGGCTCGCAGTTCGAGCACCGCGTCTGGAACGCCCTCCGCACCATTCCCTATGGGACCACGACGAGCTACGGGGACCTGGCACGTCGTTTGGGCGACGTCAACGCCACCCGCGCCGTCGGGGCCGCGAACGCCAAGAACCCGATCCCCATTATCGTGCCGTGCCATCGCGTGGTCGGCGCCAACGGGGACCTGACGGGGTTTGGCGGGGGACTCGACCGGAAACGTTGGCTCCTGGAGCATGAGGGAGCGCTGATGCGCCTTGGGGCGTAGCCTTGGTTACTTTGTTGGGTCATGACGCCAGCCCTACCCACCCTTCCCGAGCGCATCAAAGGACTGTCGGCCGTCGCCGCGAATCTTTCATGGAGCTGGAACCGCGACGCTCGCGCGCTGTTCCGCTCGATCGATCAGGCGCTCTGGCACCTCACCCGCCATAATCCCATCGAGCTGCTGCGCCGCGTGGACCCCGCGCGCCTCGCGGCCTGCGCGCAGGACCCCGAGTTCCTGCAGCGCTACGACACGATCGTCGAGTGGAACCGCTTCGTCGCCGCGACGCACGACACCTGGTTCGAAACGTCGTATCCGGACCTCGCCCAGCGCCGCATCGCGTACTTCTGCGCCGAATTCGGCCTGCACAACTCCGTGCCGATCTACTCCGGCGGGCTCGGCGTCCTCGCGGGCGATCACTGCAAGGCGGCGTCGGATCTCGGCGTGCCCCTCGTCGGCGTCGGCTTGTTCTACACGAAGGGTTACGCGGACCAGCGGCTGCGGCTCGACGGCTGGCAGGAGGACGCCGAAGAGCGCGTCGACCCCGCAACGATGCCGCTGGAGCAGGTGCCGGGGCCCAAGGGCGATCCCTGCCTCGCGACCGTAAAGATGTCGGGCCGCTCCGTCAGCATCGGCGCGTGGCGCCTTACCGTAGGCCGGGTGCCGATCTTCCTTCTCGACACGGGCCTCGAGCAGAACGACCCCGCCGACCGCGGGCTCTCGAACCGCCTCTACGCCGGCGGGCCGGAGCTGCGGCTGCGGCAAGAG
>WNGP01004339.1_pt1 | contig 20017 bp, 18 predicted proteins | sample 5407671 | NCBI WGS metagenome assembly WNGP01 (sample SAMN13153381, study PRJNA577476) | soil metagenome | isolation source: 40 cm soil or saprolite under Garry oak tree replicate 2 | place: USA:California | collected 2016-06-15 | reverse complement strand
GTACACATCCGATACCATGGCCGACTTCGCGTCAAATTGCTGCGCGCCAGTAAAAACGGGAAGAGGAAAAGCTGAAACGAGCGGTGCACGGAAGCGGTCGTAGGCGAAGCGAAGACTCATGCGACGGTCTCCCAGGTTGATGTCGCCATTGGTCTGGAAATCGTGCTGGGTGAAAAAATTCGGGGCCGTAGGGGTAAGTGCACCGACTTCAATGGGCACCGAAGCCCCCGTGGCGTTATTGGTGACAGTCACGCCCTGGCTGGAATCAGCAACAGGGGCCGCTGGCAGCACATTCGTCAGCGCGTTGACAGCGATTTGGCTTACGCCGGACCCTGGAGTAGTCGCCAAGGAATTCAGGGTAGCAAAGCCGTTTGCAGTGGGCACGAAGCTCACGTTGCCTGGCGTCGAGGCCTGCCCCAAGGTCGCATACTGGTAGGCCCCGAAGAAGAAGAACTTGTCCCTGATCGCCGGGCCACCTATTGCTCCCCCAGTACGTAGCCAGTCAAACCGAGGCGCCTCTGCAAGGTCGCCCCGCGCGATGGCGGCGTTGGTCAGGTTGTCTAAGGAGTTGAAGTTGCGGTTGTTCACGAATCCGAATGCCTCTCCATGATAGTCGTTGGTTCCAGATTTCGTGTTTGCGATGAACTGACCGGCGGTAGAGTGTCCGTATTCCGCGTTGAACTGGTTGGTGAGAAGCGTAAAGTCTCCAACCGCTTCGGGGATTACGTATTGGATCGGCCCCGTAACAGAGACGTCGTTGTTATCCACCCCGTCGACAACAAAGCTGTTGTTGCGAGGGCGATTACCGCCGATGGCTCCCCCCACGCCTGCAACACCGCCGGACTGGCTCGTCGTGCCAACCTGTAGCATAGACAGGTTCAACGCATTACCCGAAAGAACCGGAAGCGGCACCTCTGAGGCCTCGCGAGCGTTCCAACTGGTTCCCAACTGTGACGAAGTAGTTTGCACAAGCTCAGCGCCCGCCGTGACTTCGACCGTTTGGCTCAATAAACCCAGCTCCAACTGTGCAGCGACCTCCGTGACCTGATTTGCCTTGACCTCAACTCCTTTGAGTACATACTTCTTGAAGCCTTCGTGTTCAACGATAATTGTGTACGTACCAAGGAGAAGGTTTGGGAAATTGAACCCCCCCGAAGTGGTTTCCTGTGTCCGGTTCAAGTCCGTTTGCTCGCTCGTAACCGTCACCTTGGCACCGACAACTACGGCGCCACCTTGGTCTTTGACTTCTCCTCTGACGGTACCGTCAAGACCCTGCGCCTGCGCCAAGGGCCCGGGATACTCCAACAGCAGAACAACACCGAAGAAAAGTGCAAGTTGTTTTTTCATGGTTGCTTAATCCCCTTGAGCTTTCGTTGAGAAATAAATTGTCTATTCCTCGACTTTTCAAATTCGTGTGAAGCCGGCGTCTAGACAACGCCTCTCCGCCACCCACTCCGTAACCTAGTACCACCTCTCGAGTCACGAAGTGATTGCAAACGCGACGCAGGTGGGCTCCGGATTTTCACCGAGCGTAGGCGGGGACGTGAGAGAGGTACATCCCCTATGGCCCGTACTTCGAGAGTAAAAATCGTGGTAGAGAAAGCGCAAGGAAGGATGCCCGTCCGTTTGTCAAGACTCAGAGTAAGGAGTAGGCCACGGCAGGAAGATCCTTTCCGGGATCTTGACGGACTGATTTGGGGGCACGATGCTTTTCTGGCTCCAATAAATTGCACAAGCACTGGGGACAGGCATGTGATAAGGCAAAGAGAGTGTAAGTACAGCGAAGAACATTCTTTACGATTTTAATGCGCTTTCCTCCCGAGCCCTGTACGGTAACGTCTTTCTGAGCATGTCCCTGAATTCTTCCGGCCGTAGCGCGTGTGCCCCGACCCACTCCCTGCCCCGTACGAGCATCGGCAACCACAAGCAGCCATTCTCTATGGTCTTTGAAAAAAACAACGTGGCAGTCGATCCCCTAAGCCAGTCCAGCAGCGGGTAAGCAGTTCGGTCCGGTAACTCAAGCTGACTGATGACTAGGTCGAATGCCGTCTGCGAAATCAAAGTGCAAGCATCTCTGTAAGTGCTCGCGAAGCGACACTGACATCCTATGTTGTCCAACAATTGCAGCAGTTGAAAGCAGCTCCTCGCGTTCTGGCCGACCAGAAGAACTTTCATTCCTCCGGAGTCCATGGCATTCCTCCGATTCTGTTTGATGGTTGGCGAACTTCACCAGATTTCAGTTGGTTCTGCCGCGCCCGCTCACTAAGCGCATTTTTTATCGCCCACTCGATCTCGCCGCGGCGAGAAGGAAAACCCATGTAATCGAATACTCCCACGCGGATCGCATCCAGATACTTATCCCACTCGCCCAGCCGAGAAATTACGATGACCGGCGCATCTGCAGCACTCTGCTCTACCGCTTCGACGATGTCACGATAGTTGCCGTCAGCTAGCTGGTCCTCACAGACCACAACGCAGATCGGATACCGGCCGAGAACAGCTCGAGTATCGGCCACAGTGACACAAAGAACCGGCTCCAACCCGCACAGACCGACTATTCCCGCCAGATTTCGACGAACTTCGTCATCTGTGCTGACTACCAATATCTCTCGTAAATTCGGCATTTATTCCTTCCGTGAGCGCATCGACCTGTGCGCATTTCCAGAACCGGTCACCGCGAAGACAAAAACCAATGAGGCGAAAGTTATGTGGCTATGGCCGCTTCGCGCTAAGTGTTCGTCCGTCTCCATGCTCCACGCGGACAGATACTAAAGGTTCATGCGGCGGCTCTAAGTACGGAGGTGAGGCTAATCGGGATGGACAAGGATTCCTATCCCTTGGTGTGGGTAAATTGGGCTCGACTCCGTAGTAGGCGCGGTACGAAAACGATGAGCGTTTCCTTCGATGCGCCACCCTCAACTCGCTTCCTTGTGAAACAACGCTCACTTTTCTAAGAAATTATTCCCTTCCGGACAGCGTAAAGAACCAATTCTGCCGAACTGTGCAGGTTCAGTTTCTGAAGGATATTGCCGCGGTGTGTTTCGGCAGTATAGACGCTGATGTTCAATGAGGTAGCCACTTCCTTGTTGGTCTTTCCTTCAGCCAGCAGTTGGAGAATCTCGCGCTCACGAGATGTCAGCAATTCATAGCTGTCCGCAACGCCCTTCTGTTTGAGAGCGTGGACGTACTCTTCAGCTAGGATCCGGCTAATCCTTGGACTGAAGAAGGACTTACCTTGCGAGACCGCCTCAATTGCACGGATTAAATCAGTAACGGCGGAATCTTTTAGCAGGTAGGCGCGGGCACCGGCTTCCAAGGCGCGCATGACATAACTTTCATCGGAATACATGCTGAGAATGACAACGGAGATGGTGGGCTGTTTGCTGACCATGCGGCGTGTCGCCTCGACGCCGTTGAGATTTGGCATGGCGATATCCATCACCACGACATCTGGAACGTGCGAGGAGGCAAGCTCCACAGTCTTGCGTCCATTCTCGGCCTCGCCCACCACCTCGAGGTTAGGTTGGCGTTCGAGCAAGGCGCGCAATCCTGCCCTCATGACCGTGTGATCGTCTGCCAATAAAATGCGAACTTTTTTCATGAAGCCGTTTGATCCGCCTGGATGTGTCCACTAACGAGCGGCAACTCGATTCGCAAGAGGGTGCCGCGGCCTTCCTCCGATTCGACTTCGAACGTGCCACTCAAGTGAGTCACCCGCTCGGACATACCAATTAACCCGAGGCCTCGCACGCGATGCACGTCGAAACCCCTCCCGTCATCCTCGATTGTCAGCAGGAGTCGTTCCAACTCTTGGCGTACAATGATGCGAACTCTCTTCGCGCGGGCATGCTTCGAACAGTTGCTGAGTGCTTCTTGAACGACTCGGTATACGCAGGTCCTGTATTTCTCTGGCAAAGTATCGGAGACGTTTTTCTCGACGATGTCCACTGTCAAACTACTGCGCTTGGCAACCTCGCGTGCCTGCCATTGCAGTGCCGCCACTAGCCCCAAGTCGTCCAGCATTGAAGGGCGTAGCAGCAGGGATATATTACGAACCACGTTAACGCAGTTTTCCACAAGGGGCTTCATCCTATCCAGGCGCTCGCGAAAAACGCCGTCTGCGCCCAGTGTTGTCAACAGGTTGTCAACGTCCATCAGCAGTGCACCGAGAGACTGACCAACCTCGTCGTGAAGCTCTCTTGATATCGCGCGCCGTTCCCCCTCCTGCGCACTGACCAGCCGCGCGGAGAGATCCTTTAGTTCGTTCTGGATACGCAAACTTTCGTGGTACCGCTCGTCAGCCATCTTCTCGAGACGCAAGGTATACGTCACGGTCAGAGCTGCCAACACCAAGCCGAGCCCCAAACCTAACGCTGTGATGATCTGCAGACGCCCCTCGAACTGCGCAAATAAATCAGCGACCCGTCTTTCGTCCTCCTGAAGCGCCTGCTCGTTCACTTCACTAACTTCGCGGGCGATCGCCAGCACCGTGGTTCGCCGCGGGAGCACTTCATGGCGAAGAAACCAATCGCCTCGGTTCCTCCTTGCCTCTGCGTTCCAGTCGAAGATGGGCTCCAGAGTCGACCAGTAGGTTCCCACTTCAGTGGCGAGTTGTTGAAATGGCCTTTTCTCCTCGGGACGCAACGAATGGGAATAGACTTTTAGCGCCGTCTCCATGTCGTAATGGATCGTCATGAGTTCGGTGCGAAGCGTTTCAGCCTTATTTTCGCTGGGCTCCACTAGGACGTAGTCTCGGACAACGTTCCCTGACTCATAGAGAGCTGAGCGAATCTGCTCGAGCGTGCGATCGCGAGAGAGAAAATCACGCCGCATTTCCGTATTACTCGCCTGGATCTGCCGCGCAATTTTCAGAGAATAGAAGCCCTCCGCGGCTAATATTGCAAGCAAGCCCCCGAAACCGGCTATGCGCGCTATTCGGGCTCCCCACCGGCTCGGCCTATGGGCATGAATAAGCGTTGAGGAAACTTCGTGCAGATCCACGATGGCCTAACTCCTTCCCTCTCAGCTCGCTAAACAAAGATCAGCCGTCGACGCTGCATGCCTAAACTCAACTCCCCCCAATCTGAAAGAAACTTCTCAATTCCGAAAACTACTGATCCCTTCGCAAGAGGTCTAACAGCCGGAAGCGGAATACACTTCGTGCCTAGTTCGCGCATCCGGCATTGATCGGCACTGCCTCATTCTTGGGAGGTCTCCTTCTCGGTGGCGTGGGGCGTTTCCTTGCGCCCTAGCGCGAACCTGAAGACTCATTCGGACCAGTTCCTCCCAAAACAGACCTCCCGAGCTTGATTGCCTGCTCCCTAAGCCGGTTCAGCAGGCGCCGTGCCCAAATAAACTCGGTTGCCAAAACCACGAGGCCGAGGCCGATAGTCAGCCAGCCAGGGCCAGGAAGGACAAGCATTGGTGCCCCTATCGCAAGAAGGGTGAAACCGAAGACGATCTTGAAAAGACGCTTAGTTCTCTGTATCGCCTTCGGCAAAGGCCGATGTTGCCCACCGAGACGGGAGTCGTCTTGCATTACCGATCCACTCCTTTTCCCGCCGAACAGTCGTATTGGTAGACGCTTAGAGAATCGAGCCGTCCCGCTGGTGCTGGTCTAGAGCCCACAGGCTGCAAGTACGCAAGAACGCGCTCAATCCTGCTCACAGGCGGTCGGTAAATAGGGGTAGTAAGCGGGCTATTTCTTTTGAAGCGTGAGTAGGTTCAGGAGGTCCCGTCCGGCTTTGACAGGAGCCATGAGGAGAGTCAATGGGGAGAGACTTGGGGCGGCAAGACTGAACAATCTGCTGTTTGAGGATTCAGGCGGTTCTTTGGTGCAAGGAGCTACGATGCCAATACAAAGCACTGCCTGGTCATTGTCGGCAAGCCCATCATCGAAGGTTTCGATTTCCTGCACTGCGAACAGTGTGAATCCGAGGACCAGAGCAAACGCCACAAAGTGGAATTTTCGGTTCAAAATTGCTCCAAGCCAACCCGAAAAAACGCTACCCCATTCTACTTCAACTCTGATACGAACTAGGCGACGAAAAGGTTCCGACGTAACGCTCGGATTGTTCCAAGCGGGTCCGGTGTCTCACTAGCCCCCCAGAAAGAAAGCCTGCGACGTCGTAGGCGGCTTGACTAGGTCGCAGCGGAACGAGAGATCAGTGAGCGGCACCAGCGCGCGAAAACGACACCGTTTCGAAGGGCTGACGTCGACACACCCTTGCGTAACGGCTCGAACGCCCTATGCGGAGAATTGAGAGTATGTTGCCGCAACTGAGAATCGGCTAACACGAACAAAATACGTGAAAATCGGTGGATACGAACAGGGGCAGGTAAAATTAGCAAACCGCCGCCTTCAGGCTCTCGGCCACCTCTCCCCGTTTGCTTTCAACGTCTTGCCACATGCCCTGATTTACATGGCGCACTCTTGGTGCACACTCGTTCATGGCATCCAAAGTCGCTTCTAATTTCTCCATCGCGGCGAGTACTGCTGGATCGAGCACTCTGCACGACGGCTGTACGTCTAAGCGCTATACTAAGTTTCCGTCGGCAGTAACCGAAGGTATCCAATCAACTTCTGGCACTATGCGCCGAAGCCAGTCCCGAAAGGGATCGAGACCAAGTTCGCAAAATCACGTAGCGCCCAGCTAAACCTCTCATCACCATACACTTGACTGCCGAAAGCAAATCTTGCGTGCTATATCTGAACCGCTCTCAAAATCGGGGAAAATTAGTACCTCGCAATTGGCGAGGCGTGCGCCGCCGCTGCTACCGAGGGGGTGTGCGTCGGAGCAAAAAACCGCGCATCTTGTTCTGCGCGTAGCACGTCACAGAGACGATCTCGACGGGGAGCCGAAACATCCATATAGGTGATTGGCTGGTCTTTGCGGACGTCGCGACTTAGGCGGTGGCCTTCGGCAAGACCTACTGGCAGAAGCCGCTCTTGCTGCACGGTGTTCGCGGAATCCAAAACACCGTAATAATCGAAACCTCCAACCGGACCGAGTATTTCCCCAGACTTCAAGTCGCGTTTCGCCACCGTGAGTACATCGCAAACCGGTTGGTCCAACGGAGCCACCGTAGCGTCGTGAAACAGAGCCGCTCGCGCAATAGTGTTCAACACCTGAAGGTGGGGCAAGTGGAACGGAGTATGAAAAACGTAGAAGGGCCCTTCGCCCATCTTGAAGTACTGCATATACTCCCGGTTAACCGGAACTTCGTTGTACCCAATAACCCAAGCCCCGGTACCGGGCTCGGCTCCCAGCACGAAATCCACAAGGCCGCCGTTCAATAGCTGTTCCTTAGGAAAGAGAGCTGCTGCATCGCGAATATGGGCGCACCGGGGACCGTACATGCCACGCTTTCCGGTCTTAAAGCCGGTGGCGTTGGCAAGAATCGCGCACTCGATAGCAAGTTTCGTTCCGTCTGCGAAGGAGGTGATCATTTCCGCTGATTGATTCACCCTTTGCGCAAATGCTTTCTGCGTTTCAGGAGTGCGGTGGGGATCCAGCAGACCCTTAAGGTTGCCAGCGGCCACTGGTTCGTAACCGATGCTTTTTACGAATCGGACGAGGTTGGCGGCTACACCTGGCTCGTCGCCGTCTGTGTATGTTAGGACCACACCGTAACGATCCGCGTAGGTTTTGAGCAGTGGTCCTACCGTAGCGTCCAAAATCGCATTGAGAACAATGTGTTTGCCGTGTTTTATGGCGCGCATGGCGACCTGCGCCCCAAACTCGATATCGCTTGTCGCGTCAACAATGGCATCGATATTTTCCGCATCGCACAAGAGCGTTGGGTTATCCGTGACAGCGTATTCTCTCCGGGCGACCGCGTGCTCCACTTGCGCTGAAGAACCCGCACGAAGAAAATGGCCGATGCCAGCATTCAGCAGGATGCGTTCAACTTTTTCGACCGTGCGATTGGAAATCGCTGCCAGGCGCATGCCGACAGGCGGCCGAAGAAGCTGCGTGACGATGCCGCGGCCCATATAACCCGCGCCGACAACACCCACTCTAATAGGCGCACCAGATTGTTCTCGCTTTTGGAGTTCTCGGTCGACAATTACCATAATTGTGCCCTCGCGACGCAGACGATATCTGTCGCAAAACGTGCTGCTCACTTCCTAGTGCAGCCGAAACCAACCACACTTAAATGGAAGGTAGACTTTCATACAAAGCCTTCCAACTTTCGCGTGAACCAGAGCTGGCAACTACTCGGAGGTCAATACGACGGAAAATAACAAATTCGTCTGAAGATTTCGCAGACAACTGCCGTAATCGAGCCTTGGCAGTCTCAATGTCGTTCACTTCCTCTACCCATAGGAATGTTCCGTTGCGGTCTTTTTTCAAGATATCAAAGAGGGTCCGCATGTTTACCAACCCTGCCGGCGGCACTTCACACGATGCCGAGAATCGGCCCCGGAAACGCCCTCAAGTCAGCCAGGACGCTTAGTGAAAAGTGGCAGCCAGTCTTGCGTCAGTTTGCTTGAGGCAGAATCTCGGTTATCGAAAAGCAAAACAATACCCTAGACACGGTATTCGCTTGACCATGCCTCGCAGAAGGTGTGGGCAGACGAAACTTACGGCGTCGTGTTCGTAACATCTAACCAACGAAAAATACCGAAGGGCAGAAATCAATTACGTGGCCGACATGCTAAACAATTGAGTTCCTGACCGATGTGTTCAAGCCGGGCTTGTGGCTTTGTTACCCAATGGCGTTGGGTCTAGAGTGAGTTCTAGCGATTTCTTACAACCGCTCCGAATCCCAGTATCGCTTCAGTGGCGTGGCTCCCGGCTTAGAAAAGTAGATGCGCCAGAAATCGGAACCGTGAGATATGAACTCAACTCCGACGTATTGCTTTCCGTCTCAATGACGCCGGGTCGACACAACGCTGCAATGGGCGGATTGTCCAGGCCGCTGCGGAGCCAGGGACACCTACGGTGCTGTGCCCTGGTGAGAAGATTTACCGGCTGGTTCTCCGACGGTTGGAGTGCTCTCATTTAGCGGCGCGCGTCAGAATGGGACCGAGCACCGCCAGAAAGAGAACATAGGCGGCCGAGAGCGGTCCAAGTCGTGGCTCTAGACCAGCACCCAGGCCCGCGATCACGATGGAGAACTCGCCACGCGCCACCAAGGCCATCCCTGCCCGCAGGCGACCTTGCCGGTCCGCTCCAACTCGCCGAGTTGCCCAGTAACCTGTCAGCGCTTTCGTCAATGTGGTGACGCCGGCCAGCAAGACTGCGGACAAGAGGGCCGGCTTCAGCGTTACTGGGTCGATCTGCAGCCCAAAGAAGAAAAAAAATGTTGCGGCGAAAAGGTCGCGAAGTGGGGCCAGCAGCCGGTGGGTTTGCTCAGCCATTTGGCCGGACACCGCGATGCCAACGAGAAACGCCCCGATGGCAGCCGATACTTGGAATCTCTGTGAAATCCCGGCCACCAGAAGGACCGTCCCGAACGTGGTTAGTAGGATGATCTCATCCGACTCGTGGGCTAAGAAGCCGCTCAGTCGCTTCCCAAACCGGACTGCAATTAGCAGCACCAGAAAAACCGTGATCACCGCCACCGAAACCGACACAGCCATTCTTCCAGCACCTCCTCCCGTTAAGAGCACCGCGACAAGTGGGAGGTAGACAGCCATCGCTAGATCCTCAAGCACCAAAATAGAAAGCACGACCGGGGTCTCAGGGCATTGCAGCCGCCGAAGTTCGGCCAGCACCTTGGCAATCACACCAGAGGAAGAGATGTACGTGACTCCGCCCAACAAGACTGCGGCCAAAGGCTTCCAGCCGAGGAGCAGCCCCGTGACAAGGCCGGGTGGAAAATTCAGCGCCAGATCGGTGACGCCTGCCGGAAACCCACTCCGCAGGTTTTCTTTCAGTTCTTCGCCCGTGTACTCCAGCCCCAACATAAACAGGAGCAGGAGCACTCCGATTTCGGCGCCGACGTGGATAAACCCTGCGCTGACGTTCAGTGGCGCCAGTCCCCCCTTGCCGAATGCGAGACCAGCAAGCAGATAGAAAGGGATGGAAGAGATGCTCCATCGGCTCGCGATCCGCGCCAGCACAGCAAGGCCGACGACGACAAGACCCAGCTCGATTAACAGTCGGGATGCGTCGTAAGTCATGGACTCCATGCGCTACGATACCCCATTCGGGCTGAAGCCACGCTAAAGTAAGACGTTCGGGCGATCGCAACTAGCTCCTTCGACTGATCGGATGATCCCGCAAAGTCGCGTAGTGTAAGAGCTATCCAAGTTGTTGAGCTCAGTTGGGTGGATCGAGAGGGTCAAAAACGCGTCGTGGTCCTGAGTAGCCGGCCCGTCGACTTGTGTGTGGCGCGCGGAGGCATTGTGGAGCAGATGACCGGACCTCCGGCTGAGATCGTTTCAAAACTCGCTCTTAGTAGTGCCCACCACCTCTACGTCGACGGAGGGATCACGATTCGACGGTTCCTGCGCGCAGGCCTCATTCAACGCATCATTATCACTCGAGTGCCTGTGGTCATTGGAGACGGAATTCCTCTCTTCGGCACGCTACCGCGTGATATCCGGCTCCGTTCCGTAGCAACTCAGCACTACCCAAGCGGTTTGGTTAAGACTGAGTACCACGTTTTCGCCTAATACGGTAGGCATGACGCCGGGTAATTGTCGTCATTAGGGATTATTCCTGAGTGACGCTAGCTAGTCTTATCAGAGAGAGTCAGCGAGTGCAGTTCGGCGCGGAGTTCTTCAACTTGTTCAATCATGCGAACTTCGAGTTGCCTGAAAACCGCCTCGACCAGAGCGGGGTAGGCAAGATCGGCGATACATTCGACCCTCGCCTGATTCAGTTCAGCTTGCGCTTGCAGTGGTAAGCCGAGGATGGATGGTTGTAGTCGGGCCCACAAAATATCCGGTCATAGCCGGGAGGAAACTCCGCCGCGTGGGAATTCGCGCGGACGACCGGCCTCAGAACTGCCATCTCCTGCGTGACAAATAGTTCTTCAATCCGATAAGTGTGTCAGTTCAAGCCTTGGATTCTTGTTCTAAACTTTCCAATCTTCAGGTGTGGGTCTAATGGGCGCCTTGTTCCGTTTGTACGGGTTGGCAGGAGCGTGGGGGTGCAACGCCTTGAGAGCACAAGCCTTAGCATTTTAGTTTGTCCTTTCGACTCCCACACGCTTCCGCCAAAGTCCCTTTGATTCCGTTGGTCTTCCTCCCCTGGACACTTCGATTTAGGCCTTTGAGGGGGTAGTTTTGCACCCAAGTTGCGCCCAAGTTTCAGCCGCGTCTTGAACGGAGTGAATGATATGCCGTGAATGAGGACCCGATTGCGCGTGTTGCGAGCGGAGGAAGAATGGTCCCGGGCAAAGCTCGCTGCCCAAGTGGGTGTGACGCGCCAGACGATCAACTCGATTGAAAAGGGCAGGTATCACCCGAACCTCACCGTCGGAGAACGCAGTAAACGTCCTCCAACAGGCATTTACCAGCACTATTGCGCGTGGACTATCACTCGTCGCCATAGTCGTATCAGGACTGACTTTTGCCTTCGGTGAGGGCGGATCAAAGCGGGTGCTCGCAGGAGTCCTTTTCGGCGTAGGCATGGCGATAGCCGCCCTGAACTTTCTCGGGTGACTGTTTCCCTGATACGCAAGGCCCACGCTCTTCGAAGGAGCCATCCATGCCTGCGACGCTTGTAGGATGTTTCTCATCACTGCGGACCTAACCAAGAACGGCCTGGCGATTCCAGAGGTCGAAATTTGCTCGGAATGTGATTCGGACCAAACGGGATTGAAGCAGCAGGAAGGATGACTGCGCCGCTTCCAGGATCGTCTGGCCGGGGAAGAGCGCTTGCGAACCCGTGAAATTGCTATTTGACGGCGCCCACTGTGAACCCAGCGATGAACCGGTCGAGAAACAGGTTGTAGAGGACCGCGATCGGCACGCTGGTGATCAGGCACGCGGCCATCAGCGAGCCCCAGAAGTAGACGTCACCCCGCACCAGAAAAATCGGGATTCCCACGCCGACCATCTGGTTTGATTCGGGAGAAATGAAGGTGAGAGCGTACACGAATTCCTGGGTCACCAGCGTGAAACTGAAAATTACCACCGTGAGGATGCCCGAGATGGAGATGGGCACGACCATGCGGATGAAGGCGCCGAAGCGTGTGAGACCGTCCACCATGGCCGCGTCTTCCAGTTCCTTGGGAATGGACTTGAAAAAGCCCATCAGGAGCCAAATGGAAAACGGAATCGTCATGCTGGGGTAGACGAGCTAGGTGAGAAAGATCCCAATCCCCAGGCGCTGACCCCAGCGGCCGGTAAGGCGGGCCAGCGCGTAGGCGGCCGGCACAGCCAGCAGCAGCGTGATGACGACGACGAGCGCACCCACGAGCGCGGTGTTACCCAGCCAGCGCACGAATTGAGTTTCTCCAAACAGCAAGCGCAGATGATCCAGGGTCGGTTTAGCGTTGAAGGTGAATGGATTGTTCTCGACGGTGTAGAGGTCAATGTTTTGTTTGAAGGTGGCGATTACCATCCAATAGAAAGGAAACGCCAGCAAAATCGTAAAGACCACCAGCACCGAAACGTGGACGATCCGGGCACCGACCGTGCGGAAGCCACTACGCTGCATCACACCACCTCCGCGCGGTGCGCCACGCGAAGCATGAAGTACGCCACCGCCACCAGCACCGGCACCAGGAACAGCGAGATCGCAGCCCCGGCAGCGAGGTCGCTGCCCTGAACTCCCGTGGCGAAGGCGAGCGAAGGCAGGGTCTGTGTGGAATCGAAAGGCCCGCCGGCGGTCAGGATGTAGACCACAGTCATGTCCGTAAACGTGAAAACGATCCCAAAGAGCAAAGCGACACTGATGATGGGCGTCATCATCGGGATGGTGATGTGAAAGAGGGTGCGCCAAAAGCCCGCGCCATCAATCGAGGCAGCCTCCGGGATTTCTTTGGGAATGGCGGAGCGTCCCGCCAGCATGATGACAGTGGAGAAGGGAATCAGGCGCCAGCAGTGGACGAGAATGACGGAAGCCATGGCCAGGTGCGGCTCCCCCAGCCACATGGGCGCGCTGTAGGGCTTGTAGAAATGCAACCAGATCAGCACCCATGTAATCACGCTGTAGATCGAGTCGAGGATCCACTTCCAGCCGATCGTGCCCAGAGAAACCGGCGCGACCCAGGGCAGCAGGATCAGGAGCCGGACCAGGCCGCGGGCACGAAACGGCTTTTCGAGGGCCATAGAGAGGATGGTGGAACACACAATCACGATGGCCTGGGCGCAGACGGTGAACACGATCGAATTCTGTAGCGCTTTGCGAAAGCTGGGGCTCTGGAGAATGCTGCGGAAGTTTTCCAGACCGACAAGATGAAACCCTGTGCTGCCGATGCGGGCGTCACTGAAGGCATAGAGAACGGCCAGCACAAACGGAAAACCAATGAGAAGAATGATGAACAGCACCGCGGGGGCGAACATCACCGCACCGAGTTGTCGGTTGGTCATTGCCACGGGTAGGGCCTCGGATCGGCGCGTTTTTCGGTCTTGCGGTCGAAGAAGCGCAAGTCGCTTTCGGCCACGGCAAAATCGTGCACCGAGCCCGCGTCATAGCCGGCCGGCATGGTCCAGGACAGGCGCGAGATGATTTCCTTGGATTCGAAGTGGCTGCCCTCGATCGCTCCGTAGAGCACGCGCTCGGCGCCGAGGTATTCCACATAGTTGACCTTGTAGCGGAACCTCACGTGTTTTGCGCCGGGGAGCAAATCTGCCGGTAGAAAGCTCTCCGGGCGAAAGCCCACGATGACGTCCGAGAATTCCACGAGATTCATGGGGGGTGAGCCGAGGAAGGTGGCGACGAACGTATCGGCGGGATCCTCGTAGACGTCTTTCGGTGTGCCGATCTGCCGCACCACGCCCTGGTGCAGCACCACGATGCGGTCACCCATGGCCATCGCTTCGACCTGATCGTGGGTGACGTAAATCGTCGTGGTTCCGACGCTCTTATGAAACTGCTCGAGTTCCTCGCGCGCCGAGGCGCGGAGCTTCGCGTCGAGGTTGGAGAGGGGCTCATCGAGCAGAAACACGGCGGGCTCACGCACGATGGCGCGCGCCAGCGCCACCCGCTGCCGCTCGCCACCCGAGAGCTCGCGCGGCTTCCGGCCGAGCAGTTTCCCGATGCCCAGCAGGCCCGCGGCCCATTCCACCTTCGTGCGGTGCTGCTCCCTCGGGACCTTCTGCGCTTTCAGGGGAAACGCAATGTTGTTGTACACGCTCAGGTGAGGATAGAGAGCGTAGCTCTGGAACACCATGGCGATCCGGCGCTCCCGGGGCGTCAGGTGATTTACCACCTGCCCGCCGATCAGGATTTCACCGGAAGTGGGCGTCTCCAGCCCGGCGATCATGCGGAGAAGAGTGGTCTTCCCGGAACCCGAAGGCCCTAGGAAGACCAGGAACTCCCCTTCGCGGGTCGCCAGACTTACCTTATTGACTGCCCCTAATTCTCCTTCTTTGAATACCTTCGTCAGGTTCCGGGTTTCAACGACTGCCATCGAGCCCCCGTGCTATTTCCACCGGGCGAAGATCCGCTTGTACTCTTCTTCGGCAGCCTTGGCGGCGTTCTCCGGGGCTTCATCCCCGCGGGCGACCTTGGCAAACATGGTGGGGATGACCCAGGTCTTAAACGCCTCGTCGATGGCGGCGGTGGCGTAGCCCGGATAGCCGATGTTGGTGGCCCACTCGAGCACGTTGCCCAGCACCTTGTATTTATCCGGTGGATTCGCCCGGGGGTCGTTGGCAATCTCTTTCTGCAAGTCCGGCACCGTCGTCGGGAAACAGGGGAAGTTGTAAAACTGCCCGGCGACAAAGCCGTCGTGGAAATGGTCCATGTAGTCGATCAGGAACTGCTGCGCGCTTTCCTTGTTCTCCGCAAACTCCCAGATCACATAGCAGTTCATCACGTGCTCGGCGGCGACCCGACGCACCGGGCCCTTCAGCGCCGGGCTGATCATGATCTTGCTGTCGATCGGCAGGTGCTCTCTTTCTGACTGGCGCGTGATGGAGATGGCGTTCATCACAAAAGAAACTCTGCCGGCGAGCATGGCTTGGTTGTTGGAGGGAGGAGTCCAGGTGAACACCTCCGGTGTCTCCGTGTCCTGGTAGAGCGCTTTCATGAACTTCAAGGCTTCGATGGTCTGCTTGGAGTTGATGGTCACGTTGCCGTGCTCATCCTGCTCGGCGCCGCCGAAGGACCACAGAATGGCGCGCATGGCCATGCTGGTGTCCAATTCCTGAGCAAGACCCAGGCCGCAAGGATGACCGCTCTTCTGTCTGATCTTTCTCGCGCCGTCCAGCAGTTCATCGTACGTGTCGGGCCCTTTGGGATAACCCACCTCCGTCCACCAATCCCTGTGCCAATTGCCCGGATCGGGAGTGTAGGCATCGGAAAAGGCGTAGTACCTCTTGGTCTTCGGGTTGTACGTCGATTTATGCGCCAGATCAATCTTCTTTCCGTGCTTCTTCTCCACTTCCTGGTAAACGGGGGTCATGTCAATGGTCTGCTGCTCGTAGGCCGCGGGCGGAGAAAGGAACATGAAGAGATCGTGGCCTTTCTTTGCCGAGACCTCGGAGGCGGCCCTTGCGGAAAGGTCAACAAGGTTGATGTTGTCCACGATCACGATCGTGTTGTTCTTCTGGCCCCATTCCTTGGTGAAAGTGTTGTTGAACCATGTGTCCCAAGCGGGAACGAAGTGGCTCCACTGCAGGATCTTCAGCGTCTTCTGCTGTGCTTGGGCCCTTTCAGGAAAAAGAAAGGCTGGGCCGAGCCCAGTCGCCAGCGCACCCGCAGCCGTTGTCTTGACGAATTCCCTACGAGAAATTCCCTGACCCTTTTTTCTTGCCATGACGGTCCCCCTTCGAATAATCCTTGGATTTTGTCCGTCGACCGCAGTTACAAGACGTGGCACCCCGCAAACCCGAGCCGGCGCGAGACGAGCGATCCAATTCCCGACCGGGCCAGGAATTCGTCCTCAATGAGCCAGCGGCCACACACTCTCGGCCCAGAAACCAACCGGTCTGATTGGGTCGCCGATAGATTTGCTCGACCGCGCTACCTGAGAATGTCCGTCACGCGGCGAGAGTTATTCTCGCCGGGCGGGTGCGGACTCCTTGATCCGTCTTACCGTGTCACTCGACAGATCCAAACCGCTTGAGGTCCTCTGGCGCCTCCTTGGTCTTGACCGGCCCTTCTCCTTGAACTTGGACACGGATCTCCTCGACAACGCCAGGATTAGCCAATGTAGTGATATCGCCGACGTCCATGGTGTTGGAGATGGCGGCGAGGACCCGGCGCATGATTTTGCCGGAACGGGTCTTGGGCATGTCGGGAACGATCTGAACCGTCTTCGGCCGGGCGATCTTGCCGATCATGGTCTCAATCGTGTGCGTCACCTTTTCGGTCATCTCCTTGGCGCTGGTCGTAACTCCCGGCTTGAGCGAAATGTATATCTCCGGCACGCGGCCCTTGATTTCGTCCACCACGGGTACGACCGCCGCTTCGGCGACCTCTGGGATCGTCAGGCAAGCCGATTCGAGCTCCTTTGTACCCAGCCGATGGCCGGCCACATTGATGACGTCATCTACCCGGCCGAGGATTCGGAAGTAACCATCTTTGGCGAGCAATGCCCCGTCGCCTGCAAAGTAAGGCCAGTCCCGCCAATCTTTGCTCTGGGGATTCTTGCAGTACTTCTGGTAATACTGCCGGACAAAGCGATCGCGGTCTCCCCAGATGGTCTGAAAGATCCCCGGCCAGGGATTGCGGATGCAAATGTTTCCGGCCTTCCCGGAACCAGCAGGCATCTCCTGCTTATTTTCGTCGTAAATGATCGGGTAAATCCCGGGCACGCCCGGCCCCGTGCTTCCTGGCTTCATCGCATCGATGGCGGGCTTCGTACTGCAAAGGAACCCGCCGTTCTCCGTCTGCCACCAAGTGTCGACAATTACCGCCTCGCCCTTGCCGACGGCGTTGTAATACCATTTCCAAACTTCTGGCTCGATCGGCTCGCCGACGGTGGTCATGTGCTTGAAGTGGCAGTTGTACTTCTTCGGCTCGTCGGGTCCGGCTTTCCTCAACATGCGGATGGCAGTCGGCGAGGTGTGGAAGATATTCACATTGAGTCGTTCGGCGATTCTCCAGGGGCGTCCGGCGTCGGGATAGATGGGAATGCCTTCATAAATGATGCTGGTGGCGGCCAGGGCGAGCGGCCCATAGACGATATAGGAATGGCCTGTGATCCATCCGATATCCGCCATGCACCAGTAGACGTCCTCGGGATGGATGTCCTGAATGTATTTGGAAGTCCCGGTGACATAGGCCAGGTAGCCGCCGGTTCGATGCTGGCATCCCTTCGGTTTTCCCGTGGTCCCGCTCGTGTACATAAGAAAGAGCGGGGCTTCGGCGTCCATCGGGACCGGCTCGACTGTCTTGCCGCGAAAATCCTTCAGGACTTCGTCAACAAAGTAGTCCCGCCCTTTGACCATCGGCGATGCGGAGCCGTACTTTCCCGGATGGCGGCGCCACACGAGAACCTTGTCGATGGCTTGGCCTTCCTTCTTGGCGGCTTCGACGGCGAGGTCCGCGGCCGCCTTATGGTCCGTCAGTTTGCCGCTGCGATAGTAGCTGTCCGCGTAGACAAGCACGCGGCTGCCCGAGTCCGCCGCCCGGAGCCCGCAGGCTTCGCCGCTGAATCCGCCGAAAACCACCGAGTGGACGACGCCGAGCCGCGCGCAGGCCAGCATCGTGATGGGCAGCTCCGCAATCATCGGCATGTGGATGGTCACGCGATCCCCGGTCTTGAGTCCGGCGAAATCGCGGAGAAGAGCCGCGAGTTCATTCACTCGGCTGTAGAGCTCCTGATACGTGATGGCGACCGGCGCTTCGTCTTCCGGCTCCGGAACGCAGATAAGGGCCGCCTTGTTCTTGTACTTCGCAAGTTGCCGATCAACGCAATTGTGACAGACATTCAGTTTTCCGCCGACAAACCACTTCCAGAAGGGCGGATCGCTCGTATCGAGGACCGTCTTCCAGCGCTGGTACCCGCTCAGCATCTCGGCGTACTCTTCGAAGCACTTCGGAAAGTTCTTTTCGCTGAAACGCTCCATCACTTTTGCGTCGGTCAGATTTGCCTGTTCGATAAATTTCTTGGGAGGATAGAAGACCTCCTCTTCTTTCCAATGAACCGCAATCTGCGCTTCGCTGACTCTGTGTTTGTTCTTGTGTTCTTTGGTGTTTAGTTTCTGACGCGGTGTGGCCACGGTAGCGACTCCCTTGGAAGAACGATTCGCATTAACGCTACGACGAGGGACAGTTTGATTTGGGCGCTCACTTGAAGGTCAGCAGAATAATGCTACCGCGCAAGGGCGCTCGTCAATCTGCCGCGCTGCCGGCAGGGTGCCCACCGACTTCCTCCCAGATTCGGTGCCCGTGCGTTTCCTTCAGGAAGATGGACCCGACCACAAACGTCACGGCGGCCACAGTCATCGGATACCACAGACCGGCATAGATATTGCCGGTGGCCTCACACAAATAGACTCCAACTAGCGGCACCAAGCCGCCAAAGACTCCGTTGCCTATGTGATAAGGCAACGAGAACGCCGAGTACCTGATCTTTGCCGGATATGCTTCCACGAGATAGGCGGCGATTGGCCCGTAAACCATCGTGACGTAGATTACCTGCACGAAAACCAGAAGCGTCAGCAATGGCACGTTGGGATTCGGCGCAACCGGAGCCGGAACCTGTTTCCCGCTTGCATCTGTGGTCAAAGGCGTCAAGGTCGGGGCGCCTGTGACTGCATTCCTTTGCGACCTGAACGTGACTACGTTATTGCCCGCCGCGTTCTGCATGGCGTGGTAGATGGGGTAATAGGTGACCACGGCAAGAAAACAACCCGCCAGGATGATCTTCTTGCGCCCTATTCTGTCGGAAAGGGCTCCAAAAACCGTGAAAAAAGGCATACCGAACAGCATAGCCAGGGCCACGATGATAAAGCCAGTGCGCAGATTCACCTTCAAAATCGACTGCAGATAGAACAATGCATAGTATTGGCCTGTGTACCAGACCACGCCCTGTCCCGCCGTGGCCCCTAGCAGCGAGACTAGGAAGAGCTTGAAGTTTGGCCACTGTGTGAAGGCTTCCTTCAGAGGCTTCGCCGAGCTCATGCCCGTGCTCTTGATCTGTGCGAAGATGGGGGATTCCTTCATCTTGAGGCGGATGTAAAGCGAGATCATGACCAGTATGATGGAAATCAGGAACGGAATGCGCCATCCGTAGCTCTGGAAATTTGTTGGCGTCATGTAAAACTGGAGGACGATCACAGTGATAACGGAAAGGAACAAACCCAGCGTGGCCGTAATCTGAATATAACTGGTCCAATAGCCCCTTTTGTTGTCGGGAACGTGTTCAGCAACATAAATTGCGGCGCCTCCATACTCTCCTCCCAGCGCCAGTCCTTGAAAGATGCGGATGCCGATCAATGCGATGGGAGCAAACCAGCCGGCCGTGGCGTAAGGGGGCATCAGGCCGATAAGAAAAGTTCCAAAGCCCATAACTGTGAGCGTGATCAGGAAGGCATACTTGCGGCCTACCAAGTCGCCTATTCTTCCAAAGAAGAGCGCCCCAAACGGGCGCACCATGAATCCAATGGCGAAGGTGGAAAGGTAGGCGATAAAAGCGAACGTGGCGTTTCCCGGCGGGAAGAATTTCTGAGATAATACGACCGCTAAGCTACCGAAGATGTAAAAGTCGTACCACTCGATCATGGTGCCCACAGATGAGGCGAGAATGACGCGCCAGATGCTGTAGTCTGGGGTGCCGCTTACCGCGATTGCGTCTGCTCGGCTGGCCATGCTTCCTCCTATGAACTTCAGACTTGGTCTGACACCTCGGTAGGCTCTGGCGAGCCGGGGCCCTAGTGCTCGCGGCTCGCCAGAAGACTACGCCCAGCTTTGGAGTTTAGAAAGTGAAAATTGTTCCG
>WNGP01002071.1_pt1 | contig 20023 bp, 22 predicted proteins | sample 5407671 | NCBI WGS metagenome assembly WNGP01 (sample SAMN13153381, study PRJNA577476) | soil metagenome | isolation source: 40 cm soil or saprolite under Garry oak tree replicate 2 | place: USA:California | collected 2016-06-15 | reverse complement strand
AGAAGTACGGCCAGCGGCCCCACCGGGCCAGGGAGAGCCTGGAGCCGGTCTGCGCGGGAGTGCGCGAGGCCGAGGCGCTCGGCGTCGCCGAGGGCGCGCCGCTGATGCTGGTCGAGCGCACCGCGTACGCGCGCTCAGGGCTGCCGCTCGAGTTCGCGCGCGACCTGTTCCGTGGCGACCGGACGCGGGTCGTCGTCTGGACGTCCGAGCTGGCCGGCGGCCTCTGACCTGGGCCCGCCGCCCGGGCCCGCCGCTCGGGCGCCCGGGTGGCTGAGGCGCGGCCAGGCCGACTCCCACCACCTCCGCGGCCGGTGCCCGGACGAGCACCCAGACCAGGCCGAGTTCGGCTACCCGGTACGGCGCGGGACGGGGATCCGGTCCAGGTCGGCGGCGATCACGACCTCGCCGCCGAACTCCGCTTCGGCCTCCCCGGCTAGCCGCCGGTCGCCGTCCTCGCCGTAGCGCTGCGAGAAGTGCGTCAGCACGAGCAGCCGCGCACCTGACTCGCCGGCGATCCGGCCGGCCTGCCCCGCCGTCAGGTGGCCGTACTGGCGCGCGAGCGAGGCATCGGCGCCGACGTACGTGGACTCGCAGACGAGCAGGTCGGCCCCGTCGGCGAGCGCGAACGCGGCGTCACAGAGCCTGGTGTCCATGATGAACGCGAAGCGCTGGCCAGGCCGAGGCTCGCTGACCTCCTCCAGCGTGACCTCCCGGGTCCCCGCCTCGTGGTCCTCGCGCTCCAGCCGGCCCTCACGCTGCAGGAGGCCAACGTCCGGCCCGCTCACCCCGGCCGCGGCGAGTCTGTCCGGCAGCATCCGCCGCCCGTCAGGCTCGACCAGCCGGTATCCGAAGGTCGGCACGGTGTGCGACAACTGCCTGGCCTCCAGCCGGAAGGCCGCCGCCTGGAAGACCGTGCCATCGCCGCTGACCGGCCGTTCCACCAGCCGAACCGCATCGTCGCGGTACAGGGACGCGTGCCGCAGCCGCCCGAACACCGCCCGGCTGGCCGCCGGGTAGCAGGCCTGCACGACATGAGGGACCTGATCGAGCGACATCCGCCGGAGCACGCCGGGCACGCCCAGACAGTGGTCCCCGTGGAAATGGGTGATGCAGATGCTGCCGATCTGGCTGGCCGTGACCCCGGCGAACTGCATCTGGCGCTGGGTTCCCTCGCCCGGGTCGAACAGCAGCCCGTCGGCATCCCAGCGGAGCAGGTAGCCGTTGTGGTTGCGGCGCCGGGTAGGCACCTGACTCGCAGTGCCGAGAACCACAAGTTCCCGGTTGGACACGAGACCGACCCTACGCCGGGCCGTCCGCCGGCCGTACGCCCGCCGCGTGCCGCCTGGCCAGGTCGCGGTAGGCGGCGGGGTTGGTCGGTCCGCACCCACCGCAGGGCCCCGCCCGTGACCTCGCGGGCGATCCGCGCCGGGCCGCTGATGCTGGTCGAGCGCACCGCCTACGCGCGATCGGGTCTGCCGCTCGAGTTCGCGCGCGACCTGTTCCGCGGCGACCGCACGAAGGTCGTGGTCTGGACCTCCGAGTTGGCCGGCAGGCCCTGATCGCTTGCCCAGGTGCTGCGACATTCACGGGAATTCGGCCCGGGGCTTACGGGACTTACCGATCCCGATTCTCCCGAGCTGTGATAATTGCGGCACAGCGACGGGGCAGCGGCCCCGGCAGGAGGCTTCGGCGGTGGCAGCTCACGGCGGATTTCTCAGGGCTGCCCGGGTGCGCGCGATCGCGCTGCTGGCGGCGGGCGCGGCCGGGCTGGGCGGGCTTGCCGTGGCCGGATCGGCGGCCGCGCAGCCGACGCCGATCCGGCACATCGTCGTGCTGTACCTGGAGAACCATTCGTTCGACGACGTGCTGGGATACTGGTGCCGTCACAACCACGGCCGGTGCCCCGATGGCGGGATGCCGTCGTCGGTCACCCTGTCGGACGGCAGCGTGGTCACCCCCGGCGTGCTGCCGGACATCGTGCCGGTCGTGTCGCACAGCGTGAACGCACAGCGAGCGGCCATCGACGGCGGGAGGATGGACGGCTGGCAGAACGTGCAGGGCTGCACCGCCAAGACGGGGTATGCGTGCATCGGCGGGTACAAGCCCGGGCAGGTGCCCAACCTGGCGGCGCTGGCGCACCGGTTCGCGATCAGCGACCGGACCTTCTCGATGGCTGACAGCCCGTCCTGGGGCGGTCACCTGTACGCGGTGATGGGGTCCCTCGACGGCTTCGAGGGCGCGAACCCCCGCCCTGCCCCCGGTGTCAGCAAAGGGTCCGGGTGGGGCTGCGACTCCAACAAGATCACCCCGTGGAGGGCTCCGGGCGGCGCCGTCAGGCAAGTGCCGAGCTGCATCCCCGACTACTCGCTCGGGCTGGCCAACGGCGGGGCGTTCGAGCCCACCCCGGCGAAGCACGAGCCGACCATTCTGGACCGCCTGCACGCCGCCGGGCGGTCGTGGCGGATCTACGGCGAGCCGAAGCCGCCTACCGTGCGCGGGCCCGCTGACGGCGGCTACGGCTGGGATATCTGCCCCTCCTTCGCCGAATGCCTGTACACCCGCCAGCAGGCGAACAACGTGCCCAGCGCGAGCTTCGTCCGGGATGCCCGTTCCGGCAGGCTGCCCAGCTTCGCCGCTGTCACTCCCGGCGGCAAGGACGCCGTACTCAGCGAGCACAACGGGTTCTCCATGACCGCCGGCGACGACTGGCTCGGCCAGATCGCCTCGGCGGTCATGAACGGACCGCAGTGGCGATCCACCGCGCTGTTCATCACCTGGGACGACTGCGGCTGCTTCTACGACCAGGTCCCGCCCGGGGTCAACCCGGACGGGACGGCGCAAGGACCGCGCACTCCCCTGGTCATCGTCAGCCCCTACGCCAGGCGCGGCTTCACCGACACGACCGCCACCACCTTCGCCGGGATCCTCGCCTACACCGAGCACACCTTCGGCCTGACCCCCCTCGGCCCCAACGACGCCCGCGCCTACCCCTTCAGCCACGCGTTCAACTACCGCCAGGCACCGCTCAGTCCCTTGCCCATGATCTACCGCGCGTGGCCGCCTGAGGCCTACCACGTCAACCTCCGGCAAGCAGAACAGGACACCTAGAGCGGTGCCAGGACCGCATCCGCGGCTGCGGTTACCTGACGGGTCCCAGCTCGGCGCCTGCAAGCTCGCCGTAGATGAGGAACCTGAACGGGACGAGCTGGACGGCCAGGCGGCGGCGACGGCTCGGTTCCTCGCCGTTTCCAGTTCACGAGCCTGACCCTTCACCCCGGACCGCGCCGGGGTAATCCCTGACGGCGCGGGACGGAAATCCGGTCGAGGTCGTTGGCCAGCACCACCTCGCCGCCGAACTCGGCCGCGGCCTCCCCCGCCAGCCGGCTGCCGGCGTCCGCACCGTAACGCTGCGAGAAATGCGTCCGGACGAGCAGCCGCGCCCCGGATTCGCGGGCGATCCGGCCTGCCTGCCCGGCGGTCAGGTGGCTGTACTCGCGCGCGAGCGCGGCGTCCGCGGCGACGAACGTGGACTCGCAGACGAGCAGGTCGGCCCCGTCGGCGAGCGCGAACGCGGCGTCGCAGAGCCTGGTGTCCATGATGAAGGCGAACCGATGGCCTTGTCGCGGCTCGCTCATCTCCGCGAGCGTCACCACCCGGTTCCGCGCCACCACGCGGCCGTCACGCTGCAGCCGTCCCACGTCCGGCCCTGCGACCCCGGCCGCGGCGAGCCTGTACGCCAGCATCCGCCGCCCGTCCGGCTCCACCAGCCGGTATCCGAAGGTCGGCACGGTGTGCGACAGCTGCCTGGCCTCCAGGCGGAAGGCCGCTGCCTGGGCGATCGTGCCGTCAGCTTCGACCGGCCGTTCCTGCAGCCGCAGCGCGTCGCCGCGGTACAGGGCCGCCTGCCGCAGTCGCGCGAACACCTCCCGGTTCGCCGCCGGATAGTACGCCTCCACGACGTGCGGGACCCGGTCGAGCGACAGCCGCTAGAGCACTCCCGGCACGCCGAGGCAGTGATCCCCGTGGAGATGGGTGAGGCAGATCCTGGTGATCTGGCTCGCAGAGACCCCGGCGAGCAGCATCTGGCGCTGGGTTCCCTCGCCAGGATCGAACAGCAACCCGTCGCCGTCCCACTGGAGCAGGTAGCCGTTGTGGTTACGCCGCTGGGTGGGCACCTGGCTCGCGGTGCCGAGAACTACCAGCTCCCGGTGGGACACGACGCAGACCCTACGCCGGACCGCCGGCCGGGCGTACCCCAGCCGCGTGCCGCCTGGCCAGGTCCCGGTACGTGGCGGGATTGGTCTGCACCCACCGCAGCGCGCCCCCGATGACCTCGCCTGCGACCCGCGCCGGGATCCCGACGGCCAGCATCCCGTCGGGCACGGTCATGCCGGGCGGCACCATGCACCCGGCCGCGACGAGGGCGCGCTTGCCGACGACCGCGCCGTCGAGCACCGTTGCGCCGTTCTCAGGCGGCTTGGGGCGGGTCGTGGCTGTGGAGGGTCTTGGTGCCGTCGGGGCTGATCGCGGTCTTGGTGCCGTCGGGGTGCGAGATGATCTTCCAGCCCCACTGGTGGATCACCACGAGGTGGTGGAAAAGACAGTACAAGCCGCAATTGTCCAGGCTGGTGGTGCCGCCCTCGGAGCGGGGGATCAGGTGATGCACCTGGCACGCCGACGGGGGCTGGGTGCAGCCGGGGAAGCCGCAGTGCTGGTCGCGCAAGATGACGGCGCTGCGCAGGTAGGACGGGATGGTCTCGGTGGCGGTGCCGACGTCCAGGGGCAGGCTGATCGCGGCGGCCGGGCCGGTCAGGGTGCCGGCGCGGAGCCGGGACGCCAGCCCGGACGGTCCGGACAGCAGGGAGACGGCGTGGCGGACGATCAGGTCGCGCAGGTAGCTCGCGGTGAGCCGCCCGGCCAGCGTCCCCGCCGGCGCGCCGGCCTGCCCGCCCGCAGGCTCCGCGCTGCCGGGCTCCGCGCCGCCGGGCTCCGCGCCGCCAGGCTGCGGGCCGCCGGGCGAGGGGCTGGCGGGCTGGCGGCCGCCGCCGAGCAGGTCGCCGATGAGGCGGTTGAGGAGTTCGTGGTCGACGTGGCCGGTGACGACCGGGACGATCGAGGCGTCGCACAGGTCGCCGGGGGTGGCCAGCGGCCCGGGCCCGGTCCAGCCGGCCGGCTGCGGCCGGGTCAGGTCGCCGCGGTGGGGGAACAGCGCCCGCCGCGCCACTTCCCGAGACCCGGCTCGGCTGTCCGCGTCGGCCGGGCCGCAGCCGGGGCCGCCGGTACTGCCGGGCTGGAGGCCGAGGAGTTGGTCCAGGGTCATCACGAGCTGGATCCGGGTCGGCTGCCCGGCCCGCTCCGGCAGGTTCCGGGCCGCGATCAGCCGACGGCAGGCCTCTTCCAGCGCATCTGATCCCGCTGGGCGCGGCTCCGGGCGTCCTCCGGCCCGGCCTTCTTCCCCAGCGCCTCCAGCACGGCCTGCAACGCCGCCGCACACCGCGGCGTCAGGTCACCCGACAGCTTGCCCGCGCCCCGATAGTGCAGGTCCAGCCGCAGCGACCGGTCGCCGAACCCGCCGTCCCCGCCGTCATCGCGATCCGGGCGCGCGGTCCGAGCCCGCATTTCCTCCGCCAGCCCCGCCAGGTCCGCGAGTTCGGCGCCGGCGGCTGCGGCGGCCAGCAAGATCGCATCCGCGTCCGGCCGGAGCGACTCGGGCAGCAAATCAGACCAGTCGCAGATCGCCCGCGCCCATGACGGCGACACCACGCCCTGGCCGAGCGCCGCGTGCACCGCCGGATGCGCGGCCAGGCGCCGCGCCCACGCGGCCGCCGCCCCGGCCGCCGCTCCGGTGATCCGGGCCTGCCAGCGCAGCCACGACCGCGCGCTGCCCTGCCCGTCCTCCCGGTGCCCGCCGCTCTCGTCGAACGCCGACAGCACGCTGGACCGCGCCGCGATCCGCACCGACTCGGCCCGCTCCAGCTCCCGCAAGCACTCCGCCCTCTCGGCCGTCGTCAGCGCCGTTGACTTCGCCGTCGCGAGATACCCCAGTCCCCAGCGCAGCGCCGCCAGCGCCTCACCCGCATTGCGCGGCGCGGCAGCCGCAGGCCGGGCCTGCTGACCGGGAACGCACACGGGGACACCTCCCTCAAGGCTTGCCGGCACGGCCCGGCGGCCGGATCCCGGGTCACCCCGGGCGGCGCCGGCCGGCGCCGCGGCACAGGCGGACAGGCATTCGTTATGGAAAAGAACCGGGGGCTACAACGCGCGCCACGCGACAGGCGGAGGGCCGACGACCTGGGCGGGGTCTCCCGGGGCACTCCCCGGCAGTCCTAGCTGCTTGTTCACGTCGGGCTCATACGGCCCAGGCCACGCCATCTCTCTCGAACAATCATTCGTATCGTAACACCCGCCACCGACAATCCCGCAACAACACGCCCACAAAACGGTCGCAGGGGCTTCGTCCCGTGCGGGCCGTTCGCCGACAACCGCCCGAGCCCGGACAACACGTTCATGACGCTGCTGCTTGACCGCCCGGGGCCCCGCCAGGTCGACGGCACCGGCCAAGACGACGGCACCGGCCAAGACGACGGGCCCGGCGAGACCGACCTCACCGGCGCCAGATGCTGCTGATCGGGCTGACCTCATTCGCGTCGCCCAGGTAGCTCGTGATGCCAAACCCGTCATCCAGCGTGCGCAGCACGCTGTAGTGGTAATACTTCTGGCCGTAGCTGCCAGGAACCGCGAGCGGGCTCAGGATCGCGCAGACGACGTGGCCGCCCGACCCCAGACCGTTCTTGGCCGCGATCCCGCCTGCCCTTTGATCCTCGTCGTAGGTGATGACGATGACGCCGTTGCTGCCGAACGCGGGCGACGCCTCGATCTTCGGCACTTCCGCGCGGAGGAAGTTGTCGAACTGCGTGTACCGGTTGTTCACCGGCTTGCAGTTGGCCTCGCCATCCTCGCAGCCGTTGGGGATGACCGTGTTGAACCTGCCGACCTGGCCGCTTGCCAGGTCGGCATTGAACGTCGCCATGCCCGAGGTCGGCGTCCCCGCGGGAACGTCGTTGGCGAGGCATTCCGCGGACGGCGTGGTGGCGGACCAGACGCCATTCGGGCCCTCGATGTCGTCGAACAGGATCGGCGGGTTACCCGTCGTGTAGAAGCCCGTGAGCGGGCACGCCGTGTTGCTCGCGCAGCTGCCGCCCGACCCGGTGTCGCACTTGGCCGAGCCCGCTTCGAGCCACACCTTCCAGGTGAGCCCGGCCACGTCCATCTGGTGGTAAAGGTTGTCGACGTTCTGGTGGCAGGCAATCCCGTAGTCCTGCTGCTCGCACTTGGTGAACTGGCCGGTGACCATCGCCACGTAGTTCGCCTGCGACCAGTGCGTGGCCGCGTAGTAGTTGCTGAGCCAGGCAGCGCGCGGGCGGATCGTATTCATCAGGTAGGGAGCGTTGGTCGTGGTCAGGTGGGAGTACGTGGTGTTCTCGCCGATGATCAGGAACACCGGTCCGAGCGCCGGGACGCCCTCCGCCTGGACCGCTGCCGGGGAGGGCCCGCCGGTGGCCGGCGCACCAGCGCCAACAGCGAGCGCCTGACTGGCCCCGGACCCGAGCAGGAGAGCCGCTATCGGAATGATCGAGCGAGAGAAACGCCTCCGCATGGCAATTCCGCCCTTCTGGCCGCCGTCATCCGCATTATCCGCTGCCGACCGCCCGCTGGCCAGCACCGGGCTGAGAACCTAGCCGCCGAGGTCCACGATCGCGGCGACCGGACCGCCGCCATCGGGACCCTGGTGGGCCGCCGACACCGAGACGAACACGGCGGGGTCGCCGGTCACGGCGGCGGTCACGCCGCCCACGCAGGCCTTGATCTGACGGTGCCAGTGCACGTCGGAGTCGTCCAGCATGGCGTTGCGGCGGCCACGCACGCTGCCGTCCTGGCTCGCCTCGCACTTGAGGAACACGTTCACCAAGCGGCCGTCCAGGTCCGACGGGTGCGGCCGGTCCGGCAGGTCAAGGCCGGCGTCCTTGATCGCCGCCCAGATCCCGTCGGCGTCCAGCGCATCCCGCATCACCGAGTGCCCGATCCGGAACCGGCCGCCGACACCGCGCGCGTTGCCGGCCACGACGACCTGTGCCCGGTCAAGCTCGACCCCGGACGAGCAGGAGGCAACCGAGGAGTACAGGCCGCGGTTGTGCAGCACGTCCGCGTCGGACGGCATCTCGACCTCGCCGAGCGCGACCGCGACCCCCAGGGCGGTGCAGCCGTTCGACAGGTCCATCGACTCGTGCGTGTTCTCGGTCCAGACCGTCTGGCCGCGGCTCTTCGCGTCCCTGATCGTGTGGATCGTCAGCAGCGGGGTCTTCGTCTGCACGTAGTGAACGTCCGCCGGGTCGGAGATCCCGGCCCGCCCCATGGCCGCCCGGACCGCGTCGGCCACCTTGACGATCATGGCGGACCGGCCGATGTCTTCGGGCAGCAACGGCTCGCTCATCGCGAACCCGACCGTCAGCCTCGGCTCGTCCGTTCGCACCGCCCGGTCGGCCGGCAGCGTCGCGAAGATCGTCGCATGCGGGCTGATCACCCCGTCGGTACCGCCCGACCAGACGATCGGGATCTGCCCGACCTCCTGGTCGCTGCGGCCGCCCTTCGCGGTCAGCACCTCGCGGAACGCATGGTCGGCGAGGATCCGGGTGTAGTCGTTGACGCCGCCGTTGCCCTCGGTCTTGCCGATCACGGCGATCACCCGGTCGGCCTCGATCACCCCGTCGTCGATCAGCCTGGTGAGTTCGCTCGCGTCCGTGACGCTGTGCAGGGGCACCTTGCGGACCTCAATCGGCTCGGGCACGGCTCACTCCTCGGTCTTGCTGCCTCGGTCTCACTGCCTCGCTGGCCCGTCGGGCCGATGTCAGTCTGCCGCACCGCCCCGCGTCACCACCGTGCCGGCCGTGCCGGCCAGCGCGTCCTCGATCGTGGCGAGGTGCGTGATGATCGCCCGGCCGCCGCCGGCGGCGAACCGGCAGGCCGCCTCGACCTTCGGGCCCATGCTGCCGCTGCCGAACTCGCCCTGCCCGGCCAGTTCCCGCATCCGGGCCACGGTCACCGCGCCGAGCGGCCGCGGGTGCGGGGTGCCCCAGCCGGTCATCACGGCGTCGACGTCGGTGGCGATCAGCAGCGTGTCCGCGCCGAGCTGGCGGGCGAGCAGCGCCGCGGTCAGGTCCTTGTCGATCACGGCCTCGACGCCGGCGATCGCGCCGGTGTCGGCCCTGATCACGGGGACGCCGCCGCCGCCCGCGCAGACGACCGTGAAGCCCGCGTCGAGCAGCACGTGAGCCGCGGCGGCGTCGAGGCACTCGACCGGCTCGGGCGAGGCGACGACCCGGCGCCAGCCCTTCGCGCCCATGTCCCGCCAGGTCTGGCCGTGCTCGACCATCTTCGCCGCCTCGGCCGCGGGCAGGTACCGCCCGATCGGCTTGGTCGGGTCGGTGAAATGCGGGTCGTCGGCCTTCACCAGCGTCCTGGACACCAGCACGGCGGGCCGGCCGGCGCTGACCCGCCGCGCGGCCAGCGCGGCCTCGAGCGCGTTCAGCATCAGGACCCCGATCGTGGCCTGGGTCTGCGCGCCGCACCAGTCCAGCGGCACGGGCGGAACCACGTGCGCGGCGATCTCGTTCTTCACCAGCAGGTTGCCGACCTGCGGGCCGTTGCCGTGGGTCAGCACGACCTGGGCGCCTGACGCCACGATGTCGGCGACCTCTTCCATGGCCACCGTGACCGCGGCCTGCTGGTCCTCGGGCCGAGCGTCGCCGCCCGGGCTCGTCATCGCGTTGCCGCCAAGGGCGATCAGCACTCGCACCCGACGAACGCTACCGCGTGCTGCCGGAAGTCACTCGCCCGGCTCCGCGGCACGCCGGGCCAGCTCGCCGACGAGGCGAGCGGTCCGCTCGGGCTGGTCCAGCATGACCCAGGTTCGGCTGTCGGGGATCAGCTCAACCCGCGACTCGGGCAGGATGGCAGCCAGCCGGCGGGCATGCTCGGCCGGGAAGAACTTGTCGTCGGCCGCCCAGGCGAGCAGCGCGGGTCTGGTGAAGGCCGCCAGCTCGGCGGCGATCTGGTTCATGAAGTCGTCGTCGCCCAGCGCCGCCGTGAGCCGGCGCAAGTCGCGCCGCACACCCCGGTCCGCGAAGTACGCGGCCACCCACTGATCGATCAGGTCATGCGGCAGCTCACGCTTGGTCAGCCAGCCATAGGCGACGGGCATCGAACGGGGTGGCCGGAATTTGAGCAAGGCGAGGATCGGCGTCAGCGTCCCGGTGCGCGCCGCGGCGATGAGCGGCCGGAACGGCTTCGGCGGGAAGTTGTCGAACGCGTCGCCGGTGGCGAGCACCAGGCCGGCGAGCCGCCCCGCGTGCCGCGCCGCGACCACCTGCGCGACAGCGACGCCGCTGTCGTTGCCGACCAGAGTGACACCCCGCAGATCCAAGGCGTCGAGAAAGTCGGCGATCAGGCGGCCAAGCCCGGCCGTCGTCAGGTCGGCACCGTGCCGCATCGGTGCCGGGTGCGCGCCGAATGGCAGCTCAGGGACCAGGCAGCGGAACTCGTCCTGCAGCAGGTTCACGACCGGGTCCCAGAGCCGCGGGCCCATGAGGTAGCCGTGCAGGAACACCACCGGCGCGCCGGCACCGGACTCCCGGTAGTGCAACGTGCCGTGGGACAGTTCGACGTGCGACATGGCGCCTCCGGTGGTTCGCCGCAATAACATACAAGCAGTATGTACTTAACATACATACAGACTGCATGTACGACAAGGGCGATGACAGGAACATGACCAGGACCAAGCACGATCTCCGCTCCCAGGCGACGCGGCGGCTGCTGGTGAGCGCCGCGCGCACGCTGTTCGGCACGCGCGGTTACGCAGGCGTGGGCACCGAGGAGATCGTGCAGGCCGCCGGGGTCACTCGCGGCGCCCTCTACCACCAGTTCCGCGACAAGGCCGACCTGTTCGCCGCCGTTGCCGAGGAGATCGAGGCCGAGATCGCCGAGCGGATCTCCGCGGCGGCGGCCGGGGCCGGGGCCGACCCGGTGGGCGCGCTGCGAGCCGGTGCGCGGCTATTCCTCGAAGCCTGCGCGGAGCCGGAAGTCGAGCGGATCATCCTGCTCGACGCACCCGCCGTGCTCGGCTGGGAAGCGTGGCGCGACCTGGCCGGCCGCTACGGCTTCGGCCTGGTCCAGTTCGCGCTGCAATCGGCCATGGACGCGGGCGCGATCGTCGCGCAGCCCGTCGTGCCCCTCGCCCACGCCCTGATCGGCGCGCTCGACGAGTGCGCTCTCTACGTGGCGCGAGCCGAGGACCAGGCGGCCGCACGGGAAGAGTGCGCCGCGATCTTTGACCGGATGCTGCGCAGCCTCGCCATAGACGAGCAAACCGGCGCACCTGGCCCGAACCGGATCAGTCCTGAGTGACCTGGCTGAACGGGGGCGGGCCGAGGATCTCGATGCCGCCGTTCTTGGTGGCCGAGGCCTGCACGCGGCTCATGTCCACCGGCCCGGCATCGATGCCCCGGCGGTCACCGTCCGCGACGGGCTCGCTGGCGTCCCAGTAGAACGCCTGGCAGCAGCCCGGTGTGTGCAGGCACAGCAGCCGGGCGCCGCCGGCGCCGGAGACCTTGAAGGCGTGCGGGACGCCTCGCGGGGCGCTGGCGATGCCGCCGGCGCGGACCGTGTGCTGTTCTCCGTCGAGGTGCATGAGGATCTCGCCGTCCAGCACGATCATCGTCTCGTCGGAGTCGGGGTGCAGGTGCAGCGGGGTGACCTTGCCGTGGTCCATCCGGTCCTCGAAGAGGAGGAACGCGCCGTCGGTGTCGTCGGACGTCGCCTTCCAGATATGCAGGCCGCCGCCGAGGAACCAGCGGCGCTCGCCGTCCTCCGCTGCCCGGACCAGGGACTTGCGGGCTGTGCTCGTGCTCATGGCGCCTGCCATTCAGTTCGTGGGACATGCGTCCCATGACGAGAGTGGCATACCATGAAGGTTATGTCAACGCCCTATGAGACCGGCGGCCGCTCGGCCCAGAAGGCCCGGACCCGGGACGCCCTCGTCGCTGCCGCCCGTGACCTCGTCGCCGCCGGCGTCACGCCGACGGTCGAGGACGCCGCCGCCGCCGCGTCCATCTCCCGGACCACCGCGTACCGCTACTTCCCGAGCAAGCGCGCGCTGCTGCTGGCGGCGCACCCCGAGATCGCCGCCGCCTCGATGCTGCCGGCGGACCCGCCGCACGACCCGGCGGCCCGGCTCGACGCCGTCGTCGCCAACTTCACCGCCATGATCCTGGACACCGAGGCCCAGCAGCGAACGATGCTGCGCCTCTCGCTCGAGGCCGACGCCGCCGAACGAGACCCGCTCCCCCTCCGCCAGGGCCGTGCGATCGCCTGGATCGCCGAAGCGCTCGACGGCGTCCGCGGTGACCTGTCCGACCAGCAGTTCCGCCAGCTCGTGCTCAGCATCCGCGCCACCATCGGCATCGAGGCCATCGCCTGGCTCGTCGACGTCGCCGGCCTGTCGAGGAACGACGCCGCCGCGCTCACGCGCTGGTCCGCGCAGGCACTCCTTCACCGGGCAACCACGACTCCGCCCCCGGCACCCAGCCGATCCGGCCGGAAGGGCCGCCCCTCCAGGGCAACCAGCGACCCAATCAGCAACACCCCCGCGGAACCGGGGTCGACCCGCCCCTAACGCCGCGACAGGAGGGCGCAACCTCGCCAGAAACGTGCGACCATTTCGTTCGTGGGACTTCTGCGTAAGCAACCGAAGCAGGGTCAGGCCAGCGACTGGATTCGGCCCGGCCAGATGATCGCGCAGTTCGGCGGGCCGGGCGCACCCGGCGCGCCGGGACCTGCGGCCGGACTTCCGGTCCCGGCCCGGCTGCGCCCGGTGACCACGGCAGGGCGAGGTGACTGGCTGCCCGGCGCGCTGCGTCTCGCGCCCGGGAGCCTGCTGTGGGAACCGGACGGCGGGGTCGGGAGCGCCTCCGTGGAACTGGCGACGGCGACGATGATCCCGGCCCCGGGCAACCGGCCAGGCAAGCACGGCACGCTCGTGGACCTGGTGACGCCTGACGGCCGGTTCGAGCTGGAGATGGACCCGGTTCTGTTCGGGATGAGCCAGGAACTCGTGGCCGAGGAGGCCGCGAAGCGCCACGGTTCGGCCGCGGATCCCGGCGCTTTCTAGGGCGTGTCCGCGCCCTCGGCGAGCCAGCGCCTGACCGACTCGCCGTGCTGGTCGAGCACCGGCGGGGCCAGCTGCTCGGACCGGCCGGTCTCCTGCCCGCCGGTCTCGAACCGCAGCGGCGGGCCCGGCAGCGTGATCCGGCCGAGCGCCGCGTGCTCCACCTCGATCAGCAGCCCCTGCGACCTGGTCTGCTCCCAGCCGTAGACCTCGGCGAAGTCGCGCACCTGGCCAGCAGGGATCCCGAGCTCGTCGAGTCTTGCCAGCACCGACGCCGCCGGCAGCCGGCCGAACGCGGCGTCCACGGCCGCGTTCACCGCGTCGTGGTCGCGCACCCGGCTGGCATTGACCGCCCACTGCGGCCGGTCGAGCCCGAAAGCCGGCGCCATCCGCTGCCAAAGCGCGTCGCTGCCGACGGCGATCTGGACGAACCCGTCGGCGGCCCGGTACAGGCCGTACGGGCAGATCGACGGGTGATAGTTGCCGCCCGGCTTCGGCACCTCCCCGGCGACCGTGTAGCGGGTGCCCTGGTAGGCGTGCGCGCCGACCACCGCCGCGAGCAGGCTGGTCCGCACGACCTGGCCGACCCCGGTCCTGGCCCGCTCGGTCAGCGCGGCCAGAACGCCATATGCCCCGTACATGCCGGCCAGGATGTCGCCGATCGGCACGCCGACCCGCGTCGGCTGGTCCGGCGCGGGCCCGGTGACCGACATCAGCCCGCCCTCGCCCTGCGCGATCTGGTCATACCCCGGCCGGCTGCCCTCCGGCCCGTCATGCCCGAACCCGGTGATCGACAAGATCACCAGCCCGGGGTTGATCTCGTGCAGCCGGGCCACGCTGAAGCCGAGCCGGTCGAGCACGCCGGGCCGGAAGTTCTCGATCAGCACGTCGGCCCGCGCGGCGAGGGCGGCCAGCAGCGCCCGGCCGTCGTCGGACTTCAGGTCCGCGGCGACGGACTCCTTGTTGCGGTTGCAGGACAGGAAGTAGGTCGCGTGCTCGCGCCCGTCGCTGCCGGGCACGAACGGCGGCCCCCAGCCGCGGCTGTCGTCGCCCGCCGGCGACTCGACCTTGATCACCCGCGCGCCGAGGTCGCCGAGCATCATCGCCGCGTGCGGCCCGGCCAGCGCCCGGGACAGGTCGACCACGACCAGCCCGGCCAGCGGCCCGCCCGACCCGCCCGGCTCACTCACAGCGTTTCCCGCTCGCTCACAGCCAGTCCACCTCGGCCGAAGCGACCCCGGCCAGCCGCGCGTAGCCGGGCCCGCGATCGAAGAACGGCTGCTGGTCCGGCCGCTGTTCCCGCATTTTCGCTCGCAACGACACCGTCCCCGTCATGTCCGCGGCAGGCTCGTCGCCCGGCGCGGTGATCACCACGCCGTAGTCGGCGGCGGCCCCGGAGCGCGAGACCTTGCCCTGGGCCACGTCCCGCACCACGAGCGCGACGTCGCGATCCAGCGGATCGCCCCAGCCGCCGCCGCCCGTGGTCCGGATCCTGATCAGCGTCCCGGCCGGGACGAACTCGGCGTCGGCGAGCGCGTCGACGAGTCGTTGAGCCCGGCCGTCCGGGTCGATCATCACCTCGAACGGACGGCCGGCCTTCCCGCCGCTGACTCCCCAGCAGGACAGGATCGAGCGGTCCGCGATCGACATGAAGTAGCCGCCGGTGAGCATCCTGATGACCTTCTCGTACCCCAGGCCGCCGCGGAACTTGCCCGGCCCGCCCGAGTCGGCGGCCAGGCCGAGCCGCTCGACGATGAGCGGGAACCGGGCCTCTGAGAACTCGGCCGGCAGGTTCCGCGAGTCGGGGACCACGTGGATCGTGTCCTCGCCGTCGGCGTAGTACCGGCCGCCCGACCCGCCGCCGAGCACCTCGCGCATCAGGTAGGGCTCGCCCGCGGCGTCGGTGCCGTAGACGCCGGTGTAGCGGATCGTCTCCTGGTCGGCGGGCATCCGCCCGCCGACCGCCTTGGCGAGCACGCCGGCGAACACCCCGAGCAGGCGCAGGATCACGAACGTGCGCGCGTTGGTCGGCGCCGGGAACACCGGCGTGAGCAGCGTGCCGGGCGGCGGGAACCGCATCTCGACCAGGTCGACCACGCCCTCGTTGACGTCGAGCTCGGCCATCCGCTGCGGGGTGTCGGCGAGGTTGCGCAGGATCGGGGCGAGCCACTTGACCAGGAAGTTGCCGCCCGCGTAGTTCGCGCAGTGGTTGATCGGGCCCTTGGCCTGCGGGCCCGTGCCGGCGAAGTCCAGGATCAGCTTCGGGCCGCCCGGCTCGTCGTCGCCGGTCCTGGTCAGCGTGATCCGCTGGGCGTGCAGCCGGGGCGGGTCGACGCCGTCGTGCTCGGCGTAGTCCTCCCAGGTCCAGGTGCCCGGCGGGATCTTGGCCAGGATCTCGCGGCGGAACGTCGCCGTGGTGCGGGCGACGATCGCATCGAAGCAGGACTCGACCGCGGCCTGGCCGTACCGGCCGAACAGCTCGCCCAGCCTTCTCGCGCCCATCAGGCAGGCGGCGCACTCGGCGTCCAGGTCGGCGGCCAGGGACTCGGGCATCCGCGAGTTGCGCGTCATGATCGTCAGGACCGCCCGGTTCGGCACCCCGGCGTCCCTGAGCCTGATCGGCGGCACCATCAGGCCCTCGGAGAACACGCTGGTCGCGTGGCTGGGCATCGAGCCGGGCACGGCGCCGCCGATGTCGTCGTGATGGCCGAACGCCTGCACGAACGCCACCACGCGCGGGGCGGCGCCGTGCCCGTGGAAGACGGGGACGGTCACGCACAGGTCAGGCAGGTGGCCGATCCCGCCCTCGGAGGAGTACACGTCGTTGTGGAAGAACACGTCTCCCGGCCGCATCGTGTCCGCCGGGAAGTCCCGCACGATCGGGTGCACCAGCGAGCTGTACGAGCGCCCGGTCAGCTTGCGCAGCAGCCGGTCGTGGATCCCGGCGCGGAAGTCGTGCGCGTCCCTGATCATCGGCGACCGCGCGGTCCGGCCGATGGCGGTCTCGACCTCCTGCTCGATCGAGGCCAGGCTGCCCGCGATGATCTCCAGCAGGACCGGGTCGACGGCGGCTCCCTCGTCCGTCAGAGTTCTGCGGGCCCCGCTCACCGGCACCCTCCCCGGCACCCTTGCACCGGCGGGCCCGGCCAGGTCGCCGGGTCCGTCCGGTAGGGCTATCTGACCACACCCGCGGCGCCTCCCGCGGCCGTGGCCGCCGCAACCGGCCGCCGCGACCGTGGTGGCTGCTCAGCGCGATGCCGCCCAGGATCGCCGCGCCGCCGGCGCCGACCAGCGGCTCGAGGTTGATGAACGCTCCCGCCACCTCGGCGGACACGAGCCGCTGCCCGTAGGAGAACAGCGTGAACGGCGCGAGCGTGCCGGCTGTCGCAAGGCCCGCCACGGCCAGCACGGCAGCCACGCTCCCCGGGCGGGACGGGATGCTTTCGGTCAGGACCGCGGCGGGCAGCACCCCCACCGCGGCGCCGAGGAACTGCGCCGCGGTCATCGCGACCGGATCGTGGTCGCGCAGCAGGCGAGCCTGCGCCACGGTGACCGTGGCCGACAGCAGAGCCGACGCCAGCACCAGGCCGTCGCCGGCCACCGTCGCGCCGCCGCCGGGGCTGCCGGTGATCAGGCCAACGCCGGCGAGCGAGACCGCGAAGCCGCCCCACGCCACCGGGCGGGCAACGGTGCGGTGCCACAGCGCGGCGATCACGGCGACCAGCACGGGAACTGCGCCGATGAGCAGGGACGCGTGGCTCACGCTCGTCCGGGTGATGCCCGCGTTCTGGATGATGACGGACCCGCCGTAACCGAGGGCGCCGCAAGCCAGCACGGCCGGCCGGCAGGCACGGCGGAGCCTGCCGCGCGCGGCGGGCAGGAGGATCGCCGCGGCGATGCTGAAGCGCGCGAGCGTGAGCCAGCCGGGCGGCAGCCAGCCCAGGGCCAGCTTGGACAGCGGCACGGTGGTTCCCCACAGCACTCCGGCGGCGGTCAGCGCTACGAAGGCGCGGCGTCGGTCAGCGTTCATGGTCCCATCGTCGCCGTGCCACCGAGCAGAATTTGGACTGTGAGGCCATAGACGAGATATTGTTTCGCGATATGGCCGTTGAACTTGACGATGTTGACGTCCGTTTGCTAACCGCACTGCAGACCGACGCGGACCGCACGAATGTGGAGCTCTCCCGCCTGGTCGGCCTGTCTCCCGCTGCCACGCTGCACCGCGTTCGCTGGCTGAAGGAATCGGGCGCCATCCGGATCGTCAGCGCCCAGCTCGACCCCGCGGCCGTCGGCTTTCCGCTGCAGATGTACGTGATGGCCACCCTGGCTCGGCACGACCCGCGCTCCACCCGCGTATTCGAGGAACTGGTGCGGGCGCTGCCGCAGGTCATCGCCGCCGACAACGTCGCCGGCGAGATGGACTACCTCCTGACGGTTGTTGCCAGGGACGTCGCGGAACTCCAGCAGGTGCTGGCCAGCCTGGCCGCCCGGGGAGGGCAGCGGCTCGTGACGCACCTGAGGCTAGCGGAGGTCAAGCCGCCGTCCCGCCTGCCGCTGGCCGCGACGTCCCCGGCCGCGGCGCGCCAGCCGCGACGGCAACGCCGTCCTGCTGCCCGCTCCCCAGCCGCGACCCGTGACCTCAGTGCCTAGTCCACGTGAGGCTCGGCCGAGTCGATTCCGTGGCGGATTCGGCGCATGATCGCGGGGTGGATGTCGTACTCAGTGATCTGCTCTGGCGGTACCCAGCGGATGTCGCTGGCTTCGTCAGTTGGCGCGGGGGTGCCGCTGACGGCGCGTGCGCGCAGGCAGACGTTGACGGGCTGGCGGACTTCGCCGTTGCCGTAGGCGATCACGTGGTCAGGGGTTGAGAAGACGCCGATCAGGCCGGTGATCGTGACTGTCAGGCCGGTTTCTTCCTGGCACTCGCGGACGGCGCACTGACTGATCGTCTCGCCCTTTTTCAGCCCGCCGGTCGGGATCGTCCAGCGGCCGGTGTCGGTGCGGCGGATCAGCAGGACCGCGCCGTTGTCGTCGGTCACGAAGACGCTGGCGGACGGCTTGCGGCTGGTCGGCTTCGGCGCGTCCGGGTCTTGCCAGTAGTCGCGGCGGCTCATGCGGCATCGTCCTCGCCGTAGGGCCGGGCCGATGCCCAGACCCGCTCGTAGCTCTCTATGTACGTCTCGAACCACTGCCCGTCCACGCGCCGCAGGCGGAAAACCGGTGTGTAGGCGGCGAGCAGCCCGTAGGCGTGAACGTTGACGAGCATCTCGTTGTCGAACCGGTAGATGGAGTTGTACAGCGGCGTGTCGTGCAGGCGCACTTCGGCGATGTCGAGCAGTGGCCGGTAGTGGGCGAGCACGGCGGCGACGCGCCCGCCAACGCCGCCGCCGATGCGAGCCTCGCGGTCCCGCGCCGCGAGTTGCCCGCCGTGCGGGTCACCGAGCAGGAGCCGGATGCGCGCCCCGGCCGCTGCCCGGTCGCGGAGCAGGGGGAGCCACCGGTCGTGGTCCTCGGTCAGGAACAGGCCGGCGAATGCCAGCACGTCTACCTGGTGCACGGCTTCGCGGAGCAGGTCGGTCCACAGTTCGGGCGGCACGTCGTTGCGGCGTGGCCACGCGCTGACCATCTCGGCGGCAGCCAGAGCCGCCCGGTCCCCGCCTGGCCACAGGTATGCCTCGTCCTCGCCGATTGCCGCGGCGACGCGGTACCGGGTGCGCGGGTAGGGGACTACCTGGCCGGCGAGCCACCGCTCGACGCTCTTGGCTGACACCCCGGCGGCATCGGCGAGCGAGGCGGTGTCGTAGCCGGCCCGGAGCATGGCCCGGCGCAGGCGCTCGTTGATCACCTGGACAGTATAAGACGGGGCAAAGCATCTGCGTGTCTAGAAGATGTCGTTAGATGTCTTGGCCTGGCGTGGCGCTGTCCCCGTGACGCGCCCCCGGCTATCGGGACGGAAGCGAAGATCATTCCAGGCCCTTGGATTGGGGTCTCCGCTAAGGCTGTCGCGCATGGCACGGGTAGCGAGGACGAAGCCCGCTGGTTGCCTACGGCTTCCTATGTGGCCATCCTCGCTGACCTGACTGCCGAGAGCGCTTCGCAGGCAATTCCGTGGGAGCCGGACACACCGGGGCAGGCAGCCGACCGGACGGAGATCACCGAGGCACTCTTCGATGAGCAAGCTGCCATCATGACGCGTGGCGACGACGACTGAGCAGCGCCGGACCGTGGAACGCGGCGAGGTCTACATGGCCGATATTCCCTTGCCGAACAGGCAAGGGCGGACTCAGCCGCAAGTTCGCCGGCAACTCGCCGTCGCGCTTCAGGGCGGCGTGCTCTTTGAGGCTGTCACCGATGTGGCAGTCGTCATCTCCTCCTCGGATCGTGGAACAGGAGGGGCGCGACCGTTTGAGGTACTGCTTGACCGGCAAGACGGCGTAGATCACGACACCATTGTTGACTGCCGCTGGCCCTTCACCGTGCCGAAGCATCCTCTTGAGCGAGGGGAATACAAGGTCACTCTCAGTCCTCAGCGGATGCGCGAGATATCAGTAGCCATCATCGCAGGGCTTGAACTCCGGTAGCCCAGGAAGTCGCACCGGCGGCAGATCACGGGGAACGGGGCGCGCATCGTAGTCCGCTCTGATCTCCGCCAGCAGCCGGACTCCTGTAGGAGCAGCCACCGCAACGCCATCGTCACGGCGGACGGCCCGGAACATCCCGAGCGTGCGGGTGATCTCGTACGCATCGCCCCAGTGCCAGCGCAGGCGTTCCCGTCCGGTCGCCCAGTCGTCAGCGCCCGTTGGT
>WNGP01002601.1_pt1 | contig 20035 bp, 28 predicted proteins | sample 5407671 | NCBI WGS metagenome assembly WNGP01 (sample SAMN13153381, study PRJNA577476) | soil metagenome | isolation source: 40 cm soil or saprolite under Garry oak tree replicate 2 | place: USA:California | collected 2016-06-15 | reverse complement strand
GAAGGTTGTATTGGTCGTGGTGGGATTGCTCTTTGTGGCTGCTGTTTATCCCTTGCTGATGTTTGTCAGGCAAGAGCCTGCGTTGGCGATGATGCTTAGCCTTTATGTCACACTCGGCATTCTTGCTGCTGGCAGCCCGTAACCCATCTGCGAATCGCAGCCTGATCGCCTTCACCGCATGGTCGAGCTTTGCCCATGCCGCCCTGATGGTGGTGCAGGCATTCCGTAATTTCATCCCACGCGGAGAACTGCTGGGCGTGGCCTTATTTGCTGTCATTGGTGTCACCCTGATCGAGCTCGCGCCAGCAAAGCAATCCATGCAGCCGGCATCTGCTGTCGGCGCCTAGGCTCGGGGCGTTTCCGGGTCCCGTCCTACCTTTAACGCTTAGCGCAATTACCCGCCAACAGCCCAAACTTGTTACGACATATGTTGGCTTATGGAGAGGATATTGCCATCGGGATCCTTGAACCAGGCTACCTTGCTGCCGTCGGGAGTGGTCCAGATACCGAGATTCTGGTCCTGCGCGAAGGGATATTTCTCCGGGGGGACGCCGTGGTCCCTGAGCCAGGTGGCGACGGATTCGATGTCTTCGACCTGCCATCCGAGGATGGTGCCCTGCAAGGGGATGAAATTCGGGACTTTTGCGATGCGAATCATGTGGCCGCCGACGTTCATGACCAACGCAAACTTATCGAGGCTTACATATTCAAATCCAAGCTTACCTTCGTAAAAGGCACGGGCTTTGTCGTAGTCTTTGGTGGGGATGAAGCCGACCATCTTTGCTGATGCCAGCATTGCTTGCCTCCTTGTGCTTCTCCTGGGGACTTTGCGGTCCTCAGGAATAGCACTTGCCCAGCGCAATTTCTCTCGATATCGTGACAAGAAATGTCGCACAAGTGCCAAAGCATACTCTTTGCGCCGAACGGCGGACTTCTTGGAGAGATGGCCAGCGTATCTGCGGACCTCGCTCACGGGTATGTGATCCCCGAGCATTCTCATCCGGAGGACCAACTACTGTTTGCTTCGAGCGGGGTGATGACGCTGCGCACGAAGCAGGGGGTATGGGTGGTGCCGCCGCTGCGGGCGGTGTGGATTCCCGCGGATACGCCGCACTCGGTGGCGATGTCGGGGCCGGTTTCGATGAGGACGCTCTATTTCCTGCCAAGGCTTTGCCGAAAGTTTCCCAGGAAATGTTTTGTGATGAATGTTTCGTCGCTCTTGCGGGAACTGATTCTGCATGCCTGTAAGTTCAAGAGGTTGAACAAGAGAGCTTCGGCGGAGCGCCGGATTGTCGAGATCATCGTCGATCAGTTGAAGGCGGTGAATTCCATCCCGTTGCAGTTGCCGCATCCGACGGACTCACGCGCGATGCGCGTGGTGAACGCGCTGTTGGCCGATCCCGGAGACCAACGGGACCTGGAAAGACTTTGCAAGGATTGCGGCGCGAGCAAGAGAACGATTCAGCGGGTGTTTCTGGAGGAGACCAAGATGAATTTTGGGAAGTGGCGGCAGCAACTGCGGCTGCTTCATGGATTGCAACTGATGGCCTCGGGAGAGAAGGTGACGGCGGCGGCTTTGGAGGCAGGTTATCGCAGCCCCAGTGCGTTCATATCGATGTTCCGCAAGCAGCTGGGGACGACACCGATGCGGTATTTGCAACTCTGAAATAAGATTGTTTCATGGCGAGCGCTTGCCCAGATAATGGACATCGAAGGCTTAGTATTAAAGGGCTTCGGCCTTGGCAGGCTGACCGGGAAGAAGGAACGTCTTGGGGTAAGAGCCATGGCCGCAGATCTTGAATGAGCCGAAATCCTTTTACCACTCCCCTTCGGGCACTTCTGGCTGGGTCTCAATCCAGAGACCAAGTTGATTGAGGTCGGCGAGACTGATAGCCCGGTCGCGCATGCGATCAATCAAGTGCTGACGCACGTTCGGCGGCAGATTGCCCCAGGGCGCGATCCTGGGCATCAGCTGCCAAAAACCATTCGGCCCAGTTCATCGCCGAGACGTTTGGCTTCTTGTGGATCGGTGGCGTTGCGGAAGCGTTCGGCCAGTTCGAGAAACTCTTGCTGCTTGCGCTTCTCCGCCTCGATGCCGTTCTCGATGAGCTCCACCAGCATACGGTTTGAACTTAGCCTGCGAATCTTCGCCAACGTGCGAACCTGAGCGGCAACGTTCGCAGGAAGGCTGACGCTTTGCCGTACGGTCTTGCTTGGGGGGCTCATAGCACCAGTGTGCACCACAATGGTGGGAACTTGCAAAAGATAGCATTGTGAGTTCGGATTCCTACTGCTTGCCGGTGAGCTGGCGGATCAAATCCACCTCGGCCTGGCGGTAGGGTGTTCCGTCGGGATGCAGCACCTCGTGGAACCACACCGGCGGCTGGCTGAGAATGTAGGGATGCTCCCACGACTCCCACGGTAGATACGTCTGCGTCTTGCCAGCGACGAATCCCCAGTTGATGGCTCCGACCCCCTCCTGCTTCGCGATTGGCAACACCGTGTCAAACGTGCTGCCCGCCGACCGCGCCATGTATTCGGTGCAGATCACCGGCCGGTTGTACTTCTTCAGCCAGGCCACCTGACGCTTGAAGTATTCGGGCCAACTGTAGTTATGAAAGGTGACGATGTCGGACTCGCGCAATTGAATCTGGCGGAGTTCGTCCAGGTTTGCGCCGTCCGGGGAGGTGTCCACGCAACAGACTCCGCTGGTGAGAGGCTGCACGGGATTGGCTTCTCGCGCCCACTGGAACGCCTGTGGCAAAAGCGCTGTCACACGGGCGGTTTTGTCTTTTAGCTCTAATTTTGGATAGCTTCCGAGGTTGTCGGCACTGGGCTCGTTCCAGACATCCCAGGCGAGGACGCGCTCGTCCTTGGCGAAGGCTCCCACGATGCCGTGCACGTAGGCCTTCAGCCGCGGATATTGGCTGGCGTCCGCCAGTGCCGCCGCTCCGGGACTTTGCACCCAGCCGGAGTTGTGAACTCCGGGAATCGGTGGGTGCTGCGGGCCCAGATGAGGCTGTGGGTCCCAGCAGGAATCGAAGAGCACAAACATCGGACGGATGTGATGCCGCGACGCGATCGCCAGGAACCGGTCGATGCGCTTCTGAAAACCGGCGGCATCCTGCTGCCAGAGCAGGTCGTGCAGGAAGACGCGCATGGTGTTCATGCCCATGGCTTCGGCCCAGGTGAATTCCCTGTCGATCTCCTCGGGATTGAATGTCGCCTCCTGCCACATCTCCAATTCGTTGATGGCGGACTTGGGAACGTAATTGCTTCCGACCAACCACGGCTGTTGCGCGTACCAGGCGTTGGCCGTCTGCTCGGACCAGCGCGGTGTTTGCGCCTGGGTTGCAGCCGTTAATAAAGTGACCAGGCTCAGTACTGCGATCAGAAAAACGGACTTAGCTATTTTCATGGTGTGAGCTCCGGGTGAACTTATATGCTAGGGGTTCAGAACCGCATGCGCAATGGGCAACCGGATCAGAAAACACTTTCCCGATGAATACAAAGGGAAAGACGGGAACGTCATCGCGGAGTGCTTCGACTGGTTTACTGGATGAGACTCATGCAAATGGGCTAGACTCCGGAGAGGAGAATGTAGGAAATGCCTGGGAGTATCGTTGTCAGCAATCCGGCAATTCCCAGCGGCGAGGCCGTTTTTCGTGGAACCCGTGTTCCCTTCAAGTCCCTAACGGATTACCTGCAACACGAACGGAGTCTGAGCGAATTTCTGGAGGATTTCCCCAGCGTGAGCCGCGCCGATGCCATCGCCGCGCTGGAAGAGGCCAGGATCTGCTTGGCGGCCACTTTGAAATGAAATTGCTTCTGGACGAGCGCTGGCCTTGGAGAGCCAAATATCTTTTTGCGGAGGGCGGGAACGAGTGCGAGACTGTCAGAGACGCGGGATTAAGCGGCAAAGAAAATGGCGAGCTGATTGCGCTGGCTGAGAAGAAGTTTGACGTCCTCATCACCATAGATAAATATCCGCCATCAACAGAACCTAAGCGGCCGGAATATCGCTGTCTTGATTATCCGTACAGTTTCAAACGATCTCGATGACATTCGGCCACACCTCCCGCAGGCGCTATCCGCCCTGAAGATAATTAGGCCTGGCCAAGTCGTCGAAGTCGGGATTCTCGCATGACAAACTTCGGAGAAGAGAGTCAGAGCACGGGTAATCTGCTATGGCCGTGATTATTTCCATGCTGCGTGGCGTCAATGTTGGGGGCCATAACAAGATCAAGATGGACGCGCTACGGGAGCTGTATCAATCGCTGAAACTGCGGGATGCACAGACGTACGTGCAGAGCGGCAACGTGATTTTCAGGACCGACGAGCGGGACATCTCGCGGCTCGCAAAGCGAATCGAGGCCGGGATTGAACGGAAGTTTGGGTTTCGTCCCCATGTAATTTTGCGGACTACGGCAGAGATGAAAGAGGTGATTGCGAGGAACCCGTTCGTGAAGCGGCGCGGGATCGAGCCGAGCAAACTGCTGGTCACATTTCTCGCCAGTGATCCTGGGGAGGAAGCGCGGGAGAAGGTTCGCCAGATGAAGTGCGATCCGGAGGAACTGCGGATTGAGGGGCGCGAGCAGTACATTTATTTTCCCAATGGCATGGGACGCTCGAAACTGTCTTTGGCGGCGCTTGAGAAAACGCTGAAGACGCCTGGAACGGGGAGAAATTGGAACAGCGTGACGAAGATGCTGGAGATGGCGGAGAAGCTGGAAACATCAGAGTAGGCAGGGATGTCAGCCGCTAAAGATTATGCGGCCAAGCTTATTGCCCAGGGGCTTGGCTTTCTTGTGGTCGGTGGCGTTGCGAAAGCGCTTGGCAAGGGTGAAAAACTCCTGCGGCTTGGGCGAGATCGGCGGGGCGGCCGAAGTCGCGGCCGCATAGCCTTTATGCGTGGACAAGTTCGCGGCGCTTCAGCCTAGGCAACGCCCTGCCTGACTTCCCAGTCTTCGTGTGGGGCAAGCCTCAAGTCATAAAGATCTTGAAGATTGAGCCAAAACTGCCCGGTGGTACCGAAGAAGTGAGCGAGGCGCTGAGCGATGTCGCCCGTAACAGAGCGTGTGCCATTCAAAATTTGGGTGACGCGATTGGTGGGCACGCCGAGCTTTCGCGCCAGCTCCGCCGCGCTCATATCGAGCGCTTCCAATCCCTCTGCCAGGTGTTCACCCGGATGAATTACAGCGACGGCCATAGCGGCTCTCCTAGTGATAGTCAACCATCTCCACGTGCAATGGGTCCCGGGGACAACTGGATTAGAGAGAGGGAGTGTGCGAGACCAGGAGCATGGGCAGCGGGCGGAGTTCGCGCTTCATGTGTCCGCCCGCACTCCAAGCGCACCTTCACCCTCGCGGATGGCTCCGAGGTCACTCGCAAGATCGGCGATGTATCGTTTTGGCTAAATGGCCGTCAGGGCGCTGCTCCCGTCATTTTTGGCGAAAAGCAGGACAGCACTCTGCTCGGCGCTGTCTCTCTCGAAGCCCTGGGCATGATGCTCGATCCCGAAAACTGAGCTGGACCGCGCGCTTCGGCTTTGCGGGGTTGGCAATGTTCAACTTGATGCGAGTCAGTTCCATAAGCGGCCTTGCGATTCAAGTGTAGGCTGCGGCAAAAAGCGCGTCAAACGGAGTGTCAGCCTTCGGCACGCAACCCGCTTTCCAGGTCGCGGGCGGCTTGGGTGAGGTCGGCGGGACGGCCGAGGTCGCGCCAATAGAATTGGTCGGCGCGGAAGGCGAGGATTTTTTGGCCTTGGGCGGCGAGGCGGAGGTAGGAGGTGATGATGGAGAAGACGCCTTCTTCGGTGAGCATGGGGAGGACGCGAGGGGAGATGACGTGGATGCCGGAGAAGGCTAGAGCTTGCAATTGAATCGAAGAGAGATTTCTCGCTTCGCTCGAAATGACAGTATTTTTGTTGTCGATGGGGCGGCCGCTGAGCTGGAGGTGGTCGTCGAAGAGGAGGGGGCGGGAGGTTTCGCGGTTTTGGACGGCTAGGGTGGCGAGGGCGTGATTTTCGGTGTGGAATTGGAGCATGCGGCGGAGATCGATGGTGCTGATGACGTCGACGTTGTGGAGGAGGAAGGGATCGTCGAGGCGGCTGGGATCGTCGAGGAAAAACCAGGCGGCTTTTTTGAGGCCGCCGCCGGTGTCGAGCAGGACTTCTTCGCGGGAGATTTCGATGCGCATGCCGAAGTTTTTGTTGGCTTTCAGGTAGTCGATGACCATGTCGGCGAAGTGGTGGACGTTGATGATGACTTCGGTGACGCCGAAGGTGCGGAGGCGGGTTAGGGTGATTTCGAGGAGGGTGCGGCCGGCAAGTTCGACGAGGGCTTTGGGGCGAGTGTCGGTGAGGGGGCGGAGACGGGTGCCCAGGCCGGCGGCTAGGATCATGGCGTTCATTGGTGACCGCGGTAAAACTTCAAAAGAATAAGAATTAACGCAGAGGTCAAAGGGGACGCAGAGAGCGCAGAGAAGCGCAGAGAAGAATTGGAGGAAGGGCAAAACCTAAGAGAGGTTCCTCTCTGCGCAGGCCGACCGGTTCGCAGGAGCGAACCGGGAAGAGAAAAATCGGCCTGCTCCGCTCGGAATGACGGTTGTGTGAGAGGCTCGGGGGCGTTCATTGGAGCGCTCTCCGCTTCCCCAGTTTCTCCAGTTCGAGATGGCGCACCACCACTTCGAGGCCATTCCTGCTGCGCAAACGTTTCGCCAATTGTTCCGCGAGATAGACGGAGCGGTGCTGGCCACCGGTGCAGCCGAAGGAGACCATCAAATTCTTGAAGCGGCGCTGCTGATAAGTGCCGATGCTGGCATCCACGAGCGACAAGACGCTGGCGAGAAATTGATGCACGCTCTCCTGTTGCTGGAGATATTCGATCACCGGAGCGTCTTTTCCCGTTAAAGTTTTGAAGCGCTCTTCGCGCCCGGGATTGGGGAGGCTGCGGCCATCGAAAACGAATCCGCCGCCGTTGCCGCTTTCGTCCTTCGGCAAGCCGTGGTGAAAGGAAAAACTGAAAATCCGCACGATCAGATTGTCCGCTTCCGTGGCCAGGCCCTGCAATTTCTCCGAAGCCAACATGCCTCTGAACGCGTTCATCAGCGCCGGGAGGGGGACGGGGAGCCTGACGTGGTGAAGCAGCCAGCGCAGGTTTTTCAGAGCGTAGGGGACGCTTTGGAGAAAATGGGCTTTACGCTCATAAAAGCCGCGGAAACCGTAGGCGCCGAGCGCCTGTAGGACGCGAATGTAAACGTAGGCATAGTAGTGGCGCATGAACGCTTCGCGATCCAGCTTGATGAAACGGGCGAGACTGTCGAGATAATGATCGAGCAACTGCCGGCGGAGGTCAGGCGGCAGGTCGGCCTTGGCATCGTACAAGAGTGAGGCGATGTCGTATTGGAGAGCGCCTTGGCGGCCGCCTTGGTAGTCCACGAAAAAGGGATCGCCGTTGCGCAACAGTATGTTGCGGGATTGGAAATCGCGGTAGAGAAAGTAATCGCGAGGAGCGCTCAGCAGGAATTCAGTCAAACGGCCGAAATCGTCTTCGAGGGCTTGCTCGTTGAAGGGGATGCCGGCGAGGCGAAGGAAATAATATTTGAAATAGTTCAGATCCCAGGCGATGGATTGGCGATCGAAGCGGGAGATGGGATAGCAGACCTTGTAATTCAGATCGCGGCCGGCTTCGACCTGAAAGCGAGGGAGCACGGCAACAACCTTGCGATAGGCTTCGACCACCTGGGGGGAAATGCTTTCGCCGGTGCGGTTTTTGGAAAGGAATTCGAAAAGCGTGGTGTCGCCGAGGTCTTCTTCGAGATAGGCGCCCTGGCTGAGGTCTTCGGCGTAAATTTCCGGAACGGGAAGGCCGTGGCGCCGAAAATGTTTGGAAAATTCGAGAAAGGCGACGTTCTCTTCGCGCACGCCATAGAGAATGCCGACGGCGCGGTCTTTTTCGTTCGCGAGCCGGATGATCTTGCGCCCCGAGCCGCCGAGGTCGCCTTGCAGCGGCTGGATGCGCTCGGGTGGTGCGTGAAAATGCTGTTCAAACAGCTTTTTGAGAACTTCCATGAATGTGACTTCCAGCCGTTCCGTTTTCGCGAAACCGCGAAACCAACTCCTTTTTAACATAGCTGATTCTCGGTGATGTGATTTGGTTGACGGCGAGTTGCTATCCTTCGAAGTGAGTGTGAAGCGTGATGATTCATCGTGCATGTCCTCAATCCATTGCACTTATCTGAAGCGCACAGCCAGGAGTGGCTGTGACACGGGGCATTTTTCGAGGCCTGTATAATGCGGGGATGACTTCCCAGCCTAAGAAACGCAGGCGCACGGAGCGCCAACTCACGGATCATCTCCTTACAGAACATCGCCTGACAGAACAGCGGAATGCGGCGTCCAAGAATCTCGACCGCATGACGTCGGTAGAGATCGTGCGGTTGATGAATCGCGAGGACCGCAAGGTTGCGGCGGCGGTGGGGCGGGAGATTCCGGCGATTGCGCGGGCGGTGGATGCCATCGTGCGGGGGATGCGAAACGGGGGGCGGCTGATTTATGTGGGGGCGGGATCGAGCGGGCGAATGGCGGTGCTGGATGCGGCGGAATGTCCGCCGACGTTTGGGATTTCGAAGAAACGGATGCAGGCGCTGATCGCAGGTGGAAGGCGAGCGGTTACCGGGGCGGTGGAAGGGGCGGAGGACTCCGTTCGAAACGCGGAGCGTGATTTGCGCGAGAAAAATTTGAGGAGCAACGACTTCGTGGTGGGGATCGCGGCGAGCGGGACGACGCCATACGTGCTGGGAGCACTGCAATATGCGCGGAAACGCGGGGCGACAACCGTGGCGATTACGTCGAACCGGCACATGGCGGTGGCGCGGCTGGCGAAGATCGTGATTGCGCTGGAGGTCGGACCGGAAGTGTTGACAGGGTCGACGCGGTTGAAGGCGGGGACGTCGCAAAAGATGGTGCTGAACATGCTGAGTACAGCAGTGATGGCGCGGCTGGGACATGTCTATGAAAACTTGATGATTGATGCAGTGCTGACAAATGAAAAGCTGTGGGACCGGGCGCTGCGGATACTGGCGGAGGCCAGCGGGAAGAGAGTGTCTGCGGCGGAACACGCTTTGCGGGCGGCGGGACACAATATGCGGGTGGGGTTGGTGATGTTGAAGCTTGGGGTGGAGGCCGGGGAGGCGAAGAGATTGATTGCGCGTGCGGGCGGGGATTTGCGGCGGGCGCTGGGGGAATAAGTTTTCAGTCGCCAGTTTTTAGTTTTTAGCCAGAAGCAGAGGGGCTTGTTTTGTTGTTAGCGACGGCAAGCGGGGGTTGGCCATGGCTGGCGTGGAAATGAAGAGAAAGAGTTAACGCAGAGTTCAGAGAGAGCACGGAGAACACGGAGAAAAATAGGAAAGATTGTGGCCTGAAGGCCGGCGCTACAAAGAAAGAAGTGCGAAACGGGCGAGAGGCGGGATGGATAAATTTTTGATTAAGGGCGGGAAGGCGCTGCGGGGGACGGTGGCGATCAGCGGGGCGAAGAATTCGGCACTGCCGGCGATGGCGGCGGCATTGCTGACGGCGGAAAAGGTGACGCTACACAACATTCCGAAGGTGCGCGACCTGATCACCATGAGCAAGCTGCTGGCGTTCATGGACGCGAAAGTTTCGGTGACAGAAATGCCGGCGAGCGATTATGTGATTGAGGCGCCGAAGTTGAACCACGCGGAGGCGCCGTACGAATTGGTGAAAACGATGCGGGCTTCGGTGCTGACGCTGGGGCCGTTGATGGCGCGGGTGGGAACGGCGCGGGTTTCGCTGCCGGGAGGATGCGCGATTGGAGCGCGGCCGGTGGATTTGCACTTGAAAGCGCTGGAACAGATGGGCGCGGAGATTGGCACGTCGCACGGATACATCGAGGCGCGGGCACCGAAGGGAAGGTTGACGGGCGCGCGGATTGTGTTTGAGAAGATTACGGTGACAGGGACAGAAAATATTTTGATGGCGGCGGCGCTGGCGGATGGGGAGACAGTGCTGGAGAATGCGGCGCGGGAGCCGGAAGTGACGGATTTGGTGGTGCTGCTGCGGAAGATGGGGGCGGAGATTTCTGGGGACGGAACTTCGACGCTGCGAATTCGCGGCGTGGAGAAATTGCATGGGACGGAGCATACCGTGATTCCCGATCGCATCGAGGCGGGGACGTTTCTCGTTGCGGGAGCGATCACCCGGGGGGACCTGACAATTTCGAATTGTGCGCCGGAACATCTGGGCGCGGTGCTAGCGAAGATGGAGCAAGCGGGAGTGCCGATTGAGATTGTGAATAAAACGACAGTTCGCGTGCGGAGCGCTAAGAAGTTGACGGGCTTGGACATGACAACGGAGGAATATCCGGGATTTGCGACGGATATGCAGGCGCAGTACATGGCGCTGGCGACACAGGCCGAAGGGACGTCAGTGATTGTCGAAAGGATTTTCGAGAACCGGTTTTTGCACGCGAGTGAAATGATGCGCATGGGTGCGCACATCTCGATCGAAGGGCATTCAGCGACAGTGCGCGGACCGTCGGCACTCTCCGGAACCGTCGTGCAGGCGTCGGATTTGCGAGCTAGCGCGGGACTGGTGCTGGCGGGGCTGGTGGCGAACGGCGAGACAATGATTGAGCGCGTGTACCACATCGATCGCGGATATGAGGGGATTGTGGAGAAGCTGCAAGGAGTGGGAGCGGATATTGAGCGCGTGCATGCGCCGGTTAGCTAAGCGATCAGTCTAACAGCGCTTGAATTGTTCTGCTCGTTCTGGAGATCAACCTTCTTATGAATCCTTACTGGATAGATGCAAGCGCCTGTCGCCTCGCGATCTTGCCGAGGCCCAGAGGCTACGACTGGCTATCGGACGATATCGCAGCGGCCCGCCGCGCAGGCGTAGATGTAATAGTTTCCGCACTCACAGAATCGGAAAGACAGGAATTGGGCCTTTCCGAAGAAGCAAAATGCTGCACCGAGTCTGCGATTGAGTTTCTCTCTTTCCCGATTGAAGACAGGTCCCTGCCTGATTCGGAACGCACCCTGGACGCATTCCTTGATTCTCTTGATGAAAGGGTGGAACACGGGAAAAGCGTGGCCATCCACTGTCGCGCTGGTATTGGGCGCTCCTCGATGTTGTGCGCATGTTTGCTCGTCCGGCAAGGCTTTTCGGCGGAGTCTGCCTTTCAGAAAATTCAGATAGCTCGCGGATGTGCGGTGCCGGATACGACGGAGCAGCGCAACTGGGTTGAGTCCTTCGCCTCAAGACTCAAATCGTAAGTAGTGAAACCCCAAAAATGCCAGGGCGGTTGAGGAAAGGCGCACGGCCAGGAGTGGCTGTGATACAGGCAAAACACACTAAAGTTTGATACAATGCGCGACACGAAATTGTGCGGAGTGCGCGTGGGCAAATGTTGGGAAGCGGCCTACGGAGGAGATCGACCATGGCGAACACGGAATTGCTGAGGAAGCTGGATGCGGCGATTGCGGAGAAGAGTTTGCTGAAGCATCCGTTTTATCAGGATTGGCAAGCGGGGAAGCTGAGCCGGGAGGCGCTGCAGCTTTATGCGGCACAGTATTACCGGCATGTGCAGGCGTTCCCGAAGCACCTTCGGGTGCTGGCGGCGCGGACGGAAGGTCCGCTGCAGGGATTGATCCGGGAAAATCTGGCGGAAGAAGAGAATCCGGAAGGATCACACCCGAAATTGTGGAGAGACTTCGCGGCAGCAGTGGGTGTGGGAGAGGACGACATTACCTTCTGCCCCGCCCTGCCGGGAACGCAGTCGGTGGTGCAGACGTTCCGGGAGATTTGCGGGGACCGGCCAGTGGCAGAAGCGGTGGCGGCGCTCTACGCATACGAAGCGCAGGTGCCGGAGATCGCGACGACGAAGATTGATGGGTTGAAGAACTTTTATGGGGTGACGCAGTCAGAAGGGCTGGCGTATTTCACGGTCCATGAGGAAGCGGACAAGGCGCATCGGGCGGCTTGGCGCGAATGGCTGGAAGAGCACGCGGATGGGAATGAGGAAGAGATTTTGGCGACGACGAATGAGGCACTGGATGCGCTTTGGGGGGCGCTGGATGCGGTACATTGCGAGAAGCAGGAAGTAAGGATGTAAAGAAGTAAGCACGTAAGGAATAAGAACGGAATTGTGAGGCCCGGCAGGAGACTCCGGGCCTTCGCCTTTAGCGGGTGCGATAATCTGGCCATGAAATGAAGATGATGTGGTGTTGGCGATGCAAGTCTGAAGTTCCCATGCTTGATGATGAGGAATTCCAGAGCATTATGTATAAGGACGAGGGAGAGACTCTTCGAGAGCGCATGTTCAGCGCGTTGCTAGGTGGGTACGAGCGCGTAACGGGCTTTCACGAAACCAACCCAAATGCAATCTATCATCACAAACTCTCTCTCTATGGCCCTGCCTGCTCCAAGTGCGGGAAACCTTTGCGCACGCCCAGTGCGAAAGTATGCGGATCGTGCATGCAAAAACCGAGCTGAAAAAGGAAGGGCGAGCCAAGACCCGCCCCTGCGCAAACCGTTACAGTAGAAGAGTTGAGCGATTACTCGTGGGAGCCGGAATCGCCGCTGTGGCCTTCACCGCTTGAGGAACCTGGGTTGCCTCCGCCGCCAGCGGCGGCCTTCTGCTGCTTTTCACGAGCTTCGCGGATGAGGGCCTTGCGCGACAGGCGAACCTTGTTGCCCTCGATGGAAAGAACCTTGACGAGGACCTGGTCGCCGAGCTTCAGCTCATCGCGAACGTCGCGGATGCGATGCTCGGAGATTTCGCTGATGTGCAGGAGGCCGTCGGTGCCGGGGAAGAGCTCGACGAAGGCGCCGAACTCCGCAAGGCGAACGACTTTGCCGAGATAGGTCTTGCCGATTTCGGCGCTGGCGGTGACGTCGCGAACCATCTGCAAGGCCGCGTCTCCGCCGGCTCCGCTGGTGGAGAAGATGTGCACGGTGCCGTCTTCGAGGACGTCGATTTTGACGCCGGTGGCTTCGATGATGGACCTGATTTTCTTGCCACCCGGTCCAATGAGGTCGCGAATTTTGTCCTGCGGAATTTTTAGCTTGAAGAGGCGCGGGGCGTAGGCGGAAATGGCGATGCGCGACTCGCTGAGCGTCTTCTCCATGGTGTCGAGAATCTGGAGACGGGCTTTCTTCGCCTGTGCGAGGGCTTCGCGCATCATGCCGATGGAAATGCCCAGGACCTTGATGTCCATCTGCAGCGCAGTGATGCCCGCGCGAGTTCCGGCGACTTTGAAGTCCATGTCGCCGTAGTGATCTTCGGCTCCGGCGATGTCCGTGAGGATGGAGTATTTCTTGTTGTCACCGACGACGAGCCCCATGGCGATGCCCGCGCAGGGAGCCTTCATCGGGACGCCAGCGTCCATCAGGGCGAGAGAGCCGCCGCAAACAGTGGCCATGGAAGAGGAACCGTTGGATTCCAAAATGTCGGAGACGAGGCGCATGGCGTAGGGAAAATCCGCTTCGGGAGGAAGCAGGTTCACGAGCGCGCGCTGCGCAAGAGCGCCATGGCCGATTTCGCGGCGGCCCGGGCCACGAAGGAATTTCACTTCACCGACGCTGAACGGCGGGAAGTTGTAGTGCAGCATGAAGCGGTTGAACTGGTCTTGCTCGAAGAGCAGGTCGAGCCGCTGCATGTCTTCCTTGGTGCCCAGGGTCAAAGTGGCGAGCGCCTGGGTTTCGCCGCGGGTAAAGAGGGCGGAACCGTGCACGCGGGGGAGCAAGCCGACTTCGCAGGTGATCAGGCGAATCTGGTCGAAGGCGCGACCGTCGGGACGGCGGCGGGCGTTGAGAACGTCGTCGCGGAAAATGTTTTCGCGGAGGCGTTCTAGGGCGCGCTTGGTAAGGGTGCGTTTCTCGTCCATCTCCTTCTTCGGCTCTTCGGGGATCGCTTTGATGATCTCTTCCTTGAGAGCATCGACGAGGTGGTAGCTTTCCTTCTTGGGATGTTTTTCGGTGTTCAGCGCGTCATGGAGCCTGTCGCCGTACTTTTTCTGGAGATCTTTGTAGATGGCTTCATCGAACGCGAGCGGCGCGACAACCACCTTCTTGGGCTTGAGCTGCGCGTAGAGTTCCTTGATGGCGGCGACGATTTTTTTGATTTGAGCGTGGCCGAACTCGAGAGCATCTGCAACCGCTTCTTCGGAAACTTCGAGCGCACCGGATTCCACCATGACGATGGCTTCATCCGTGCCGGCAATGATGATATTCATCAAACTTTTCTTCTGGTCGGCGACGGTGGGATTGATCAGCAACTGCCCGTCGACCAGGCCAACGCGGACACAGGCGATGGGCTTCTCAAAGGGGAGGTCCGAGCAGTAAGCCGCGGCTGACGCGCTGGTTACGGCGATGACATCGGGGTCATTCTCGCTGTCTGCGGACAGCACCAAGGAGACGATCTGAGTTTCATTGCGCCAGGATTCAGGGAAGAGCGGACGCATGGGGCGGTCAATCAAGCGGGAGGTGAGAACTTCTTTTTCCGAGGGGCGTCCTTCGCGCTTGAAGAAACCGCCGGGGATTTTTCCGGCGGAGTAAGTGTTCTCACGATAGTCAACGGTGAGCGGCAAGAAGTCGCGGTCATTCATCGCCGAGGCCATGCAAGCGGTGGTAAGCAGGACGGTGTCTCCGTAGCGGGCGGTGATGGCGCCATTGGCCTGTTTCGCAATTTTTCCAGTTTCCAGAGTCAGAGTGCGCCCGCCGACTTCGACAGTGACGCGATGTGGTGCGGGAGTGTGCGTATTTTCAGACATGAATCATTTCCTTTGGCTCCATCCGAGCGGAGCATCTTCAGACGCGTTCGCGGGGAAACGGGCCCTGAGTTTACGTTGGCCGCAATGCGGCCATCCATGATGAAGAGCAAGAGGCGAGAAGTACCGTGAGGCTAACGAAACGCGACGGACGACACCACGAGAAATACACCACGAGAAATTCCGGCATTAATTCAGCCGCAAGCCTGACGACAGACTCCGTGCGGAATGTGTCAGTTCGTGAGAACGCAGTGAATACCGTCCTGATTCCGATGCAACGGCAGGACGATTACTTGCGCAGGCTAAGACGTTCAACAATTTCGCGGTACCGATCCGGGTCGCGGCGGTTGAGATAGTCCAGCAAACGGCGGCGCTTATTGACCATCATGATCAATCCGCGGCGCGATGCATGGTCTTTCACGTGGGACTTGAGATGCGAGGTCAGATAGTTGATCCGCTCGCTGAGAAGCGCGATTTGCACTTCGGGCGAGCCCGTGTCCTTAACGTGGGTCCGGAATTGCTCGATCAACGCTGATTTCGGTGCGCTCAAGTGCCCTTCTCCGTCATCCCCTGAATTATTCCTCTTCTCTTCGACCCATTCAGGCTAACACAAACGCAACAAGAGTGTAAAGAAATGTAAAAGACCGGGTGGTGATCGCACATTCCGAGCAACGGAGGGTATTTCGGTTCGATGGTCGATGGAGATTGACCATCAACCTCTGGGCTGTTCGGCCCCGGACCATGCTTGGGTGTAGCCCCTTCCTTGTCTTTCGCAATGGCGGGGCTAAAAAGAAGGAGACGAATCCCGGTTTCATCCGTCTTTTGGAGTTGGGCGAAATCGATGTTGCACTCAGCCGGCAAATCCGGTTCAATGTTTGGGCACAGTCTGAGGGGGAGAAGAATGAGAAAAGAATTTGCAGTTTTGGCAGTGGGATGTCTGGCACTGGGTCTCATGGCGCTGGGTTCAGCGCAGACGGACAAGAGCAAGCGCCCGAGCCCGCCGGCCCAGGCAACGTTCAGCTTTGGCGCGGGCCAGACGATAACGGTGGACTACTCCAGCCCGCGGGTGAAGGGCCGCAAAATATTTGGTGAACACGAGCCTTATGGCAAAGTCTGGCGTGCTGGAGCCAATGAGGCGACCACTTTCGTTACTACCACTGACCTGATGGTCGCCAGCAGCCACGTGCCTGCCGGCAGCTACACGATTTTCGCGATTCCGAACAAGGACAAGTGGACGTTGATTATCAGCAAGAAAACCGGCGAATGGGGTACAGATTACCCGGGCCCGTCGGAGGATCTGGCGCGCATAGACATGAAGGCGTCGACGCTGCCCTCGGTCGTAGAGAATTTCACGATTGCTTTTGACAAGACGCCCGCGGGCTGCACGATGCGCTTGGATTGGGAGACGACGCGGGCGTCGGTGGAAATTGCAAAGATGTAAGAGCCCGCAATATCGAGTAACAACGAAAGGCGCGACCGGCAATTTAGCGGCGCGCCTTTTTCATTTTTGCTCCGCCATGTCAGATCGCTGAACTCTGGGAGCCTCGCTGGAGGCGTGTCATGCCGCGATCGACGAGCATGACTGCGCCGATGACTAGGGTGGCGGAGAGGAGCACATTTAACGTGACCGCTTCGCCGGCGAAGAGCCAGCCAAATAGAACCGCGACGATGGGATTGACGTAAGCGTGGGTAGCCACGAGAGTGGGTGAATAGTGCTCGAGGAGCCAGTTGTAAGCGGTGAAAGCCACGACCGAGCCGAAAAGAATGAGATAGCCCAGCGCGAGCCACGAACGCAAGGAGACGGACGCGAAGGAAAAACCGCGAGATTCCCCCACAACTGTTCCGGCGAGGAGCAGTTGCACGGAACCCGCCAGCAATGAAAGTGCGGACAAGAGAAGTGGATGCCCGGAGAGATGCGACCGCCGGGAATAGACAATCCCAACGGACCAGGAAAGCGCTCCCAACACGATTGCGAGCGAGCCGACAAACACGCCGGGGCCAGAATTCAGGGCGCTTCGGCCCATCAGGAGGCCGACGCCTCCGAATCCCAGAAGAATTCCGGCCAAAAGCGTTGCGTTCAAGCGCCACCGCCGGGCGGCGATAGCGGTGAGCAGGAAAACCCAGATGGGCTCGCTGGCAATGAGGAGAGAGGCAAGGCCCGACGGTACTTTTTGCTCCGCCCAGTGAAGCGTGCCGTGACCGATAAGAAAGAAAAATACGCCGATGATGATGCTGGCGCGCACCTGCGCCCAGGTGGGTCGCAGTCGCTTAGCAAGGCACCAGACGAGGAGAATCGTGCCGGCGATCAAGTGGCGGAGGCCTGCGGTGTAGAGCGGTGGAATCGTTTCCACGGCGTAACGAATCGCGAGGTACGTGGAACCCCAGATGAGGTAGATGGAGAGGAAAGAAAAAACGACGGCGGCACGATTCAATTGCGGGCGCGCCGGGGTCATGACCGCTGGGACTTCTTCAATGACTGTCGCGGATTTCATGGGCATCGGTTCACCAAGGAGCGGTGGCGCAATTCGCGTTACGGCTCCCCAAGCTCCCCCTTGTTGTAATGCTCTATCACTGCTATACTCATTACCGTAACATAGGTGATTTGCTGTAACGAGTCAAGCTCATTTAATCCATTACAATGAAAACATCTCACAACATCTTCCATGCGGCGGGGTTCGGCAAGGTCGCTCCCTGGGTGGATCTCGTCAACAGCGAGGAATGGGATGGCTTTGGGAAGCGCACCGATCACTTTGCGAGCCCGCGGTGGCTCGCCACCTTCCTCAAGCATTGGAACCTTCATCCCCTTCCCGCGAAAGACGTTCCGCGGCGCAAACTGGGACAGTTACGCGTTCTGCTGCGCCGCGCCGCCGAAAAAGTAGCCGCAGGATGCGCCCTAAGCAGAATAGAGCTTTCCCGTCTGAATCAGGCATTGAACGTACCGGTTTGGCAGAAGCTAGTACAGAACCAAAATGGGTTCAGCGCCGAGATAGTCCCGGTACGGAGCGACTGGACTTGGGTGATCGCACGGATCGCCGCGTCCCTTGGAGAAATGCTGGCAAACCAGGAGGTGGAGCGCATCAAGGTCTGCGCCAATTCCGATTGCCGCTGGGTATTCTACGACTCGACCAAAGCCAGGACCAAGCGTTGGTGCAACGACCGCACCTGCGGCAACCGTGCCCGCGTCCGCCGTGCCCGGGCCGCACAAAAGAAAAGAGCCTGACGAAGAAATCTCTCCTGTCGCCAGGCCCGCGCCCGAATCTGTTGATCGGAAGTTAGGAACTCTTTCGGCGCACGAGCGCCAAAAACTCATCGCGCGTCTGCTTATTGTTGCGGAACGCGCCGAGCATGGCGCTGGTGACGGCCTGGCCATGCTGCTTTTCCACTCCGCGCATCTGCATGCACAGATGGCGGGCTTCGATAATCACGCCGACACCCTGGGGAGCGATTTTCTCCTCGATGGACTGGGCGATCTGGCTGGTCATGCGCTCCTGAATCTGCAAGCGACGCGCAAACATATTGACCACGCGGGCAATCTTGCTGAGCCCCAGAACACGCTTCTCCGGAAGATAGGCCACGTGAGCCTTCCCGAAGAATGGCAACAGGTGATGTTCGCAGAGGCTGAAGAACTCGATGTCCTTCACGATGACCATCTCGTCGTAGGCTACGTTGAACGTCGCACCGTTCAATACATGATCCAGGTTCAGGTGGTAACCGCTGGTCAAATACTTGAGAGCTTTCTCGAAGCGCTCCGGCGTTTTGCGCAAGCCTTCGCGATTGGGATCCTCTCCGATGATCTTTATGATTTCGCGCATGTGGCTGGCGATGGTGCGCGCGTCGAGGTCCTTGCGGTCATTCAGCAGAATTTCTTCCGTTGGCTTGTTCACGGGCGGTTCCCTTCTAGGTTGTCCCCCGCGTACTCGAAGCTGTTGTTTCCGGTCTCTTGGACGCGGATCCGTTCGAGCTTCGCCTCGGGGAAGGATTTCAAGCGCTGATAAATCTCAATGCACAGATTCTCGGTTGTGGGCACCCTCTCGCGAAAAATGGGTACATCTTCGTTGAGCGACTTGTGATCGAATTCGTCGAGCACCTGGCGTTCGACGAAGGCGTCCAGATCGGCCAGATTCGCGATCATGCCCGTGGCCGGGTCAACGTCTCCCGACATGCTGACTTCCAACACGTAGTTATGGCCGTGGCCATAGGGATTGTTGCATTTCCCAAAGACACGGCAATTCTCCTCTTCACTTAGATGCGGGCTATGCAGCCGGTGTGACGCCGAGAATCGATACCGGCGGCCGAGTTCGATCTTAAGCGCGTTGCTCATAGTTTTCCCGCCGCTCATGGTTTACCTGCCGCGCTGGCGCCGTTGCGGTAGCAATCGGCGAAGAGGTCGGGCGACTCGTACAGCCGCACGCGATGCAGCCGGCCTTGCGTGATTTTCGGCTCCAGCAATTGCCAGATTACGCGTGCAATGTTTTCACAGGTCGGAATCTGTCCGGCCAGTTCAGCGACCTCGTAATTGAGATGCCGATGATCCATGCGCCGCATGACTTCGCGTTCGAGAATCTCTTTTAGTTCTTTCAGGTCCAGGACTTTAGTTCTTTCAGGTCCAGGACCATGCCGGTCACCGGATCCGGCTCGCCCACGACGGTTACTTCCAGCGTGTAATTGTGCCCGTGGCCGTGAGGGTTATTGCACTTCCCAAAGATTCGACGGTTTTCCTCGGCCGAAAAATTCGGGTTGTGGTAGATATGCGAGGCGGCAAACTCGATTTTTCGCGTGAGAAGAACCATTGGCGTTCGCTTATCTTGCCGATTGGGGAGCTCCGACGGAGTACTCCCGGCCTTTCCATTGGATTCTTCCCTTTACATGGCTCCGGTAGGACGCCCAGAGCACAGCTACGTACAGCGCCACGGCGGGCACGTAATAAAAGATGAAGGAGAATGGGAAATGGTTACGCGCCAAGTCAAAACCGTAGCTGGTTTGGCGGGCGATCAGGAGCAAGACTCCCAGGAAAAGCAGAAAAGGATACTTCATCCCTGCGACGATCAGCAGAAGCGGAATCCAAGGGAGGCTTGACTCTATCTCGCGAAACATAGCCCATGGAATGCCGCCCATCAAGCGATAGAGATTTTTCTTCCAGCCTTGCCACATCGCTCGGAACGAGCGGTACATGCGCACGCAAACAATGCCCTTGCCTGAGCCGAACCAGATGCGATGGCCCGAGGTCTTCACGCGCATGGCGAGG
>WNGP01001995.1_pt1 | contig 20035 bp, 12 predicted proteins | sample 5407671 | NCBI WGS metagenome assembly WNGP01 (sample SAMN13153381, study PRJNA577476) | soil metagenome | isolation source: 40 cm soil or saprolite under Garry oak tree replicate 2 | place: USA:California | collected 2016-06-15 | reverse complement strand
TCCTGTCTTTTCCGTGATGTGACGAAGTGCTATGCGGCGTTCCTCGAGAATAAAGATCCAGAGCTTCCCAAGCTTCCCATTGAGTATACGGACTACGCGCAGTGGCAGCGGGAGTACATGAGCGGAGAGGCGCTCAGCAAGGAAGTCGAACACTGGAAGAATACGCTGGCCGGAGCGCAAACCCTGCTTGAGCTTGCCACCGACCACCCTCGTCCGGCTGCCCAAACCTGGAACGGCGCCAGAAAGGTAATCACGCTGGATGTCGCCACTTTGTCCAGACTGAAATTGATGGCGCAGAACGAGAGGGCCACGCTGTTCATGGTGTCGATGGCCGCATTTCAGGCCTTACTCTGGCGCTACACCTATCAGCAAAGCATTCTGGTCGGGACCCCGATTGGGGCGCGCAACGAAGTCGAACTTGAAGACATGGTCGGGTTGTTCGTGAACACCCTGGTCTTCCGCGCGGATTTCACGGAGACCCTGAGCTTTCGGGATCTGATTGGGCGGGTGCGCTCGTTTGCCCTGGAAGCGTACATGCATCAGGACCTGCCCTTCGAGAAACTGGTTGAGGAATTGGTCCCCCAGCGTTCACTCGACACGCCTCCACTGTTCCAGGTGATGTTCATCTTCCAGAACATTCCCAAGCAGGTCTTCGAGATTCCCGGACTCAGCATCGAGCAGATGAATTTTGAGACCGGCATCGCCAAGTTCGACCTGTCTGCCGAACTGTGGGAGGACACTGAGCTCCACTGCCAGTTCGAATACAACACCGATCTTTTCGGGCCATCCACGATCGAGCGGATGCTCGGAAACTTCGAAAAGCTGATCCAAGCCGCGTTGGAGAACCCTGACCTACCCTTAGCTCAACTGCCGATCCTGAGTGAGCAGGAGCGGGAGGAGGTCTTGGTCGAGTGGAATCGGACGACGACGGACTATTCCCGAGCGCACCCCCAGCCGTGCATTCACGAACTGTTCGAATTGCAAGTTGAGCAATCGCCTGACGCCGTAGCCGTAGTTGCTGGAAACCAGGAATTGACCTATCGCGAACTGAACCAGCGCGCCAATCAGCTGGCCGGGTACCTGCTGAAGCGAGGAGTAGGACCCGAGGTCCCGGTCTGTATGTGCCTCGAGCGTGGACCCGGGATGATGGTCGCTCTGCTGGGCATTCTCAAAGCCGGGGGAGGCTATGTGCCGCTGGATCCGAGGCTACCCGACGACCGGCTGAGCTTCATGCTGGCCGACGTCAAGCCGCGCATGGTGCTCACAGAACAGAAGATGCAGCGCGGTCTTTTTGGAGCCGACACGGTTCTTCTGGATACGGATTGGAACGTCATCGCCCAAGAGAGTAAACAGAACCCCGATCAAAGGCTCAGTCCGCAGACGCTGGCCTACGTGATGTACACCTCCGGCTCAACAGGGAGACCGAAGGGAGTGCTGATTGAGCACGGGAGCGTAGTCAACCTGCTGCGTTCCATGCAGCGCGAACCCGGCATGAATCGTGACGACGTGCTGCTCGCGCTGGCGATAATCTCATTCGATATGGCCACGCCTGAGATGTATCTCCCTTTGATCTCCGGAGCGCGAATGGTGATTGGGAGTCTGGAAGATGCGGTCGACGGCAACCGGCTCAGGGATCTAATGAGTAAGAGCGGGGTTACGTTTATGCAGGCGACCCCGGCCACGTGGCGGCTGCTTCTCGCAGCCGGGTGGCAAGGTTCGCCAGATCTGAAGATTCTTTGTGGTGCGGAAGCGCTACCGGCGAAACTAGCCCGCGAACTGATCGCTCGCGGCAAATCCGTATGGAATGTCTATGGCCCGACCGAGACTACGGTCTGGTCTACCGTGTATCGCGTGACTGGCCGAGAGGAGGCCTCGATCCCGATCGGCCGTCCCCTCGCGAATACCTCGATCTACATATTGGATTCCAATCAAAACCCTGTGCCGGTAAATGTCGCCGGAGAAATCTACATCGGTGGCGACGGGCTTGCGCGCGGCTATCTACACCGTCCGGAGTTGACGGCCGAGCGCTTCGTTCCAAACCGCGTGGTTACGAACCAGTCTCCCAAGTTGTATCGCACTGGCGACTTAGGCCGATTTCGTTCCCAGGGCGAGATTGAGTACCTGGGCCGGGTGGACAACCAGGTCAAGCTGCGCGGTTTCCGCATTGAGTTGGGAGAGATCGAGTCCGTGCTGGCTTCGCACTCGACCCTGCAGGAAGCGGTAGTCCACGTCACGGGCGAGGGCGAACAGCAGAAGTTATCCGCATACGTGGTGGTGAATGATGGGAAGGCGGCGCCGTCGGCCAGCGAACTTCGCCGCCATCTAGGGGCAAAGCTGCCGCCGTACATGGTGCCAGCCGGCTACTGGCGGATAGAAAGAATGCCGCTCCTGCCTACTGGCAAGGTAGACCGCGGGGCGCTGGCTGCGTTGTCGGCCACTGCGTTGGGGGAAGAAGCCGAGCTCATTGCTCCGCGGAACGAGATAGAAGCGAAGCTGGCGGACATCTGGCAGGAGCTGTTGCAAGTTGAGCAAGTGGGAATCGAGCAGAACTTTTTCGAGTTAGGCGGGCATTCGCTGCTGGCGCTGCAGATGATGGCGCGGATCCGTCATACGTTTGAAGTGGAATTGCAGGTGCGCAGTGTTTTCGAGGCGCCGACCATTGCGGCATTGGGACTGGAGTTGGAGAAGGCGCAAGCCACGGGAGTGAAGGCGCGTACCCCCGTCTTCCAACGTCACCATCATGCCGACACCGCGGATGCGACAAAAGAGGCGCTCCTCATGGAGTTAAGAAAGCTTTCGGTAGAAGAAGCCAGGAAGTTTATCGAAAGCGCCGTTAGACGAAAAACACAACGCTGAATTTCAGTCTCTCCACCGGGTCAAACGGCCAAAGCTCCCAAGGAGCATGAAGCACATCCCTCAGGCTCTCGTTTAGCCCTGAGTGTTCTTGTGTCCCCTGACCTGCATGGGCTTCAGCTGCGCACGACGGTCCATTGATTCTCAATGTAAAAATCTCCCTGGGCCGGTCTCCCGGAATCGACACAGAGCGAGGCACAACGTTGCCGGCAGAACTGGGCACTGAAACTGGATGGTTCCTGTGCCGGGCTCCAGACTAAGCCGCGGGCCGGATGCCTCATTGGTGAACTGGGCACACAGGTAGCCGCTGGGCCAGTAGAGAGAAATGCGAAAGACGGCGCCGGGAATGCTCTGGGCAGCTCGATAGCCCAGGCGCGCGATCATGGGATAGCCGGTGCGAACGCTATCGGAAGATTCAGGCGAAGAAAACGAGATGCTGGTACATTCTGCCAATTTCTGGGGATCGAGTTGGTCCAGCGAAGTTCCCTGACCAGCAAAAGCCATACGCTGGTACTGATCAATCACTGCGCGGGGCGTGCCATCGGACAATATCTGGCCGCGAGCCAGCAGAATTGCCCGGTCGCAGAGGTGATAGACGGCCGCAAGATCGTGGGAAACGAAGACGATGGTTCGCCCAGCCTTCCGCAATTCGCCGATTCGGTCGAGGCATCTGGCCTGGAACGCGACATCGCCTACGGCCAGGACTTCGTCAAGCAGCAGAATGTCAGGATCGAGATGCGCCGCAATGGAGAAGCCCAGGCGAACGTACATGCCGGAGGAGTAGCGTTTGACCGGCACCTCGATGTACTGTCCCACGCCTGAGAACTCGACAATGCTGCTCATCTTGCGGGTGATCTCCGCCCGGCGCATACCCAGCATCGCCCCGTGCAGGAATATGTTTTCTCTGCCGGTAAGCTCGGGATGGAATCCGGAACTGACTTCGACCAGGGCGGCAAGCCTTCCGCGGATGGTGATTTGGCCGCGCGTGGGAGCGGTAATGCTGGAGAGGAGCTTGAGCAAGGTTGTTTTGCCGGCGCCGTTGTGACCCACGATGCCCAGAGCTCCCCCCTCCTTCACCTCAAAACTGATGTCGCGCAGAGCCCACATTTCCGACGATCGCCTGGCAAACCCGCGCTTGTACCAGCGCTTGGGCGAGTTACTGCTGGCAGGAATGTTGTATTTCTTTGAGACGTGATCAAGTTTGAGGTCAATCATGCTGTTTCCTGAACGCTTTTGTCAGACGAGGTCAGCCATGGCGCCTTCCGAGGACTTGAAATAGGCGTACGCGAGCGCGAGCGAAACGATCGCCATGGCGGCAGAGATGGCCAGCGCGGCCGGATCGGGGGCGGTTCCATAGATCACAGCCCGGCGAAAATTTTCAATAAGGCCAGCTACTGGATCTAATAAATAAATCCTGCGCAAACGCACTGGAACCGACTGGACCGAATAGACCACCGGCGCGGCGAACACCCAGATCTGCATCACAAAAGGCATGGCGAGCCCGACATCACGAAAACGGACGTGAACCGCCGAGAAGAACAGGGCGATGGCGGATGCAAACCCGGCGATCAGGAGAAAAATCGGTATTGCATAGAGTACATTCCAAGTCAGCGCCACGCCATAGTGGACCATGAGCCCTGCAAGAATGAGCGAGGCGATCAGGAAATCAGCCAAGCAGGCGGCCAGATACGATAGAGGAATGATCTCGCGCGGGAAGTACATTTTAGTCAGCAGATTCGGGTAGGTGACCAGCCCCTGAATCGAGTTCGTGATGGAACTGGAAAAGAAAATCCAGGGTAAGAGCGCAGAGAACACAAAAATGGGGTAAGGGGCTCCGCCAGTCGCGACCGTCGTGACATGGGAAAAAATAAAAGTGTAGATGCCCATCAGGGCTAAAGGCTGAACGACCGCCCAGGCCCAGCCCAGAAAAGACTGCTTGTAACGCACGTGGAGACGGAAGACGCTCAAGGTATAGAGCAGGTCGGAGTATTGAATGAGCGTGCGAATTCCAGTGAAGACGGTGCGCAAAGAAAAGGCAGGCGGTCCAATCACCTTAATTGGACGCGCGGTGGCCTTAGACTGATCACCTGCCGGCGTCCATGAGAGGTTTTCGGCGCCGGCGTCCCCAGGCGGAGCTACGACGGGAGCCGCCGCATTCTCTGATGTCATCCCTGGCCAATTGTCTTCGTTCACTGTGTCGGCTGTCTGAATCCAGATTCGATTCCGCTTCCCGCGGGCAACACGGGGAAGGGCCGGTCTGCCTTCGGAGTCCTCTCGTTGATCGCGCGCAGACGCTCGACAAGTCGTTCACCGAGCACTCGAACCTGGGGTTCTCGCAGCATCTCGAAATGTCCGCAGTTGACTTCGCGGATCTCTACTTCGCCAGTCGAGCGAGCACCCCAACCCATTTTTGGATCGCGAACGTAGTAAAACGGCTGTCGCGGTCTTTTGAAGAGCAGCACGGGCGCACGAAAACGCGGCGCCTGGAAGTCGTCACCCGGCCAGTACACTTGAGCCCAGGCATTTCGGGTGGATCGATTTCGTCTCGCCCAGCGTTTGACCGTGTGGCGCAGGATCGCCAGTTGCTTCTTGAGAGGCAGTTCCGGAAACTCGCGAACTCGTTGCAGGTAGTAATCGATCCTCCATAACGGGCGGATTTGAGAGTTCTCCAGGACCCAGGTATCAAAGATTGCGAACAGCGCAACCTCTTCCCCCTGGGACTCCAGCTCGAGAATCATTTGCTGCGCGATCAAAACCCCTTCGCACATGCCGCCGAGGCAAAACGGACCGTGTGGTTGTACGGTGCGCATCGCGGTCACGTATTCTCGGGCCAGGGCGCGTAACTCATCCTTTTCGAACGGGCCCAAAATTCGAGGACTGGGACTTTGCAGCTTATATACGGATTGCTCATCGCCCAGGTGACGTGCCAATAGCGCGAAACCGAGCGAATCGACTCCAGGAGCCGCGACGGCAAAAAACGGAACGCCATCGTGGCCTTGACGGAGCTGCATGAGAACGGGATCCGGGTTCGACACGGAGTCGCTTGCGAGCAGACGGGCAAGTTTCTCAATCGTCGGCGCGCGGAAGATTGCCGACAGCGGAATCCTTTTGCCGGTCACGCTCTGCATTTGTGCGATAAGCCTTGCTGCCAGGAGCGAATGGCCACCGAGATCGAAAAGATTGTCCGTAACTCCAATAGGCCGCACCGTTAGAACGGTTTCCCAGATCCGCACCAGAGTTGTCTCCAGTTCATCGCGCGGGCCTACCGCTTTCGTTCTGTCCGGGGACTCGGGTGAGGGCAACGCGCAACGGTCCACCTTTCCGTTCAACGTGCGAGGAAATTCATCGACCACGACAAAGGCCTGGGGAATCATGTAAACTGGCAAGCTCTTCTCCAAATGCTGACGCAACTCGGAGGCCGAGATCGCGCGGCCCGGCTTGGCTGCTACATAGGCCACCAGTCGTTTCCCGCCTTCGCCCTCGCAAACGACGGCGACGGCCTGTCGCACGCTGCTGTGCTTTCCGAGTACCGCTTCAACTTCGCCGAGTTCAATGCGGAATCCGCGTAGCTTGACCTGATGGTCCAAGCGGCCCAGATATTCGATACTGCCGTCCGCGCGGTGACGGCATAGATCGCCGGTCCGGTAGAGTTTTACTCCGGTTTCCGCACTAAACGGGTTGCGCACAAAGCGTTCGGCCGTCAGATCGGGACGGCCGAAGTATCCGCGAGCCAAGCCGTCTCCTCCCAAGAACAGCTCACCCTGTCCGCCCCGAGGCACCAACTTAGAGTCACGGTCGAGAATATAAGCTTGCGTGTTCGCGATCGGTTTGCCAATCGTGACATCCGCATCACGGCTCAATCGCGCGTAGGTTGAGTAAGTGGCGGCTTCGGTAGGACCATAGAGGTTATAAACATTTTGTACTTGCGTGTGCTTATAGAGATCATTGACCAGCGAACTCGGCAGAGTTTCCCCGGCCAGGTTCACGGTGGTTACTGAGTCCGGCACGGCGCCGGCACGCATGAGTTCCGCCATGACTGATGGCACCGTGTTGATGAGTGTCACTTCGTTGAATGCCGGCAACTCGGGCAGAGAAATCGCATTCGGTGCCAGAATGACGGCGCCTCCCACGCTCCAAGGCACAAACATTTCAAAGATCGATAGGTCAAAGCATGCCGAAGTCGCGAAAAGCGTTCCGGCCAGCTCCTCGGGCGTGAACGCTGTTTGAGCCCATTGAACGAAATTCGCCGCGTTCCGATGCTCCAGAGCAACACCCTTCGCTCGACCCGAGGAACCGGATGTGAAAAGAACGTACGCAAGATTTTCCGGCGTCGTATCTATCTCACGTGCCTGCTCGCCTTTCGTCGGCCAATCGCGATCAAGGTCTATCCATTTGACGCCACGTACTGCCAGTTTCCGACTGAACTTGTTTTGAGTAAGGAGGAGCTTCAAACCACAGTCTTCAAGGATACAAGCGAGTCGCTCCTTGGGATAAGTCGGGTCAAGTGGAACGTAGGCCCCGCCGGCTTTCAGAATTCCTAATATTCCCACCAGCAAATTGATGGAACGATCGGCACAGAGACCTACCAGAACGTCGGGGCCTATGCCTTCTTGGCGCAAGTGAGCGGCAAGTCCGTCAGCACGCCGGTTGAGTTGGTCGTAAGAGATTCGTTGACCGCCGCACATTAAGGCGACGGCGTTCGGAGTGCGGGCGACCTGCTGCTCGAAAAAGCGGTGCAGGCACAAGTCACGACGAAAGTCAGCGTCAGTATTGTTGAAATCAACTAGCAACTGTCGTTCTTCAGCAACACTGAGGAGTGGCAGATCAGCAATGCATTGCTCCGGGTCAGCAACGATGCCTTCCAGTAAGTTGCGGAAGTGTTGCTGCACTCGTCCGATCGTAGAGGAATCGAATAGGTCGGTGTTGTAGGCAACCTGTGTCCACCACCTTCCATCCAGCCCTTCGATCAGAGTCATGCTGAGGTCAAAGATCGAAGTATTGGGATTGACGATGTAGGGGTAAACCTTCAAATTGCCAAAATCGCTCGACTCTACCGGCGATTTAAAAGCAGAGAACATGACTTGGAAGATCGGGTTATAGCTAAGGTTGCGTTCGGGCTGCAGCACCTCGACTACTTTTTCAAATGGGATATCTGCGTGTGCGAACGCAGCCAAAATCGTTTCACGGACCTGCGCCAGCAAATCCATAAATCTGGGATTGCCACCAAGATCATCGCGCAACGCCAGGGTGTCTACAAAGAATCCGATTAGTCCCTCGGTTTCCACCCGGCTGCGCCCTGCCACCGGAACCCCGACGATGACGTCAGGTTGACCGCAGTAGCGATAAAGCAAAACCTTAAACGCAGCCAGAAACAACATGAAGGGAGTAGCTTGTAGCCGAGTCGCCAACGACTTGACGCGCGCGACCATTTCGGCGGGCAGAGTAACCGTGTGATTTGCCCCTGCAAACGTTTGTTCGGCAGGGCGTGGCCTGTCCAGCGGCAATTCCAAGACTGGCGCCGCATGCTGAAGCTTCTCTTTCCAATAGGCCAGTTGCCTCTGAACTTCTTCGGTTCCAAACGAGGCGCGCTGCCATTCCGAATAGTCTCCATATTGAATGGGGAGTTCGGGCAAAATGGCACGGCTTCCGTTCGCAAGCTTCTCGTAGAGAAGCGCCAGTTCTTTTGTGAATACCTGCATCGACCACGCATCGGTAATGGTGTGGTGCATGACGCAGTGAAGAACATGCTCTTCGGCGTTAATGCGAAAGACGCGGAAGCGAAATAACGGCCCTGCGCTCAGGTCGAACGGCCTTGCCACTTCTTCTTTCGCAAGCTCGTAAGCTGGGGGGTAGGGGTCCGGGAGAGCTGCGAAATCTGTCAGCGGGAGCGTAACAGCAACGCTTTGCGCAACGACCTGGGCAATTTCGCCATTTTCCAGTCTTAAGGTGGTGCGCAAACTGTCATGGCGGTTCACTACTTCTTGAAGACTGGATTGGAGCGCCGCCAGATTAAGTGGTCCGTACAGCCACAAGCCCACATGCACGTTATAGGCGGCGGTAGGGCCCTGGAGTTGATCGAGGAACCACAATCGCTGTTGGGTCAGGGAAGCCGGATAGATAACCGTCCCCCCGGCTTGTAAAAGCGCATCAACAAGCAGCTTCTTCTGTTGGGCTAGCTCAAAATTGGTCCGACACGACATCGACGCGTACGCCTTCGACACTGGCGCCTCACCACATTCGCGCACTCTGCCCTGGGGGACAATACAGTTAAGTCAGTAGTCATGTTACACTATACACTTGATTGGCGGTCCTGACCACTGCCCCCAAGATGGCCATGTTGCGCCAGGTCAGAACATCGGGATGACCGACACGGCCTACCCAACTTCGTTTGCCCAACAGAGACTTTGGTTCCTAGACCAGCTTGAGCCTGGGACGGCGGCCTACAATGCGGCCCGCGCCTTCCGGATCATTGGCCCCCTGGACCTGCAAGCTCTGATCCGTGCTGTTCAGGAAGTGGTGCGGCGCCACGAATCGCTGCGTACCATTTTCGATTCCGTCGACGGTCAGGCCAGGCAGATTGTTTTGCCTGAGATGGAGATGGAGATTCCCCTGGTGGACCTGTCCGGCACGCCGGAGCAGGGTCACGAACAGGCTGCCCTGGCGATTGCCAGCGAAGAGGGAAAGAAGCCATTCGACCTGACCCAAGGCCCGCTATTCAGGACGCTGCTAGTACGCCTCAAACCGGATCAGCACCTGTTGATTCTGGTCATGCATCACATCATCACCGATGGGTGGTCGATTGCGATCCTGTTCAGGGAACTGACTAAGTGCTATGAGGCATTTACTACCGGCCAGTCTCCCGAGCTCCCGGGATTGCCTGTGCAGTACGCCGAATACGCGCAATGGCAGCGCGAATATCTCAGCGGCGGCGTCCTCTCCGATGAGGTCCGATATTGGAAAGAAAAGCTTGCTGGCGCACCCACCGTGCTCGATTTGCCGACGGATCACCGACGTCCTTCCACCCCCAGCTGGCACGGTGCCGCCGAGCATTTAGTATTCGATCGCGATAAGTTCGCCAAGCTGAAAGCCTTTGCGAACCAGGAGGGCAGCACGCTGTTCATGGTGTCCATGGCAGCGTTTCAGGGATGGCTATGGCGCTACACGATGCAGAACAGCATTCTCGTTGGTACGCCGACCGCCGGCCGTTCCCTGATCGAGGTGGAGAATCTGATCGGCTTCTTCGTCAATACTTTGGTTTTCCGCGCTGATCTTGACGAAAATATCAGTTTCCGCCAACTGGTTCGCCAAGTGCGCGGATTTGCCCTGGAAACATACGCCCATCAGGATGTTCCGTTTGAGAAGTTGGTCGAAGAGTTAGTGCCACAGCGTTCGGTCGACATTACGCCACTGTTCCAGGTGATGTTCATCTTCCAAAACATGCCGAAACAGGTTTTCAAGATTCAGGGCCTGGAGATGGAAGACTTTCCGTTTGAGACTGGAATCGCCAAGTTTGATCTGACGGCCGAGGTGTATGAGGTGGGCGAGGAAGAAGCGCTGCATTGGCGCTTCGAGTACAAAACGGATCTATTCGAACCAGCCACCATCCGCCAGATGATTGGGCACCTCCGCAACCTGCTAAATGCAGCCATCGAGAATCCCGACCGGTCCCTGGCGCGAATTGCGTTGATGGACTCTACAGAGCGGGAGCACCTTCTTGTCGAATTGAACGATACCGTCGCGGACGGCGGGCAACCGCCCTCCATTGAGGTTGGGTTCGAACGACAGGCGGCCCGCACTCCAGATTCGGCCGCGGTGTTGTTCAAGGGTCAGAAGTTTAGCTATAAGCAGATCAATAAGCGGGCCAATTGCCTGGCGCATCACCTGATCAAGCGGGGCGTTCGACCCGGCGATTCGGTAGGAGTATCGTTCGAGCGATCGCCGCAAATGGTGATTGCTTTGCTCGGAGTGCTCAAGGCCGGTGCTGCTTATGTGCCTCTGGACTCGACTTATCCGCCGCAGTGGCTTTCATTTGTGGTTGAGGATTCGCAAGTTTGGGGAGTGGTTACGGACACCGCAACCCGGCACAGGCTTCCGCCCACGCTGAGAAATGTAGTTGCACTCGACGGCGATGCGGAACTCATTGAAACCCTATCCGCCGATAACCTGGATTTGCAATCGTCAAGGGACGATACCGCGTACGTGCTGTACACGTCGGGGTCGACAGGAACGCCGAAAGGGGTGCAGGGGACGCATCGGGCGTGCCTGAACCGGTTTGCCTGGATGTGGCGGACGTATCCGTTTCAAGCGGGCGAGGTGTGCTGCCAGAAGACCAATCTCGGCTTTGTCGATTCGGTGTGGGAAATTTTCGGGCCGCTGCTGGCCGGGGTTCCGAGCGTGATCATCCCGCAGGAGACGCTGCACGATCCGGAAGAGCTGCTTCAGACGTTGGTGCGGGAGCACGTGACGCGCATCGTGCTGGTACCCTCGCTGTTGCGCATGCTGCTGGAGCACGCTCCGCGACTCGGCGAGCGCGTGCCCGGGCTGAAGTTGTGGTCGTGCAGCGGCGAAATGCTGCCCACAGATCTGGTGGAACGGTTCCGTGCCGGCTTTCCCGCGGCCACGCTGCTGAATCTGTACGGCTCGGCCGAGGTGGCGGCCGATGTCACCTGGCATCAGGTCCGTGAGCAAGACATCCGCGCTAACTCGATTCCGATCGGCAAACCGATCGCGAACACGCAGGTCTACATTCTGGATGCAAATCGCGACCCGGTGGCGACGGGGGTGCGGGGAGAGATTTATGTGGGCGGCGACAATCTGGCGCGGGGGTACTGGCGGCGGCCGGAGTTGACGGCGGAGCGCTTCGTTCAGAACCCGGCGGCGCCGGAGCGGTCCCCGCGACTGTACCGCACGGGGGACGTGGGGCGCTTCAAGGCCACGGGCGAGATCGAATATCTGGGGCGAGTGGACAGCCAGGTGAAGCTGCGGGGGATGCGGCTGGAGTTGGGCGAGATTGAGGCGGTGCTGGGCACGCATCCTGGGGTGCGGGAAGCGGTAGTGGCGTTGACGGCGGACCAGCAGCGGCTGGCGGCGTATGTCACGGTGGATAACGGGACGGCGCCGTCGGCGGGAGAGTTGCGGCGGTTTCTGCGCGCCCGGCTGCCCGAGCACATGGTTCCGGCCAGTTACAGCTGTCTGGAACAATGGCCGCTGCTACCGAGCGGCAAGCTGGATCGCAAGGCGGTTCTGCGGGCGCCTGCGGTGCCGCTTGCGGACCACGACGGGCTGGTGGCGCCGCGCACCGAGGTGGAGCGCAAGCTGGCCGCGATCTGGCAGGAACTGCTCAAGCTGGAGCGGGTGGGGATCGATCAGAACTTTTTTGAGCTGGGCGGGCACTCGCTGCTGGCGCTGCAGGTGATGGCGCGCATCCGTAGCCTGTTCGAAGTGGAGTTGCCGGTGCGCCGTCTGTTTGAAGAACCCACGTTGGCGGCGTTGGGAGCGGCGGTAGAGACAGCGCAGGCACTGGGCGTGAAAGCGCGCGCCCCCATTTTGCAACGGAGCGCGCGACCGGTGGTGGCCAGTCAGAGCCCGGAAGCCCTGACGACCCAGCTCGACAATTTGTCGGCTACGGAACTGCAAAGCCTGCTCCAGCGCGTGCTACGGGACAAGCCGCCAGAGCAGTGAGAGCAGGGACGGTTTCGGCCACGCTTTGGATTTCGCAGGGGGGCTGGCTCCGCGGGAAAAAGTTAGCGGTATTGGATTGTGTCTAAGTCTAAGGGTACGATAGAAGACCCGGAACGTTTCTTGCAGAGCAGGGTCGCAGCATTTCTCCATCTTCGTCTCTCACTCCGCGCATTGCCGCGCGCAGCACGGCGTAGACCGTTTCGCGGCCCTTTTCGTCGGAGGCAGTGGTGACGAGACCGCGCGGCTTGTTCATCACGAGATAGACTTTCGTTCGCGGTTCGATCGGATTCCCATCTACAGTGATGCAGTCGTGGTCCAAGAGAACTGGCGTATCTGGGTCTCGGCATAACCTTTCGTTCAGATGCACATGGCCAGTGCGGATTAGCTCTGCCGCTTGCGTTCGCGAACAGTATCCCAACTTCGAGAGCGCGCGAGCCAGTCCAACGCGGCGCGATTTCTGCTTCGGCTTCATCGACATCATGCTACTTCAAGTCCCGCTGTTCGGCGTGTGGTGGGAGCGCGTCTACTTCAGGTCTGCTGCACGCAGCGGCTGCGCTTGATACCATATTTACCAAGTCTGAATGATTATGGATTCGAACGGAGCGCAAGGAGTTTGACCATGGCACATCAGCATCCGCCGCGCTTTTTGAAGATTGTGGACGACGCGAAGACGCGCGTGCGCGCAACGAATGTGGACGAAGTGAAATCGAAGCTCGATCACGGAGGAAAATTCGTGCTCGTCGATGTGCGCGAGGAGAGTGAGTTTGCCAAGGACCACCTGCCCGGCGCCATTCCTCTCGGCAAAGGCGTCATTGAGCGGGACATCGAAGCGCGTGTGCCTAAGCTTGATACTCCGCTGGCGCTTTACTGCAGCGGAGGTTTCCGATCCGCTCTGGCCGCCGATAATCTGCAGAAGATGGGTTATACCAACGTTATCTCGATGGATGGTGGTATTCGCGACTGGCGGGAGAAAGGTTATCCCCTGAGTAAGGGGTAGTCCTCAGCTCTCAGCTCTTAATTCTCGATTGCACTCCCTCGGTAGGCATATCCTAACCACCCTCTTTGAGGATTTTAGCCGTCTCTTACGGGACGGGACCTTAGATGGGGGCGGCTCCCTGGCGTTCAAACGCTGGGCTATTTTCGGCCATTCCCCCGCAGGACGCGATTCGTCTTAGGCCGGGCACAGCGGTGCCCGCTCAGGACGTTTTGGGCTCAGCCCACGCGCACTGCTCCTTGTTTAACGCTCCTTCTCAAGCTGCACACGGCATTCTTGCAGGACCCGCATGATCTTAGGCAACGTGCAGTTTTTTCTGCATTTCTTCGAGCGTGACTCCTTTGGTTTCGGGGTAGACGAATAGGACTACGAAGAATTCGAGGAGCATCATGGCGGCGAAAAACATGAAGGGGATGGATTTTGAGCGGGCGGCGAGGATGGGAAAGATCAGGGAGATGGCGGCGTTCATGAGCCAATGGGTTAGCGTGCCTAGGCTTTGTCCTTTGGCGCGGACTCGGTTGGGAAACACTTCGCTTAGGTAGACCCAGATTACCGATCCTTGCGAGAAAGCGAAGCTGGCAATGAATCCCACGAGCAGCCATAGCAGCAGTTCGTGGTGTTTGTTCGTGGCAAAAATAGTGGCGACTCCGGCTAGACAAATGGCGGTTCCCACCGCGCCCACCAAGAGCAGTTTCTTGCGACCCATGCGATCGATAATGGATATGGCGATTACCGTGAACAGCAGATTGGTCAGGCCGACCACCACGGCCTGGAGATCGCCCGACATTTTGCTGAAGCCGGCGAAGGCGAAAATGTCGTTCAAGTAATAAAGAATGGCGTTGATGCCGGAGAGCTGGTTAAACATTCCGATGGTGATGGCAAGGAAAATCGGCAAGCGGTATTTGGCTGAGAACAGAGGCTCGTCGGCAAGACCGTGCTCGGCGTCAATGGATTCGATAATGTCTTGCACTTCGCGTTCGTAATTTTGTTCTCCGCTGAGACGCAGCACTTCGCGGGCTTCGTTGATTCGCTGCTTCTTGACCAGCCAGCGTGGGCTGCGGGGGATGGTGAATAGCAGTGTCAGGAACAGGGCTGCCGGCAAGGCGGCGACTCCGAACTTCCAGCGCCACTCGTCTTCGATCCGTAAATGCTGGGTGCCGACAAAGAAATTCGAAAGGTAGGCAAGCAGAATTCCTGATACCACGTTGAACTGGAAAATTCCCACCAGGCGTCCGCGCCAGCTTGCAGGAGCAATCTCGGCTATGTACATGGGGCCAAGAACGGATGAGCCTCCAATGCCGAGTCCGCCAATGAAGCGGGAGAATACCAGGGCGGGCCAATTCCATGCGAGGGCACAGCCCAGGGCAGAAACCACGTACAAGATGGCCATGACGCGCAGACTGTCGCGGCGCCCGAACTGGTCTCCGGGGATACCGGCGAACATGGAACCTAGGATTGTGCCGACCAGCGCGGCGAAGACAGTCACGCCTAGCTTGAGCGGGGAGAGGTTGTAGACCTGTGTGAGATCGCCGGTGGTGCCGGAGATTACGGCGGTGTCGAAGCCGAAGAGGAGGCCTCCGAGACCGGCTACAACGGCGGCCTTCAGGAGGTAGGCGTTTAGTTTATGCGGCGCTGAGGCGTCGCTCGACGATGCAGTAGGCATTGAGTTTCTTCCTCAGCGGCTAAAGCCGCGGATATCATGCAACGTTTACGGCACGCCTGAAGGCGTGCCCTGATACCAATGGTGCGGCCTCCCCAAGCTGCCGGAATACCGAGATAAGAATGGTGACTCGCCCTCAGGCTTTCCGAACACGCGTACAGTTCCGGAGTTGGGTCAACATCATCGCACGCCGAGCGCTTCCGGCCTACTTTTTAGTCACGCCTCCGGTCCGTGCCTGCGATCCGGCTGGCGAGACCGCCGGTAACGCCGTCTTCTGGCTGATGCCTTCGCCTTCGACGACGGTGTAGATGAAGTCGGCGGGGAGGTCGTGCACGGTCTCAGTTTCGCCGTTGGGCCAGCGGATGGAAACTTCGGTCATTTTGTGGTTGGCTCCGAGACCGAAATGCAGGCGCAGATCATTCTGTGAGAGATAGCTGGCGCCGCCGCGTACTTCGCTGAACTGAACGAGGTCCCCTGCTTTTACCGTGAGTCGCGCGCCGATGGCAGTCTTGTTGCTTTTCGTTCCGATGAGCTTGAATAGCACGCGATGGTTAGGGCTTTGGTTGCGGTTCAACAACAGAGATGGTGGCGCTCCTACATTGAGAATGACGATGTCCACGTTTCCATCATTATTGATGTCTCCGAATGTGGCTCCGCGACGCGCCTCCGGCGGCATGTTTGCGAGCGTCTGCGAAACATCGCCGAAGGTTCCGTCACGATTATTGCGGAGCAGCACCATGGGTTGACGATAGGGAGTGCCGCCGGGAATTGTGTCCACCTGGGGGTAGACGTGGCCGTTGGCGATGAACAGATCGAGCCAGCCGTCATTGTCCATGTCGAAGAATGCGGTACCCCATCCTACGAGCGGATAAGTCGGCCTCATCACTTTGGAACGGAGACTTACCTCGGAGAATTCATCTTTCCCGGCGTGATACAGCGCGGCACCTTGCTCGATGAAGTTGGTCACGATCATGGAGAGACGGCCTTCGTGCAGATAGTCTCCCCAATCCACACCCATCGAGCCTTGCTGCAGACCATCGCTGCTCAACGCGATGCCCGAGAGCAGGCCCACGTCTTCGAAGGTGCCATCGTGTTTGTTGCGATAAAGAAAGTTCGGGCCGGCATCATTGGCCACGTACAGGTCTGGCCAGCCGTCGTTGTCATAGTCTCCCCAAGTGGCGCCTAGCCCGTAGTAGTGGTTCGGGTCGTCGACTCCAGCTTTCTTTGCGACCTCTTCAAAAGTGCCGTCGCCCTTGTTATGAAACAGTAAGTCAGACTCGCCCGGCAGCCCCCAGGGGCCACACTGCACCAGCACGCCCTTGAAGCGGCAGAATCGGGGATCGCTGCCGAGTTCGGGCAACTTGTCGATATCGACGTGCACGTAGCGAGAGACAAAAAGATCAACCTTGCCGTCGCGGTCGTAGTCGGCCCAGGCCGCGCCGGTGCTGAAGCCTCCCCCGGCTACGCCTGCTTTATCAGTAACGTCTTCAAATTTACAGTTGCCGAGGTTGTGGTAGAGAGCATTGCCGCCGAATCCGGTTACGTAAATGTCTTGAAGACCGTCATTGTCGTAGTCGGCCACGGCGACGCCCATGCCCCAGCCTTTGCGGGTGAGGCCCGCGGATTTGGTGATGTCCGTGAACTTGAGATCGGAATCCTGGTGATAGAGCGTGATCAGGGGATCGCCACCGTGACGGTAGCGATCAACGGTGGATCCGTTCACGGTGACGATGTCGAGTTTACCGTCATTGTCGCAGTCCATCAGGCCGATGCCTCCGCTCATGGACTCGACAATGTAACGCTTGTCCGGTGAGGAAATGTGCGGAACGGTCAGGCCGGCTTTCTGGGCGACGTCTTCGAATTGGGGAACGGGTGATTGCGGCGCCGGTGACTGCTGGGCCTGAGACTTGGGAGGAACTGCCTGCGTCGCGGCTGTTGCGGGAGTGGTTTGCGCTAGCGGGGTTGCAGTGCACAACAACGCCACCCACGAACAAAGCTGGGTTCGGAGGGAAGGAGTCCGCATAGATGGGGAAGTTTCCGATTATACAGGCCCGCAAGCTCTTGCCTTGAGCTGCGGGCCGCGCTGATCGCGCGTGAAGCTGATCCCGCGCCACGATTTGAATTGCGGGAGCTCGGACGCATTTCTATGCTACGGGCTCGTGTAGCAGTGAGCTGATCGAGGTAATCAGTTGGTTCACGACGCTCTCCGTCTTGGACACGACACATTGAATCCCGGCGGCTTGAGCGTCTTTGGTAAGTGCATCGCTGACGTACATGGTGAACATTACCATGGGTGTGGTGGGAGCGATTTCCTTGATATGCCGCGCCGCTTCTAACCCGTTCATCACCGGCATCGACAGATCGAGGATGACCAAGTCTGGAAGCAGTTCTTTGACTTTCTCAATGGCAACCGCGCCATTCGGCGCCTCTGCGCAAACCTTCCAGTTGGGATTCTGCTCGATCCAACGACGCAGGGCTCGGCGCATCATGGAACTATCGTCGACGATAAGGATTTTGCTGGGCACGCAACCCACCTATCGAATGCCTCGTGTTGCCTTGGGCAGGTTGCAGGCCGAGCCATCTAGGCGCGGAGGCGGTCGGCTACTCACGAAAGGCAGAGGATAATGTCACTTTAAGCTCACCGTCGTGGTTCCCCAATACAGGGTTTACCGTACGCTAGCGCACATAGTGATCTACGGGTGCGCCAATACAAGTCAAAAATGCCCACCAGTTATCGGTCCATGGCGGGCACATAGCTTGCGTGTTTTTCGAATCATTTCGTGTCATTTACTGTCAATTAGGAGGCGTGGTGGCAAAGGGAGAGCCTACCCCCCCGACAGGCTCCAAAGCCATAAGTTGCGGCAGCATGCCACAAATCAAGCGAGGAGTGTTCGGTGTCATACACAATTTACCCGATTGGCAGGTAGCCCCCCGCCTTGCTTGAAGATCAGCAAAACTTAATCTCTGGTCTCTGGCCGGACGACGGGGTGGGTGCTTGTTCGATGCTGATCTGGTCCGGAACCTGTGCAAGGAAATTGTCGACGAGACAGACCCCGACAAGAGCGCCGATATGCTGTCTTTGCTTCATGCGGTGATCAAGGATGATCAAGAGGAAGTCCGCCTGAGAGCCCTTTTCCTGGTTAAGAAGTATGGCCACGCTTTTGATGATTTGAAGGACGCGGCTTAGCGCGAACAGAGACTGCGGTGTCCTCAATATTGCGTGGCCAGTCGTCGGATGGGCGGGACGGGTTCGCCGGCTTTCTCGGCTCGAACTTGCGTGCGTAGCATTCCTCGTGAACGGCTTCCACATGGCTGTAAGTTTTGCTGGTTTCAAGCTCCACAGGTTTGCCGCAGATCGAACATAAGGGAGCAGGTGTGGGCTCTGTCACAGCAGTTCGTCTCCTTGCGGGCGGGCGACAAAAAGTTTAGCGAGGGGGCAGACAACTGGCCAAGTCCCAATGGTGCATTGCTGGGTGTTCAGTTGCTGTCCGCAAAATTTTCAATGCAATGTTAGGACACTCCCCGCGACCCACCGGGATTTTTGGGCATGTAAATCTTAGACGCTGGAATGCTGTTTATGCTCTAGCAATTATGCCTGTGGAGGAGTAGTCTGAAGTTGTCTCTTCCGCATCCTTCCGCCGTGCCCTCCTTGGAGACGGTCCCTTGCGAAATCAGATAGCGTTTACGCTGCGCAAGGAGCCGTTATGCCTACCCCTATTTATCGGAATCGTCCGAAGACCGACGGGCACGGCCCCCCCACGATCGACGGAAGTCCAGTTCACAATGAGCTTTTGCTGAACCTGCCCGCCAAAGAATGCGCTGCAATATTCTCCAAGCTGGCCTTTCTGGCGAACCGAACTCACGACGTGCTGCACGAAGCGGGAGAACCGATCTTGTTCGCCTATTTCATCAATAGCGGGCTGGCCTCGGTTTTGAGCGTGCTGGCAGATGGGAAGAGCGTAGAAGTGGGCTTGACCGGGAAGGAAGGCTTTGTCGGGCTTCCGCTGATCGTTGGTCTGAAAAGCAGCCCGACCCGTGTCGTCATACAAATTGAAGGCAGCGCATTCAGAATAAGCGCAGCGGTGCTGATCCAACTGCTGGGACAGTGTTCGACCTTGGAGAAAAGGCTGCAACGCTATGTTCAGCTCCTCGCCATGCAGGCGACACAGGTTGCGGCCTGCAATCGAGTCCACGAAGTCGACGAAAGGCTGGCGCGGTGGCTGCTGATGTCCCAGGACAGGATCGGATCCAGCAGCGTGCCTTTGACCCAGGAGTTCCTGGCTCACATGCTGGGAACGCGCCGGTCCAGCGTGACCGTGGCTGCAGGCGTCCTGCAAAAAGCGGGACTGATCACTTACAAGCGCGGGCACGTCAAAATTGAAGACCGAGCCGGGCTCGTCGATGCGGCCTGCGAGTGCTACGACTCGATGTTACGGCAGGCCAGCTACTGGCAGACCGAATTGGAATAGCTTTTGTCGGATGGCGCACCAACCGGGGTTCGTTGGCGGGCAGACTCAACCATGCATCACTTCTAGCATTCTGCCAGGAGGTCGCCTGTGGCGCTCCGGGACTCGTCTCTAACAGCATCATCTTTTTCGCCCTTGCGTTTTCCGAATTGGCAGCGCGAGTATGAGTCTGCTTTGTTGGAAACAGACAAGAGTGTGTTGTTCAAGCGCGTGGAAGTGGCGGAGGCGGCAATCCTTGCTCGTCGTGATGCGCTGGAGCACGATTCTAGTAGTCAGACCGAGCGAGTCGCGATGGAAGACGCCTTGGCCAACCTTCGTGTTCTGAAAAGAGACCAGTTGCATTTCGGCGAGGGTGAAAAGTAATGCGGCTTTTTCGCCGAG
>WNGP01001371.1_pt1 | contig 20035 bp, 19 predicted proteins | sample 5407671 | NCBI WGS metagenome assembly WNGP01 (sample SAMN13153381, study PRJNA577476) | soil metagenome | isolation source: 40 cm soil or saprolite under Garry oak tree replicate 2 | place: USA:California | collected 2016-06-15 | reverse complement strand
CCGCTCCATGCGGAGGTACACGGACACCGCCTCGGCACGATTTGCCGCCGCGAGCTTACGCAGGATGTGCTTGACGTGCGACTTCACGGTGCCTTCGGAAACGACCAGGCGGGCGGCGATGCTGGCGTTCGTCTTACCGCTCGCCATGTGTTTCATCACGTCGATCTCGCGTCTGGTGAGAGCCGAAGTCATATCGTCATCGACGACGAACGTCGCTGCATCATGGCGCGCCACGGCCAAGTTCTCCCGGTCGATCCGAGCGACCTCTACCTCTGCATTGACGAACTGGTCCGTCGCCTTGGTGATGTCCGCCGTCAGACGACCCACTTCCCTGCGAAGCGAGTGGAGTCTTTCGAGCAAAACCGTGCGTTCGAAGGCGTACCCGAAGGCGCGCGCGAAAATCCACAGCAGGTCGCGATCGAACTCGTCCACATGGCGACGCTGCACGTAGCAGTCCGCGTGAAGGAACCCGATCACACGTCCCTGAGGCATGATCGGGGCTGCGACGTACGAGCGGGATAGCGACGCGGCCGCGATCGGCTGGTGAACCCTCGGATCGCTCTGGACGTTCGCCACCAGCAGCGGACCTCGCCGTCGGACCATCTCTGTCTCGAGAATCATGTGGGTGAGCTGCTGGGGCTCGGCGCGGCCGACCTGCAGGATCTCCTGCGCCCATTCGGGGTCACCGACAATGTGGACCGCTTCCGGAACCCACAAAGATCCGTGGACACGCGAGATGATGGCGCGGTCGAAGCCGAGGCGGCACACCTCTTCAGGGGCGCGATCGATCAGGGTGGAAACTGAGGAGATGCCACTCAGTCGCGCGAGCGATTCCTGAACACGCGAGAGCGCTGCAATGCGCTGCAGTGACCGTGCCTCGCGGAGCCGATCCCGGACATTGGTGAGTTCCAGCAGGAGCTCGATCCCATCACCACCGCCCGTATGCGCAGGCGCATTGCCCCGGTCCCGTAGCACCTCAGCGAGTCGTTCCGACGCCGCCGTCAGCGCCGCCTCCGCGGACCGGAGGTGGATGGTCGCCGGATCCGGAATATCCATGTCCGGGCCCAGCAGCTCGCTCACACGCCCGGCGACGGCGAGGATCTCATACAAGTTTACGTCGGGAATCCGGGGCCCATGACCGAGCCAGGGTTCAGCTGCATCGCGGGCACGTGCCCGCTCCGAGCGCGGCATTGCGATCGGTTCCGTGATGTGCTCGTCATCTGCCGAAGCTATGGCTGCCGTCATGAACACCTCAGACCGGGTGGGAAACGCGTCGTCTTGTCCTGATCACGCTCGCCAGCGTAGAGACGCGGGCACCGCTGCTGCGACCGGGAAACCACCTATATGACCACCTGAGCGGGGTAGCCAGAAGTCCTGCGCGCAACCCAATATGAGAGATGCTGCTAACGAAGGAGCCTCGTGGGTGGCTGACGTTCTCACCGCCCAGTGACCCCCATAAGGCCACCGTGGCGGTCCGAGGGTTACGTGCAGTGACGCCCCGCACCAAGACTGCTGGGCATCCGATCGGCATTGTCCACCAACGGCCCAGGGGTTATGATCACCACGCCCGCCGGGGCCCGCACGAAACCCGACTTGATCTAGTGGGGTGAGATGGCCGCGCCATCGAGTCAGCGGCGAGCCGCGAACAACCTTCCGGCCGATCTGACCAGCTTCGTGGCCCGCCGGCCTGAGGTCGCCCAGATCAGGCAGCTGCTCTCTGCCAGCAGGCTCGTGACGCTAGTGGGGGTCGGTGGCGTCGGCAAGACACGGCTCGCGGTGCACGCGGCCAGAGACGTGCAGCGGGCGTTCCCGGAAGGCGTCTTCCTGGTCGAGCTAGCCTCGCTGAAGGATCCGGCGCTACTGCCGCACACCGTGATCGACGCCCTCGCCATCCCCGAGCAGTCGTCCCGTGCCCCGATGAACATCCTCGCTGACTATCTACGGCATCGGCAGATCTTGCTCGTCCTCGATAACTGTGAGCACCTGCTCGAGTCCGCTGCGGAGCTCACAGCTGCGTTGCTTCGCAGCGCACCTGGGTTGCGAATCCTCGCTACCAGCCGACAGGTCCTGCGGGTCCCGGGCGAACACATCATGCCGGTTCCCACGCTGCCGGTGCCTGCCCCTGACGTCCCCTTGGTGCCGGGGCTCGCCACGCAATATGCCGCGCTGGCGCTCTTCGCCGAACGGGCGGCCGCTGTCGTACCAGGTTTTGGCATCACCGCGGAGAACGAAGCAGCGGTCCTGCGTCTTTGCCAACGACTCGAGGGCATTCCCCTGGCGATCGAGCTGGCAGTGGTGCGGCTGCGCGTGCTCCCGGTGGCCGGCTTGGCCACCCGGCTGGATCGACGATTTCAGCTGCTGACCGAAGGCAGCCGTACCGCTCCTGAACGTCATCAGACCCTTCGGGCGGCCATCGACTGGAGTTTCGATCTGTGCACCCCCGCAGAGCAGCTGCTGTGGGCGCGCGCGTCAGTCTTCGCCGCCAGCTTCGACCTCGAGGCCGTGGAGGCGATCTGCTCGGACGGCGCGCTGCCGCCGGAGGCGATCCTTGACACGGTGGCCGGGCTCACCGACAAATCGATCTTCATCCGCGAGGAACACGCCGGGCATGTCCGCTTCCGCATGTTGGAGATGATTCGCGAGTACGGCCAGGCACGCTTGCGTGAATCCGGGACCGAGCCGGCGCTGAAGCAGCGACACCGGGACTGGTACGTGCAGTTCGTCGAGGAGGCCTCGGCGGAGTGGTTCGGGCCGCAGCAGGAGCGATGGTCAACGAGGCTGCTGCTTGAGCATGCAAACCTGCGGTTGGCCCTGGAGTTTTGCCTGGCCCAGCCCGACCAGGTGCGGATCGGCTTGCACCTGGCCGGGATCTCGTGGTTCTTTTGGGTGGCCTGCGGTTTCCTTACGGAGGGCCGTTACTGGCTCGACCGTGCGCTCAGCCTTGACACCGACCCGAGCCCGGAGCTGGCGTGGGCGCTGGGCACCGATGGCTACATCGCCGTGCTGCAGGGGGATCTCGAGGCTGGCGGCACGGTTCTCGAGCGATGCCGGTCTCTGGCCCTAGAGCTCGACGATCCGGCGGCGCTTGCCTACGCGACTCACCTGCTCGGGTTGTGCGCGATGTTCAAGGATGACCTCGTCGGCGCGGTCGAGCTGCTTCACGAGGGACTAGCCCGGTACGAAGCCACCGACGTAACGCACGACTATCCGAACGGCTTGCGGATCCAGCTCGCGACGACGTACCTCCTTCAGAACGACGTCGATCAGGCCTTCGACGTGGTCCGGGACGTCCACCGCCGCTGCGAGCAGCGCGGAGAACGCTGGCTGCTGTCCTATGCGATCTGGGGTCTCGGCTTCGTCGCGCTGGCGCGGGGGCAGTTGGACCAGGCAGATGTCCACCTGCGCGACAGCCTCCGGATCAAGCGGTTCTTCCACGACACCCTCGGCCTGGCGTTCGCTCTCGACGTCCTGGCCTGGACCGCGGCCGCCAGGGGCGAGGGCGAACGGGCGGCCGTGCTGCTCGGCGGGGCTTCGCAGCTCTGGCGGACCTTTGGTGCGCAGCTGTTCGGGTCCAAGCACCTGATGACTCGGCGCGAGCAGTTCGAGGAGCAGGCCCGCCAGATCCTAGGGGATCATGCGTTCGACGCCGCGTTTGCCCGTGGAAGCGACCTCACCGTGGACGAGACGCTTACCTATGCTCTCCAGGAGCGAGTGTCCACGGCTCCGACGCAGCCTCGGCGTGCAGCCACCGAACTGACGCGGCGCGAGCGGGAGATCGGCGATCTCGTCGCCGACGGGATGTCCAACAAGGAGATCGCATCGACTCTGGTGATCTCCTTTCGCACTGCAGAGGGCCACGTCGAGCACATCCTCACCAAGCTGGGCTTCACCTCGCGAGCTCAAATTGCCGCGTGGGTGACCGGGCAGAGGGCGCGTACATCAGCCTGATCAGGCTGAACCCCGCCAGCAGGTCCAAGTCCGAGCGGGTGGTGTCCGTCCCGGGCTTTCGGATGCGGATCTGACGCATGTCGGTCACTCCTCTCGCAAGCTCAGGCTGCGGCGAGCGACCGGATGTCGGTCGGCCGGTGGGGAGCGATCACGCGCCCGTCCGGGAGCAGCTCACCGGTGTCTTCGAACAGGACGACGCCGTTACACAGCAGGCTCCAGCCCTGCTCCGGGTGGCGGGCCACGACGTGTGCGGCCTCCCGATCGACGGCCTCCGCGGGCGGGCACTGCGGGTCGTGGTGGCACATGGCGCGCCTTTCGGTACTTGGGTGACGCTCGACGTCGTCAGCATCGATGAGCGGACCGTTGCTCGGGACGGGGAAACTACCTGTACCGCCACGTGTTTTCGTCTATCTGGCCCCCGGGTGTATGGCAGTCCTCCGGTGAGCTGCGGCTGAAGCGATAGGCAAGCATCAGAGTGCCGGCGCTGTAACCAAGTGCAGCGACGTGGCCTCGGTGGAGATCGCCAGCTGGCAGGCTTGGTGGCAGACGAGCGGCTGGCCGTGATTAGCCGAAATCGCCGAGGGCCTCACGTACTTTGCGCAGGTCGGCCGTGACCTGGCTGGCGGTGACGGTAGAGACGTCGCCGAGGCCGGACCCGATCTCGGCCAAGGCAGCGCTGGCTCGTTCGGCCATCTGGTCACCGTCCGACGTCAGCCGGGCCAGGATGACACGACGTCCCGGTGGGATGGGGGACCCGGCGCACGAGCCCGGCCTTCTCCAGTTGGTCGACGGCCATGGTGACCGTGGTGGGATGAACCGGAAGGACCTTGCTGACCTGGCCGAGCGGCCTGGTCTGTTCATGCGACATCTGCAGCGTGATGAGGATCAGGTAGCCGGTGCGGGACAGCTGGCATTCTTTCAGCACCCGGTCCAGTTCCTCAGTTACGAGGATCGTCGTCCGCAGGAGCGAGGCCATCGCGGCGAAGTGCTCCGACCAGGGCTCGTTATGCTCACGCCAACGCAGCCGCATCCACTCGACCAAGTCTGACTGGTCAGGGCTACAGGCCGAGGCCGTGGCCGATGATCTCTTTCATGATCTCGGTGGTGCCGCCGAAGATCTCCGGGCAGGTGATGCCGGTTTCTCCGCGGGCCAGCAGTTCCGAAATGGCCCGCCGGGAAGCCGCGGTTGCCCTGGCTGCGTGCAGCGCTCCGTCTCCGTCGGCCAGCAAGGTACGGTCGCCGTGAATGCGGAAGGGCGGTCCGTCCGGGCCGGCTGCTACGACCAGCGATCGCTTGTTGAAGTATCCGTGCAGGACGCTGGCCGCCCACTGGGCCACGCTGCTGCCGAGCATCGCCAGGTAGGCCGCGTAGGCATCGCGCCGCTCCTGTTCACAGCTCCCGATGACTCCGCTGGCTTCGATGCGGGCTTCCAGGGTCGGGGCCGCGACCACGCTCTGCGGGTCCCAGGGTGGACGTGAATATCCTCCGTTCGGCGCGCCGGGCCCGGCGGCTACCCGGTTGTAATGATCGGGGCCGTGCAGAAATGGCTGCCTGCTAGTGGTCATGCGCGCGAGCACGTGCCGGTCGAGGTACGGAATACGGGCATCGGCCAGCCATTCGATGTACCACTGCATCACCAGGGTCTTGTTGACGAGATGCCCCGCCGCGTACGAGTCCTGGAGGAAATGATCGGCATATCCCGCGTAGATCCGGGCCCTGATTCTCAGGTTCTCCCGATCGTCCCCGGCCGCCGTCAGGGAGCGCGTGATCAATTCACGGGCCATGAGGTGATATGACTGCCAGCGGTACCACGAAAACGGGGCGAAGTGCCCGGCGTTACGCCCGACGGCAGAGGAATACAGCTTCCACGGCGCGAATCCGCAGCGCCGGCCGAGGGCGTCCACCTCCAGTACCTCGCCGATTTGGGCCAGCCGGCGGAGCCACGGGTATCTCAGCGAGCCCTGTAGCCGGGGGCGCGGGCCGGGACGGTGGGCGGACCGGCGCAGTTCCGTGATGTTCGAGCTCCGGATCGACTGGATCAGGGGAAGCATGAACGCCTCCGGCGCGGTCTCGATCTCCGCGGGATGTGCCAGGTAATCGGGCAGGACGTTCATTTCCCCGAGCGTCACCACCAGCCCGCTGCCGGGCAGACGCAGCATCTCCAGGCCCGGGGATCCGGCACGCAGTCGTTCCTCGTCGACGTTCCGCGGATCCCATCCGAGCTGCTCGAGCAGCGCGCATTCGGCTTCCAGGTGCCTCGCGCTCAGGAGCGCGGGGTCCAGGTCGCCGAGCATGCAGTGCTCCCAGGCCATGTACCGCTGGACGACGCGCCGCCCGGTCTCGGACGCCCCGGACGGGAATCTCGCCGTGGCAAAGGCGAAAGGACGGCCGGAGAGCAGGGCGTCTGCGGCTGCCTCCGCCTCACGCTCCTCGGGTGATCCGGCCGGAGCCACGGCCAGGCCGCCCGCAGCTTCCAGCGCGGCGACAGGCCCGCGGTGCTGCTGCACCACGTGCGCGACTTCGTGCGCCAGGATCCGCAGACCCCGGGGCGTATGCGGCGCGAACGCCTCCTGCCGGAAGTAGATGTCTGAGCCTACGGCCAGCGCCGTGGCCCGGAAGGCGCGGCAGATCTGATCCACGCCGCGGTAGTGCAGCCGGACCGAGGAGAAGTCGACTTCGCTCCCGCCGGAGCGGTAACACGTCTTGAACAGATCCGCGAACGTGGCCATTCTGCCTCCCCAGCCGACAGCGGATACAAGCTCTGGTGCGTCTTCTCGTTCACGAACTGCTTGGCGGCATGGGGTCATCGCAGCGCGAGAACGTCCCCAGGAAGGTGATGACCCAAGCGGCGATCCGGCCCGGCTTCATGGCATCTCCTCACATTCGCGGCTCCCCGATGGTGGTACGCGGGACTGCAGCCGCCCTGAAACGGCGTTGGAACGCGCTTGCACCTGACGTGGCGCCAGGTCTCACCGCTGAGCGCGGAGCACGACGAAAACGATCTTGACCGGCAGCGTTACGTGATCAGGGGGAACCCGCGCGCGGCCTGGCCAAACGCTCCGTCCAGCTGGGCTGGCAGGCGCACACTGAGACATGTTATGGGTGGGTCTGTCGAGCATCGCCGGGACCGCCTATGGTCTAGACATGACCACGAATGACACGCTGCGAGTAACCGACTCACGGACCGGCCGCAGCTACGAACTCCCCATCGTCGACGGCGCTATCCGCGCGATTGACCTTCGGCAGATCAAGACCTCCGATGACGACTTCGGACTGCTCTCCTATGATCCGGCGTTCCAGAACACCGCGAGCTGTCGCAGCGCCATCACCTTCATCGACGGTGACAAGGGCATCCTGCGTTACCGCGGTTACCCGATCGAGGAGCTAGCGAGCCGCGCGTCCTTCCTGGACGTGGCCTGGCTGCTGCTGCGCGGCGAACTGCCGGACAAGGAAGAGTCGGCGGGGTGGGCCCACCAGATCTCCCACCACACCTACGTGCACGAGAACGTCAAGAAGTTCATCGACGGCTTCCACCACGACGCTCACCCGATGGGCATCCTGGTGAGCACGCTGGCCGCGCTGTCCACCTTCTACCCCGAGGCCAGTGCGGTCCACGACCGGGCCAACCAGGACCAGCAGGTGGTCCGGCTGATCGCCAAGATGCCGACGCTGGCCGCCTTCGCCTACCGGCACGCCCGGGGGCTGCCCTACGCGTACCCCGATGACGACCTGTCCTACGCCGGCAACTTCCTCAACATGATGGCGAAGATGACCGAGCCCAAGTACGACCCGGACCCGGTGCTCGAGCACGCCCTGGATGTGCTGTTCATCCTGCACGCCGACCACGAGCAGAACTGCTCCACCAACGCGATGCGCAGTGTGGCCAGCTCCCAGGTCGATCCGTACTCGGCGGCCGCCGCGGCCGCGGCGGCGCTCTACGGCCCGCTGCACGGCGGCGCGAACGAGCAGGTGCTGAAGATGCTCCGGGAGATCGGCTCGGTCGGCAACGTCCCCGCCTATATCAACCGGGTCAAGAACGGCGAGCTTCGCCTGATGGGGTTCGGTCACCGGGTGTACAAGAACTACGATCCGCGGGCCACGATCATCAAGGGCGTCGCCGACGAGGTGTTCGAGGTCACCGGGCGCAACCCGCTGCTCGACATCGCGCTCGAGCTGGAGCGGATCGCGCTCGAGGACGACTACTTCGTCAGCCACAAGCTCTACCCGAATGTGGACTTCTACTCGGGCATCATCTACCAGGCGATGGGCTTCCCGGTGGCGATGTTCCCGGTGCTGTTCGCGATCGGCCGGATGCCCGGCTGGCTCGCCCACTGGCAGGAGGGCTCCAAGGATCCCGAGCAGAAGATCGCCCGGCCGCGGCAGATCTACGTCGGCGAGACCCAGCGCCACCTCGACGGGGACGATTGACATCCTCCCCCGCCTGAAGACGGAGGATTCCAGCTACTACGCCGGTTGGAGCAGCAGTTGAGGTTCGCGGCTCACAGGCCCGGCATCCCGGACGCCTCCCCGCGCAGTCACGGCGTGCCCCGCCGCGATGTTCCGGGCCGCGTTCACGTCAGCATTGTCGGCGAAACCACAGGCCGTGCACACGAAGCGCGCTTGGCTCTCGCGCGACTCCGCATCCACGTGCCCGCACGCCGAGCAGCGCTGCGAGGTAAACGCGGGTTTGATCTTCTCCACCCGGCCGGGCGCCTTGTCCTCCAGCCGGCGCACCAGCAGGCCCCAGCCCGAGGCGAGGATGCCCCGGTTCAGCCCGGCCTTTTGCCGTACGTAGCGGCCGGGTGCATCGGCGGTTCCCCTGCCCGACCTGGTCATGCTCTGGACCTTCAGGTTCTCCACCCGGATGAGGTCGAACCGGCGTGCCAGGTCCGTGCTGGCCTTCTCGGCCCAGTCCTTGCGCCGCTCGGTCTGGCGGGCCTTCAGCCGGGCGCTGGCCAGCCTCACCCGCCCGCGGCGGTTCGAGCCTCGCCTGGCCCGGGCGAGCTTGCCCTCCAGGCGCCGCAGCCGTCCCCGCTCCCGCGCGGTCAGGCCGGGAACGCGCAGCAGCTCACCCGTCGACAAGGCCGCGCCGACGGTCACGCCGCGGTCGACACCGACGATCTTCCCGTTGCCTGGCGAGGGAATCGGCGCGGGGATCGCTGCGAAGGCGACATGCCAGCGTCCCGCCCGGTCCATCGTCACCCGGTAGGACTTCACCCCCGGCGGCACCGCGCGGGACCAGCGGAACCGCACCCACCCGGCCTTCGGGACGCGCACCTCGCCGACGTGGCGGGACAGGCGGCGCACGTCCCATTGCCGGCCGCGCCGCCCTACGATGCGGAATCCCTCATCCCGCCCGGCCTTACGCCACGACGGCCGCCCGGCCGGGTTCCCCGGGTCGAAGAAGGCGGTCATCGCCTGGGCGAAGTCCCGCAGTGCCTGCTGCTGAACCATCTGCGAGCCTTCCCGCAGCCACGCGTGCTCGGCGCGGGCGGCGGTGAGCTGCCGGCACTGCTCCAGGTAGCCCGGCGCGCCCTGGCGGCCCGGGCGCCAGTGCCGGTGTTGCTCGACGGCCAGGTTCCAAGTGAACCGGGCATGCGCGCAGTGGTCCCGCAGCACCGCTTCCTGGGCGGGCGAGGGGAGCAGACGGTACCGGGACATGCGAACACACTAGCGACCACCACCGACATTTCCGGGGAGGTGAAGCGGCGTTCCCTCCCGGCCTAAAGGCCGGAGTCTCCACGCCGCGATCCGGATGACCTGGCAGGACTCACTGTTCGGGATAGCCAACCTGCCTTACGGCGTGTTCGCCGACGCCGGCGGGCAGCCTCCCCGGGTCGGGGTCCGCATCGGTGACTCGGTGCTGGACCTCGCCGGGGTGCTGGATGACCACGTGTTCGCCGAGCCGTCGCTGAACGCCTTCATGGCGCAGGGACGCGCCCGGTGGACCGAGGTCCGGGCCCAGATCACGGAGCTCCTGACCAGCGGCCGACACCGCGGCGCGGTCGAGGCCGCGCTGCGCCCGCTGTCCGCGGTCCGCCTGCACCTGCCGTTCGCGGTGGGGGACTACGTGGACTTCTTCGGCAACGAGTACCACGCGGCCAACGCCGGGCGGATATTCCGGCCCGACGGCGAGCCGCTGACGCCGAACTGGAAGCACATGCCCATCGGCTATCACGGCCGGTCGGGCACCATCGTGCTGTCCGGCACCCCGGTTACCCGCCCGCTCGGCCAGCGCCCGGGCCAGCGTCCGGCAGAGAGCGGTCCGACATTCGGGCCGTCCCGCCGGCTCGACTTCGAGGCCGAGGTCGGCTTCGTGGTCGGCGTCGGCTCGTCCGGGCCGGTGCCGGTGAGCGGGTTCGCCGAGCACGTGTTCGGCGTATTCCTGCTCAACGACTGGTCCTCCCGCGACCTGCAGGCCTGGGAGTCCCGGCCGCTCGGCCCGTTCCTGGCCAAGTCGTTCGCCACGTCGGTCTCGCCGTGGGTCGTGCCGCTCGACGCGCTGGAGCACGCCCGGGTCAGCCCGCCGCCGCGTGATCCCGAACCGCTGCCCTACCTGGCCGACGCCGGCAAGTGGGGCCTGGACCTCGCGCTTGAGGTGCGGCTGAACGGGCAGCTGGTGTCGCGCCCGCCGTTCGCCACCACGTACTGGACGGCCGCGCAGATGCTGGCCCATATGACCGTGAACGGCGCCTCCACCCGCACCGGCGACCTGTTCGCCTCGGGCACGGTCAGCGGCCCGGACCGGGATCAGCGTGGCTGCCTGCTCGAGCTGAGCTGGGGCGGCGCCGAGCCGCTCACGCTGGCCGACGGATCGGTGCGCAGCTTCCTGGAGGACGGCGACGAGGTCACGATCAGCGCCACCGCGCCCGGTGCCGACGGCGCCCGGATCGGCTTCGGCGAGGTCACCGGCCAGATCCGGCCGGCCCCAAGAGCCCAAGAACCAGAGAACCCAGAGACCCCGAGAACCCCGAGAACCCGAGAACCCCGAGAACCCCGAGAACCCCGAGAACCCCCAGGAGCCCTAGGCTGAGCTCCCGTCCGCGATCCACTGCCGCAGCTTCTTGCGGTCGAGCTTGCCCACGCTGGTGAGCGGGACGGCGGGCACGATCGTGATCTCCCGCGGGTACTTGTTGGCGCCCAGGTGCTTCTTGGCGTGCTCGGTGAGCTCACTGACGGTGACCTCGGCGCCCGGGCGCAGCGACACGAACGCGACGACCTCTTCGCCGAGCCGCCCGTCCGGCCGCCCCACCACCCCGGCCTGCGCCACCGCCGGGTGGGCGACCAGGACGTCCTCGATGTCGCGCGGGAACACGTTGAAGCCGCCGCGCAGGATCAGGTCCTTCTTGCGGTCCACCACGTAGAGGTAGCCGTCGGCGTCCAGGTGCCCGATGTCACCGGTGTGCAGCCAGCCGCCCGCCAGCGCCGAGGCGTCCTCGCTGTGCCAGTAGCCGGTCATCACGCCGGGCGACCGCACGCAGATCTCGCCGTCCTGGGCCGCCGGCAGCACCTGACCCGCGTCGTCCTGGATGGTCAGCTCCACGCCGGGCACCGGCAGCCCGACGCTGCCGACCCGGCGCGCGCCCCACGGATTGGCGGAGATGAACGTCGCCGCCTCGGTGCACCCGTAGCCCTCGTAGACGGTGGCGGTGGGCACCCGTGCCTCGAACTCCCGCCGTACCTCGTCGGCCAGCGGCGCCGCCCCGGACGAGATGACGATCAGCTCGGACAGGTCGGCGTCCTCGAGCGGCTGGCTGAGCAGCATCTGGATCATCGAGGGCACCAGCGCGCTGCTCTGGACCCGGTGCTCCGCGGCCAGCTTCACCCAGCCGGCCGGGTCGAACCAGCGCATCAGGATGGTCTTGGTGTGATCGGTCCGGTGCATGCCGCCGCAGATGACCAGCAGGCCGTAGGCGTGCGCGAGGGGCAGCGGCAGCACCGAGCTGATCACGCTGGCCCGGACCGATTGTTCGTGGGCGGCCAACCCGCACCAGTACAGGCCTGCGTGGGTGAGCGGGACGCCCTTCGAGCGGCCCGTCGTGCCGCCGGTGTACAGCAGGGCGGCCAGGTCGGTGCCCGACCGGCCGGCGATGGCCCCCGGCTCGGCCGAGGCCACCTGGTCGAAGTCGAGCACCGGAACCCCGGGAGCCGCGGGTTCCGCGGCCTGCGCCCCGGGGACCAGCACGAACCTGACCCCGGGGGCCCCACCCACATCTCCTGCGCACGGGGGGCTCCCGCCCCCCGTCCCCCCTGGCCCATCCCCCTTCACGGCGGCGGAGACCTTCGGCAGGAACTCCACGGTGGTGACGACGCCGACCGCGCCGGAGTCGTTCAGCGCGTGCCGCAGCTCGTCCTCGCTGACCAGGAAGAGCAGCGGGGTGACCACCGCGCCGGCGCGCCACGCCGCGGTGTAGGTGATCAGGACCTCCGGGCAGTTGGCCATCAGCACCAGCAGCCGGTCGCCGGGACGGACGCCCAGGTCGGCCAGCCCGGTCGCGAGCCTGGCCGCGCGATCGGCGAGCTGCCCGCTGGCGTGCCACGTGCCCTCGTACCACAGGGAGTCGTAGTCGCCCTGCCGCTCGAGCGCTAGCTCGGCCTGCCTGGCCAGGTTCTCATCCAATGTCATCCTCACTGTCATCCTCGCTGGCCGAGCTCGCCGGAAGCAGGACCACGAGGTGCCGACTGGGAGGTTCAGCCCCTACTGGCCGGTATTTACCCTAAGGCTCACCCTTATCCCGATCAACACCTCTGCTCAGGCCAGCTCGATCTCGAAGTAGGCGCCCTGGTCGTCGTGCACGATCCGGGCCGAGCCCGACCATCCCGCGAAGCCCCCGGTGCCGGTGCCCGGCACGATGTGGCCGAACCAGGTCCCCGGATCGGACTCCAGCCCGCCGTGCTGGACGGTCACCGAGCCGTCCGGCCCGTCGTCGGTGTGCCCGGTGATCCGCTCGGTGGCCACGTAGGACCGGGACCCCTCCTCGCTGCCCGCGGCCATGAACACCGTGGTGGCGTGCCCGATGATCCCCGCGGTGAAGGTCTTCGTGAACGTCATCAGGCCGAACCAGTCCGCCTCCACCCCCGTCACCTGCCGGGGCTCGTAGCCATCGACCCGGAAGCGCGCGATCAACGTCACCATTTCCTCCCGCGAGACCCTAGACAGGCTCCCGACGATAGCGCCCCCGGGCGCCCACACGGCATCGAAGCTTCCGGGCGAAATAGTACTCTACTTCTAGAATATTGAACGAACGAGCATAACGGGGAGCGTCGCGTGGACTGTCCTGTCGCGTTGACATCGCCGCGCTCCACCCATAGGGTTGGAGCGCTCCAACCGTTACCGAGGAGGGCCACGTGGCAACCCCAGGGCGAACCGCCCGGAAGCCCACCCTGGAGACCGTCGCGGCCCGGGCCGGGGTGTCTAAGTCGCTCGTGTCGCTAGTGCTCCGCAACTCACCCAAGGTCAGCGCCTCCAGCCGCGAGACTGTCATGCGTGCCGTGGCCGAACTTGGCTACCGGCCCAACGCGGCGGCCCGGCTGCTCGCCGAGCGGCAGTCGCACACGATAGGTGTGCTGCTGAACGACCTGCGTCAGCCCTGGTTCGCGGACATGCTCGACGGCTTGACCCCGGCGCTGCACGCAGGCGGCAAGCACATCCTGCTCGGCGACGGCCGGATCGACCGGATGCTAGACGAGACCCTGACTTGGTCGTTCATCGACCTCGGCGTCGACGGGCTCGTCCTGGCCGGGTCGATTCCCATGTCCCAGGCCATCATCGACGCGGCCAGCCAGATCCCGACCGTCGCGGTCGGCGGCCGTGGCCTGGACGTCGACCTGCCGCGCGCCGACGTCCTCGCCAACGACAACCACCTTGGCGCCACCCTGGCGGTCCGGCACCTGATCGAGCTCGGGCACACCAAGATCGCCCACATCCACGGCCTGCCCAGCGTGGCCGGGCGGCTGCGCATGCAGGGCTACGAGGACACGATGCGCGCGGCCGGCCTCGGCGCGAGCATTCATATCGAGGTCGGCGACATGAGCGAAGAGGGCGGCTACCGTGCGACGGTCCGCCTGATGAGCCAGCCCAGCCGGCCGACCGCCATCTTCGCGGCCAACGACCTGACCTGCGTCGGAGCCCTTTCCGCCACGGCAGCGCTCGGAGTAAGGGTCCCCGAGGAGCTTTCTCTGGTCGGCTTCGACAACTCCGTCTTCGCCCGCCTGCGGGCGCTGTGGCTCACCAGCGTCGACGCCACCGCGTTCGAGATGGGACAGCAGGCCGCCCGCATGCTCCTGGCGCGTATCGAGCGCCCCGACGCCCCAGGCCAGACGCTGCTGCTGGCGCCGCGCCTGGAAGTGCGAGGTTCGAGCGGCCCCGCCCCCGCATTTCGGCCATAGTGCTGCTGCGCAGAGCGGGCATGGCGCTAGCGGCATTGCTCTCCTAGCGGAATGCTAGAACGATTGTGCCTGTTGGCGCATCGCCGAAAGGAGACGTTGTGATGGACGGAACCTCATACCCTGTTAGCTTCTCGGTCGACTACCCCGACCGGGACCTTGACCGTGTGACCAGCTTCTTCCGCATCTTCACGGTCATCCCTATCGCGATCGTCCTGGGGGCGGTGGCCGGCGGAACCTGGGAGTGGAGCTACGGCAATGGCACCACCGGGGCAGCCGCTGGCGCGGGCGGCCTGCTGTTCTTCGCCCCGCTGCTGATGATCTTGTTCCGGCAGAAGTACCCGCGCTGGTGGTTCGACTGGAACCTCGAGCTGCAGCGATTCGGCAACCGGGTCCTGATCTACTTGGCGCTGATGGACGACAAGTACCCCTCCACTGACGACCACCAGTCGGTCCGCCTCGACTACCCGTACCCGGACGCTGCCCGCGACCTGAACCGGTGGCTGCCGCTGGTCAAATGGCTGCTGGCCATCCCGCACTACATCGTGCTGTTCTTCCTGGAAATCGCGGCGCTAGTGGCCGTGATCGCGGCGTGGTTCGCGATCTTGTTCACCGGCCGTTACCCTCGTGGCCTCTTCGACTTCGTGGTGGGGGTGGCGCGCTGGCACAACCGCGTTATCGGCTATGCCGTGACCCTGGTCACCGACATATACCCGCCATTCCGGCTCGCGCCCTGAACCCCAAAGGAGCTCACGAATCGACCCGCACCGCCCGGCCGGTCTTCATGCTCTCGGTCGCGGCGTCCGCGAGGACCAGCGCCGCCCGGCCGTCGGCGAAGCCGGGGTTCGGGGTCAGGCCCTGCTCCATGCAGATGACCAGGTGGTCCAGCTCGGCTCGGTAGGCGAGCGTATACCGGTCAAGGAAGAAGTTCAGGTAGGGCGGGGCGGTCTCGGTGCCCGAGGCGCCGGATCGGCGCACGCTCGTGGCGGTCTGGTTCCCGGCGGTCAGCATCCCCTCGGCACCGAACGCCTCGAGCCGCTGGTCATACCCGAAGGCGCAGCGGCGGCTGTTGGTGATCTGGCACAGCTCGCCTCCCGCTCCGCGCATCGACACGACCGCCGAGTCCACGTCGCCCGCCTCGGCGATGTACGGCTCGATTAGGTTCGCGCCGATCGCCTGGACCTCGACTACCTCGCCCAGGAAGAACCGCGCCATGTCGAAGTCGTGGATGGTCATGTCCCGGAACAAGCCGCCCGAGGAGGCGATGTAGGCGGCTGGCGCGGGCGCCGGATCCCGGCTGGTGATGAGGAGCTGCTCGAGACGGCCGATCTCCCCGCCGGCCACCCGCTCCCGTATCTCGGCGAACGTCGGGTCGAACCGGCGGTTGAAGCCGATCATGACGGTGGCGTTCAGGCCCTTGATCTCCGCCCAGCAGGCATCGACCCGCGCCAGGTCAAGGTCGATCGGTTTCTCGCAGAGCACCGCCTTGCCGGCCCGGGCGCACGCGGTCAGCAGGGCGACGTGGGTCGGCGTCGGCGAGGCGATGACCACGGCGTCGATGCCCGGGTCGCCGAGGATCGCGTCGGCGTCCCCGGTGGGCGTCGCGCCATAGAGCGCGGCGACCTCATGCGCCGCGGGCTCGATGGGGTCGTGAACCATGGCCAGCTCTGTCCGCGGATGCGCGGCCAGGGAAGCGGCGTGGACCCGCCCGATCCTCCCGGCGCCGAACAGACCGAAACGCAACATCAGCCCTCCTCGTACTCGTCTACCGGGATGCTAGTGGTCGCTAGGCCGGCGTCTGCATCATCCGACCTCGACGTAGACCGTGCCGTCTATGACCTTGGTGGCGTAGGTACGCACGTCGACCAGCACCGGAGCGCCGAGCGCCTTGCCGCTGGTGTAGTCGAACCGCCCGTTGTGCTTGGGGCACTCGATGACAGCGCCCATGACCAGGCCGTCGCACAGCAGCGTCTTCTCGTGTGTGCAGTGGCCGTCGGTGGCGTAGTAGGTGTCATCCGGCGAGCGGTAGATCGCATAGTCGCTGCCGTCGTGCTCGAACGGGATGACGTCCTCGGGGTCGATGTCGTCCGCCTCGCAGGCGGCGATCCACTGGGCCATCGGGTGGCCTCCTTAGGCTGCGGTCGCGGTAGGCAGCGGCCGTGCGCGGCCGTCGTTGAGGGGCGTGGGCTCGTTGAACGGGGCGGCGCCGGGCAGCAGCTCGCGGCGCACGTAGTACTCCTGGTCGCGCAGCTGGCGTAGCACCGCGGGGATGATCTCCTTGTAGGCCGCCCACAGCGACGGGTAGACCGGCGCGCAGTCGCGGGAGATCTCCTCGTGCAGCTCCGGCAGCCGGTAGTACGGGACCATCGGGAACATATGGTGCTCGACGTGGTAGTTCATGTTCCAGTACAGGAACCGGTTGACCCGGCACATCTTCACCGTGCGGGTGTTCAGCCGGTGGTCGAGCACGTTCTCGCCCATGCCGGCGTGCTGGGTGAACCCGTAGACCTGGAGCATGTATCCGCCGTAGAGCCGCGGCCCGCCGATCAGCACGACGGGCAGCCAGGTCCGGAACACGATGGCCGAGGCGACGGTGACGGCGTAGATGGCCAGGTGGATCCGGGCCGTCCGGTAGACCCGGTGCCGTTCGGACTCGGGCACGTAGTCGGCCTCGTCGGCGGTGAGCCGCCCGGCCGCGTGCTGGAACATCAGCCGGAATGCCACTGGCGCGTCGACCAGGCCGAAGTAGTTGATAAGCAGCTTGGCCAGCCGCGCCGGGCGCATCACCGCGATCTCCGGGTCCCGTCCGACGACCAGCGTGTCGGTGTGGTGCCGGGTGTGGCTCCACCGCCAGGTGGTCGGGTCACGCATGATCATGAAGGAGGCGAGCTGGTACAAGCTCTCGTCGATCCAGCGGGTCTTGAACGCCGTGCCGTGCCCGGACTCGTGCCAGCGCGAGTCCGACGTCGAGCCGTAGAGGACGCCGTAGGCGAGGAAGAACGGCACCGCCCACCAGCTGTGCCAGACCGTCCAGAACGTGGTGCCGAGGCCGGCGAACAGCAGGATCAGGCCGATCCAGATGATGGTGTCCCGCACGGCCGGGTAGTCGGAGCGCTGCATCAGCTCCTTCATCCGCTTGCGCGGCACCGCGCTGCGGAACCACGCCCCGCCGGCCAGGCCGGCGTCCACCGCCGCCTGGTTCTCCGGACCCGTCAGGCTGTACCGCTCCAGCCGCTCCTTACCCATTCATGTCACCTCCGCGCCGAGCGCCCACGCCTGCATTGGAGCGCTCCAACCGTTTTATCGTGACTTATCAGGGTGGATCCTGTCAAGGTGGTCGTTCGCTCGCCTCACTGCCCGGTCGCTTGCCGGTAGCGGTTGTCTGTTGGCAGCCGAGGGCGATGCCTGAGCCGTGTTGGAGCGCTCTACCTGCGTCGGCGCGGGGCGGCCTCGCCCGTCAGGCGGCCGGGGGAGCCGCACCCGTCAGGCGGCCGGAGGAGCCTCGCCCAGCAGGCGGTCCAGGAACTCGGCGAACGCGCTCTCGCCGGTGGTGAGCGCGGCGGCGGGGTCCTCCGCACGCGCGATCATCATGGCCACCTCGTTGGCGGCGGCCAGAACGATGTGGGCGAACGTGTCCACGTGACGGTGCTCGATGCGGCCCGTCTCGGCGGCGTACGCGAGGCAGTCCCTGATCACCCCCAGGGGGCCCTGTTCGTCAAGCTCGCGCCAGCGCTGCCAGCCCAGCACCGCAGGCGCGTCGATCAGCATGATCTGCCGGACGACCTGGTCGCCGGCCAGCCGGATCCACGCCAGGCCGCCTGCCCGCAGCGCGGCGACCGGGTTCGGTGCGTCCCGGGCGACGTCCGCCCCCTGCTGGCCGACGCGGGCGCCGACATCCTCAAGGACCGCCCAGAACAACGCGTCCTTGCCCGGGAAGTGGTGGTAGAGCGAGCCGCGGCTGACCCCGGAGCCTGCCTGCACTGCCTCGATCGACGTGCCGTCGTAGCCGTGCTCGGCGAATAGCCGCGTCGCGACCTCGATCACATGCGCCCGGGTGGCCCGGCCCCGTTCGACGTTCTTGTTCATCCGCCTTCCCGCCCCGCAAAGCAATTGACAGACCGACCGTCGGTTTGTAAGAGTTAGACCGTCGGTCGGTCTTTACGGCTAATGTACCCCGCCGGCCGTCCAACGAGGGAGAAACCATGACCAGCGAAATGGAACGCCTAGACAAGCACCGCGGCCAGGTGGACACCCGGTCCGGTCCGGCCAGCTACGTCGACACCGGCGGCGCGGGTCGCCCGGTGCTGTTCGTCCACGGCGTAGGCAGCAGCAGCTACCTGTGGCGGCACGTGATCGAGCTGCTCGAGGGCCAGCGCCGGTGCGTGGCCGTCGACCTGCCGTCGCACGGGAGCACTCCCGCCGCCGCGGACCAGGACTTCTCGCTGCCCGGGCTCGCCCGCTTCGTCGCCGACTGCTGCGACGCGCTCGAGCTGACCGATATCGACCTCGTCGCGAACGACACCGGCGGCGCGGTCTCTCAGGTGTTCGCGGCCGGCCATGCCGACCGGCTGCACACGCTGACCCTGACCAACTGCGAAGCGCACGACAACATGCCGCCCAGGGCGCTCCTGCCCGCGGTGCTGCTCGCCCGCCTGGGCCTGTACGCCCCCCTCGCGCGCCGCCTAGGCCGCGACATCCCGCGCACCAGCAAGCGCGTGTTCCGCGGCGTCTACCAGGACGCCGCCAACATGCCCGAGGACGTCGTGCGCGCCTGGCTGGAAGCGCAGATCGCCACGCCGGAAGCGGCCCGCCGGTCCCAGCGCCTGCTGACCTCGCTGCACGCCCGCGACCTCCTGGCGATCGAACCGGCCCTGGCCCGTCTGCAAGTCCCGACCCTCATCGTCTGGGGTACCGGCGACAAGTTCTTCCACCGCAAGTGGGCCTACTGGCTGCGCGACACCATCCCCGGCGCCACCGAGGTCGTCGAGATTGACGGAGCACGCCTGTTCTTCCCCGACGAGCGGGCCGACGAGCTCACCGCGGCGCTACGCCGCCACTGGGACGCCCACTCCTAGCTTTACCGGGGGTGCGGGGGTCGTCCCCCGCGAGCCAGCAGAGCTTTTACCGGGGGTGCGGGGGTCGTCCCCCGCGAGCCAGCAGAGCTCAGTTAGTGAGGGTCAGTTCACTTACGGGCACCGGAACTGTGCCGAGGCAGCCGTGCGCCATCACCTCGAGGAGTTCGGTGAGCCGCTTGTCAGCGAGCCCGCTGCGGAAGAACAGCGTCGACTGGATCGCGCCGATCGCCGCGTGCACGGCCAGCCGCACCTCGCCGTCGGCCAGGTCCGGCCGCAGCGGGGCCAGCAGGTGCACCCACTCCTCGATGTAGTGCCGCTGCGAGCGGCTCAGCCTGCGCCGCTCGTCCTCGGGCAGGGTGCGCACCTCGCGGTGGTAGACGGCGAGCGCGTCGCGGTCGGTGAGCGCCACCTCGATGTGGTCCCGCACCAGCGAGCTTAGGCTCTGGCGCTCGTCGAGGCCAGCGGCGATGATCTCCGCGGCCCGGGCCATCAGCCGGTCCATCACCCGGTCGGCCATGGCCACCAGGATCGCCGTCTTGCTGTCGAAGTGCCGGTAGATGCCGGACCCGACGATGCCGGCCTCGGCGCCGATGTCCGCCATGGAGATCGCGTCGAAGCCGCGCCGG
>WNGP01001366.1_pt1 | contig 20049 bp, 18 predicted proteins | sample 5407671 | NCBI WGS metagenome assembly WNGP01 (sample SAMN13153381, study PRJNA577476) | soil metagenome | isolation source: 40 cm soil or saprolite under Garry oak tree replicate 2 | place: USA:California | collected 2016-06-15 | reverse complement strand
GGCCTCGATGGTGGTGGCGGTGCGCATCAGCCAGCCCGTTCGGCCTTCTCCTTGATGACCGCCAGGTTGTGCTTCATGCCCGTCTCGTGCTCGCGCAGCCGGACGAAGACGATCTTCTGCTCCTTGTCCGGCATCGCGTCGATGGCGATGTTAAGCCCGGAGCGGGCCGGCCCCATCTGGTACCACTGCTCGAGCAGCGTGCCCGCCCCGTCGGGTTTCAGGGTGAACCGCCAGGTCGCGGACGGGTGGCCGGGGTCACCCACGGCCCAGGCGAAGCAGCGCGGCGGGTCGCACTGGACCACCGTGCTGACCGTCTCCCACTCCCCCATGGCCGGATGCGCGCTGCGGCCGGTGAACCGGTGCCCGATGGCGGGCCCGGTCACCCCGTCCAGCCAGGCCACCTCCTGCAGCTCGGCGCTCAGCCCCGGCATCAGGTAGATGTCGCTGACCAGGGCCCACACCCGCTCGGGCGGGGCCTCGATGTAGATCTCGGCCGCCACGGTCGGGGTGTCCGCGTAGACCTGTCCCGTCCACTCCATCGTCACTGGAGTTTCTTCAGGTCGGCTAGGATCTCGTTCGCGGCCCGTATGCCTTCGGCGGCGCCACCTTCCATGAAGCCCTGGAAGTTGATCGAGCAGTGCTCGCCGGCGAAGTGAACGTTCCCTTGCCGTACTTTCTCGTATCCGCTGAAACCGGCGTACTGGCCTGGCTTCCAGTACGAGTAGGAGCAGAGGAAGTTCGGATCGGTGAACGGCGTGGAAAGCATCGCCTTGCCCTTCCACTGCTTGGTGATGCCGGGGAAGATCGGCTCCAGTTGCGTGAGCAGTTGCTGTGCGAACGTCGTCACCTGCGGGTTCGTGGCCGTGGTCGTGTAGGGGTTCGCCTGCCCGAGCGACTTGGCTACGTTCGCGCCCGGATACTCGACGAAGATGCCTGTGGCCCCGGATTGCCCTCGTGTGACGTCCCAGCCGCTCTGGAACGACTGATCCGTGTAGAGCGAGCCGGTGCTCGCGTCCGAGTTCCAGATTCGCGACTGGAACTGCAGGTTGAGCTTCGCGTTGATCCCGGAGCCGAGCTGCGTGATCGCGGTCTGCTTGAGCGCGTCGAAGCCGGCCCTCTTGTAGTTGAGCGTTCGCAGCACGGAGAAGCTCATGCACAGGATTACCTCGTCCGCGGTGAGCGTCTTGCCGTTGTCGAACGAGACGGTGATCGATCCGTCGTTGTTCGTCACGATCGCCGTCATCCGGTAGCCCAGGTGGATGCTCCCGCTCGGGAGCGAGTTGGCGATCGCCAGCGGCAGGTTCGAATTCCCGCCGACAATGTGGTAACGCTCGTCGGATTTCCCGTAGATCGAGAAGTTCCCCGGGCTGGCGTTGAACCCAAGCAGGTAGATCAGGTTCAACGACGACTGACCGGTCGTCTCCGCGCCGTACTCCTCGTTGTACGCGGCGTTCAGCAGCGCGCCCATCTGCGAGTTGTGTCCGCCTGGAACGTAGTTCGTGATCCAGTCGTACAGCGTCATCTGGTCGAAGAACTGCCCCGCCGGCGTGAAGCTGTTGTAAAGCGTCGGATAGCCGGTCGCCTGCACCTGTCCCTGCAGGGTGTTGTGGACCGCCTGGAAGTCGTTGCTGGCCTGGCTGTAGGGGTAGTCGGCGCCGAAGATCCAGTAGGTGTCGGTCGTCCCGTTCGGCTGCGCGGCGAGCAGGTCGACCGTGGGAAGCGAGAACCTCTGTGCGAGCTGCAGAATCGTCTTGTGATTGGTGTCGATGAGCTCACCGCACAACTCCGCCTGCTGGCCGTTGTCCCAGAACTCGTGCCCGAATTCGGTCCAGTCGGAATGCATGCGGCCGCCGAGGCGGCGGCTGGACGACTCGTAGACGTCCGAGAAGACGCCCTTATCCTGCAGGGTCAGCGCCGCAGTCAGGCCGGCGATGCCGCCGCCGACGATCGCGATCCTAGGAGCGCCGGCCGTGGCCGCCGGCCTGGCAAAGGAAAGCGGACCGGCCACCGCGGCTGTGGCACCCACAGCACCCGTGCGCTTGAGGAACTCGCGGCGCGAAAATCGCGCCTCCTGCTCGCGTTGACGGAACTCTCCGGCCTCTATCCCGAGCCGCGCGGCCGCGTCGTGCTCCCGGGCCAGACGCTGCAGTGCCCGCATCAGTGGTGTCCGCGCCATGTCCTCCCCCTTACCTGTGGAGATGCCGCGATTCTTCCCGGTTCGCGTGCACCCTTTCAAGGGTCTAACTCATTGCGAGTCTTGGAGCAAGCGTGGTACAACGAGCCGGATGATCACGGTTCCGGGCCCGGCGCAGCCCGCCGCTGCAGGTGATCCGGCTGCTGCGGCGTCAGCGATCCATGTCACCGGCCTGCGCAAGCGGTACGGCGACGTGGTCGCGCTCGCCGGCGTCGACCTGACGGTGCGGCCCGGCGAGTTCTTCACCCTGCTCGGCCCGTCCGGTTCTGGCAAGACCACCCTGCTGCGGCTGATCGCGGGGTTCGAGCGCCCGGACGGCGGACGGATCGAGCTCGGCGGCCGCGACGTCACGCAGGTGCCGCCGTACGCCAGGAACGTCAACACCGTGTTCCAGGATTACGCGCTGTTCCCGCATATGACGGTGGCGCAGAACATCGAGTACGGCCTGCGGGTGCGCCGGGTGCCCCGGGCGGAGCGGCGGGAGAAGACCGGCCGCGCGCTGGAGATGGTCCGGCTGCCCGGGCTCGGCGGCCGCAAGACGGCTCAGCTGTCCGGCGGCCAGCGCCAGCGCGTCGCGCTGGCCCGGGCCATCGTCAACGAGCCCCAGGTGCTGCTGCTTGACGAGCCGCTCGGCGCGCTCGACCTCAAGCTGCGCCAGGAGATGCAGCTGGAGCTGCTGCGGGTGCAGCGCGAGGTGGGCATCACGTTCGTCTACGTCACGCACGACCAGGAAGAGGCGCTGACGATGAGCGACCGCATCGCGGTGCTCAGCGGTGGCCGCATCGAGCAGACCGGCGGGCCGGTCGAGGTGTACGAGCGGCCGCGGACCGCGTTCGTGGCCGGGTTCATCGGCGTCTCCAACCTGATCGAGCGGGACGGCCACACGATCACCGTGCGGCCGGAGAAGATCACCCTGGTTGCCGGCGGCGAGCCGGACCCGCCCGGCACGCACGTGGAGCCCGGCCGGATCTCCGGCGTCATCTACGCCGGTGTCCTCACCCGCTACGTCGTCGACCTGGACGGCGGCGGCGAGCTCGTGGTCAGCCGGCAAAACATCGAGCCACCGGGTACCAGCGATCTGGCCGGCGCCCGTGTGCGCATCGCCTGGCGGCCCGAGCAGGCATTCACGATCCCATCAGGGGAGGGCCAATGAGAAGAACCAGCGGGCGGAGCCGCCCGATGACCATAACGCTCGGACTCGCGGTCGCGTCCGTCATCGCGGCCGGCTGCTCCAGCGGCGGCTCAAGCAGCGGCGGCGGCGGCGGGGGCACCGGGAACGCCACCCAGAACGGCGCCACACAAAACGGAGGCGGCGCGGTGGCGGGCCAGACGGTGCCCACCGCGGGCCTGCCGGTGCTGCAGAAGATCGGGAAGGGCGAGGGGCAGCTCAACCTCATCGCCTGGGAGGGCTACCTGGACCCCAAGTGGGTCAAGCCGTTCCAGCAGCAGACCGGCTGCCAAGTGAACGCGAAGTACGCGGGGAGTTCGGACGAGATGGTCGCGCTGATGAAGAACGGCGGCGGCGGCCAGTACGACATGGTGTCCTCCTCGGGGGACGCCGACCTGCGCATCCTGTACGCGGGCGACGCGCACCCGGTGAACGTCAACCTGATCCCGAGCTGGAAGGACTTCTACCCCGCCTTCCAGTCGCCGGCCTTCAACACCATCAACGGCGTGCACTACGGGGTCTCCCTGCAGTGGGGCCCGAACGTGCTGATGTACAACACCAAGCGCTTCCCGACGGCCCCGACGTCGTGGAGCGTCATCTACGACCCGAAGTACAAGGGGCAGGTGACGGTCCCGGACAACCCGATCCAGATCGCCGACGCGGCGCTGTACCTGAAGACCCACAAGCCGGAGCTGAAGATCACCGATCCGTACGAGCTGACCCAGCCCCAGTTCCAGGCGGCGGTGACCCTGCTGGCTTCGCAGCGCCCGCTGATCGAGAAGTACTGGAGCCTGGCCTCCCAGGAGATCTTCGACTTCAAGAACGGCAACGCGACCGTCGGCGCCGGGTGGCCCTACCAGGTCAGCACGCTGAAGGCGGCCCACTTCTCGATCGGCACCGTGATCCCGAGCGAGGGCGCGACCGGCTGGGCGGACACCTGGATGCTCGCGGCCAAGGCCCCCCACCCGAACTGCGCCTACATGTGGATGCAGTACATCAGCACGCCGCAGGTCCAGGCCGAGCAGGCCGTCAACTACGGCGAGACCCCGGACAACAAGCTCGCCTGTGCTGACATGAACAAGCTGCAGGCCGGATCGTGCGAGGTGTACCACGCCAACGCGCCGCAGAGCTACTTCGACTCGATCAGCCTGTGGAAGACGCCGCTCGCGACGTGTGACAACGGCCAGTCGAACTGCGTGCCGTACGCCCAGTGGGTGTCCGCGTGGAACACGCAGGTTAAATGACCGAGCCGAAGGGGCGCGGTGCCGACTGGACTGAGGAGCGAGGAACGAGCGACGAGGGAAGGAGGCACCTCAAGGCGCCCCGGAGGCGAGCGGTAAGCGGAGCGCTGTGGCGCCGGCCGTGGGCGCGGGCCACCCTCCTGCTCACCCCGCCGCTGGCCTGGTTCGTGCTGCTCTACCTGGCCGCGCTGGTCGTCCTGCTGATCACGGCCTTCTGGCAGATCAACCCGTTCACCACCAACATCGAGCGGGTCTTCACCCTGAACAACTTCACCGCGATCTTCACCAGCGCGGCCTACCGGGGGATCATCGGCCGGACGGTGGGAATGGCGGCGGCGGTCACCGTGACGGACGCCGTCGTCGCCTTCCCGTTCGCCTACTTCATGGCCCGGGTCGCGTCGCCCAGGACCAGGACCGCGCTGTTCGTGGCGATCCTGCTGCCGCTGTGGGCCAGCTACCTGGCCAAGGTGTACTCCTGGCTGCTGATCTTCACCCACGGCGGGCTGCTGGACTGGGCCCTCGGCCACCAGGTGCACCTGATCTACACCAACTGGGCCGTGTTCACCGTGTTCTGCTACCTCTGGCTGCCGTTCATGATCATCCCGGTGTACGCGGCGCTGGAGCGCATCCCGGCCTCGCAGATCGAGGCGTCGCAGGACCTGGGCGCGCGGACCTGGCGGACCACCCGGCTGGTGCTGCTCCCGCTCGCCCTGCCGGGGATCGTGGCCGGGTCGATCTTCACGTTCTCGCTGACCCTCGGGGACTACATCACGCCGCTGCTGGTCGGCGGGACGAGCGCGAACTTCATGGGCAACATCATCTACTCCAACATCGGGATCGCGAACAACGTGCCGTTCGCCGCGGCGATGGCGCTCGTCCCCATCGTCATCATGGCCGCCTACCTGCTCAGCGCCCGGGCGCTCGGCGCATTCGAGGCGATCTAGGCGATGGAATCCCGGGGGCTGCGCGCCGCGCTGTGGGTATGGGTGGTCCTGGTCCTGGCGTTCCTGTTCGTCCCGATCGTGCTCATCGTGCTGTACGCGTTCAACCGGTCGAACATCGAGAGCTGGCCAATCGCGGGCTTCTCGCTGCACTGGTTCGGCGTGGCCTGGCACGACCCCCAGGTGCGCAGCGCGTTCCTGCTGTCGCTGCGGGTCGGGCTGATCGCCACCGCGCTGGCCCTGCTGCTCGGCTCCGCCGTCGCGTACGCGCTGCACACGTTCGCGTTCTTCGGCCGGGAGGCCATCTCGTTCCTGCTGGTGCTGCCGCTCGCGCTGCCCGGCATCATCACCGGGATCGCGCTGAACTCGTTCTTCTCGTTCACCGGGATCCAGCTCGGCACGCTGACCGTCGTCATCGGGCACACCACGTTCTGCATCGTGGTGGTGTTCAACAATCTGATCGCCCGGCTGCGGCGGACCCCGGGATCGCTGGCCGAGGCGTCCATGGACCTGGGCGCGCGCGGCTGGCAGACGCTGCGTTACGTCACGCTGCCGCTGACCGCGACCGCGCTGGTGTCCGGCGCGCTGCTCGCCTTCGCCCTGTCCTTCGACGAGGTCATCGTGACGGTGTTCACCGCGGGCGCGCAGAACACGCTGCCGCTGTGGATCTTCGGCGCGATCCGGCTCGGGCAGCAGCTGCCCGAGGTGAACGCGGTGGTGTCCGTCGTCATCCTGCTGACGATCGTCCCGGTGGTCCTCGCCGCCCGGGTGGCCGGCGCCGGCGCGATCACCAGGTCGGCGCAGGCCATCGGCGAGCGGGCGGTCGGCGAGCCCGGCCTCTAATAGGCCGTACTCGCCGAACCAGCCGGCGAGTTTCCCGGCGCGGCTGACCGCGCGCAGCCTGCGTTCGGTCTGCTGCCGGACCGCGGCGGGGGTCACGATGAGCAGCCGGTCGCCGGCCTGCAGGACGGTGGTGGGCGCGGGGACGAAGCTGCGGCCGCCGCGGACAATGAGGGCCAGGTTCACCTGGGCGGGGAGCCGGAGCTCGAAGATCTCCACGCCGTGCAGCCTGGACCCGGCGGGGATCTGCGCCTGGAGCAGGTCGGCGCGGAGTTCTTCCAGCGGCGCGGCCTCCACGATGATCTCGATGGGCTCTACTGGCGTGATCACGCCGAGCCGCCGAGCCGCCCACGGCAGGGTGGGGCCCTGGGCCAGCGTGAACACTCCGACGACGATGAAGACGAGGTCGAACAGGCGCGCGGAGCCCGGCACGCGGGCGCTGAACGGGATGGTGGCCAGCACGATCGGCACCGCCCCGCGCAGCCCGGCCCAGGACAAGAACGCCTGCTGCCGCCAGCCCAGCCGCAGCGGCAGCGTGGCGGCGAGCACCGCGGCGGGCCGGGCGAGGAACACCAGCACCAGCCCGACGACGATGGCGGGCAGGACCTGGGCGGGCAGCCGGGCCGGAGAGGCGAGCAGGCCGAGCATGACGAACAGCCCGATCTGGGCGAGCCAGCCGATTCCCTCCGCGAAGCCGCGGGTGGCCGGGCCGTGCGGCAGCCTCGCGTTGCCGAGCACCACCGCGGACACGTAGACGGCGAGGAAGCCGCTCGCCCGGGCCTGCGACGCAGCCCCGTAACTGGCGACGATCACGGCGAGCACCGCGATCGGGTACAGGCCCGAGGCGGGCAGCGCCGCCCGGCGCAACGCCAGCGCGCCGAGCGCTCCGGCCGCGAGCCCGATGGCGACACCCCCGGCCAGCTGCCAGGCCATCTCGGCGGCGAGCAGGCCAGGATGGGGCGAGTGCGGGCCGGCCTGGCTGAGCAACGTCACCGCGAGCACGGCCGGCGGGTCGTTAAGCCCGGACTCGCCTTCGAGCATCCCGGCCAGCTTCGGCGGCAGCGGGAGCTTGCGCAGCACCGAGAACACCGCCGCCGCATCGGTGGGCGCCAGGATCGCGCCCAGCAGCAGCGAATCCCGCCAGGTGAAACCCAGCAGCCCGCGGGTCACGGCCGCGACGACCAGGACGCTGACCGCCACCCCGACGGTGGCCAGGAGCAGCGCGGCCGGGGCCGCCGCTCGCGCATGCGTCCAGCTCGTGGTCAGGCCGCCCTCGGCCAGGATCAGCACCAGCGCGCTGAATCCCAGAACCTCCGCCAGCCCGGCATTGTCAAACCGCACCCCCAGCCCGGCCTCACCCAGCACCAGGCCAAGGCCGAGGAAAACCAGCAGCGCCGGGAGCCCCGCAGCGTGCGCCAGCCGGGCCGCCAGGATCGCGGCGATCACCACGCCCGCCGCCACCAGCAGGACGAAGCCAAGGTGACCCACCGTCACCCGCGTCTCCGCATCGCCGCTCCAAGATCCGGTACTGCCTAGCCATCAGTCTGCCGGATCAGCGATCACGCGCCGTGCCTCCCGGCAGGCGCGGCTCGCCGAACCGCTGGACAGGTAAGTTAGGTTAGCCTTACCTTAGCTGGATGATGTGGGCTGATGCCGTCCCTAACCTGCTGATCGGGCTCCGCGAGGGCCTGGAGGCGGGCCTGGTCGTGAGCATCCTGCTGGCCGCGCTGCGCAAGGCAGCCCCTGAGGGCCGCCGGATCTCGTCGGCGCCCTTGTGGCTGGGCGTGCTGGGCGCGGTGATGCTGGCGGGCAGCTTCGCGGCGGTGCTGACCTATTCGACCGACGTGCTGTCGAGCCGGGTGCAGGAGGCGGCGGCCGGCCTGCTGAGCGTGCTGGCCGTCGGGCTGGTCACCGCGATGGTGTTCTGGATGCGCCGCACCGCCGCCGGGCTGTCCGCGCAACTGCGCGGCGAGGTCCAGCGCGCTGTTCCTGTGGGCCGCGGTGCGCGCGTCGGGATCGACGGCCGCGCCGCTGGCCGGGGCCGGGGCCGGCCTGGCGGCCGCGGCGGCGCTGTGCTGGCTGCTTTACCGGCGGGCGGTGCGGCTGAACGTCGGCGTGTTCTTCAGCCGGACCGCGGTGGCGCTGATCGTGATCGCCGCGGGCGTCCTGTCGGCCGGCCTCGGCGACCTGCAGGACGCCGCCCTGCTGCCCGGGCAGCACTGGGTCCTGTTCGACCTGACCACGCACGTTGACCCCAGCTCGTGGTGGGTCTCGCTGCTAACCGGGATCACCGACCTGACCCCGAAGATGACGGTCCTGCAGGCCGTCGCCTGGGTCACGTACCTGGCCGTGGTCACCCCCTTGTTCATCCGCGCCGGGCGGGCCGGCGCCGCCCCGGCGCCGACCGCGCCCGCCCCCGAGGCCAGCAGCGCCGTGGCCCGCTGGGAGCGGCTGGCCGGGCAGCGGACCTGGACCGTGGCCGGGGCGCTGGTCGCGGTGCCGGTAGTGGCGGCGGGCAGCGTGATCGCGGCCCTGCCGGCGGCGAGCGCCAAGGCCATCACCGCGGTGACCGTGACCAGCAGCGGGTGCGCCCGCGACTGGACGTCGGCCCGGGCCGGGACCCAGACGTTCACCGTGACCAACCAGTCCGGCCGGGTCGGCGAGATCACCCTGGACAACGCGGCCGGCGGGATAGTGGCCGAGATCGAGACCCTGGGCCCCGCGACGACCGCCGAGATGACCCCGACGCTGGGCCGCGGCAGCTACACCTTCACCTGCCGCCTGTCCGGGCAGACCGCGACGAGCTCGGCGGCAGTGCTGATCACCGGGCAGGACCAGGCCGTCCCGGCCGCCGTCAAGCCGGTGACGGTCCGGGAGCTGACCGGTCCGAACCGGGCCTACCAGGCCTACGCGGCCGGTCAGCTGGCCGCGCTGGCCGGCGCGGTGACCGCGATCCAGGCCGACCTGCGCCACGGCGACCTGGCCGCGGCGCGCCGGGACTGGCTGGCTGCGCAGCTGGCCTGGGAGCGGGTCGGCGCGTCCTACGACAGCTTCGGCGCCGACGGCACCGCGGTCGACGGGCTGCCCGGCGGGCTGCCGGACGGCGTGCACGACCAGGCCTTCACCGGGCTGCACCGGCTGGAGTACGGGCTGTGGCACGGCCAGGGCGCCGCCGCGCTGACCCCCGTCGCGGCCGCGCTGGCCCGGGACGTCGCCACCGTCCGGAAGAACCTGACGTCCGGTGACCTGGCCGGCGACCCCGCCAACCTGCCGCTCCGCGCGCACGAGATCCTCGAGGACGCGCTGCGTGACCACCTATCCGGGCTCGACGACCAGGGCGGCGGGGCGGCCTATCCGCAGACCCACGCCGACCTGCAGGTGACCAGGGTCGTGCTGGGAGAGCTGGCCCCGCTGATCAGCGCGCGGGCGCCGAAGCTGCTCCCCGCGGCCCGGCCGCAAATGGACGCCGTGGCGCAGGCCCTGCTGGCCACCCGGGCGGGCGGCCAGTGGCAATCCCCCCGCTCTGCCCCGCTGCTGGTCAGGCAGCGGGTGGATGCCGCCCTCGGCGCCCTGCTCGAAACGCTGGCCCAGGTTCCTGACCTGCTCGAACTGCCCCCCACACGATGAGGAGACTTATGGATGTCAGCCGCCGCCACTTCCTCAAGGGAGCCGCCGCCGGGACCGCCGGCACGGCCCTGGCCAGCGGCGTGCTGATCGGCGGGGCCCGCGCGGACGCAGACGCCGCCACCGCGACGACGACGGCCCGCTCCTTTCCGTTCCACGGCACCCACCAGGCCGGGGTGCTGACGCCCGGCCCGGCCGGAAAGCAGGCCTTCGCCTGCTTCGCCGGCTTCGACATTATGGCCGGCGGCCAAGCCGGCCTGGCCGACCTGATGCGCGCCCTCACCAGCCGGGCCCGGATCCTCACCGCCGGCGGCGCCGCGCCCGACCTGGGGGTGGGGCAACCGCCGTCGGACAGCGACGTCCTCGGCCCCGCCGTCCCCGCCGACGGGCTGACCGTTACCCTGTCCGCGGGGTCGAGCCTGTTCGACGACCGCTACGGCCTGGCCGCGCTGAAGCCGGCCAGGCTGACGCCGATGCGCGCGTTCCCTGACGACTCGCCGGACCCGGCCTGGCTGCACGGTGACCTGCTGCTGCAGCTGTGCGCCGACCACCCGGACACGATCCACCACGCGATCCGCGACATCACCAGGCACACCCGCGGCGGGATGCAGGTGCGCTGGAAGATCGAGGGCTACAACTCCCCGCCCCGCCCGTCGGGAACCTCGCGGAACCTGCTCGGGTTCAAGGACGGCGCGGCCAACCCGGCCGGCGCCGAGGCCAGCCGCCTGGTCTGGGTGGACGACCCGGCCGAAAGGTCCGAGCCGGCCTGGGCGCGGGGCGGGTCGTATCAGGTGGTCCGGCTGATCCGGATGCTGGTCGAGTTCTGGGACCGGGTCTCGATCAACGAGCAGGAGGGCATGTTCGGCCGCCGCCGCGACACCGGCGCGCCGCTGGACGGCAGCAGCGAGTCCGACACCCCGGACTACGCCGCCGACCCGCACGGTCAGGTGATCCCCCTGGACGCGCACATCCGGCTGGCCAACCCCCGCACTCCGGCGACCGCCGGCCAGCGGATCGTGCGCCGCTCCTACAACTACGACCTCGGCGTCGACGCCAACGGCAACGTGGCGGCCGGGCACATCTTCGTCGCCTACCAGCAAGACCTCCGCGGGCAGTTCGAGACGATCCAGGCACGGCTGGCCGGCGAGCCGCTCATCGACTACGTCCAGCCGTTCGGCGGCGGCTACTTCTTCACCCTGCCCGGCGTCAGGGACGCTGCCGACTGGTACGGCCGGGCCCTCCTAGGGAAAGGTGCCTAGCTCGTCCTGGACAGATTCTTTCCTGGACAGGGGCTCGCTCCTGGTCCGAGACTGGGCTCATGGTGACCACGACGGAGTTCGATCAGCTGATCGAGGTGCTGCGGGACTTTATCCGGGGCGAGGTGATGCCCGCCGAGGCCGGCATCGATGAGTCCGACGAGATCCCGGCCCGGCTGATCGCGCAGGCCAAGGAGATGGGGCTGTACGGCTACGCCTTGCCCGCCGAGTACGGCGGCCTGGGCCTGTCGGTCCAGCAGCAGGTGCTGGTCACCATCGAGCTCGGCTACACCAGCCCGGCGTTCCGGTCGCTGTTCGGCACCAACAACGGCATCGCCGGGCAGGTTCTGGTCCTGGCCGGCACGGACGAGCAGCGCAAGCAGTGGCTGCCGCGGCTGGCCTCCGGCGAGGTGGTCGCGTCGTTCGCGCTGACCGAGCCGGACGCGGGCTCCGACCCGAGCCGCCTGACGACGTCGGCGAGGCCTGAGGACGACGGCTGGGTCATCGACGGCCTCAAGCGCTACATCACCAACGCCCCGGCGGCGGACGTCTTCATGGTGTTCGCGCGCACCGACCCGCAGGCGCCTGCCGGCAAGGGCATCGGGGTGTTCATCGTGCCCGCTCGCGCCGATGGGGTGGCGGTGGCGGCGCGGGACCACAAGATGGGCCAGGCCGGCGCGTGGACCGCCGATGTCGCCTTCACCGGCGTCCGGGTACCCCGCGACGCGCTGGTCGGCGAGGCGGCTCAGGCCGGCTACGCGACCGCCATGCGGAGCCTGGCGCACGGGCGGCTGGTCATCGCGGCCATGTGCGTCGGCGTCGCGGCGCGGCTGATCGACGAGAGCGTCGGCTACGCCAGGGAACGTTCCCAGGGCGGCCACCCGATCGGCGAATACCAGCTGGTCCAGGCCATGCTCGCGGATTCGCAGACCGAGTACCTCGCGGCCCGCGCACTGGTGCTCGACGCCGCGGTCCGGTACGACGCGGGCACCGACCGGCGGCTCGCGCCCTCGGCGGCGAAGTACTTCGCCAGCGAGGCGGTCGGCCGGATCGCCGACCGCGCGGTCCAGATCCACGGCGGCTCCGGGTACATCCGCGGTGTCCCGGTGGAGCGGCTGTACCGCGACGTCCGGCTGTTCCGGATCTACGAGGGCACCAGCCAGATCCAGCAGCTCGTCATCGCCAGGGAAATGCTCAGGTAGCGCTGTCGCTTGGGCCGGCCTCAGGCCCGGCGATTAGGGACTTACGTCCCTGTCCGTTCCCGAGCCCAGACCGGTGCAATACAAGGATGTTCGTTGGCGACGAGGTGCGGCTGGATGTCAGTTTCGCCATCGCCCGGGAAAGGCTGGCGCAGCTCAGCGAGAGCGGCGCCCTGTTCGAGCCGTCGCAAGACGCGTACACCGGCCTGGCCCGCGTGGGCGTGGCGGGCCTGTCCAAGCTGGTCCGGGTGCAGGTCCGCGAGCTGTCGTGGACCGACAGGTCGGCCGGGCTGGCGCTGCGCTGGGAGGCCACCGGCGCGGGCGGCGGGTTGTTCCCGGTCCTGGACGCCGACCTGAGGCTCGCCGCGCTCGGGGAGAGCACGGTGATGACGATGGCCGGAGCCTACCGGCCGCCGCTCGGCTCGCTGGGCGAGGCGCTCGACCGGACCATCCTGCACCGGGTCGCGGCCGCGGCCGTCCGGTGTTTCCTCGCCCGGGTGGCGGCCCAGATCACCGGTCAGCCCGGCCCGGTCCCTGGAGCCCCGCCGCCATTGTCGCCGCCGGAGGTGAAGGCGTAGTCCCTGATCTCGTGGATCACGTCGTCTAGCTGGTCCAGCGCGTCGCCGAGGCGCTCGCGGACCACATCGCCGGGCAGGCCCGCGGCGGCTTGCAGGCTCAGCCCGACCTGGAACACGCGGTGCACCACCCGGTTCATCAGATCGGTGGTGACCTGCGCCTGATGGGCCACGGCCCTCCTGGCCAGGTCCGCGAGGTCATCCCGCCGCCGGGCCTCGGTAGCGTCGTGGATCACCGCGAGGACGAAGTCCTCCGAGGCCGTCGGCACCGGGCTCAGGCTGATCTCGACAGGCAGCGTGGCTCCATCCTTGCGCAGGCCGACCAGCCGGACCCGTTCGGCCATCGGCCTGGCCTGCGGCGCCTGGTGGTAGCCGACCCGGTAGCCCCGGTGAGCGGTCCGCACGTCGGACGGGACCAGCGAGTCGACCGGCAGCCCGATCAGCTCCTCCCGCTGGTAGCCGAACATCTCCGCACACCGCCGGTTGGCCAGGGCGATCTTCCCGTCGTGAGCGGCCAGCACCAGGCCGTCGCCGAGGGCGTCGATCAGCTGCCAGAGGACGGCCGGGGTGATCGTGCCCGCCGTCGCGGCGGTGATGCCTTCCGGGGTCTGGCCGTTGGGATGCGATGCGGCGGGCGGTGGTCCTCGCCCGGCGGCGGTGGCCGCCTCCAGCGAGGGATAGATAGACACCAGCCGGTCCAGTCCCTCGGTGCTGAGCACGCGCCGGATGACCGGCGCGGAGACCACCAGCCTGACCTGCGTCCCGCTGACCGCCGCCCGCTGGCAGGCGCGCGCGACGGCCTCCACGGCCGAGTGATCGCACGACACGGTGTCGGTCATGTCCGCGATCAGGACGGCGGCCCCGCGGTTGATCACGGCCAGCAGCCGGTCCCGGAGCTGCCCCACGTTCGACACGTTGACATGCCAGGGGAAGCCCACGATCGCTTGGCGGCCCGTCCACTTCACCGGGAAGAGGTCATCACGCATGGCAGAACGCCCTCCCGTCCGGGTCGTGCAGCCAGATTACGGCGGATCAGCGTCCAGCCATACCCCTTCGGCCGGACCCTCTAGCCGGCCAGGAGAACGCCGAGGAACAGCGCGGCCAGCGCGCTGAGCCCGGTGAGCGCACCCAGGACCGCGCGACCCCGGGCCGTCCGGGACCGGATGTGCAGGGCGGCGGTGAGCCCGGAGATCACCACGGCCACGAGCTTCACGATCAGCGTGGTCCGATAGCCGGCGCCGTGGCTGACCTGCGGGGAGACGGCGGCGACGTTCCAGATCCCGGTGACGATGAGCACCCCGAAGGCGGTCCAGGCGACCTGGTTGAACCGGCGGGCGGCCGCTCCGAGGGCGTCGGAGCCGAACCGGCGCAGGACGGGGACGAGCGCGGCCAGGACCAGCTGGCCGCCGACCCAGATCGTCGCGGCCAGCACGTGCAGGAACAGCCGGATGGTGTCCCAGCTGACGGCGAGCATCCCGCCATCCTGCCAGCCATGCGAAGGCCCGGGGCGAGGGGAGCCTTCCCCTCGCACCCGGGCCAGGGCCTTCGTTACTTCTGCCCGGCGGGTTCGGGCTTGGATCCGGGCTCTTGCTGCGCGGTGGGCCCGGCGGCGCCCCGCTGGTTCCAGCTCCGCCAGATGAGCCGGTGCACCGGGATCCACCTCGGGATGTCACGCAGGCCCGGGATGAACGGGATGAACAGCAGCAGCAAGGTGGCCAGGCCGGTCATGTAGATCGCGATCAGGTCGATGTTGTCGGAGTTACTCCAGCCCTTAACGTGGTACCACATCTGGAAGAGCCACAGCCAGGGCTGGCCCGGGTAGCTGCCGGTCTCGTTCATCACTCCCCACTGGTCTCCGGTGAGGTGCTCGGCGGTCGCCTTGTCGGCGTAGTAGGCGCCGTCCTCCAGGAACAGCAACGGCTTGGTGAAGTCGGAGCCGTAGAACGGCCGCTGGGCGAGCAGGTCGGTGTCGATCCCGCCGCTGCGGGCCAGCGTGAGCTCGGTCGCCAGCATCACCGGCACGGGACCGTCGTCGGCCGCGGGGACCACCGGCGTTCCGTTGTTGAACGTCACCTTGACGACCGCTTTCCCGTAGTTGGTCGCCCACTTGGCCTGCTGGTCGGCGGATGCGGCGTTGTAGGTGGCCAGGGCCGCGGCCAGGGTCGGGTCGGTGGGCGCCATGCTGGCCAGCGGTCCCAGCACGAAGGTCTGCGCCGCGTTGATGGGCTGCACCACGCCGGCCACGTCCGCCGGGGCGAACCACTCACTCTGCGGGGTTCCGTTGCTGTTGTAAGGCGGTCCGTAGGTCGCGGTCAGGCTGGTGCCGTCCAGTTCGGTCGCCGCGGTGGCGAGGAAGTCGGCGGGGGAGACCTGCACCCAGCTGCGCACCGTGACCGGTGGGACATCGGGCGAGGACAGCAGGCTGGCCAGGCCAAAGGTGAGCACCAGGATCACCGCGGTCGCGATGGTGCCTTCCTTCAGGATGTCGTAGCGCCTGGTCGGGCCGCGCCACGCCGCCCGGTCGGCCTTCGCGGCCGCCAGCCTGGCGGCCACGCCGCGGGGCCGGGCGACCGGCAGCGGGTGGCTGACGCCGCGGACGCGGACCAGCAGCACGTGCGCGCCGATCAGCGCGATGAGCAGGATCGGGAGGAGCACCACGTGCCACAGCAGCATCTGGCCGACGTTCATCAGGTTGAAGAACGCGCCGATGCCAACCTCGTCGAAGGCGTCCTTGCCGTTGGTGGCGATCCACTGCGAGTCGAAGTTCTGCTGGGTCAGGTAGCCGGTGAAGCACTCCACGATCGAGGCCAGGAAGGCCACCACGCCGGTGATCCAGGTCATGGCGCGCCGACCGCGCCAGGCCGCCATCCAGAACTTACCCCACAGGTGGATGACCAGCAGCGCCATGAAAAGCTCGACGCTCCACAGGTGCAAGCTGTTGAAGAAGTGGCCCACCGAGTTGGTGTGCCACCAGTCCGCACCGCCGAGCGCGATGGCGAAACCGCTCACGATCGCCACGCCGAACGCGGCCAGCGATCCGACGCCGAACACGTACACCCAGGAGGCGACGTAGGCGGGCTGGCGGTCGGGCAGCAGCTTGTTCGGCGGGAGCGAGGTCAGGGCGCGGCGGCGCACGCGCGCCGTCCACATCCGCTCATCCCCTTCGGCCACCTGGAAGCCGGCGGCCTCGTCCGGCTCTGTTACCTGCGGCGCCGAGTCGTCATGACGGTAGCGACCCGGGAACGGCAGGAGCAGTGCGGCACCGAAGATGGCGACCATCACCGCGATGAGCACGAGGTTCGCCACTGAAATGGTGAAAATGTTCCACGTCACGTATGAACCAGGGTGGTTCAAGTTGATGGCGACGGGAACGTGTCCCGCCAGAGCTATGGTTCCCACCGGAGCCCTCCAGGTTGGCCCGCGGACCGGTCCGCATGGCAACGGATTCAATGGGCTGAGTTTGGCCGCTGGCCGAAGGCGCCTGTAGTGATGTGGGTCATCAGGTTTCGGGACCAAAGTCCCGTCGGTTGTATGGGTTCCGGATGGCTTCCGTCCCGGTGGATCTGTGCCGGTGGAGCGGCCGGAGGATATTACGGCTCCGGAAACTGGCACCGCGATCGTGGCAGTGGCCAGCCGGAAGCCCGTAACATCAACACATTGCGATGGACAGAACACTTTGTGTGCCGGAGTGCCTGATGGCTTTAGACCGGCCTGACGACGAATTCGAGGCGGGTGATGCCCGGCCCGAGCAGCACCTTCCGCCTGGCGGCGACATTCCCGCGGCCCGGGCCGAGCCCGTGGAGCCGCGGACGCGCGAGGAGTACTACGAGGCGCTGCGCGCGGCTGACGGCGGCTCGGCGGACGGCGGCTCGGCTGACAGCGGATCGGCTGATGGCCATTCTCGGTCTGCCGAAGCACGAACGGATCATTCCGGCTGGGATGCGGTAGACGCCGCGGACCGCCCGTCCGTAGAGGCCATCCGCGTCAGCCCCGAGCGCACTGTGCACATACTCGACGGTGACGGGATCGAGGGTGGGGGTGGGCACCGTCACGGAGTCGGCAAGCCTGGCAAGACCGAGTTTCCCGCTAGCTGGGACGATGAAAAGATCATCGCCAACGTCCTGGATGTCGCACGTAGACCCGATAAGCCACCTACTCGTCAGGATTGGAATGACACGTGGCTCTGCACCGGCACCCGTGACAACGTGGATGTTTCAGCCGTGGTCGAACGCAGCGGAAACATCTTGACCGGCTGGCCCGAAGAGGGCAGCCCCGGCGTGGTACGCAATCCCAGGAGAGGGAACTCATGACCGAGGATGAGATCATCGATCAGGCCGAAGCACTACCCGAACGTTTCGCCGATCGTTTGACCGAGAGCGCGCTGTGGAGCGTCAAGCGTATGCGCGGTGGCGGCGAATACGGGTTGCTTACCATAGAAATTGCCGCATCGCTAGCCGCTCACAATATGCCTGTTACTCCTGATGAAAGAGATGAATTGCGCGCGCTGCTTGAAGCAATGAACATGCCCACCGACCCCATCGAGCAGCTGAACGTTCAGAGCTAGGAGCTACCGGGTTCGGCCGGCAGGCGGGTGGCAGGGCTCCCTCAGCCTCCGTGCGTTATCGTCGGCTTGCGGTGGGCATGCCAGCCGAGCAGGGCTAGGGAGGGACTGTGGACATCACCCAGCTGATCCTTGATGACCATCACGAGCAGCGGCGGCTGTTCGCGATCCTGGAACAGATCGACCGCGCGGAGACCGGGGTGCTGTCCGCCGTATGGGACCGGCTGGCTTCGTTCCTCGAGCTGCACGCGGCGGCAGAGGAGGAGATCTTCTATCCCGCGCTGCTGCAGGTAGGTCTGGCGGCACATCGGACGGCCGGGGTGGAGGGCGAAACCCTCGATGCCATCCACGACCACAACGAGATCAGGGACGCGGTCACCGACGTGGCATGTCACCGGGTCGGCACCGACGAATGGTTCGGCGCCGTCGGCGCGGCGAACCTGGCCAACAGCGATCACATGGCCGAGGAGGAACGCGAGGGCCTGACCGACTTCCGCCGCCTAGCCGGGCTGCAGCGCCGCCATCAGCTCGCCGTCGCCTTCGCCGCCTTCGAGGCGCGGAACTTCGCCGGAGTGGCGCCCGTGGACAAGGACCCAGTCACCTACGTGCGCGAGGTAGAAGAAGACGGACAGGCATCCCGGAGTGGATCTCTGAGCATCGGCAGCCTCAAGCGAGGCTGACCGGACCGATTAGTCCGAACGCGTAGAGATACACCGTCACCATGGCATGACAAACTGTCGTGGTTCGGCTCGCTCATCTTGTCGGTGGTGACGCTGGCAGGCTCGGTGGTGACGCTGGCAGGCGTTGTGTGTGCGGCGCCCACGGCAGGTCTTGGCCCTTTCGTGGCCAGGCCAAGCTTTGGTGGAACCTACACCCCAGGGGCCCGGGGGTGTTAACCCGGCCGGACCGGGGGACCGTGGCTGTGCAGCACCTTCGTTCTGTTCTTGTTCCACGCGGTGATGGTGCCGTCGGAGTTCAGGACCACGGTCCAGCCCTGCTGGTGAATGATCACCTGGTGGTGGTACCAGCAGAACAGGGCGCAGTCCTGGACGCTGGTCTTGCCGCCGTCGGCCTTGTGGGTCAGGTGGTGCACCTCGCAGCCCGCGGCGGGCTGGTCGCAGCCGCCGGGGAACCGGCAGTGCTGGTCCCGCAGGATGACCGCGCGGCGGATCGCGGCCGGGATGTCGCGGCTGACCCCGACGTCCAGCGGGAGGCTCGGCCCGCCCAGCCGCGCGCCCAGCTGCCGGCGGCGCAGGAACGACGCCAGCCCGCCCGGCCCGGACAGCAGGTCGACCGCCTGGCCGATGATCGCCTGCTCCAGGGCCTCCCATGCGCGGGTGGTGTCCGCGCCGGGCGCGGCCGGGCCGGTGCTGTTGTCGCCGGTGGTGCCATCGCCGCTGTCGCCGTCCCCGTCGGGGTGGTGGCGGAGCTTGTCGAGCTGAGCGCACAGCCGGACCAGCCCCTCCAGGGCGGCCGGGTTGACCTCGCCGGTGACGACCGGGGTGACGGAGGCGTCGCAGGTGAACGCGCGGGCCGCGTCGCCGTCCAGCCACGCCCCGCCGTCACCGCCGGCCACCGACGCGGCGGCCCGGTGCGCGGCCCAGGCCGCCCGCACCGAGGCGGTCCACTCACCCAGCAGCGCGGAGCTGCTCTCGAGCACCATCAGCTCCGCCAGCGACACGTGCACCAGGGCCTTGACCGGCTGCCCGGCCCGCTCCGGCAGCAGGTCCGCAGCGAGGAGCCGCCGCATCGCCTCCTGCAGGCCATCGTGATACCGCTGCTCATGGGTCCGGGTGTCCCGCGCCCCGGCCGGGGCCGCCAGCGCGTCCAGCACCGCGCCCACCACCGCGGCGCACTCCGGCGTCAGGTCACCGGCCAGCACCCCCGCGCCGCCGAACGTGGTCACCAGCCGCAGCGCGCGGTCCTCAAACGGCCGGCCCGGATCCTCATCGGGGACCTCGGGCCGGGACCGCTCGAACAACTCCCCCGCAGCCCGGCCAGGTCCCGCAGGCCCATCCCGGCGGCGGCGGCGGCGAGCAGGATCTCATCCGCGGCCGCCCGGCAGTCCCGCGGCAGCTTGTCGGTCCAGGTGCAGATCGCCCGGCCGAACGACTCCGACATCTCTCCTTCCGCCAGTGCCTGCACGACCTGCGGGTGCGTCGCCGTCCGCCGCGCCCACGCCGTGTACCCGGCCGCCGCGCCCTTGGTCACCCGGGTCTTGTGGATCAGCCACGCCCGCGGGCTGTAATCCGCGTCCGCGCAGTACCCCTGCCCGGCGGTGAACGCGGCCAGGATCGACGCGCGGGCCGCAGTGCCCATCGAATTAACCTGCTCGAGCGCCTGCAGGCACTGCGCCTGGGTCTCGGCCGCCATCGTGGTGGCATCTGCGGCGGACAGGTATCCCATCGCCGACCTCAGCATCCCCAGCGCCTCGGCGGCGCTGCCCGGCG
>WNGP01001365.1_pt1 | contig 20062 bp, 18 predicted proteins | sample 5407671 | NCBI WGS metagenome assembly WNGP01 (sample SAMN13153381, study PRJNA577476) | soil metagenome | isolation source: 40 cm soil or saprolite under Garry oak tree replicate 2 | place: USA:California | collected 2016-06-15 | reverse complement strand
CGTAACGGGGCGCTGCGCCGAGCCGGGCGTGCCAGAGCAGGTGATCCCAATGCGGATGCGTAGAAAACCCTGCCACAACGGGCTGGCCCAACTCGCGAAGGTCGTTCGCGAGGGCGGCCATTTCGTAGCCGTGCACCCCGGGGTCGATGAGCAGCACGCCAGCCCGGCCGTGCACGACAACGGCGTTGCCCTGGCAGAACTCGCTCTCGTGGATCAGCACACCCTCCGCGACCTGCCTCAGCACGGGTGCAAGGCTACTGTGCCCAGCGCCCGCCAACAACGATTCGCGCAACGCGCGTCGCGATGGAACTCGGCCAGCTCCTGCAGCTCCTGGACGACTGGCTCGCTACCGGCCACGAGCAGATCGGCACGTCTCTAGCCCGTTTCATCGGCATCGACGGCTACGGCGTCGAGACGCTCCGCGACGACCTCGCCCGGTTCATGTTCCTGCTCGGCGAGACCGACGGGGAAGGCCTCTTCTCGCCGCGGACTGTCGAGTTAATCGAACCCGCCGCGCTTCCAGCCCTGACACCCGCTAACCCCGTGAGTTCAGCGCGAGGAACCTTCAGTCTGGCTGAACTCGCGGAGATCGCGCCGGTAAGAAACGTGTCACCAGGGACAAACGAGGGCGACCAGGAGCGTTGGGCGGCCGGGTGCCGATGACGGCGTCGTAGCGCTGCGGGGCATCGCGAGGGCCAGGCGAGAGTTGACGGGTCTGACCCGTCGGGCACCTTGCTTGCCAGACCCGCCGGTGGCTCGTTACCGACCGTGACAGCTCGGCGAGTTGGCGGCACGCGATATCCGCCGATATGTCGCCAGGCTCGGCCGATCGGCAGCGTCACTCGTGTCGCACCCGAATGATTGATATGGGCGCCTTCGGCTTGCCGCCCCGGACGCGTACGTGCTGCTGTCAGGCACGCGCCGGACCTGCGCCTCTGGCCCCCGCAGCTGGCGCGGCGTCACACTCAATGGAGACGGGTTCGTCGCGGTACAGGTCATGCCGCGCGCGGTACAGCGACTCCTCGTGGGTTCTGTCACTGTACCCGGCAGCAGCGGAGAATCCGCCGCGGGGGGCCGGCTTGCCGGAACGGCGCTGCTCAGGCTACTGCTCGTTGGCGGCCTGGTACTGCTCGTCGGTGACCAGTTCGAGCCATGTCGTTCCGTCTCCTCCGGGGATGCCCTCGAGCATGGCGAGGTGGCACATGAAGTTTCCGGCGGTGGCGCCGTGCCAGTGTTCCTGGCCCGGCGGGGTGTAGACGGTGTCGCCGGGACGCATGCGGATGACTGTGCCGTCGCGGGTCTGCACGAGCCCGATGCCGTCGGTGACGTGCAGGGTCTGGCCGACGGCGTGGGAGTGCCAGTTGGTCCGGGCGCCGGGGGTGAACCGGACGAGGCTGACGATCATCCGGGAGGGCTCTTCGCCCCGATAGATCGGGTTGACGTAGACGTCGCCGGTGAAGGTGCTGGCCGGGGCCTTGGCGGTGGGCGTGACAGGCTTGAGTTCCAACTGTGCTCCTGAGTGAGTGCAAGGTGTTGAGCGGAGGAGGCGCGGGGCTATTTGGGCGCGTGTCCGTCCGCGGGGTGGGTCGTATCCAGCTGGTCGGTCTGGTGATGCGTGGCTGCCCAGCTGGCGAGGATGTCGAGCGCGTCACGCGCGGTCGAGCCTGGCTCGGCGCTGTAGGTGATGATGGTCTGCCCGGGATCGGCCGGGATCTCCAGGGCGTCGTAGTCTAGGTCGAGGTCGCCGGCTAGAGGGTGGTGGAACGGCTGGACGCCGCTCCGGTAGTACTCCACGTCGTGCGCGGCCCAGCGCTCCCGGAACTCCTGGCTGCGCATGGACAGCTCGCCGACCAGGCCGGTCAGCGCCCGGTCGTACGGGGCGCGCCCGGCCTCGGCGCGCAGGCTGCCCACGGCCTGGCGGGTGATGCCGTCCCAGTCGCGGTAGAACTGCGCGGACCGCTCGTCGAGGAAGATGAACCGGGTGAGGTTGGCCGGTCGCCGCAGGTTACCGGATACCGGCGAGTCGAACACTGGCGAGTACAGCGCGTAGCCCAGCTGGTTGGCGGCCAGGATGTCCAGCCGCCCGTTCCGGATGAACGCCGCGGTGTTCGTCATCGAGTCCAGCAGCCGCTGCACGCTCGGCCGGACCCGCGGCCGCGCGGGCTGGTGCCGCGCCGTAGGGGAGGCGTTGGCCATCCGGACTAGGTCGAGCAGGTGCGCGCGCTCGACCTCGTCCAGCTGCAGGGCGCGGGCGATGCCGTCGAGCACCTCGTCGGAGACGCCGCGGATGTTGCCGCGTTCCAGGCGGGTGTAGTACTCGATCGAGATGCCGGCCAGCTGCGCTACCTCGTCCCGGCGCAGCCCGGCCACCCGCCGCCGCCCCCCGTAGCGGGGCAGGCCGGCCTGCTCCGGGGTGATCTTGGCGCGCCGGGTGGTCAGGAACTCGCGGATCTCGCCGCGGATGTCCTTCATGCTGGCCACGTTAGCGAGGCTAGGCAGGCACGTCTCCGGTAGGGAGTCCCTGGCAGTACCCCTAACAGCAGGCTCTCCCTGGCGCCGCTGATGAGTGGTTGCCTGGATGTGTCGCCGCGGTGACGCGGCGGGCTCCCGCGCCGGGTCGATGCGGGAAAGCATCACGCAGGAAAGAACTTCTGGTGTCTACGCCTTTGGTTGCCAGCAGGCAGCGCGTCAGCCGCGGTATGCGGAGCGCTTCCAGCTCTGGTGTCACGCTGACGGCCGCCGTGCTCGGCTTTTTCATGGTCACCCTCGACGCGGTGGTGGTCAACGTGGCGTTGCCGTCGATCCGTGCCGACCTGGGCGGCGGGATCACCGGGCTGCAGTGGGTGGTCGATGGTTACACGCTGATGTTCGCCGCGCTGCTGCTATCGGCGGGGTCGCTGTCGGACCGGATCGGCGCGCGGCGGGCGTTCGGCGCCGGGCTCGCGGCGTTCGTCCTGGCCTCGGCCGCCAGCGGGCTGGCGCCCGGCATCGGCGCGCTGGTCACCGCCCGGTTCGTCCAGGGCGCGGGCGCCGCGGTGATGATGCCCGCGTCGATGGCGCTGATCGGGCAGGCCTACCCGGACCCGGCCAGGCGGGCCCGCGCGGTGACGGTGTGGGCGATGGGCGGCGCGGTGGCCTCGTCCTCCGGCCCGCTGCTGGGCGGCCTGCTGACCCTGGTGAGCTGGCGGCTGATCTTCTTCATCAACGTGCCGGCCGGCGCGGTCACGCTGCTGCTGTTGGCCCGTATCCAGCCGTCCGGGAACCGGGCGGTTCCGTTCGACTGGGCCGGGCAGGTCACCGCGGTGCTGGCGATGGGCGGATTGACCTACGGGGCGATCGAGGCCGGTGCCGCCGGCTTCACCGCGCCGCGGGTGGTGGCCGCCTTCGTGGTGGCGGTCGTTGCGCTGGCCGCCTTCCTGGCGGCCCAGGCCCGCGGGGCGCACCCGATGGCGCCGCTGGACCTGTTCCGGTCCCGCACCGTGGCGGTCCCGGTCGCCGTGGGGTTCGCGTTCATCGTCGGCTACTACGGCCTGCCGTTCGTGATGAGCCTGTACCTGCAGCAGCTACGCGGCCTGTCCGCGCTCGGCACAGGAGCGGCCTTCCTGCCGATGATGCTGACCGGCGCGGCCCTGACGCCGTTCAGCGCCCGCATGGCGGAGAAGCTCGGCGCCCGGGTGCTCATCACCGCCGGCCTGATCTTTATGACGGCCGGCCTGGTAATACTCGCCGTCCTGCCGTCCTCGGCTCCGGTATGGGCGCTGGCCGCCCTGATGGTCCTGGTCGGCCTGGCCGGCCCGCTGGTGATGCCGCCGGTGACCGCGGTCCTGCTCAACAGCGTCCCGGCACACCGGGCCGGCACGGCCAGCGGCGTGTTCAACACCAGCCGGCAGCTCGGCGGTGCCCTGGCCGTCGCCGCCTTCGGCGCGCTGCTGGCCAACCGCGCGACCTTCCTGCACGGCGTACGCGCGAGCCTGCTGATCGCCGCCGTGGTGGCGCTGGGCGCCGCGGCCGCCAGCCTGCTGCTCACCACTACCGCTACTGACGACAGAAGAAAGGACTAAAGAGATGGCACAGGACAAGGAGCCGTCCGGCGCGCGGAGGCAGTTCGGGGATTTCGCGCCCGAGCTGGCGGATTTCACCGATGACGTGCTGTTCGGGCAGGTGTGGACCCGACCGGAGCTGTCGCCGAAAGAGCGCAGCCTGGTCACGGTCGCCGCGCTGACCACGAGCGGGAACACCGATCAGCTCGTCTACCACCTCGGCCTGGCCAAACAGAACGGCGCCAGCGAGTCAGAGCTCATCGAGGCGATCACCCATCTGGCCTTCTACGCCGGCTGGCCGAAGGCCATGTCGGCGATGGCCGTGGCCAAGCGGGTCTTCCGCGGCGAGTAAGCCGAGCCGTGGCATATGGCACCGGCGACCGGCAGGACCGAGACCTTTCCACCGGACTGGACCTGACCTGAAGCCCGGCCGGCCCTCCTGACACCTCAGACGGAAGGAAGTTAACAACTCATGCGTGGAACTGTGCTCTACGCTCCTCGCGACATCCGTGTCGAGGAGCGCGCGAAGCCGACGATCCAGGCGCCGACCGATGCGATCATCCGGATCTCCGCCGCCTGCGTGTGCGGGTCGGACCTGTGGCCCTACCGCGGTATCGAGCCCATCGAGGGCCCGACGCCGATGGGTCATGAGTACGCCGGTGTCGTCGAGGAGACCGGCAGCGACGTGCGGAACATCAAGGTCGGCGATTTCGTCGTCGGCTCGTTCATGGCCTCGGACAACACCTGCCCGATCTGTCAGGCCGGCTACCAGAGCCGCTGCGTGCACGTGGAGTACGTCGGTGCGGGCGGCGCCCAGGCCGAGTACCTGCGGGTGCCGCTCGCGGATGGCACTCTCGTCGCAACCCCGGGCCGGCCGGACGAGGACCTGATCCCGAGCCTGCTGGCCGCCTCCGACGTGCTCGGCACCGGCTGGTTCGGCGCCGTCGCCGCCGAGGCCGGATCTGGTAAGACGGTCGCGGTCGTCGGTGACGGCGCGGTCGGCCTGCTCGCCGTGCTCGCGGCCAGGCAGCTGGGTGCCGAGCGGATCATCGCGATGAGCCGGCACGAGCCCCGCCAGAAGCTCGCCAGCGAGTTCGGCGCGACCGACATCGTCACCGAGCGCGGCGATGAGGGCGTGGCGAAGATCAAGGAGCTCACCGGCGGGCTCGGCGCGCACTCGGTCATCGAGGCCGTCGGCACTCAGGAGTCGATGATGCAGGCCATCCGCTCCGCCCGCCCCGGCGGGCACGTCGGCCACGTCGGCGTCGCCCACGGCGTCGAGCTGCCCGGCCAGGAGCTCTTCTACGCCGAGGTGCACTTGCTTGGCGGTCCCGCGCCGGTGCGCCGGTTCCTGCCCGAGCTGCTCGGCCTGATCTGGAACCGCGAGATCGACCCCGGCCGGGTCTTCGACCTTGAGCTGCCCCTCGATCAGGCCGCCGAGGGCTACAGGGCCATGGACGAGCGCCGCGCCATCAAGAGCCTGCTCCGCCCCTGAGCCACCGCCCGCCGACGCCGATATGACGAAGGTACGAACATGACTGGCAGGAGCCCGCAGAGCTGGTCCCGGGGTCGCCCAGATCCTCCAGGGCGGGCAGGACCTCGGCCTCGGGCCGTCGCCACCACAGCGAGTACTCGCTCTGCACGGCGGTGACGGGCTGGACGGCGTGGGCGCGGCGGATGGTTGCGGCGGCAGCTTCGGACATGCCGAAGTGCCTGACCTTGCCGGCTCCGATCAGGGTCTGCGTGCTGACGCCGCATTCCCGTGCCGAGTACTCCTTGTCCGCCAGTTGGCAGTTGACTGTCAAGGGACAGAGCCGGGCGATGCCAACCTGGCAGAACAGGCTGACACCCAGTTCACTGCGATCTCGCCATGGGATTGGTGATTTGACGTGGAAACCTGCCCGGCTGAGCCCTCGTGCCGTCAAGGGCCGTTATGTCGGCATCGCGCCCACCTGGCGAGCCGACGAATACGAACCGAGCTCACACCTCCGCGCCCCGGGGGGCCGTCGAGTCGCGCAAGATGACGCCCATGACGGGATTGCGGTCGGCCGATGCTGCGGTCTCTGGTACGGCGAGGTCGGTGAGCAGAGTCGCCAGGCGCTCGGCCCCACGGGCCAGGTCGAACGCGATCGTGCTGATGGTGGGGCGGCTCGACCGGCTGATGAACGAGTCATCCACGCCGAGCACCGATAGCTGGTCGGGGACTGCGATGCCTGCGTCGAGGGCGGCCATGAGGACAGAGAAGGCCACCTCGTCGTTATAGGCGCATATCCCCGACATACCGCTCGCAACGGCTGCGCGCAGCCATCTGCTTAGTGCATCGGTATCCTCCCCCGGGATGCGGAAGTCCGTAACGGTCAGCCCGAGCGCATCAGCCTCCTGGCGCGCGCCCTCGAGACGCGGCCGGCTGAACCAATCCAGCCGGAGATCGGATGGGGCCACGTAGGCCAGGCGCTTATGCCCCAGCTGGCTCAGTGTGCGCGCTTGGAGGCGGCCAATATCTAGTTGCCTCAGGCTCGCTATGTCCGGATGGCCCGGCACGTGTCCCATCCAGGCCCTCAACTCCAGGCCGCGGCGTTCGATGAACTCGACCTCCGACTCGTCCAGATCGCACATCGCGACGATCGCGGCAGGGGTGAGTGCTCCCAGCACCCGTGCTACCTCCTCACCTGGACGCTTCTGGTGAGTCAGCATCGTGAGTCCGTGGGTGGAGAGCAGGGCGCTCACCTGCTTGAGCACCTCCCCGACGGGGCCCGTGATCGGCCAGTCCGGTAGCAGGCACAAGACGATGTCACTGCGTCCCGCTCGGAGTGCCCTCGCCTCGGGGAAGGGCTGGTAACCGAGTGCGTGTGCGGCCGCCCAGACGCGCCTCCGCGTTGACTCGGGGATCGAGATGTTGGGGGTGTCGTTGAGCACGAAGCTCACGGTGGTCCTGGAGACGCCAGCGGCCTCCGCGACGTCCTTGCTGCCGGGCTTCTTACCGCTAGCGGGGCTCACCACGCACCTGACTCCTCGAGACACTTCTTGTGGACTCCGTCAGTCCCAGCGTACCGTACCTGACACGAGTTACTAACTCGTGTTACTAAGAGAGAGGATCGCGTGCCTGATGTGAAGACTCCGGACGGGGCCGTCATCCACTACGACGAGCGGGGTCCAGCCGACGGGCCGGCCGTGCTGCTGATCGAAGGGCTGGGCGCGCACATGCTTGGCTGGCGTGCAGGATTCTGCGACTTCTTTGTTGAAGCGGGATACCGGGTGCTCCGCTTCGATAATCGAGATGTCGGGCTTTCGCAGAAGTACCCCAGCCAGTCCTACGCATTGGCGGAGATGGCCGATGATGCGCACTATCTCCTCAAAGTACTGGACCTGGCGCCGGCTCACATCGTCGGTCAGTCCATGGGTGGAATGGTCGCTCAGCACTTGGTGCTGCGGCACCCCGGGGACGTGGCCAGCCTGACGCTGCTCTACACCGCAGCCTCAGGCAGGCATGTGGCTGGAGCAAGCCGCTCGATCGATTCACTTCGGCTGGCTCCTCGCGCGACGAGCAGGGAGGAGGCCATCGAGTACCACATCCGGCCGGAGCGGGTGTGCGCCTCCCGAGACTATTCCTTCGATGAGGCATGGAAGCGCGAGCTTGGCGGCCTCATGTGGGATCGGTGCTACGACCCAGATGGCGTGGTCCGCCAGCGCGAAGCGGTTTCAGGACACGCGATCGATCTGGCTGACCTCGCCGCCATCACCATCCCGACGCTGATTATCCATGGGGACGAGCGACAACCTAATCTCCCACGAAGCGGCACGCGAACTGCATGCCACCATCGCCGGCAGCGAGCTGTGGCTGGTCGAAGGCTTGGGACACGACCTTCCCCGGGAACTCTGGCCTGAGCTCACCCGCCGAATCATCGGGAACGCCAGGCGTTGGAGGGAACGACAACCCCACCCGAGATGCCGCCCCGCGACTTGATCCCCGACACCGGCCCAGCCAGTGCTTATTGGACGTGGAGGTTGATTGCACGGACCCACCGGCCGGCGAAGGTCATCGGAGCGTGCCGGTGGCGGTGTTGCCGAGGGTGCCGGTTAACTGCGGTGCCGTCAACAGTGCGGTGGACCCGATGACCTCGCTGCCTCTTCATCGAACCTCTTGTGGACGCGACACCATGTGAGCTACTCGTTGACACGGTTTACTAACACGTGTTACTGTCCGTTGAAACGGTCGGTGCCCTGGTGGGAAATCCCGGCGAAGATCAAAATCAACCTGCGATATCTCAGTTGACGTTCCAGAGCGGAGATCCAACTATGCCTCCCAGACGCGTGTCTTGGGCGCTGGGAGCCATCCCGGCGCTACTCGGCCTGAGCCTGACCGGCTGCGGCGGGTCCAGCAGCGGCGGTGCCACGACTTCAAGCAGCAGCAATAACGTCCTGACCCTCGCCATGCCCAGCGGCATCACGACACTGAACCCGATCCAGAACGGAACGGGCCTTCCCAATCAGGTCTTCTTGCAGCCCGCGTATGACTCCCTGATCATCCGGTCGCCCGGTGGCCAGCTCGTTCCCGAGCTCGCCACCGCCTGGAGCTACACCGACGACAACCGTAAGTTCCACATGACGCTGCGGTCCGGCGTCAGGTTCAGCAACGGCCAACCCATGACCGCGCAATCGGTGGCGAACTGGATCATGTGGTTCAAGAACAACAACGGGCTCTTCTCCGCGAGGTTCGCCGATGTCAGCAGCGTGACGGTCAACGGCCCGCTGGCGCTGACCATGAACCTGTCGCAGAGCGATGCCGCCTGGCCGACAAGCTTCGTCCAGGACCGCTACGGCTTCGTCATCTGCCCCCAGGGCATCGCCAATCCGAAGAAGCTTGGCACGCAGACCTGCGGCGCCGGTCCCTACGTCCTCGACCCGTCCCAGACGGTCAGCGGCACCAAGTACGTCTATACGCCGAACAAGTACTACTGGAACAAGTCCGCCGTTCACTGGAACAAGGTCGTCGTCCAGGCCATCTCCGACCCGAACGCCGTGGTCGCCGCCATGGCTAGCGGCCAGGTAAACGTGGCCGTCGGCAGCTCCCAGACGGCGCCGGCCGCGAAGAGCGCCGGCCTGGGCGTCGTATCCGCACCCGAGCTCTGGGACGCGCTCGAGATCCTCGACCGCGGCGACACGCCCCCGCTCAGCAACGTCAAGGTGCGGCAGGCGCTCGAATACGCGGTGAACCGCAGCGCGGTAACCAAGGCCGTGTTCGGCCAGTACGCGCAGCCCAACACCTCGATGCTCGTAACGGGCCTGCCCGGCTACTCGGCCTCCCAGGGCACCCAGTACACCTATGACCCGGCCAAGGCCAAGGCCCTGCTGGCCCAGGCCGGCTATCCGCACGGGTTCACCCTCACCATGCTGACCTTCAACCGCAACGGCCTGGAAAACACGCTCGCCCAGGCGATCGTGCCCTTTTACGCCGCGATCGGGGTACAGCTGAAGCTTGACGAGCAGCCTCCGGGCAGCGCCCAGATCATACCCGGGCTGCTGGCCAAGAACTGGCCTGCGCTGATGTTCTTCGGGCAAGCGGAGGCGCCGAACCTGCTGACCCAGGAGCAACTGCTGCCGGCATCTGGCGTGCTAAACCCGTACAAGTACACCGACCAGCACCTGATCAGCCTCTACAACCAGTACAACGCGGCCGTCGGCACCCAGGCCCAGGAGGCTGTCCTGCGGCAGATGCAGACCTACATCGACAACCAGGCCTACTACGTCACCTACAGCATCTCCGACACCATCTACTACCACACCAGCAACGTCACCGGAGTGGACGTCTCCAGCGCAGAACCGATCCTGAACGTCTACACCCTCAAGCCGGCCAGCTGAGCAAGAACCCCGAAGGGAACGTCAGATGCCCTACGCCGATCTGGCGACTGCCAGGCTCTACTATGAGATCTCCGGACCCGAGGACGGCCCGCCGCTGCTGCTGATTCACGGCCTCGGCGCCCAGATGGTCATGTGGGACCCCCGCCTGGTCGCGCTGTTCGAGCAGGCCGGGTTCCGCGTGATCATGTTCGATAACCGGGATGTCGGCCGGTCATCCACATCGCCGGCCGACTTCCAGCTGTCCGACATGGCGGCCGATGCCCGGGACCTGGTCAAGCACCTGGGCCTGGACCAGGTCCATATCGTCGGCCAGTCGATGGGCGGCATGATCGCCCAGCAGATGGCGATCTCCTATCCGGAGATCGTTTTGAGCATGACCTCCATCTACTCGGCGCCGAACCGCGACTTCATCGCGAACGACCCAGATGTCATGCAGGACCGGCAGCAGGGACCCGCCGGAAGCTGGGAAGAGGCGGTCCAGCAGTTCATCTCCCGCGAACGGATATCCGGCTTCGACGGCCTCGACGAGCCCTGGATCCGCAGCTACGCCGAAAAGGTCATCAGCCGCGACTACGAGCGCGAGGCCTCGCACGGCGGCCGCCTCATCCAGATGCGGGCGACGATGGGCGCCCCGGACCGGACTGCGGATCTGGCCCAGCTGGACATGCCGGTGGCCGTCATCCACGGCCGCAACGACCCGCTCATCAGCTTCGAGGGCGGGATCGCGACGGCCAGGGCCGTTCCGGGTGCCGAGTTGCATGTCTTCGCGGACATGCGGCACCAGCTCCGGCCCGACTTGTGGCCCGACTATGTACGCATCGTGCAGCGCAATGCGGCACGCGCCGCAAATTGAGCCCGCCCGCGGCGGCGAAGGTGCCGCCGCCGCGAACCGGCTCACGGTGAGGAGAGTGACATGCTCAGGTTGATCGGCAGGCGCTTGCTGATTTCGGTTCCTGTCGTATTCGTCGTGACGGCGCTGAGTTTCGGCCTGCTGCAGCTGCTGCCGGGCAACGCGGCGCAGGCGATTCTCGGTCCGCAGGCCACGCCGCAGGAGATAGCGGGACTGACAAAAAGCCTCGGCCTGGACCGGCCGCTTTACGATCAGTACTGGACGTGGCTGGTGCAGCTGGGCCACGGGAACCTCGGCGCGTCGCTGGCGAACGGGCAGAGCGTGACGAGCCTGCTCAACCAGCGGCTCGGCGTATCCATATCGCTTCTGGCCGGCGCGCTGATCGGCGCGATCATCATCGGCGGGGTGATCGGGATACTGTCGGCCGCCCGGCCCGGCATCTTGAGCCGGCTGCTCGACCTGCTGGCGATCGGGGGCCTGGCCCTGCCCGCGTTCTGGATCGCGCTGGTCCTGGTCTTGCTGCTGTCGACCAAGGCCAGGCTGCTGCCCGCCCTGGGCTACGTCCCGCCGGGTACGTCGCTGGCGAGCTGGGCGAGGTTCCTGATCCTGCCGTGGATCGCGCTCGGCGCCACCATGGCGACGACCATCGCCAAGCAGACCCGGGACGCCATGTCCGACGCGCTGGCCGCACCGTATATCACCAGCCTGCGGGCGAACGGCACACCAGAGTGGAAGCTGATCTTCAAGCACGCCCTCCGGAATGCCGCCATCCCGGTGGTCACCGTGATCGGCCTGCTCTTCGTGGCGGCCCTGTCGACCGCCGTGATAGCGGAGCAGATCTTCTCCCTGCCCGGACTCGGGTCCGCCATCGTCACCGCCACGACCAACCGCGATATCCCGGTCATCCAGGGCATCGCGTTGTACCTGACGGTCATCGTGGTGATCGTCAACCTGCTCGTCGATCTCGCCTACGGCTGGCTCAACCCGAAGGTGCGTGCCGCATGATGCCCGTCGGCGGTGACCAGGCGCGCGGCCAGGTGGTGGCCGGTCCTCTCGGCGATGCTGCTCTGTCCGGGTCTGAGGCAGGGCAGGCATCCTGGCGGCGCAGCTCCGCCTGGCGGGTGCTCAGGCGGCCGGCGGGCTTCCTGCCGGTGATCTTCCTGGCCGGAATCATCATGGCATGCTTCGCCGCGTCGTTGATCGCACCCTACGGCCCGCTCACCCAGAACCTGACCCAGATCGACCAGGGCCCGGGCTGGCAGCACCTGCTCGGGACGGACACCCTGGGCCGGGACGTCCTGAGCCGCCTGCTGTACGGCGGTCAGGCCTCCTTCATCGGCGTCGCCGAGGCCATGGCCGTCGCCGTCCTCCTGGCGGTGCCGATCGGGCTGGCGAGCGGCTATCTGCAAGGCCGCACCGACACCGCCATAAGCCGGGTGATCGACGTCCTCATGGCTGTTCCGGGCATCATCGTCCTGCTCATGGCCCTGTCGGTGTTCGGCAACAGCCTGACGCCCGCCATGATCGCGCTCGGCGTGCTGAGCGTCCCGAGCCTTGCACGCGTGGTCAGGTCGGCGACTATCCAGGTCAGCGGCGAGCTGTACGTCGCCGCCGCGCGCGTTGTCGGACTCAAGCCGCGCCAGGTGATGTGGCGGCACATCCTGCCCCGCGTGATCGGGCCGACGGTCGTGACCGCATCGATCCTCTGCGGCGGCGCCCTGCTGGTCCAGACTGGCCTCGCGTTCCTCGGGTTCGGGGTGCGGCCGCCCAACCCGAGCTGGGGATCGATGGTGCAGGAGGCAGGCACCGTCCTGTACGGGGACGCCTGGCTGATCTGGCCATCCGGACTGGTCATCGCGCTGACCGTGCTGTCGTTCATCCTGATCGGCGACGCGATCCGGGACTCCGCGCAGCTGAGCCGGTCCGGCCAGACCCCAGCCAGCCGCGCCGCGCTACGACGGGCCGCCCGGGCCGCGGCCCGGGTGACCGAGGCACCCAGAGACTCCGCGCAACCGCAGCACGGCGAGGCCACCCCGGCCGGTCCGGCTCTGCTGGACGTCACCGACCTGTCCGTCGTCATCCCCACTGTCGGCGGCGTCAAGACAGTCGTGGAAAAGGTCAGCTTCAGCGTCGCCGCGGGCGAGGCCGTGGCCCTGGTCGGCGAGTCGGGCTGCGGCAAGACGGTCACGGCGCTGTCCATCCTGGGCCTGCCGCCTGGCGGCGGGCACATCAGCGGCGGATCCGTGCGGTTCCGCGGCCGCCGCGTGGACAACCTCCCGGCCGCCGACTGGCGTAAGCTCCGCGGCTCCGGCATCTCCTACATTGCGCAGGAGCCCATCGTGAGCCTGGATCCCAGCTACACCGTCGGGAGCCAGCTCACCGAGATGATCCGGCTGCATGACCCGGGCTCTCCGCGCAAGGCCGCGGTCACCGCGACGGCCTTGGCGTTGCTCGCCAGGTGCGGGATAGCCCAGCCTAAGGAAATGTTCCGGCTGTACCCGCACCAGATATCCGGCGGGATGGCACAGCGGGTGTCAATAGCGCGGGCCCTGGCGGGAGACCCGCGGCTGCTCATCGCGGATGAGCCGACAACTGCGCTGGACGTCACCATCCAGGCGGAGATCCTGGACTTGCTGCACGACCTGCGGGCCGATAGCGGCATGTCGGTCCTGTTCGTCACCCACGACTGGGGAGTGGTAGCCGACATCTGCAGCAAGGCCGTGGTCATGTACGCCGGCCAGGTGGTCGAGGTCGCCCCGGTCACGGACGTGCTGGCAGCAGCCCGCCACCCGTACACCGATGCGCTGCTGCGCGCCAACCCGCACCTGGCCGCACCGGGCGACCGGCTGCAGGAGATACCGGGCAGCGTGCCGCCGCCTGGCCAGTGGCCAGCCGGCTGCCGGTTCGCCCAGCGCTGCGCGCTGGCGACAGACGAATGCACGGCCAAGCCAATCCCGATCAAGCAGCTGACCGGACTGCGCGCCACCAGGTGCATACGCACCGAGGAGCTGGCCGCGCTCCAGCACACCAAGGATGGAAGCAGGAATGAGCCAGCAACCACTGCTTAGCGTCCGCGGCCTGTCGGTCGAGTTCAAGCGGGGCCGGCGCCAGCCATTCCGCGCCGTGGACAACGTCAGCTTCGACATCGACAGGGGCCAGACGCTCGGACTAGTCGGCGAGTCGGGTTCGGGTAAGAGCACCATCGGCAACGCGCTGCTCGGCCTGGTCAAGCCCACCGCGGGCACCGTCCTGTTCGAGGGCCGGGGAATCGCCTCCCTGTCCGCCGCCGAGCGCCGGTCAATCAGCGGGCGGCTTCAGGTCGTCTTCCAGGACCCCTACAGCTCGCTGAATCCAAGTCTGCGAGTGGGCCAGATCATTTCCGAGCCGCTGAGCGTGCACACCGACCTTGACCAGCGGCAGCGGTCGCGGGCAGTGGCGGAGATGCTTGAACGGGTCGGCCTGCCCCCGAGCGCCATGACCCGGTACCCGGCCGCGTTTTCCGGCGGCCAGCGCCAGCGCATCGCGATCGCCCGGGCCCTGATCACCCGGCCGCACATGGTGGTGTGTGACGAGCCGGTTAGCGGGCTGGACCTGTCCGCGCAGGCTCAGGTGCTGAACCTGCTGAAGGACCTGCAGGCCGAGATGGGCCTGGCCATGCTGTTCATCTCCCACGACCTGGCAGTCGTCCGCTACGTGGCCGCGCGGATCGCGGTTCTGCTCCGCGGGAAAGTGGTCGAGGAAGGCACGACCGCGAAGGTGGCCACCGCGCCGGAGCACCCCTATACCAAGCGGCTGCTGGCCGCCTCCCCGGCACCCGACCCGGTCGCCCAGCACCGTGCCCGCGAGCTGCGCAGGCAGCTCCAGGCAGCGTCGGCAACGCTGGCGTGACATGGAGGTCTCCGCATCGGCCTCGGAAGTGACAGCCTTGCCAGCGGCGAGGATTCGCTGGCCCCGGGGGACGGTCGCCGGTTCGGCCAGCCTGGCCGCCTGGACGAGCGCGGAGGAGGAATCTTCGACTGGAGGTCACGGATATGCCCGCGATACGCGTCACGGCACGAGCGGTACCCGGCTCGGCACTTGCGTGTGCTCTGCCCGCGAGCTGCATGGACTTCTCGACCGGTCCCGCCTACCTGACGTCCACGAACGTGAAAACCCTCGGAAGGTACGTGAACCAGACCGGCTACTGACCAGCTGCGGCCGCCGGGCGGCCTGCCCGGAACGGCCGTCGCGGTGGCCATCACGGCAGAAGGAAGGAAGAGGTCATCAGGGATGTGACCGGTTTGTCGTTGCTGGTCGCGTGGCGGGGTGAACCCGCCGCCCACATCGCCATCATCGTTCACGCGTCCATTCACGGATAGGGCGCGCCGCAGGGAGGAAAGGGATCATGCTGTTGAGACGATGCTGTACCCGTCGCGTGGGCGTGCCGCTGGCAGTGCTTGGCGTGCTCGCGCTGCTTCCGGTCGGCTTGTTTGCCCCGAGCGCGGGGGCGGCCAGGGCCACGCAGCGCGCGCAGGCCAGCGCCGCAGACCATGCGCAGGCACTGCCGCCGGTGTCCGAGCAGGTGCCCCCCACCGATTGCGCGGCGCCGGTGGGCTACAACCAGAACACGACGCTGCCGGGCTACCTGGTTCCCGACGGGCAGCTTGGTACGACCTGTGTGCCGTTCTCGCAGGTACAACTGCCGCCAGCGGGATACAAGGGTGACTATCTGGTGCAGCAGTTCTCCGACGCCCGTGCTCGACACCTGCTGGCGCAGTGTGAGGCGCACCCGCCGTGCGCCGCGGTGACGTACGCCAAGGACTACCAGCCGGCGCAGTTCCGCGCCACCGGGACGATCGTGCCGTTCGGCAAGATCGACCCGAACGCTGCCAATGTCAACCTCCGTGACATTCGGCGGCCGGCGTTCTTTGGCCGTGCCCCGTGTGACGAGCCGATCGCCAACGCCGACAGCCGCACCTACACGTTCGAGTTCACCGTGCCCCCCGATCCTTACGAGGTGCTCAAGGGCATCACGGCGCCGGTGAAGTTGCGCGGCTGGTACATCAAGGGCGTCGGCGTGCCGGACCAGCACGGGCACCGGATCCGCGCGCTGGCGATCATCGCAGGCGGCCGCAGCATCGAGACCACCGCGGTCCAGGATCCGCGTGATCCGCTCTACACGCGCTCGGCGAGCACCAGGAAGTACATGCCGGTTACCTACCCGTCTCGTGGAACCGAGAAGTGGGGCGTCCGCCAGTGGCGCGAGACCCTCTACAAGCTCAACCTGGCCGGCTTCGACGTGCTCACCTACGACAAGCGAGGACACGGCATCTCCGGCGACATCACGGCCGATGACACGCTGCAGCAGGGGCTGGACATGTTGCGCGCGATCCGGGCGCTGGACACCGGCGACGGCGTCCGCACGCTCGGCCCCGGCGGCGCGGTGCGCTCGGGCCGCGCCGCCGTCCGCGCGCTGCTGCTCCCAGGTGAGGTGCTGCGCATGCCGATCCTCCTCGGCGGTCCAAGCCAGGGCTCCTTTGCGACAGACTGGGCGATGAACGCCAACTTCAACCGCTGGTGCGAGCTCGACCTGCCGGGAACTCCCTGCCATCAGCCGTGGGGCTACCGGAACATCGTCGGTGCCTTTACGCTCGCCAACTTCCCTGTCTGGACGTTCTCTGACACCTCCCTGGAGGATGAGGCGGCGCTGCGCGAGATCGATCACGTCGCCTTCTTGCCGACGTCCGAGCCGCTCGCCAACATCGCCTCCTGGCCAGCCGCGTTCTTCGCCAAGGGCCTATGGGACGAGTACCAGGGACCGTGGCCGACCTTCAACGAGTACCTGCGCGTCCGCGGGCCGAAGGAGCTCTTCTTCTACCGCGGCCCGCACTCGGAAAACGAGGGAGGACCGGCAAACATTGCGCTTGAGCAGGATCGCATGACGCAGTTCGCGGTCCGCGTCGTGCTGCACCGGCCGACCGGCCAGCCCCTGTTCGCCAATCTCAAGCAGGCGATCGCCGCGAGCCCGCCGATCTGGGAGTACTCCACCCAGCCAACGTTCCCATCCTCACAGTGACGCATGGGTGGGCCGCCCGGCGCTACCCGCCTTGGGCGGCCCACCGATGGCGTAGGGAAGCACTCAGCCTTACAGATCGAACAGCGTTCGAAGCGCTGCCGCTATCTGGTCTATTCGGGCCGCCCCCGGTTCGGCCATCCCGACATGCCGGCGGCTTGCGACACACGTGCTGAAGCGACGATCATTCGACCCGTCAGCGGACACCGCGGTTCGGCTGGTTCGGCTTCGACCTGATGGAGTGACCTCGGCGGAAATCGGCTCCGACCACAACTGCCGGTTCTGGGACGCCATCGCCAGAAGTTCTGAAACATCTGCCACCCAGTCCGTAGGCCGGTGCGGCGATTGCTACGCCAACCCACAGGCCTTAGGCAGGCCTTAGACTGACTGGCCATGACCGTAGTGGGTTACTGCGGCAACCCCGGCCAACGGTCGCAGCGGCCAGGCTATGGCCTTCGCCCAAACCCGGTCAGCGCCCGATCGTCTGGCGAATGCGTGGCGAAGTTCAGCAGCCAGTCATATTGTCGCAGACTGGGCTACATGTGACAGCGGCCTGTAAAACCGTCGCCTCTGCCTCGCCAGCAACTGCTGATCCACCGGCTAGTTAGACCATTTCAGGGCTGGGGCATGGGCTGTGCACCGGAATGGCTGATATGGGCGCCGTACGTGACGTTTGGACTTGACAGTCCTTGAGCGCCTATTCGGCAGGGAGGATGTGGATAAGTGCTTCCGGCCATGCCTCCCCCGTTTTGAGGTGGTACGGGCGTAGGGTCGGGGGCCTGGGTCCCGGTCTGACCTCCTATTCGGCTGACGCCATCTAGGGCTGTCCTGCGATCGATCTGTCGGCCGGGATCCCAGGTTTTCAGGCACCTGCCGGCGTGCCGGTCTGATCTGCCTGGCCTGGACTAGAGGCCGGGGTTTCACAGGTCCGACGGCCAGCGGGTGCGTGCCACCCCTCAACGCAGAGAAAAGGGATGGCAGTGACCATCGTAGAGACACGCGCGATTACCGGCGGCGTGGACACCCACGCCGATAGCCATGTCGCGGCCGCGCTGGATCCGGTCGGCGGGCTGCCCGGCGTCCGGGAGTTCCCCGTGAGCGCGGCCGGGTATGCCGGGTTGCTGGGCTGGCTGGGCGGGTTCGGGACGGTGTGCCTGGTCGGGATCGAGGGCACCGGTAGCTACGGCGCCGGCCTGGCCCGCCACATGTCAGCGGCTGGCGTCCGGGTCGTCGAGGTGGACCGCTCGGACCGGCAGGACCGGCGCCGTCAGGGGAAGTCCGATCCGCTGGACGCGGTCAGCGCCGCCCGGGCCGCCCAGTCCGGCCGGGCTCGCGGCGCCCCGAAGGGACGCGACGGCGCGGTCGAGGCGATCCGGGCGCTGATGGTCGCCAAGCGCAGTGCCCGCTCCGAGCGGACCCAGGCGATCAACCAGGCCCGGGCCCTGATCGTGACCGGCCCTGAGGACCTGCGCGCCCGGTTCACCGCGCACGCTACCGCTGACCTGGTCGCCGAGCTGGCGGCCCTGCGGCCCCGGCCCGGCGCTGTCGTCGGCTACCACACCCGGATCGCGCTGCGGGAGCCGGGCCGCCGCGCCGAGTTCCCCGGCAGCCAGCTCGAGCGCCTGGATGACCTCATCGGGCCCCTGGTCACCGGCCATGCTCCGGGCCTGCTCGCCCTGCACGGCGTCGGCTCCGACACCGCCGCGATCCTGCTCATCGCCGCCGGGGACCACCCCGAGCGGCTGCGGTCCGAGGCCGCCTGGGCGCACCTGTGCGCCGTAGCCCCGATCCCGGCGTCCTCTGGCAAGACCGTCCGGCGGCGCCTCAACCCGGCCGGCGACCGGCAGGCCAACCACGCCCTGTGGCGGATCGTGATCACCCGGATGAGCTCCCACCCGGCGACCCGGGCCTACGTCGACCGGCGTACCGCCCAGGGCCTGTCCAAGAAAGAGATCATGCGCTGCCTCAAACGCTACGTCGCCCGCGAGGTCTACCCCCACCTCCGCCACGTCGCTGACTGACAGCCCGCGCGCTCCGGGGGCGGCCTGACCCTCTATCCGGCTGCCGCATCCGTGCTGGCCTTCTATCGATTTGTCGGCCGCCCCCGGTCCAACCTTGACCCGCTGCCCGCGTGACCTGATAAGAGCCTGCGTGCGCCACGAGGCGCTGTCGTTTGCGGATGGAGGTGAGAGACCGTCCATCTCCTCGCCGCCGTGGCGGTGGGGTGAAGCTGGAGGCAGCCTGATCCGGGGGTCGCCGGGGAGGGCGGGAGCAGCCTCGACAAAGTCGCGCCGGTTCAGCACTGCCGGATGGGCCGGGCGCGGTGAGCGAGACGGAAAGGTATACGCGAGGAACCGGCTGCGTTACGCCTCTTGACTTATGACCAGCTCTAACCCGGCGGATTCGGGCTGGGGTGCGGCGCGTACCTGCTCTTCATGACGGGCAGGGAACTCCGGGATGGGTCTGCAAGGCCCTATCTCGGAGGCCAGGGTGAATCACCGCGAAGTAGCCGCTGGCGAGGCCGCAGGGGTAGAGCCGGATGCCTAATCCGCCGACCGGACGACAGTGAACGTGGGAACCATCCGCGTGCGTTCCGCGCCCGCCTTCCCGCCAGGGGGCCGGGCGGGATAGGCGCGACGCCTGCCGAAGGCGCGGGTGGGGCGGAGCCGCCGTAGTACTCCGAGCGCGGGAAAGCCGCGTACATGGGAAAGGGCGGCAGCGTGTCAGTCAAGGAAGGGAATGTAATGTCCGAAGATGCGCCGGGGAATCCCGGCGCCGTGGCCTGGCCGGATGATTTCACGGCCAGCGTCATGGTACGGAGGATGCAGGCCAAGTTGCACCGCTGGGCGGGAGAAGATCCCTCCCGCTGTTTCGGTGACCTGTTCAACCTCGTCTATGACCCGGCGTTCCTGGTCTGCGCTTTGCAGCGGGTGGCCGGTAACGCCGGGGCGAAGACCGCGGGCATCGACGGGGTGACCGTGGCCCAGATCAAGGCCCGTGAGGGCGGCGAGCTGGAGTTCCTGGCCCAGCTGCGGGACTCGCTGAAGTCCGGCGAGTACCGGCCGGCCGGAGTGCGGCAGGTGATGATCCCTAAAGGAAAATCCGGGAAATTCCGGAAACTAGGAATTCCCACGGAGGCGGCATAGTGCCGCATTGTCCAATGATCCTTTGGGTTTCGTCATTGTCACCCATCCGTTCCACCCGCTGAACGGGCAGCGGCTGGAGGTCCTGTATGCCAAGCGCCGGGGGGCGGACACGGTG
>WNGP01005134.1_pt1 | contig 20073 bp, 18 predicted proteins | sample 5407671 | NCBI WGS metagenome assembly WNGP01 (sample SAMN13153381, study PRJNA577476) | soil metagenome | isolation source: 40 cm soil or saprolite under Garry oak tree replicate 2 | place: USA:California | collected 2016-06-15 | reverse complement strand
ACTTCAGCCCAGTCCTAGAAAGAGCGGAAAAACGGCTAGAAGAAGCTCTCTCAAAAGGAAGAGTCTCGAACGAGTTCGAAAACGAAAACGCTGAGATCCTCTCCTTCCCAGTCTCGAACCTAATCCTCAGCCTTACAGGTGAGGAGAGAGCTCAGAGACGATTTGCGCTCGCAGAAGCCAAGAGAGCCTACGAGCTGCTCCGACAGGAAAGCCCGGAGAAACTAGACTACATCGCGCGAACGACCTTCGGGTGGAAGCTAAAGAAAATCGATGCTCAGCCCGGAAAGAAATTCTACGATTTCGCCGTCTCACTCGCCGATTACCTGAGAAATTCAGTTCATCTCAAAGAGCCGCGATGGAAACTGCCGAACAGAATTCTCGACCACGGCCAGGTCTACGCGACCCGAGAAGAACTGGCCCGTCTGCTCGAAGAAGAAGTCAGGACAAGAATAGTGGACCGGACCGGAAAGCTTCCCGGCGAAGTACCCAAGCTTTTGCAGCCGAAAGTCGAGCGGACCCGAGGACTCATCACAAAGTGGCTAGGTATTCCATCCCACTACGAACTTCCACAAGTACCCACGCCTGAGGCAATGCCTCCATGTGTCAGACATCTCATAGACAATCTCGCAGAGGGGAAAAACGTGCAACATATGGGCCGATTCACCCTCGCATCATTCCTTGTCAATATTGGAGCCGGAGAAGAGGAGATCGTCAAGACATTCAAGCCCGCCAGCGACTTTTCAGAGAGAATGACCCGCTACCAGGTCGAGCACATCGCCGGCAAGAGAGGTGGAAGAACAAAGTACACCTGCCCCATGTGCACGACCCTCAAGACGCACGGGGTCTGTTACAAGCCTGACGACATCTGCGGGACGATCCGAAACCCATTGAGCTACTACAAGCGAAAGGCTAGCGTCTTGACCGGACGGGGGCCGAAACGTGAACCCAGCTGAACAAACCATCAGACAGAAATTCCAACAATACTACCTCGACCCGAAAAGACAGCTCGACCCACCTCCAAGCCCATCGGAGAGAGAATACGGGTTCCTGCTCTTCAACGGGAAGTTCATGGTTAGACACCGCTCTTTCAAAGACCCTGGGTCACTCCTCAGAGCTGTTAGAGACCTCGTCCCATTGCATGTCTACTTCTCCACCGCCTACTATCGCGAACCCACGGCACCGATGGAGGAGAAAGGATGGACAGGCGCCGATCTGGTCTTCGATATTGACGCTGACCACCTCAACACACCATGCAAGCCGGATCATGACAGCTGGAAATGCAAAGCCTGCGGCACAGCAGGCAAGGGAGGAGCTCCAAAGCTCTGCCCAAAATGCAAGAATGACAGAATGGAAGAGCAGACATGGCTCTGCGATAGATGCCTCCAAGAGGCAAAAGAGGAGACCGCGAAGCTACTTGAGATGCTCTACACAGATCTTGGAATAGATCATGAAAATACGAGACTATTCTTTTCAGGGCATCGTGGATATCATGTTCACGTTTACTCCAAGCAAACCTCACAGTTCGGAGAAGAAGAGCGCAGGGAAATAGCAGACTATCTCCTGGCTCAGGGATTGGATTCGCAACTTCACGAACTAGAGGAGACAAGTGTCGGCGGGACAAGGGTAGCAGAAGGCCCGCTAATGGGTCAGCCAGGTTGGAGAGGACGAATCGTTGCTGGAATCTATGATATTCTCGGAAGCGAGATCGACCAGATAGGCCTGACTTCGACGCAGGTCAGCGCCCTGAAGTCTTGGGACAGGGAAGACCTGCTCAGGAAACCATTCTGGAGTTCCGTGAAGGGCGTCGGAATGTCCACATGGAAGACCCTGGTATCAAAGGCCGTCGAGAAAAAATCGGCAAAGATAGACTCGGTCGTGACAACGGATATTCACAGGCTAATCAGAATGCCTGGAACCCTTAACGGACACACAGGATTGCTCGCGATGAAAGTTCCCGAAGAAAGACTCGACGAGTTCGACCCGTTCACAGAACCTGTAGCATTCCACGGCCAAATAACGGTCAAGGTCAAGGAGTCACCAAGCTTTAGACTCGGGGAAGAAAGGTTCGGCCCATATCACGACGAGATCGTCGAGTTGCCATCCGCCGCCGGCATGCTCCTTCTCTGCAAGCACCGCGCAGAACCCACAGCCTAAACTACTATCAAGATATTATTATCCCGTCAAGGTAGCCCCATTGTACAGAGAGATGCTGTCCCACGGCCACTATCTATGATGAGACCATTGAAGCATGGCGACGAGAGTTCCACAGCCCCGATCTGCAAGAACTCAGACCCGAGTTCTTTCGAGACGTAGCTGCTTACATCCGAAGATTGAAGGAAGCTCAGAGAAATCTGGACCAAAGATCACTCAAAGCCATCCTTCTAGACGAAGAAACAAAGCGGATAGAACGACTAGCGGTCGAGCTCATCGACCGGAGAGTCGCGAAAATCTGGCTCGCATCTCAGACGAACACCCAAGTCACCGCGCACTCCTCCGAGAAGTGGGCCCAGGAAGAACTCTCCACCCTTGCCCGTCACTATAGAAAGTTCAAAGAAGACACGGTTCAGGGAATAGAGCCCTCTAACTCTCCAGAGAAGAAGAAGGACAACCTACTACTTCGATTCGTCAAAGACATGCCCTCTATAATAGGCGTGGACCTGAAAACTCACGGACCATTCGTCAAAGAAGATATCGCTGTTCTTCCGTACGAGAATGCTGAGAGCCTAATACGACAAGCCACAGCAGTCGAGATAAGACCAAGCCAGAGGGATAATGGATAAAAGGATGCCCCCGCCCCCAAACCAGCCCTCCCCCACGGTGAAAGAAAAAACGAAGTATCCAAAAGAGATCAACACCTACTGTCCTAAATGCAAACACCACACCGCCCATGCCGTCGCAGTCTACAAGGCAGGCAAACAACGGACCCTATCGTGGGGAGCCAGACGACAAGAAAGACGAAAACACGGCTACGGCGGACAGAAATTCCCCGAGCTGAAACGCACCGCCAAAACAACCAAGAAAGCGCTTGTCAAACTGAAATGTCGAACCTGCAACTACACAATTGAGAGGCTTGGCATCAGACTGAGAAAACTGGAGGTCTCCAACTAACCCTTGCGATGGGAACTAATTCCAAAGCCCCGAAGCATATTCCTAAAAGTCAAATGCCCAAAGTGCGCGAATGAACAGGTAATTTTCGAAAGAACCAGCAACTACGTGAAATGCACCGTATGCGATGAACTTCTAGCCCAACCAACAGGTGGAAAGGCAGAGATCAGAGGAGAAATATTACAGCCCCTCGCCTAGAGGGAACAGGGAAGAATCGAGTTGAGTACCCAGACTTCACCAGCACTAATGCCGGAAGTCGGCGACCTAGTCGTCACAACAGTAACCAGAGTCGAAGACTACGGCGCATACGTGAAGCTCGACGAGTTCAGCGGGATCGAAGGTTTAGTCCACATTTCCGAGATATCCACTACTTGGGTCCGGAATATCAGGGAACACGCGCGACAAGGTCAGAAGCTAGTTCTGAAAGTCCTCCGAGTAAGCTCCCAGCGCAACCAGATCGATCTCTCCCTCAGAAGGGTAACGGGGAGAGAAAAGTCGGAGAAGATGCTGGAATGGAAGAAGGAGCGAAAAGCCGAAGCGATCTTGACGAGCGCGGCTGACAAGCTGAAAAAGTCGGCCGAAGATGCTGAGGATATAAAGAAAATTCTCCTAGACAAGTTCGGTGGACTATACTCTCCACTCGAAGAAGCCTTAGACGAGGGTCCTGAAGTACTCGTGAAAGTCGGTCTCTCTGAGGAATGGGCCCAGGCGATAACGGAGGTTACCAAGAGCAAGATCCGACTCGAGAGGTCAAAGGTGCGAGGAACCGTTGCAATAACATGCCACAAACCAGGTGGCGTTGAGATAATCAAGCAAGCCCTGATGAGCGCGAAGAAGATCCGCAAAGCCCGGGGAAGCGAGGTAAAAATCTACTCGATAGGCTCCCCAAAGTACAGGATCGAGGTGGAAGCTTCAAGCTTCGAAGCAGCCGAGAAAACTCTGAGCCTGGCAGTGGAAGAGGCTCTGGGGACTATCAAGAAGGCTGGTGGTGAGGGAAGGAAGCTTGGATGAAATGGCTGATGCGACGATGCCCGAAATGTTCGAGATACACCCTCAAAGAAACATGTTCCACCTGCGGGACTCCTACTAGAAATCCTCATCCCGCAAAGTTCTCGCCAGACGACAAGTATGCTCGACAGAGAATGGAAGGGTCCAGCGGACCCTCAGAAGCCTAGAGAATCCTCTCACATGAAAGTCAGCGGCTGAGGCATCGTAACCGCGATGTCCAAGAGCTGAGCAGGGTCACCCTGCCATCGCGCCCGAACAAGAACGTATTGCTTACCTGTAGGATTAGTCCAGTTGTAGCTAAAGTGGCCCGCAGTAGCGTTGACGTTTGCTACGAAGCTCCAGCTCTTTCCGATGTCGGCTGAATATTCCAGAATAACCGGGATCTTATCAGTTGTCGTGTCGATTGGTTTGCCTGTTGAGGTCGTCAGGGTTCCCGTGATTGTCGTGTTTCCGCCCGTGGGCTTGATAATCGCCGGGGTAAGCTGGGCTGTCATTAACGGCTGGTCCGGATATCTGACAGAATAGACCAGAACATACGAGGAGGAAGAAGCGAAGTCTTGGACGAAGAAGTGGGGCGAGACAGCGGTATCGTTCGGGTCGTTCGGCCGTCCCCCAGGATAGCTGTTCCGCATCAAAAGGCCGAGAACCGTATTGCTAGTTGGGATCTGCACATTCTGGTAATTGCTAGTAATCCTCTCATTACTAGTCTTATTCCCAATAGTCACGATACGATGGTAGTCTGATGCGCCAGTCGAAGGGTTCGTGATTATCTGGCGGTAGCTGACGGTGGCAACGCCCATTGGAGTATTGATCTGAGTATTGTTTCCTATTCGGACCATCCAGTACCATTTGCTGTCATCACCATAGCCGCAGAATGGCGGTCCGCTAGAGCCGCAGAGCCCACGGTTGTAGCTTATGAAAATCGCCACGTGAGTGATCCGTTCCTGACGCATTAGCTGGACCGCAAGAGACTCGTTCAACATGAACCCAGTAGCGATATCCTGGATAGCCGTGGTATTCCCGGTTCCGTTGTCCGATAGTGTGCGCAGTCCAGTGTTCACTGTGATCCAGTAGCCATAGTCCCACCAGGCGAAGACGACACTCGAATGTGGTAGATTGTTGTTCATCCAAGACAGAGCTTCAAGCCAGTCAGGCACCGCTGCCCGGACCGGAAGGCTGGCCGAGGCGATGGTGGTCGGAGTGTAGGCCGATTGGACAGCGTTGATGAACGTGGGAACGACTAAGATCATAATGATAAGCAGGATACCAAGACTGAACTCTCGGCTTACTCGGCTGGTGAACCTGAGCTTCCGCCGGGGAAAGATAACCGCCTGCTGAATTATGTCCATCGCAGGCTTACCCAATTCAACCACCGTGATTGCACCTAGTGTCGCCATCACGGGTGCTAGCAGTAGGGTTAGCCGAACCAGGCTCGCGGCGAAGTAGAATCCTGTGACTCCGAAAATTATCAACAAAATATCGCCCTCGCGTAGTCGTTGGAAGGCGAAAAAGAAGCCGAAGACTGCCAGAATTATCAGGCTGCCAAGTTCGAGGTAGAGGCTTGCCCATGTGGACGGCCTGTTCTCGGCAACTGAAGCGACCAGCGGAATATTGTTCCTGACGAAGGGGTCGACCGTCGCGAGAAACTTTCCTTGGAGAAGTGACCCTGAGATGATCTTGGTGGTCACCAATCCATAGAGGATCGCGGCTGAAGAGACAACCGTGACACCTAGGATGCTCAGCCGTCCTCTCGTAGAGGGAGCTAGCCTTGCAAGCTCCATTACGATAAGGATACCCATGACCCCAAGCAACGCTATTGTCGTGCTCTCGGTGAGGAATGTATGCCCAAGGAGCGGGATCTCGGTCCCGATGTAGAGCATGAAACCCATGGTCACGCCATAGGAGAGAAAGAGACGTGGAGTATACCGCCTCAATACGACAAGTGCCAAGGCAAATAGGCCCAGTACCTCAGCTGCATAACGGAAACTTCCCCAGGAGAAAGACATGTAGATGAGGCTGATGCTCGACATCATACTGTAGATGATGGTGCTTTTCAAACTCTTTCCTGGATTGACCGCCCGCATGAAGAATAGGAAGGTGAGAATCATGGTAGGGACCCCGACTCCTTCGTTGCGGAAGAATCCTAACTCCGTCCGGCTGATGAGGCTCGAGCTGAAAGCTGCGAAGAGGGCAGCAAACAAGCCGGCACTCTTTCCCCAGAGGTCTTTTGCAAAGAAGTAGGTAGCTAGGACTGCGAATGCGCCTAGCAAGATTGGGCTGTAAACAGCCGCGTCGTAGAGGCTGATGTTAACTCCGATTGACTGGAAGAACTGGTAGATCAACACCCCCGTGAAACTGGTCCCGGGGTAGCTTGTGGTGACTGGCGCACGCCCGAACGGGAACCACTCAGCGATATTGACGTAACTAAACCAAGACTGCCAACCGTTAGCGGTAATCTGTCGCATGTCATTGAAGTTGAAGTAGGGATCGAATTCTGAAATGAAAGCTCCCCAACGGAGAGGGAGTAGTCTAACGAGCGAGGCCAAGACGAGCGTGAGGGAGAGAATCGAGTAGTGAAGAAATGAGGCCCGAGAGATCAGACCTAAGTTTTTTCTTATCGCTCTGAAGCGGGAGGCGATGCTTTCACGTGTCAGGCCTGCTCGGATATCGCCGAGAAAGCCCTCGGGTTCGACCTCCACTTTTGGTTAGCACTCTCCTCAAAGGGTCTTCGTAATTACGAGGTAGATGGCTCCTGAGTTTGCCGTTAATATTCTTGTGGTTGAAGCTGTTTGACAAAGGGGCCCCTACAGCGAATCTGTCTGAAAGTCGTGCTTGAAGCAGGATGCTGGACGACAAGAGGACTAACGACTTTTAGCGTTACCCCTTTGATTTGTTCTTTCCTGGAATGAGGTCAAGAGGCTTCCTTAGACTTCGACCTTCGCCTCCTGGCCCCACTCGAAAGGTAAGCATATCCTAGGATTAGAGACCAAACTATCCCGAGACCAACTACCAACACGTTCTCTATTTCGATGAGAAAGTATAGGTGATTGAAAACAATGAGCCAGAGTGTTCCCAGTAGGCCGAAATAGATGTAGTTATGTTGGTGTCCAATCGCTCTCTCGGTGTAAGTCCAAACCCGAAGCGGCAAGCCTACTGGAAATTTTGCGATTGGCGCTAGGAGCAAGAATATCCAGCTTACTGGTGCCAACATTATCAGCCAGTTAATGCTCGCATTCCAAGGTGCTCGCAGAAGCTGGAACGTTCCTATCAGGACGTAAGCAAAGAAAACCGTGAGTCCTAAGGCTTGGCTACTATACCATAAGAAGACTGTGTCTATCAGCGCCAAGACGGCTATCCAAAGGCCCCCACTATACCTCACTGCCCGGACAATGGGAACGTTGATCGCATACCAGATCAGGCCATAGGGTACGTATGAAAAACCTGCGTCGTATCGAACAATCTTGCGAAGGTTAGAAAGACCTGGCAAGATGTAGAATGTTATATCTTTGTGAACAGGGCGTTTGAGAGTCCACGCTAGCCTGAAGACCGTCAGGACAACGATTCCACTGAGGATTTCCCAAGCCATGACTTCTAGCCAGCCATTCAAACAGTTTCGAGAATCGACTGCCGGTAGGCTTTCAATCTATTGGATTGAGTCTCTAATTGCATAAGAGCCAGCTCTGAATCTGGCCAAACCGGTTCTCCAGTCTGATTTCCCTAATCGAATATCCCTGATCTTCAACAAAGTGTCTTGACTTGACCAGAGCTTCCGGATTGTGCGTCTCAACCACCATCATGGGTTTCCCTCTCAAAGTCTGTGTTGCACCCTGGAGCACACGAAGTTCATTGCCTTCAGTGTCGATCTTGATGAGAGTGGGTTTGAGCCCGAAACTATCCAAGGTTCTGATCGGGATTATTATATCCGTTTTTGGGGTCTTAGTCAAATTCTTGGAGGACACCTGTGCCTCACCTAAGTCATTCGACAATGTTGCAGAGACAACTGAAATATTGTGAAGCCCGTTCATCGCCACCGTTGTTCTCAGAATCCTGTTGAATACGGGGTGCGGCTCGATTGCCACCACATGACGAAAGGTCCTAGTTGCTCTGACTGCCCAAGTTCCTACATGGGCTCCGACGTCGACAAAGAGGTCTCCGCTGAATGGACTGACAAAGGAGCGCAGCCAATCCTCGTGAGTCATGGAGAAGTTCGTACCCCTAGTATACCAAACGAAACCGTCCGCCCGGTATCGCCCCCTGATCCAGTTAGCGCGGTACCTCGGACGAGCAAGCACCCGAATTCTGTGAAGCAGCTAAACTTGCACCTCGCCGTTGGGCAGGGGTCGGCCTAGGTAGTCCTTGCCAAGCTTGACCTATGAAGCGTCAGGGTCTTTTACCCCGGCCAAGAAGAGGTCATACGAGATTGATGATGGTACTGGAAAATGCAATAGAAACACTTTGAGGGTTTTCCATGGTAAAAACTTGAACAGACGTCGACCCGATGCCAAACCAAGATAGATGGCCTTGACCTTGATACGTTTGATCCCTCGTCTCGCTAGAGCGATCTCAAGGTCTCCAGCGGTGAAGAGATGTTTGTGTTCAGGATGATTTCCCTTCAATTTCACGAGACGCCCATTCGGTGTCGAAAGGCACAGGGTCCCACCGATACGGAGCACTCTAGTCCACTCGTTGAGGGCTCTGGCCGGTGCGTTCAGGTGCTCTAGGACTTCGCCGGCAAAGACGAGGTTAAAGGTCTGGTCTCTAAAAGGAAGATTCTCCGCAGATGCCCGAACCGTTACCGCGCTGCTCAAACTGATGTCCATACCAATAGCATGGATGAATCCTAGAGATCTTAGAAATCCGTTTCCACAACCCACATCCAATGCTGTCGTTCTTGGAGCACCCAGAAGGCCGCGAGCAATTTCGAGCCTTCGGCCATGAAACAACGGGTAGAATTTCCCTGGATCGCGTAGTGCCGAGTCTCTCAACTCGGTGCGAAGAATTTGACCGGACTAAAAATGAGTTGAGGCGCCTATAACAGGCGCGTGGATTATCGGTCTCGCATGACCGACAATGATTACGGCCAACAAGAGGTCTGGGAATAGTGAACGTCTTCTTCGCTCCAGAGTAAAAGTTGAATTTGTCTCCCCGCTCGCATCTGAACCTTGAGACTTGGTATTGTTGAAATCTCCATTCTCTTTCCGGCGGACTGGATACTTCGACCCCGCATTTTGGACAGCTTATGCTCATAGATTCCCCCCGGACGTTTTCAGGTCAATTCGGATATTTAAGATGAGACATACTAGGTTGTCGGAATGGCTTTCACGGTGAGATTTCTTAGTCCGACGATTCTATTCTTGATCGAATTCTCCAGCTCAGTAACGACGGCGTGCATCTGTCGCACTGTCATGTCGCCGTCAACTGCAACTTCGAGGATGCCCACGATGAACGGTCCGGCTCGTCTCAGCCGGAGTTCCCTGATACCTTTCACTTGGCTGTTCGAATGGATCACCGATTCGATCTCCTTCGTGAGTTCAGGATCATGGAAGGCGTCCAATAGAACCAGGGAAGATTCTCTCAACGCGACATATGCCACTGTCAAAATGTAGAAAGCGATAAGCATTCCGCCTATCGCGTCTGCGCCCTCATGAAATCCGAGAGTGGTGAGCAGAACGCTCCCAAAGGCCAGGAACGATGAAGACGCGTCTTTTATCGAGTTCTTAGCGTCAACATTCAACGAGAGAATCTTGTACCTCAATGCGACGCGTCTCATCTGCAATGCCCGATAGAGCGATACTAGTCCCGTGACTAGAAGGACGGCTAGTGCCGTGTACGGAAGGTTTAGGGGCCTTGGATTCAATAGTGCCCTGTAAGACCTTAGGAAAATGAATGAGGCAGCTGCAACTAGGGTGATGGCGGCCAAGAGAGCTGTCAAGCTTTCAACCTTGTAATAGCCAAACGGGAATCTCTTGCTTGGCCTGCGCCTGGCGAAGTGCAAGCCGGTCCAGACGAAGAAGGATACAGAGGCGTCAGACAAAGAGTCGACACCGTCAGCGAACAGGGCGACACTCCCGGTTACAGTGCTGAAGATGATTTCGACGACCCCGAGAGCGAGAAGGGTCCATACTGATCGCTGGGCTATTCGCTCGCCTGCGGCGAATCCGGTGGAGTCGTCCTGCAAGTCGTTCCTCTATTCTCTAATCAATCTCAAAGGGTCAGGTTGTCGTAAGGAGGTTCAGACTCCTCAGGATCTTTCTCTGGCGCTTAGCAGATTTAAGACAAGTCTAGATGTCAATGGCGGGATCTCGGTTCCTCGAGTTAGTGGCGCCGGGGGTGGGATTTGAACCCACGAGGGCCTAAGGCCCATCGGATCTCTGCAACCAACAATCTGGCTTAGCAATCCGACGCCCTACCAGGCTAGGCGACCCCGGCTCACCCGATGAGAGAAAATACTGTCTAAATAACTGTTCAACAACACAAGATCACTTTCAAACAGCGCACGACCCCTAGTGAGGTTCGGAATAGACAAGAGTTGAAACAAAACTGAAGACCGTTCAGACCTTTGGTAAGACCCCTTATGTCTGATGAAAATGATACCCCCGAGAACGGGGAGAGTGAATAATGGTCCTATCACACGAGGAGGTTCCCGCACCACGGCGCTTGAGAACCCTACTTATCGCGCTTTCCCTAGCATCTCTAGTATCGATTTCACCCAGCATATTCCACTCCGTTCATGCTACAGGACTTGTCTACGTGAATCATGCAACGACGGCAGAAGACTCTGCAAGTACAGTCGTTACGGTACAAGTACAGGTTGCCAATGTGGACCCTTTCACTGGTTGGGATATTCAGGTCCAATCCAATCAGTCTGTGATCAGTCCCATCTCTTTGTCAATAAGGGCGAACGCCCTTGAGGCTAACTACAGCGAGAAGGTCTTTGAAATAGTGAACTGCATCAACGGTGTGAATTACACCACAAGCCCCTGTAACTCTTCCGACGGACCCGGTGTTGTGCACTCTGCCGCAGTAGTCCAACAGGAGAATCCTCCAACGAGTTCGGTTTACGGGTTGCTCTTCACAATAAACTACACGGTTATTCGTTCAGGGTCGTACAGTCTCTTACAAATTCTGAGAGCAGTTATTGCCAACGGTGACAATCCCATTTCCGTAACAATCCGAGATGGAACCTACGGCATCCCTCCCGGAGAAGGCTTCAGCTTAACAGCCTCTCCGGATTTCCCGCAAATAGTGATAGGGTCCAAAGCAAATGTCACACTGACCGTTTCAAGCATCGGCGACTACTTTGGAATAGTAGTTCTGGCAGTGGAAAGGGCAGTTCCTGGCCTCTTATTATATCTCAATATGACTAGTACGACATTATCACCCGACCACCCCAGCAATGTAACAATGACAATCGCGGCCAATAGCACGTACCAAGCAAGCCATTACACGATCACTGTGCTGGCGACCAGTAACGGCCTTTCTCACACCATTGCATTGCCAATATTGACGACGGACAAGCCGGACTTCACAATCAGTGCTTCACCCACAATTCTCGAAATTCACGCCACCACTTCAGGCAACTCCACTATCTCATTAGGCAGTCAATCGGGTTTTTCCGGTCCAGTTTGGTTGAGTGTGGCTAAGCCGGCGGTTCCAGGGCTGGCTGCGTCGTTAGCTACAAGCGATCTGACGATTTCACCAAACAGTCCCGCAGCGACAGTTCTTGATATTCACACTCCTGATTCGACCCTCCCATTCGTCTACCTCGTAAATATCACGGCGAGCAGTCAGTCATCCTCCCACACGTTAACCGTCTTCGTAAAACCTCCATCGCCTGACTTCCGCTTCTTACTGAGGGGCTCGGAATTCGCAGTTCAACCGGGACAATCTCGGACTTTTACGTTGATATTGACGAGCATTGACTACTTCAAAGGCAAGGTGAACCTTTCCGCCTCATCCTCATTCGAGGCTAAGGAAGCATTCAGTTCTCCCTCGGTTGCCCTCGATTTCGGCAATTCGTCGGTCTCAACTATGACACTCACGGCCGATGTGAATTCAGTGCTAGGGAACCACAACGTGACCTTGACCGCGCTCGGCACTACATTCACGGGTGTCAATGTTGGCCACACTATAGTTATCGTCGTAACTGTAACTCAGCTTCCACCTTCAAATACAATTCTAGGGCTCCAGCCCTTGACCTACGTTGGCCTCATTGGAACATTCTCCCTAGTTGCTGTTGTCGCTGCAGCGATTAGGAAGGTCAAGGGGCCTAAAAATAGACGTTTCTGAGCTAGCCAAAACCACGACACAAGATCCTGTAGGGCAGGGCTCGTTCCGTTGTGCGGCGCTTCGAGGGCGTTCAAATGCTCTCTCGCGATTGGCCACCGGATTTAGGTCACGATTAGTAAAGTTCGCGTCTCCTGGCTGTCAGATTGATTCCCATCTCTGCGATATCCTCAGAGTATTCCGCAACACGTTTGAGACTTTCCAAGACTAAACGGACCGCTACGACCGACGAGGGTGCCAAATGATACTCGTGAAACTTACCGGCTATTCTCTCCGCATCATCCACAAGTCGTTTTGCGGAGATTATTGAGGCGTTAGCGATTGCGGAATCCTCCTTGACCAGTGCTTTCAGGGCATCTTCCAAAACCGAGTTCGTAAGAGTGCTCACCTTCGTAATCTCATCCAACAATCGCGGTGGGAGCGGATGTTCAATCGTCTTCGACATTGCAGCGATGGTCGTCCCATGGTCTGCTATCCTCTCCAAACTCTTAGACACGATACGGTATACTAGACAGTCTCTTGGGTCCTTGAGTCCTATGGAATGAATCATGCTGCGGCTCAAAACGGCCATTGTCAACTGTCGAATTATGAAGAGGTAGAACCTGTCGACTTCCTCATCTCGTTTGATGATCTCGTCTGACAAGGCGACGTCTCTACTACGTAGCGATTCAACAGCGTCTCGCAGCATGAGCTTGGCGATGAGGCTCATTCTAGCAATGACTTTGGGCACTGGCAAATCATCATAGCTTGAAACGCACTGGATGACGAGTTCTTCTCTGGATTCTTCTAGAATTTCTGCCCCAACAAACATTCGCCGCGCGGCCTCGCGAAGGTATGTACGCAGGCCCGGTTTAGAAGTTGGCGGAAAACGGATTCTTATCACATCGTACCCAGCGAGGTAGTGCGCGACAGCTACGCGGAGTACCTGTTCTTCATCTTGGTCTTTGATGACCGCAAGAGTCGCTTCGATGTTCTCGTCGAGGCCGACGGAGGCTTTCTGGTGAGGAATAATCGAGAGTGACGAATCTGCCCTAGTTAGCACGGCCATGACATCTCCAACCTTTAGACCCTGCTGCTTAATCCAATCTTTCGGCAAGGATAGGGTATAGCTCGCCCCACCCGTCATTTGCAGCTTCCTAAGCTCAACTTCTTCCAAACGTTTGTCCTTACCACTGCCTACATAGGCACTCTGGACACTATATATTATGCTCGTGATTTATATATTCTATCGGCAATCTCCTACTCACTCAGGAGTGATCAAGAAAACTACCGGGAGAATTATGCAGTCCCTTTGCGATATTTTGTGTCCCGATCGGCGTGAGTGACGTCTAGGGGGATCCAAGACGACATTTGTGATGGGACTTGTCGGAAGTTAGTGACTTCTGCGTTGGGGACCGCGTCAACACGTTGCCAAGACTATTCGCAACAAAAGGTCGGAGGTGAACGACTCCTCGGTTCACTAGCTCTCGATGTCTGACGAGAGACCCTCATTTGTGCGGGTCGCGACCTTCCGTTGTACTGTGATCTACTGACCTATGTAGAAAGTCAGTAGTATCAGTGGCACGGTTAATCATTCAGTGACTCAACACCGTTGTAACGGATACGATGTCTACCAAAAAAGATGAGATAATTAGAACCACCGGGATTAGCAAGGCACTCTTCATCGTCAGTCTAGTCATAGTGGCCGCTGCCAGTGGAGTCGCCGGCTATTTTGTCCCCGGACTGCTTAAGCAGTCGTCCTCGGTGATTACGATTAATGGCGCGGGATCCAGTTCTGTATTTCCCTTGATGTCTGCCATAGGGGCGAATTACACCTCGAGCAATCCTAACGTTCAGGTCAATTATCAGTCCGTCGGAAGTGGAGCTGGCATCACTGATTTCAGCACTAAGATTGTGGACTTTGGTGCGACTGACGCACCACTTACGGGAGGACCGTTAGGACAGAGAGCAAACATCACACGAGACACTGGCACTGCGCTCACCATTCCTGAGTCGATCGGAGCCGTCGCCATAGTCTACAATGTGAACGGCATAACTACCGGTCTAAAGCTCAACGCAACTGTTGCGGCGATGATCTTTCAAGGTAATATTACAAAGTGGAACAACCCCATCATTGCCGGCCTGAATCCAAGCGTTAGTTTTCCCAGTTCTAACAACAACATAACAGTGGTCCACCGCTCGGACAGCTCCGGGACGACGTTCATCTTCTCAAGTTGGCTTAATTCCTCGAATGCGCACTTTCCCTGGAAACTGGGTGTCGGCAAGGCAGTCAAATGGGGATACGGTAAGGCAACTTACCTCTCCCTTCCACAAAACGTGGGCGTCGCTGGAGGCGTTCAACAGAACCCGAACACTATTGGGTATGTCGAGCTAAACTACGTTCTGTCCTCGACCCCACCGATGACTTATGCCTCTATTCTGAATGGAGATCATGACAACTATGTACTTCCTTCACTGACAACCTCTACAAACGCTGTCAACAACTCTACCGCGAGTTTGCCCACAGGTGACGGCGACTGGTCACATGTCAGTCTTCTAAACGCGTATGGCGGATCTTCTTATCCAATTGTAAGTTTCACTTACCTTCTTGTCTTCAAAGAGCTTTCAGTTGTTTCTGGCATGACCCAGGCCAAGGCACAGGCCCTCGTCAACTATCTCTGGTTTGTGGTCCATGGTGGGCAAGATCAGGCAACAAAGCTATCGTATGTTGCTCTGCCCTCATCGGTCGTAATGGTGGACGAGGCGACCCTCAGGACGATAACGTACAACAGTGTGACTTTGCACAGCTAGCAAGGTTCTGACCATCAGACTATTGGTCCTCAAACTATCCAACCATGGTCGCCTCAAAAGAAGCAAAACAGCTACAATTCAAGGCACGAGTCCGGACGCGACTTGGGCTGCTCCAAAAGCTCAGGCAATTCTCCAGTGATGACTTGTTTGAAGTCTCCACCACGATGTTCGCTGCGGTCGTCATTCTCATTCTGGCTTTGGCATCAATTATTCTCGTTAGAGGCTCAGTGCCAGTTCTGCGAAGTTTTGGGACTGGTTTTCTAACAGGCACAAATTGGATCTCCATTGCCGGAAGCGAATCCTACGCCGTTCTCCCTTACATTCTAGGCACATTAGTTACATCAGCGATCGCGATCGCCGTCGGTGTTCCTCTAAGCCTAGGTATTGCAATCTTCCTTGCTGAAATGGCGCCTTGGTCGGTAAGAAACGCTCTGTCCCAAGTCATTGAGCTATTAGCTGCTGTTCCCAGCGTAATCTACGGCTTTTGGGGACTCTTTGTGTTTCGTTTCTGGATCAGAGATTATGTCGAAAAACCTCTCTCGAGTTACGTGGGCGCGATCCCGATCTTCCAGGGTACCCCGTTCGGTTTGGATATTCTCACTGCAGGTCTAATTCTAGCCATAATGATCATTCCCACAGTTTCGTCCATATCTAAGGACGTGATGATGGCTGTCCCCTCCTCTCAGAGAGAGGCGGCCTACAGCATTGGAGCAACACGGTGGGAGGTTGTCCGAACGGGCGTTCTCGGATATGCCCGCTCAGGAATCTTCGGGTCCATAATCTTAGGCTTGGGAAGAGCAGTGGGAGAGACTATGGCTGTTACGATGGTCATTGGGAACGCAATCGGTCCCTCAGCTCTTCCGACCTCTCTACTCAAACAGGGTGCAACGATGTCCTCGCTTATTGCGAACGAGTTCAACGAGGCAGAGCCAGGGTCTCTTCACCTTTCAGCTCTCATCGGCCTTGGACTCACTCTCTTCCTGTTTGCACTCGCAATCAACATTTTCGCTCAATTGATGGTCTGGAAAGTATTGAAGGTCAAAGGAGGGTCAGTAGAGTAGTCTTGTCCAACCAGTCCTCAAGAAGGTTCAAGGATAGGCTTGCCTATGGCGTTGGTGCTCTTTGCGTCATAGCCGCGATGCTACCGCTCGCAAGCATTCTCTTTGAGGTTTTAGGGAACGGTTTACCTGCCATTACTCTGAAATTCCTTACCAGTCCCACTGGCAATATTACAGATCCAGGTAGTGGAATCGCCAATGCTATACAAGGTACCCTGATTCTAATCGGACTGACGTGCGTAATTGCAGTTCCGATAGGCTTGCTCGCGGGAATCTACCTGTCAGAATTCGGTGACAATAAGTTTGGCAGAACGATAAGATTCCTAAACGATGTGCTCTCGGAGTTTCCCTCCATTGTTATTGGAATCCTGGCATACTCTATCGTGGTCGTTGCAATTGGACACTTTTCGGCATTAGCTGGCGCATTGGCATTATCGATCATAATGCTTCCAATAGTGACTCGAACCACTCAGGAATCTCTCAAATTAGTTCCGAGCGCTACCCGGGATGCTGCAATGGCACTGGGTATCAGGAGATGGAGAACAAGCCTGAGCATAATCCTGGTCACAGCAAAGGACGGTGTGATCACAGGAATACTGCTCTCAATTGCGAGGATTTCGGGAGAAACGGCGCCTCTGCTCCTGACGGTGTTAGGAAGCGAGTTCTTCTTCTCGGGCCTCGATCAACCCATCGATGCGCTTCCTCTGAGAATATTCGCGGATTACAAGAATTCCAACTACCCATCCGCACTTGCACAGGGTTGGGGCGCGGCCCTTGTCCTCATAGCGCTGGTTCTCAGCCTAAACCTTGGCGTTAGATTTCTAACGAGAGGTAGGTCCAGCTTCGCGAGGGCACGGGCTTGATACTGGAAATGCAACTACAAGCAATGAAAGTTGCAAATAGTGAGACTTCCCCATTCGGTGGTACAATGGAGAGGTTCAAGGTCCAGACAGAAAAGTTGAACGCATGGTTTGGAAATAACCATGTCCTCAAGGACATTTCAATTGACGTCAAAGAAAACCAAGTAACCGCAATAATTGGGCCATCAGGGTGTGGAAAGTCAACCCTCATACGCTGCTTGAACCGAATGCACGAATTAGTTCCAGGAGCCCGAGCTTCTGGAACAGTCTTGCTCGACAATGCAAATGTCTACGCAAGAGGCGTCGACCCTGTCACAGTCCGAAGAAAAGTAGGTATGGTCTTTCAAAAGCCCAATCCATTTCCGACGATGTCGATATACGATAATGTTGCAGCGGGACTCAAGCTGAACGGTGTCAGGGACCGCCAGAGGCTAGACAGGGCGGTTAAGCGAAGCCTAGAACTGGCGTTTCTCTGGGACGAAGTAAAAACTGATCTAGATAAATCGGGGACCGGCCTTTCAGGGGGACAGCAACAAAGGCTGTGCATCGCGAGAGCACTTGCCGTCGAACCCGAAGTAATCCTGATGGATGAACCATGCTCAGCACTGGATCCCATAGCTACTGCGAAGATAGAGGAGTTGATAGCGAGCCTGAAGACAGAGTATACTGTTGTCATAGTGACACATAACATGCAACAAGCAGCAAGAGTTTCAGACAACACAGCGTTCCTCTACCTAGGCCAGCTAATAGAATATGGAGCGACAACACCGCTGTTCGAAAATCCCAAAGAAGAGCTAACAGAACGTTATCTCACGGGAAAGTTTGGGTAGGTTCGCCCCGGTCTATGCCACGGCTAATGGATATCGGTATCGAAAAACTGCGAAACATGATTATCGACATGGGCAACCTCTCTGACAGCACTGTCTCCACGGCCATCGACGCTTATGTTCAAGGTAGAGACATGCGTGAGAGAATATATGACTGGTCCGAAGAACTACGGATGCTTCAGGACGAAGTCAGCGAACTCGCCGTGGAGCTAATCGCTAGATATCAGCCAGTCGCTTCAGACCTTAGATTCATCAAATCATGCATGGAAATCGCATACGGATTCTCTCGATTCGGAAGATATGCTCACGACATTTCGGATGTGTTTGGAATCTTCGGAGACCTGTCAGCCTGTGATAAGACGCCAATACAAGAGGCAGGAGAGCAAACGAAAAACATGATCCATTTGAGTATCAAAGCGTTCAACGAGAAAGATATCGAACTTGCAAACCAAGTCCGGAAAATGGATGATCTTGTTGACAACATCTATCTCAGCTTTGTAAAGCGAGCAGCACATAGCACTGGAATAGATCTGAAATGCACTGTGTCGGGAACCTTAATCCTGAGATACTTAGAGAGAATAGCCGATCACGCCACCTACGTAGGTGAGTCAGTCCTCTACATAACGTCCGGAGAACGAAGCCCGCGAAAATAACCCCCTCTCGTCTCATGTACAGCCTATGAATGGTGTTTGTGGGAAAGTACTGAGGCATAATGAGATACTTACTCACTCAATAGTCTCAGTCGAATGAGCAATTATTCACAAAGATTGCATAATTAGCGACGAGGAAGAATGACCCTCAGAGACTCGACGGGACTGTTCAGGTCCGAAAACTCGAGAGTTCATCGGCCCGCACACAGGGTTGCAAGAAAGCCAGGAATTTCTCCGACCCACATTGTCGGAAAATTCTGGCGTCTCACTAACTTCTTGGCGACTATTGTCAATTGGAGAAAGCAGGACCGTTATTTCGACAAAGGTGAGAGTGGAGAGACATACGACGCAGAGATGGAAGCAATTGCTGTTACTCGCGATTAGTCCAGACTGTTTACCGAAACTCATGATCTTGTCCCCTACGCTGTAGCCTCAATCCCATTTCGATCAGAGAGTGAGTTCCAGTTTACTCTTCTGAGACCCGTATTGGGGTTGTTCTTTTCGAAATACCAAGCAGTATTGGTGCGACCGGTTCCCTACCCACGCGTTGTATATTCCGAGTGGGAGAAGTCGCTTATCATCATGCAACCAGACTCTCTCGTCTTTTGGAATCCATGTCTTGGCCAGGCTTCTCAACGTGTCAAACGCAAGGGGGAACAGTCGGCCCTCTGAGAAGACGTTGTTCGTCACGACGACCAAGTACCCTCCGGCCTTCATGATTCCGTATACCTCGTTAAAGATTCGTTCTTGGGTGTCGAGAAACTCGTCGTAGTCGCTAATGTTTCCAATATCCTCCGGATCGTCGCTGTATCTAGTGTCGAGACCATTCTGCTTCCGTTGGCGTTGCCGAAGGCTAGCGCGCTTCAGCTGATTCCAGTATGGTGGTGAGGTGATACAGAAGTCTACCTCACGAACGTCATCCTTCTCTAGGATATTTCTTAGGTCTCGGGAATTCCCTTGGATTACGAGTTGTCGGGTTCCGTTGTATGGGGGAGCCTCTTCGAGCCTCGACCTGGCCATTGAAGCGTAGCGTGGATTGATCTCAACTCCAACCCCATTACGCCCTGCAGCCCTCGCTGCTAGAAGTGTACTCCCGGTTCCAAGGAAAGGATCAAGGACCCACATGTTCTTTTTGGTGAAGAATTCGACAAACTCGCGAACAAGCGTTTCGGGGAAGCCGGCTGGATGAATGAGCTTCGTCCGGTCTCGGGGAGGTGGGCTGTGTTTGAACCAAGATTTTGTGAACTTGATCCATTCTTTTCCTGAGAGCTCGTTTAGCCTGTTTACTGGCGTACGTTTCTGGCGAGGTTCGTCTCTTGACGACAAGAGTTTTATCGGCGTCCTCGTGATAGAAACTAGGTTTATTAACGGGTTTCCGGCTGGCGTACTTTTCACCTGTGGTAGGTCGGACTCTAAGCCGTCCCCCGCTCCCGAGGTAGCTACTAATAATTGGTAAAGAAGCAAGACAAGGAGAAGGAACTCTCTTACG
>WNGP01002818.1_pt1 | contig 20084 bp, 16 predicted proteins | sample 5407671 | NCBI WGS metagenome assembly WNGP01 (sample SAMN13153381, study PRJNA577476) | soil metagenome | isolation source: 40 cm soil or saprolite under Garry oak tree replicate 2 | place: USA:California | collected 2016-06-15 | reverse complement strand
CGCGCTCGCCTCGAGCATCGCGGTCGGCCCGCAGCAGAAGATCTCGACCTGCTCGAGCTCAGCCGGCCCGAGCGAGGCGAGCCAGGCATCGGCGAGCTCGGTCACCATTCCCGGAAAGCAGCCGGGGAAATCCGAGCGGCTCGCGAGCCGGCTCGGCACGCCCCATTCCTCGAGCAGCGGCATGCACGCGATGGTTCCGGCGGGGATCCCCGGCACGATGAGGGTGGAGGGTCGGGTGCGAAACGGGAACGGCACCTCCGAGCCCATGAGCACGAGCGGCTTCACGGCGGCCTCGCCGGCATCGAGCAGTCGCTCGGCGAGAAACACCATGGGCGGAATCCCGACACCGCCGCCGAGCAACAGCCGGCGCGGCCGCTCCGGGTGCGGCGTGAACGGCTGGCCGATCGGCCCCAGCACGGAGAGCTCGTCGCCCGCCTTGCGCGAGGCGAGCGCGTGCAGCCCCGGTCCCATCACCTTGTAGAGCAGCTCGATCCATCCCGCGCGCGCGTCCGCGCGCATGATCGACAGCGGCCGGCGCATCGGCAGCGCCGCATCGCACCGCAGGTGCACGAAGGTGCCGGGCCCGGCGTGCGCGGCGCACTTGGGCGCCCCGAGGCGCAGCACGAACTGCTCCGCGTCGTAGGCCAGCTGGGAGATGACGCGCGCATTTTCGAGGAAGATCGTGGCGCGGCGACTTGAGCTCATGCGCTGCCCGTCACGCGAGGTGCGCCGCGCGAGCCGAGCACTTCCTCGAGCACCGCCATGCGCACGGCGACGCCGTTGCGCACCTGGTCGCGGATGGCCGACTGCGGCCCGTCGGCCACGTCGGAGGCGATCTCGATGCCGCGGTTCATCGGCTGCGGATGCATCACGATGGCGTCGGGGCGCGCCAGCGCCAGCCGCTCGCGCGTCAGCCCCCAGGCGGCGAAGTAGCGCTCGCCGTCGGGCAGGTCTCCGCGCCCCATGCGTTCCTTCTGGATACGCAGCATCATGACGACGTCTGCGCCCCTCAAGCCCGTCGCGAGCTGCGTGTGGCGCGCGCAGCCCGGGAACTCGCCCCCGTCCGGCATGAGAGGAGGCGGCGCGATGAGGCGCAGGTCGCTCACTCCGAGCGTGGCGAGCGCATGCCAGGCGGAGCGCGCGACGCGTGAATGGCGGATGTCGCCGACGATGGCGACGGTGAGCCCCTCGAAACGCTCCTTGCGCTGGTACACCGTGAGCGCATCGAGCAGCCCCTGGGTGGGGTGTGACACGTGCGCTTCGCCGCCCGACAGCACGCTCACGTGCGCGGCGACGTGCTCGGCCACGAGCGCCGGAACGCCGGCCTCCGCGTCGCGGATCACGAACGCATCCACGTGCAGCGCCTGCAGCGTATACACGGTGTCGAGCATGCTCTCGCCCTTGACGCGGGACGACAGCTGCACCTCGAGGTTGACCACCTGCGCCCCGAGCCGCTTGGCCGCCAGCTCGAAGGAGACTCGCGTGCGCGTGGAGGGCTCGGTGAAGAGGTTCGCGACCGTCGCTCCCTCGAGCGCGCGGCTCATCGCAGGCCTGGCTCCGAGCGGGCGGACGAAGCTCTGCGAGCGCTCGAGCAGCCGCTCGAGCTGCTGCCGCGACAGCCCCTCGAGCGTCAGCAGGTGGCGGAGCGACCCATCGCTTCGCAGCTGTTCCGTCATCGCACCTCGCCCTCGCCCGCAAACCAGCGCGCCAGAATCACCGCCGCCGCGGCGCTGTCGACGTCGGCGCGCCCGATGCGCCGCCGCCGCTGCCCGCTCGCGCGGCGCTCTTTCAGCGCCGCGCCCGCCTCGAGCGAGGAGAAGCGCTCATCGACCAGAGCCACGGGCAGTGTGAAGCGGCGTTCGAGCTCGGCAGCGAAAGCGCGCACCGCAGCGCTCAACTCCCCCTCGCCGCCGGCGGCATTATACGGGGCCCCTACGACCAGGAGCTCGGGCGCGAGCGCGCGGACCTCGCGCGCGATCCGCTCCCAGTCGGGACCGGCACGCCCGGCGGATGCGGCGGGGCGTGGAGCCGCCTGCCGGGTCAGCGTGTCGCCGCTGGCGATGCCAATGCGTTTGAGTCCGAAGTCGAAAGCGAGGACGGTGTGGGCGCGGATCATGCCGCCGGGGTCACCGTGAAATTGCGCTTCTTGTCGGGCGGTGATTCTCCGCCGATATCGCGAAGCGCAATTTCGCGGGGTGGCTCAGGCATGGCCGGCCTCGGGGCTGAGGCGCTCGACGTCGATGCCGAGCAGCCGCCAGGCGCCGGCCCAGCGCTCCTCGAACGGCAGCTCGAACACCACGCGTGGATCCACCGGCATCGAGGCCCAGGCGTTGTCGCGCAACTCACGCTCGAGCTGCCCGGACTCCCAGCCGGCGTAGCCGAGCGCGATGAAGGCATCCGAGGGGCCCTCGCCGCGCGCCATGGCCGCGAGCACGTCGCGCGAGGTGGTCACCTGGATGCTCTCGGACACCTTGTGGGTGTGGTCCCACTGCCCGCCGGGGCGATGCAGCACGAAGCCGCGGTCGGTGTGTACCGGCCCGCCGCGCAGCACCGGCTGCGCCGCGATGTGCTCGCTCGAGGGCTCGAGCTTCATCTGCGACAGCACGTCCGAGAGCCTCATGGGCAGCGGCTTGTTGAGAACGATGCCGAGCGCGCCCTTGTCGGTGTGCTCGCAGATGAGCGCGACCGTCTGGGCGAAGTTCGGGTCGGCGAGCTGCGGCATCGCGATCAGCAGGTGGTTCGTGAGGCTTCCCCCCACGGCGTCGGCGAGCGGAGTCTTCTCGCCGTCCCGGGGTTCCTCGGCGGAGGGGCCGCTGGCGCGCGTCGAGCTGTGCTTGCCGCCCATGCCTCCAGTATGGGCATGGAGAGGGCGAGTCTCAAGGAACGGTTGACAGCGTGCCGTGCCCGACGCGCCCGCCGACGAACTGCCACTCGTAGGCGAAGCGCAGCACGCGGTACTGCGCGGCCAGCTCGGCCGGAAACGGGTCGAAAGGGCTGGCGAGCTTGAGGATCGCGAGCGCGGCCTGATCGAGCTCGGGGTTGCCGCTCGAGCGACGGATGAGCACTCGGTCGAGGGCGCCACTCGAGGCGATGCCCACCTCGACGACCGGGCTCGCCTGCGCTGGCGCCCCGCGGGCCGCGGACGGATAGTTGATCGTGCCGACGCGCTCAACCTTGCGCCGCCAGGCATCGAGGTAGGGGGCGAGCGTCGCCGCCCGCGTATCGGGAGTGATCCACAGCTCGTCGCGCTGAGGTCCGCGGAGCTTGGCGGGTCCCTCTTCATCCTGCGGTCCCGGCTGCGCCGCCGGCGGCTCCTCGACCAGCAGCGGCCGCTCGCGCATTGCGCCGACGCTGCCCTCGTCGGCGACATAACGCACGTCGGTGTTCCAGGCGACGGTGGTGAGAACCCGCTCGTCCCGGCTTCCCGCCCTGCCGTTGCTCGCCTCGAGGGAGTTGCCGTCTGGCGTACCGGCGTGCCTCGCCTTCGGCACGGTGGAGGAGCGATTGTGCGGCGCCACCGCCTCGCGGGTGTTGCCCGAGCCGAGCTGAGTGCGTTGCGCGAGGTACGTGGCGGAGGGGTTCTTGTCCGCCTCCGGAAGCTCATCCGAGGTCAGGAGCACTTCGAGTCCGGGGGCGCTGCCTCCCTCGCCCGCGCTGGCGCTGAAAGTGAGCCCGAGAATGACGAGTCCGTGCAGGAGCCCCGCGAGGAACAGCATGGTCAGCAGCCGGTCCCAGACCGGCGCCTGGCCTTCCCGAAGTTTGAGCGCTCGCCGTGCCATCGCGTGGGTGCCCCTCAGCCTCCCGCCGCCGCCGCCGCCGCCAGGTTCGCACGGCGCGGCCGGGCCGCGAGATGCCGCTCGACGGCGGCGATCAGCAGCTCCCCGATGCGGGTACCACACTGCTTGTCGAGCTCGCGGATCCCGGTGGGGCTCGTGACGTTGATCTCGGTCACGAACCCACCGATCACGTCGAGCCCGACGAACAGCATGCCTTGCGCGGCGAGCGCCGGGCCGATCTCGCGCGAGAGCCAGCGGTCGCGATCGTTGAGCGGGCGGGGGACCCCGGTCGCGCCGGCGGCGAGGTTGCCCCGATGATCCTGCGCCGAAGGTATGCGGGCGAGCGCGTACGGCACCGGCTCGCCGTCGACGAGCAGCACGCGTGCATCGCCCGACTCGACGATGTCGGGGATGTAGCGCTGCACCAGCGCGAAGCGCTGGCCATGGTCGGTGAGAGTCTCGAACACCACGCGGGCATTCGGGTCACCCTCGCCGAGCACGAAGATCGAGCGCCCGCCCATGCCGTGGAGCGGCTTGCAGACGATCCGGCGCTGCTCGCGCAGGAAGGCCGCCATCTCGCCCATGTCGCGCGTGATCAGGGTCGGCGCGCAGCACTGCGGGAACCAGGCCGTGTAGACCTTCTCGTTCATGTCCCGCAGGCCCTGCGGGCGGTTGACGATCAGCACGCCGGCGCTCTCGGCGCGCTCGAGGATGTAGGTGCTGTAGATGTACTCGGTGTCGAAGGGCGGATCCTTGCGCATCAGGATGCAGTCGAGCGCAGCGAGCGGCTCGATGGCGGGCTCGCCGAGCGTGAACCAGCCGGCAGGGTCCGGCCGCACCGTGAGCGCGCGCGTGCGCCCGAAGGCGACGCCGTCGCGCAGCAGGAGGTCTCGCAGCTCGAGGTAGGCGAGCGCAAAGCCACTCGCCTGGGCCGCGAGCAGCATCGCGAGAGTCGAGTCTTTGGCGTAGTGGATCGCGCCGATCGGATCCATCACCACGCCGAGTCGCTTGAGTGGGCTCATTTGCCTCAAATACCGCCGTTTCGGGCCCGGGGAGCGATTATGCTCGTAGGCGGCTCGGATAGGTCTCCCTCGAGGCGTGGCGGGCGGGCGCAGAGCTGCGGCCAAGTTCGAAAAACGTGACGCGCGTGGCATAGCAGGGGGTGTACCGATATGTTAAAACCCGCCTGCGCTTGCCCCTGCCGAGGGGGCCCGTGAAACTAAATGGCTCGTGTGGACGGCGCGCCGTTGCGGCGCAGAGGCTGGTTTCGCGGGATCGAGGCCCGCTACGCGCACGCGTGGCCGAGGGGCCGGCGCGGGCCGTCAATCCGCTGAGGATTTAAGGAGTCGCCGACTGTGAACGGCAGCAAGCTACAGGGTCTCAAGGTGCTCGTCATCGACGACAGCAAGACCATTCGCCGCACCGCCGAGACGCTGCTCGCTAAGGAAGGCTGCGAGGTATTCACGGCGGTCGACGGGTTCGATGCGCTCGCCAAGATCGCCGACCACCAGCCCGACATCGTGTTCGTCGACATCATGATGCCGCGGCTGGACGGCTACCAGACCTGCTCGCTCATCAAGCACAACAAGGTGTTCCGCTCCATACCGGTGATCATGTTGTCTTCCAAGGACGGACTGTTCGATCGCGCGCGCGGTCGCATCGTCGGGTCGGAGCATTACCTCACCAAGCCCTTCACCAAGGACGAGCTGCTCTCGGCCATCGAAACGCACATCGGGAGATGATCGCAATGGCCCTGATCCTGATAGTCGACGACTCGCCCACCGAAGTGCACGTCATGCAGAAGGCCCTCGAGAAGCATGGGTTTCGCACCGCCGCCGCGGCCGACGGCGCCGAGGGCGTGCGCCTCGCCCGCGAGATGAGCCCGGACCTGATCTTCATGGACATCGTCATGCCCGGCATGAACGGTTATCAGGCAACCCGCGCGCTGGCGAGCGATCCGCGCACGCGCACGATTCCGATCATCATGGTCACCTCCAAGGGTCAGGAGACCGATCGCATCTGGGGACTGCGCCAGGGCGCGGTCGATTACATGATCAAGCCCGTCTCACCCGATCAGCTGGTCGCCAAAGCCCAGGCGACGCTCTCCGCGTGAGCTGACCTCCGCACCATGACTGAAGCCTCCACCCCACCCGAGCCCGAACTGAAGTCGCTGCGGGACCGGCCGTTCGAGCTGCTCGCGCAGCTCGAGCGGCGCGGCCGCGCCGTGTCGGCGCAGGTGAGCCAGGAGGAGGCCGCGGGCCGCGAGTGGGTCGGCGTGGCGCTGCGCATGGCCGGGGACCTGTACCTGGTGGCGCGCGAGGAGACGCGCGAGGTGCTGGGTGTGCCGGCGAGCACCACCCGGGTGCCGGGCGCCAGGAGCTGGATCAAGGGCCTCGCCAACGTGCGCGGCCAGCTGCTGCCGATCATCGATCTCAGGCACTTCCTCGGCAGCGGTGTGACGCCGGTCACGCGCAACACGCGCGTGGTGGTGGTGAATCACCGCGAAATCCCCGCGGGGCTGCTGGTGGATGAGGTGCTCGGCTTCCGGCGCTTCGCGGAGAGCGAGTTCTCCGGGGATGCGCCGCCCACGGTGGCGCGCTGCGAACGCTATCTCGCCGGCGCATTTCGCCGCGGCCAGGAGCAATGGCCGGTGCTCTCGCTCCGCCAGGTGCTCGAGAGTCCCGCGTTCACGGAGGCCGCGGCGTGACGGCGCCCGCGCCACAGCTGCGCGCGCCGACGGGCCTTGCGATGCTACTCGCGGCGGCGGTGGCGCTGCTCGTCGGCAGCGGCGTGTCGTACTACTTTCTCGAGGCGCGTCCCGCCGCGTCCGCTCACGCGGTTCCGGTCGATGCGCTCTATAACCTCGCGCTCGATGCGGGCAGCGCGCTCGCGGGGGATGCGGCAGCGCTGACCGGTTTCGAGCAGCGTCAGAAGCAGCTCGAGGAGGCCGCGGCGCGCGATCCCGCAGCGCCCTTCACGAGCGATGTGCGCTTCACGCGCCTGATGAGCAACGCCGCGGCGATCGTGCGCGCGCGGGGTGCGCTCGCGGGCGCGGGCGGCGCCGCGCGCGAGACCGCGACGCTCGTGCCGCGACTGCTCGCTGAATCATCGGCCCTCGCCGGCGGCCTCCCGGCCGGCACCGCCACCGCGGTCAGCGGCACGCTCGAGCGCTTCGCGGCGCGCGCGCAACGGCTGCAGCTCGACGTGAGCACGCTCACCCAGGGCACCGGCGATGCGGGACAGGCGGCGCAGCGCATCGCCGAGGGCTCGGACTACCTGGGCCAGGTGATCACGGGGCTGATGGGCGGGAATTCCGCGCTCGCGCTCCCGCGCGTGACCGCGCCTGAGCCCGCCCGGCACCTGAAGGCGCTCGATGGGATCTACACCGACCTCTCCGCCGCGGTGCGTCGCGCCGTGGCGGCCGCGCCCGCGTTGCCGGCGGCCCGGACCGCCTCGCGCGCCATCGAGATGGACGCGCGCGAGCTCGCGGGCACCGCCTCGCCCGCCGCAGTCGGCGGCGTGCTCGCGTGGGCGCCGCTCATGTTGCTCGCGGCGGGTCTGGGAATCCTGCTCGCGGGGCTCGGGGCGACGCTGCGCATGCGGCGCACGGTCGAGCGCCAGCGTCTCTCCGCGGAGGCGCAGCGCCGCGAGAGCGATCGGAACCAGCAGGCGATCCTGCGCCTGCTCGACGAGCTCTCGAGCCTCGCCGACGGCGATCTCACCGTCCAGGCCACGGTGACCGAAGACATCACCGGGGCGATCGCCGATTCGATCAACTACGCGGTGGATGCGCTGCGGGGCCTCGTGAGCGCCATCAACGGCTCGGCCATCCAGCTCGACAGCGCAACCCGCCAGACGCAGGCGCTGTCGCAGCACTTGAGCCGCGCGAGCGGTGCGCAGTCGAAGCAGATCGCCTCGGCCACCGAGTCCGCCGCCAGCATGGCGGGCACGGTCGAGGAGGTGTCGGGCAACGCCGAGCGCGCCTCGGACGTGGCGCGCCATTCGGTGGAGGTGGCGCACAAGGGCGGGGATGCGGTACGCCGCACCATCGACGGCATGAACACCATACGCGAGACCATCCAGGACACTTCCAAGCGCATCAAGCGTCTCGGCGAGAGCTCGCAGGAGATCGGCAACATCGTCGAGCTCATCAACGACATCGCCGAGCAGACCAACATCCTGGCGCTCAACGCCTCGATCCAGTCCTCGATGGCGGGCGAGGCGGGCCGCGGCTTCGCGGTGGTCGCCGACGAGGTGCAGCGGCTCGCCGAGCGCGCCGCGAACGCCACCAGGCAGATCGAGGTCCTGGTGCGCACCATCCAGACCGACACGAACGAAGCGGTGGTGTCGATGGAGCGCAGCACCACGGACGTGGTGGGTGGCGCGCTGCTCGCCGAGAATGCCGGCGCGGCGCTCGAGGAGATCGAGCAGGTCTCCAATCAGATCGCGAGCCTGGTGCAGAACATCTCCGGCAGCGCACGCCAGCAGGCCCACGCGGCGCAGAACATCGCGCGCAACATGCAGGTTCTCAAGGAGATCAGCGGCCAGACGTTCGAATCGACCACCGCGACCTCGACGGCCATCGCCAAGGTCGCAGAGCTCTCGGCGGGGCTGCGCAAGTCCGCCGCGGGCTTCCGGCTGCCCGGCAACGCCGGCGATCGAGCGAGCGCGACCGGCACGGTGCGGCGCCTCGAGGACACGACGCTGACCACCGCCAAGGTGCGGCAGATTTCCGCGCTCGGCGGCTCGTGACTCCTTAGCGAGAGCGCTGCATGGCAGAAGTCGCTTCCCAGACAATCGATCTCGTCGGTCGTGAAGTCAGCGCCACGCTGGCGGAGGCCCGCGGCGCGCTCGAGAGCTACGTCGAGCAGCCCGACAACGCGCAGCTGCTCGAGACCTGCGCGCAGCAGCTGCACCAGGTGCAGGGCGTGCTGCGGCTGCTCGAGATCTACGGCGCGGCGCTCCTCGCCGAGGAGATGGAGCACGTCGCCCAGTACCTGCTGGCGACGCACGCCGAGCGCAAGAGCCAGGCGGAAAGTCTCGATGCGCTGATGCGCGCCATGGTGCAGCTGCCGAGCTATCTCGAGCGCGTGCTCGCCGGGGGCCGCGATCTGGCGCTGGTGCTGCTGCCGCTGCTGAACGACCTGCGCGCCGTGCGCGGTAACGCGCTGCTGTCCGAGGGGACGCTGCTGCTGCTGAACCTCAGGTCCGACCAGCAGGCGCAGCCGCAGGCCGCCTCTCCCGGCGAGCCGGCGCTCACGGTGGAGCAGTGGGCGCGGCGGGTGCGCGCGCGCTACCAGATGGGCCTCATCGGCTGGATCCGCGGCGAGCGCGCCGAGCAGAACCTCCAGATCCTCGCCGCCGTCGCGGCCAAGCTCGAGCAGATGGCCACCCGCCAGCCGGTGTTCCAGCTGTGGTGGGTGATCGGCGCGGTGATCGAGGCGCTGCAGGAGAGCGGCCTCGAGAGCGGGCAGTCGGTGAAACGGCTGCTGGGCCTCGGGGATCGGGAGATCCGCCGCCTCTACGAGCAGGGCGAGGCGCGCTACTCCCAGTCTCCCCCGGTCGAGCTGCTCAATAACCTGCTCTATTACGTGGGTCGCGCCGAGTGCGCCGGCCCGCGCGTGAGCGCGGTGCGCACCTCGTTCCGCCTCAGGGAGCTGCTGCCGGTCGATGAGAGCATCGAGCAGGAGCGCGAGAACCTGTCGGCGCCGAGCGTGAAGCTCATGCAGACGGTGGCGGCCGCGATCCGCGAGGACCTCTCCAAGGTCAAGGACGTGCTCGACATCTTCGTGCGGCGCGGCGCCGCGCAGCCTCAGGAGCTCAGCCCCCAGGTGGAGCTGCTGCGCAAGATCGGCGACACCCTCGGCGTGCTGGGCCTCGGCGAGCTGCGCGCCAGCGTGCAGAGCGAGACCGAGCGGTTACGGAAGATCGTCGAGGGCACGCTCAAGGCCGATGAGTCGACGCTGGTCGAGATCGCCGCCGCCCTGATCGGCGTCGAGGACAAGCTCGACGACAGCCTGGTCGGCATGATCCTGCCGAAGGACGCGCAGGTCCCGCGGGCGCCCGAGGACACCGAATTCCAGCAGGTGCAGGCGGCGGTGCTGCGCGAGTGCATCGTGAACCTCGCGCGCATCAAGGACGCCATCACCCAGAGCGTCGGCGGGACGCTGGACGCAGCCGGTCTCGACAGCTGGCCAGACCTGATGCGCGGCCTCAAGGCGGGACTGCTGCTGCTCGGCAAGGCGCGCGCGGTGGAGGTCATCGAGGCGATCACCGTGCAGCTCAAGCGCGTGATGCAGCCGGGCATTCACGTGCTGCCGCCGGGCTACATCGACCGGCTGGCGGACGCCATCGTCAGCGTCGAGTACTACATGGAGACGCTGCAGGCGGGGCGCTCGGATCCCTGGTACATGCTGGACAACGCCCAGGCCTGCGTGCAGGCCCTCGAGCAGCAACCGACCCCGGGAGTGCCGACGGTCGAGCCGCTCGAATCCGCCGCCCTGGCGCGTACCGTGCAGATACCCAGCGTCTCGCCACCGCCCGGCAGGCGGCCGGACGCGGCAGCCGTGGACGCCGCGGCCCCGACGCTCGCGCCCTCGAAGAGGGGAGCGGCACCGGCCGAGCCCGCTGACCCCGAGCTGATGAAGCTCTTCATCGAGGAGGCGCGGGAAGAGCTCGCCCGGATCCAGCACCTCTTCCCCGTCTGGGACCACAACCCCCTCGAGCGCAACGCGCTCATCACCGTGCGCCGCTCGTTCCACACGCTCAAGGGAAGCGGACGCATGGTCGGCGCGCGCGAGCTGAGCGAGTTCGCGTGGGCGAACGAGAACCTCATGAACCGGGTGCTCGATAACACGGTCACGCGCACCCCCGCGATACTCGAGACGCTGCGCGCGGGGGTTGCCGCGCTTCCCGAGGTCATCACCCAGCTGCAGACGCGGGAGGCTCCGCGCACCGACGTCACCGCCATCTCTACGAGGGCGCATGCGCTGGCCGCCGGCGGCCGGGTGAGCGCCCCCGATCAGGGTGACGAGGAAGCGGCGGCCGAGACGCAGACCGGCCTGGGCGCGGTCGCGGGGCCGGCCACGGCCGCTGCGCGCCGTAGCGCGCCGGCGAAGGCTGCGCCGGCTGCCCGCCCCGGCGCGCGCGCGGGAGCGGCGCCCGCGGCACAGGCGCCGGCGCGCCAGGCGCCGCCCGACGATACGCTGCGCGACATCTACGCGCGCGAGACCGCCGCGCACGTGGCGACGGTGCGCGGCTACCTCGAGCGCGAGTCGCAGCTGCCCGAGCCGCACCCGCTTCCCGAAGATGTTTATCGCGCCTGCCACACGCTCTCCGGCAGCTCCAAGATGGCGCAGGCCCGACACGGCATCCGTCTGGCGGAGCCACTGGATCGCTGGCTCCGCCGCGCGTTCAACAGCGGGCTCGGCCTCACCGACGGGGCGCTCACGCTTCTTTCGGACTGCATGGGTGCGATGGAGTCCGTCGCGAGCCACCTGGACGAGCCCACGGGGTACTTCGTCAGCCACTGGCAGCTGCTCGAGCGGATCGAGCGCGCCGACAAAGCGCTCGATCAGCGCATCGGGGCATCGACCGCACGCGGGGGCGCCGCGCCGTCGGCGCCTGAGCTCGCGGCCGCGGGCCACGCACCGCCGCCGCCCGAGGAAGAGGTCGTCGATTTCGACCCCGAAGTGGCGGCAATCTTCACCGACGAGGCGACCGAGCTCATCGAGCAGTCCGAGCGTGCTCTCACCGACTGGCGCTCGGAGCCCGGGAGCGCCGAGTTTCGCCTCGCCCTCAAGCGCCCGCTGCACACCCTGAAGGGCGGCGCACGCATGGCGGGGATCACGCCCATGGGCGACTTGAGCCACGAGCTCGAGACGCTCGTGATGGCGGTGGACAACGGCACGATCGGTGCCGAGCCCGCAGTATTCGACCTGATCCAGGCGAGCCTCGATGAGCTCGCGCGCATGCGCGAGCAGGTCGTCAACGGCCGTCCGGTGGCGCCGCCGCGCGCCATGATCGCGAGTCTTCAGGATCTCTCGCGCTCCGATGGCGCTACACCGGCCGAGCCACCCCCGGTTCCTCCGCCCGACACCGCCCCTGAGCGGGGCGCCGTAGCCGCGGCGGCGCCCGCCGCGCCGGCAGCGGCGGGATCGGCCCGGTCCGACTCCTTCGGCGAGCCCGATACCATGCTCCGGAGGCTGAACGCGGAGCTCGTACAGATGGCCCAGCCGCACGGCAGGCCGGTCCACGTCGAGCCGGCGGCCGGGGCGGATGAGACCTCGATCGAAACCGCCCCGTCGTCCGCGCCCGGGAGCGCGGAGGCGGCATCGCCGCCGGCGGGGACCGTCAGCGCCGCCGCGGCGCTCATCCGCCCCCGCACCGCCGAGCCGCACGCGGAGGAAGGCCTCCTTCCGCCGCAACCGGTGCCGCCGGGGCGCGAGCCCGGGGCAGGCGGGGAGCGCCAGGAGATGGCGCGCGTCGATGCCGAGCTCCTCGATCAGCTCCTCAACATCTCGGGCGAAGCGAGTATTGCGCGCGCCCGCCTCGAGCAGCAGCTCGGCTCGTTCGATTTCAACCTGGGCGAGCTGTCGCGCACGGTGACGCGCCTCAAGGAGCAGCTGCGCAGTCTCGAGATCGAGACCGAGGCGCAGATCCTCCACAAGCACGAGGACGAAGGCCCGCAGCACCGCAGCCAGTTCGATCCCCTCGAGCTCGATCGTTACTCCTCCATCCAGCAGTACTCGCGGGCCCTCGCCGAGACGGCCAACGACGTTGCGAGCATCCAGCAGCTGCTGGAGAGCCTCGCGAAAGAAACCCAGACCCTGCTGCAGCAGCAGGCGCGCACCATCACCGAGCTGCAGAACGGGCTCATGCGCACGCGCATGGTGCCGTTCCAGCGCCACGTGCAGCGCCTCGCGCGGATCGTGCGCCAGGCGGCCGCCGACACCGGCAAGCGCGCCGAGCTCACCATCGAGGGCGCCGCGGGCGAGCTCGACCGCCAGGTGCTCGAGCGGATGCTTCCGCCGTTCGAGCACATGCTGCGCAACGCCGTGGTGCACGGCATCGAGAAACCCGAGGAGCGCGTGCGGCGCGGCAAGGCCGAGACGGGGCGCATTCTCCTCGAGCTGCATCGCGAGGGCGCCGAAGTCATGGTGCGCCTCACCGACGACGGCGGTGGCATGAACCTCAAGGCGATCCGCGAGAAGGCCCAAGCGCTCGGGCTCATCGCTTCCGGCCAGACCCTCTCCGACGAGGACGCCATGCAGCTCGTCCTCGAGCCCGGCTTCTCCACCGCCGGAGCGATCACCCAGCAGGCCGGCCGCGGCGTCGGCATGGACGTGGTCGCGACCGAGATCAAGCGCCTCGGCGGCGCGCTGCACATGGAAACCAAGGCGGGCGAGGGCACGGTGTTCACGATCCGTCTGCCCCTCACGCTCGCGATCAGCCACGCGCTCGTGGTGCGGGTCGACGAGGAGTACTACGCGCTGCCGCTTCCCACCGTCGAGGGGGTGCTGCGGCTGTCCAAGTCCGTGGTGACTTCGCACCTCGGGCGCGACGCCCCGGCGTTCGATTACGGCGGGCAGAAGTACCGCTTCCAGCACCTGGCGAGCTTCGTGGGGTTGCCGCCGTCCGAGCTCCCCGGGCAGGACGTCACCATTCCGGTCGTGCTGGTGCGCGCCGGCGAGCACTCCACCGGCCTCGTCACGGACGAGCTGATCGGCAGCCGCGAGATCGTGGTGAAATCCGTCGGACCTCAGATATCCAGCATCCGGGGCATCTCCGGCGCGACCATCCTCGGTGACGGCCGCATCGTGATCATCCTCGACATCGGCGCGCTGGTGCGTGCCGAGTGGCGCGCGCGCGCCCAGGCGCCCGTGGCGCCCAGGGAGCGCGTCGGGGACCGGCGCATCTTCGCCATGGTGGTGGACGATTCGATCACCGTCCGCCGCGTGACCCAGCGGCTGCTCGAGCGCAACGGCATGCGGGTGCTGACCGCGCGCGACGGCATGGACGCGGTGGCGCTGCTGCAGGACCACGTGCCGGACGTGATACTGCTCGATATCGAGATGCCGCGGATGGACGGCTACGAGGTCGCCGCGCACGTGCGCAACGACCCGCGCCTGAAGGACGTGCCGATCATCATGGTCACCTCGCGCGTCGGAGACAAGCACCGCGCGCGCGCCATCGAGCTCGGCGTCGACGACTACCTCGGCAAGCCGTACCAGGAGGCGCAGCTGCTCGATGCGATCGCGCCTCTGGTCGCGAAGCGGCGCGCCGCGGCGTCGGGCCAGGCTTACGCCGGCGCGGCCGGCGGCTGAGGGGCATCGGACTTCAGGCGTACCGTCAGACTGATTCATGGCCGAGCGCGTCAACGAAATCTACAGCCTCCTGGTGCCGCTCACCGACGCGCGGCTGATCATCCCGCGCGCCTGCGTCGCGGAGGTGATCGGCTTCCAGACGCCCTCGGAGATGACCGGAGCGCCGCCCTGGTACATCGGCACGGTGCCCTGGAACGGCAAGGCGGTGCCGCTCGTGTCCTTCGAAGGCGCCTGCGGTCAGATGATTCCGCCGGCGAGCGGCCGCACGCGCAGGGTTTCCCGCAGCTGGTGCGCGTGAGCTCGGATGTCGTGCGCCCCGACAACTCGCGCGTCTTTCCCGAGCGCATGCCGGTCATCTGCCAGATCCGCATGGTGAACGAGACGCCGCTCGTGCCGGACCTCGAGCGACTGGAGGAGATGATCGCCGACGAGACCAGCATCGGCGCGTAGGCGCCGCTGGCGCGGGTCGCCGGCGGGCTGAAGCTGCTTTTGCGTGCCGGCATGGCCGGCGCGCGCGACGGGCACAAGAAGGAATTCCAATGAGCCTGACTCACCTCAAGCTGTCCCTCGCGTTGCCTGCTCTGCTCGCCGCCGCCGCGGGCGTGGCCGCGCCTCCCCCCATCACGCTCGAGGTCGACGCCCGTGACGTCACGCGGGCGATCCAGCACGCGCATCTCGTGATCCCGGTCCATCCGGGGCCGCTGACGCTCGCCTATCCGAAATGGATCCCCGGCGAGCATGCGCCTGACGGCCCGATCACCCAGCTCGTCTCGCTCGAGATCAGCGCCGGCGGCACCTCGCTCCCGTGGCGGCGCGATCCGCTCGATGCGTTTCTGTTCCGGGTCGAGGTGCCGCGGGGAGCTGCGACGCTCGATGCGCGCTTCGATTATCTGTCGCCGCCCAAGGCGTTTGCGGACGGCTACGGCCGCACGCCGAACGTGACGCCGCACCTCCTCATCCTGCCGCTCAACCACCTCGTTCTCTATCCGTACGATGCCGCGGCGGATGCGGTTCCGATCAGAGCCGAGGTGCACCTGCCCGCCGGGTGGAAGTTCGATGGCGCGCTCCACCCGGAGCGGGTCGAGGGCGACACGCTTTTCCTCCCGGTCGTCTCGCTCTCGACGCTCGTCGATTCGCCGATCCTGGCCGGGGAGTACTTCAGGACCGTGCCCCTTTCCGAGGGCGCGGGCAGCACCCGCATCAGCATCGCCGCCGATGCGCCCGGCGATCTCGCCGTGAGCGAGGCGACGCTCGCGGGCCTGCGCAGGCTCGTGCCCGAGGCCGTGGCGCTCTTCGGGCCCGGTCACTACCGCGAATACGTGTGGCTCGTCGCTCTTGGCAACGACCTCAACCAGAACGGACTCGAGCACCACGAATCCACCGACATCCGCGACAACGAGGCGCTGTTCACCGATCCGGCGCGCCTCTTCGAGCACCGCACCGTCCCTCACGAGTATGTGCATTCCTGGAACGGGAAATACCGTCGTCCCGTGGGTCTGGCGACGCGCAATTACCAGCAGCCGATGGTCGACGATCTCCTGTGGGTGTACGAGGGCATGACGCGCTACCTCGGGGATCTGGTGCTCAGGACCCGGAGCCTGCTCGCCACTCCCGAGCAGGCGCGTGCGTACATCGCCGTCGTGGCTTCACGCCTCGACGTCGACCGGCCGGGGCGCGCATGGCGCAGTCTCGGCGACACCGCGAGCGCACAGCCCGGGTACGCCGACGCGCCCGGGGAGTGGACGCCGATCCGCCGGGCGCGCGACTACTACGACGAGATGCTGCTCGTGTGGCTCGATGCGGACACGCTCATCCGTGAGACGAGCTCGGGCAAGCGCTCGCTCGATGATTTCTGCGGCGGCTTCTTCGGCGGGCCGGAGCGCTCGCCGGCGGTGCGGCCGTATTCGCGCACGGATGTCGTGGCGGCGCTCCGGGCCGTGGCGCCTCTCGACTGGGAGGCGTTCCTCACGGACCGGGTGGACCGCATCACGCCCCGGGCGCCACTCGCAGGGATCGAGAGAGGCGGCTGGAAGCTCGTCTATGACGATGCGCCGAATGTCTTTCTCAGCGCGCGCGAGAAGGTCGACGGGGCCGACAACCTGAGCCTGTCGCTGGGCCTCTGGGTCAAGCCCGACGGCGGGGTGAGCGATGTCGTGCACGACTCGCCGGTCTTTGCCGCAGGCGTCGCCCCCGACATGCGGGTCATCGCGATCGGCGGCCGCAAGTGGAGCGCCGAGGCCGCGCGCGAGGTGCTCGTCAGGGCGGAGAAATCCTCCGGCCCGATAGAGCTCGTGGTGCAGTCGGCGGATCTGGTCCGGGTGCTGCACGTCGACTATCACGGCGGCCTCCGCAACCCGCACCTGGTGCGCGAGCCTTCCAAGGCCGACGTGTTGAGTCGGATTCTTGCGCCGAGGGCGGCAGGGCACTGAGCAAAGCGGGCGGCCGGGTGTTCATAGAATCTCCGCAAGGAAACCCCTGATTTCAATCAGGGGAGGAATTGCGCTACAGTCTTGGCCGTCGCGCTATCCCTATCGACGCAGGGCGGCTCAGCCGAATATCGGGGGATTGTTGGCGCAAGCTGGCACGTCGGAAAGAACGGCAGGACGTTGACGCGCTCGGCACGATCCAACAACTGGTGTAGCCCGACAGGGAAATGCGTTGGGCCGGGAGCTTCGGCTCTCGTGTAAAGCTCCGGCATGTTCGGGGAATTCTGCAAGGGCGGCTTGCTCCTTAGAATAAAGCCTCTGACTTTAGTCAGGGGTTGCTTTACAAGTCGCCGAACTCCCGTTGCAACACGGTGAGCGCGGCGATCGCCGCGGTCTCGGTGCGCAGGATGCGTGGCCCCAAACGCACGGCCGTGAAGCCCGCGGCGAGCGCCGCGGACTGCTCGGCACCGGCAAGTCCACCCTCGGGCCCGATGAGCACGGTGACCGAAGAGATCGGAGCCGGTACGTCCTGGAGGCGTGTCGACCCGGTGGGAGAGAGCAGCAGGCGCGAGCCGCTTCCAGCCTGCCCGAGGAAGTCGGCGAGCGGAAGTAGTGACAGCACCTTCGGCAGGCGGTTGCGGCCGCTCTGCTCGCAGGCGGAAACTGCGATGGCGCGCCAGTGCTCGAGCTTGCGGGCTGCCTGCGGTGCGCTGAGACGCACGACGCTGCGCTCGGTGAGTAGCGGCACGATGCTGGAAGCCCCGAGCTCGGTCGCCTTCTGCACGACGAGATCCATGCGCTCGCCGCGTGAGACGCCTTGGGCGAGGGTGAGCGACAGCGGGGACTCGCGCTCGATCGCCTGTGCCTCGCCGACCGCGACTGCAACCTTCTCTCCGTGCACGGCCTCGATCGTGGCCGCGTACTCTCCGCCGCCGCCATTAAATAGAGTGAGCGCCTGCCCGGGCCGCAGCCGCAGCACCCGCGTGAGGTGGCGCGCGGCGCTGCCGGTGAGCGCGACGCGCCCCCCGGCCTCGAGCGGCGCGTCGAGGTACACGCGCGTCAGTCGCATGTCGCGGATTCGATGCCCTCGCGCGCCACCTCGACCATCAGATCGATCTCGGCGGGCGTGATGACGTAGGGCGGCATGAAATACACGACGTTCCCGATCGGCCGCAGCAGCACGCCCCGCGTGAGGGCATGGCGATACACGCGTAGCCCGCGGCGCTCCTGCCAGGGATAAGGCGCGCGGCTCGCCTTGTCGGCGGCGAGCTCGATGGCGAGGATCATGCCGCGCTGGCGAACCTCGGCCACGTGCGGGTGATCGGCGAGTGCGCCGGCCCGCTCGCCGAGGCGCGCCGCGAGCGTGCGATTAGCCTCGAGCACGTGATCGTCGCGGAAGATGGCCAGGCTCGCGCGCGCCGCGGCGCACCCCAGCGGGTTCCCGGTGAAGCTGTGCGAGTGCAGGAAGGCATTGAGCTTCACGTACTCGTCGTAGAACGCCGCGTACACCGCCTCGGTCGTCATCACGGCCGACAGCGGCAGGTAGCCCCCGGTGAGCCCCTTGGACAGACACATGAAGTCGGGGCGTATCCCGGCCTGCTCGCAGGCGAACATCGTGCCGGTGCGGCCGAAGCCCACCGCGATCTCGTCGGCGATGAGATGCACCTGGTGGCGGTCGCAGGCCTCGCGCAGCAGCGCGAGATACACCGGATCGTACATGCGCATGCCGCCCGCGCACTGCACCAGCGGCTCCACGATCACCGCACAGGCTTCCTGCGCGTGCTTCCCGAGCGCGGCCTCCATGTGCGCGAACTGCCGGCGCGAATACTCCGCGGGGCTCTCGCCGCGCTCGCGCTGAAAGCAGTCCGGGGAGGGGACGGTGATCACGTCCATGAGCAGCGGCCGGTAGATCTCCTTGTAGAGCTCGACGTTGCCGACGGCGAGCGCCCCGAGCGTCTCGCCGTGATAGCTGTTCGAGAGGGTGAGGAAGCGGCGCTTCGCGCTCCGGCCCGTGTTGTGCCAGAAGTGAAAGCTCATCTTCACCGCCACCTCGACCGCGGACGAGCCGTTGTCGGCATAGAAGCAGCGGGTGAGGCCGGCGGGGGCGATCGCACAGAGCTCCTCCGAGAGCGCGATCACCGGCTCGTGGGTGAAGCCTGCGAGGATCACCTGCTCGAGCTGCTCGAGCTGCGCGCGCACCGCGGCGTTGATGCGGGGATTCGCGTGCCCGAAGAGATTCACCCACCAGGAGCTGATGGCATCGAGGTAGCGCTTGCCCTCGTAATCCTCGAGCCACGCGCCCTCGCCGCGGCGCACGGGGATCGGCGGCAGCTGCTCGTGGTCCTTCATCTGCGTGCACGGATGCCACACGTGCGCGAGGTCGCGCGCGACGTATGCGGTGTTGGCGGAGCTCATGGGCGGAATTGTGGCAGAATCCCGCGGGTCCGGATCTCGCGACCACCGCAGGAGGGGAAGCGATGCTGACCGCCCCGACCCGCGTGCCTCTGACCGTCGATACCGGCACGGGACTGCTCAGCGGTGTGCGCCAGGTACTGTCCCCGAGCTTCGACGCACGCCCCGCAGGTGCTACGCCCGAGGTCCTGATAGTGCACGGCATCAGCCTCCCCCCGGGGGAGTTCGGCGGACCGTGGATCGACCGCCTGTTCACGGGCACGCTGCCGGCGGATGGGCATCCCTTCTTCCGCGATCTCGCCACGGCGCGCCTGTCGGCTCATGCCCTCATCCGCCGAGACGGGCTGATCGTGCAATACGTGCCCTTCGGCGAGCGCGCCTGGCACGCGGGCGTTTCGCAGTACCGTGGCCGCTCGGGGTGCAACGACTTCTCGATCGGAGTGGAGCTCGAAGGCACCGACTCGACACCCTACACCGACGCGCAGTACCAGCAGCTCGCATCGCTCACGCTGGCGCTGCTCGAGGCCTATCCCTCGATGTCGATTGACCGCATCGTCGGACACGCCGACGTCGCGCCCGACCGCAAGAGCGACCCCTGGACGACGTTCGACTGGCCGCGGTACCGTGCCCTGCTTCAAGTAAAGCGTGACGCTTCAGGCGTCGCATAAAGCGGGGATTCAGGCTGCGCACGGTGAGCGCTTGCATGAAGCCGCGGCAGCTAGTTCAGGCGTGGGTGCAAGCGTTTAATCGCGCCGACGTGGAAGCGTTGGCGTCCTTCTATAGTGAGGACGCCGTGAACCATCAGGATTCACCGTTTAGTCAGGCGTCATACCACCACCCTGGAGGTATCCATGAAGATGAACCGCCTCATTCCCATGCTGCCAGTAACAAGCATGCCAGCGAGCGTCGATTTCTATGGGAAGCTCGGCTTCAGCGTTGAGCGGCGCAGCGATGATTGGCGTTGGGCGATGCTCTGCTTTGGCGAGTGTCGTCTGATGGTGGATGAATCAATCAACGTTCACCCGGGCCCTCCTCGATCCTCCGTTGTCTACCTTTACCCGGATGACATTTCTGAGTTTCACAAGCAAGTGCAGAGGAACGGCCTGATCGTCCCCGACTTAGAAGTCACCTTCTACGGCATGACC
>WNGP01008713.1_pt1 | contig 20095 bp, 13 predicted proteins | sample 5407671 | NCBI WGS metagenome assembly WNGP01 (sample SAMN13153381, study PRJNA577476) | soil metagenome | isolation source: 40 cm soil or saprolite under Garry oak tree replicate 2 | place: USA:California | collected 2016-06-15 | reverse complement strand
GACAATGATGTTTTGTGTAAGCAGGGGTCGCCATTCAAATCCCGCGCTGCAATCAAGCGCGAAATCGTTGCTGGCGTGATTGGTGAAAAGCACCTGCTTAGTGACTGCGGTGTCGATGGTGCGGATGTAGTTCACATTGACAAAGCCTCTTAGCTTCGGCGTGATGTCCGCATCCAGGCCGTACCCAAAGATCAGCGCGCCAGGATTGACAAAGTTGGCCTGCCCTTCGGTTTTACTGGTTCGAAAATCGACCACCAGACTATCGCGCTGCTTAAAGTTCACAGACGTGCCGCCGAGATTGAATCCCTGATGGGAGAAAAAGCTGAATGGGCCGCCAATAAAAAACGGCCGATCCAGCACCGTATCAAAGCCGGTCGCGTGCGAATCGAGCGGATCATCGTCACCGCTGGCGTAAAAGACCGACAACTTGTGTCGCATCCAGTCTTTATCCACTGACACTTCCAAGGCGGCCATCTGCGCGTTGATGTCCACGCGTTGCCCGGCGATGCCGTTCAAACCGTCTTCGCCAAGCACTTGGTAAAACGCGTGGTCGATGTTGAGCCAGCCGATGTGTCCGTCCCCAGTCCAACCGAGGTAGTATGCTTGCACATAGTGATCCGTGACTGTGCCGATTGGCGCCGGCCGAGTAATGAAACCATTTTTGTCGTAGTGCCGACTGGCGTTATCGAAATTGGCCAGGAAACTCAGCTCGCCGGTATAACCTTTCCAAATCAAATCCTGCCGGAAAACATTCGCCAGGTAAATCTGTTGCTCGCGCCGGCTGAACTCATTCAGGTCGGAGTAGGTGTCCTTCTCGAGCATGTCGAACGCGGCGATGTTGTATTGCCAGCGGTTGTTGTCGTAATTGCCGAAAACGCGCACGCCTAGATTCGTGTCATTGAAAATGAAGCCGCGGAAATCGCTCACGAAGGGCTGGATGCCGGCGCGCAACGAAATGAAATCGTAATTGTACGATAAATCGCGCAGGTGGATCTCGCCGAAGGCCTCCTGCAGCGCGAAGAATTCTTTTTCCCGCGTGGTGCCCAGTTGGGGATTCGGATTCACCACATTGCGTTCCTCCACGTCGATGTAGTTGTGATTGTAAACGCCAAGCACGCGCAGCGCCCAATCGACCGGCCTGAAGGCAGTCTCGCCTTTGAAAAGATCGAGGCCGATGGAGAAATCGTTCGCGTAAAAGAGTTGGTCGCCAAGTCCGAAAAATTCCGAACTGTTCGGGCGCTCGCGTCGCCTTTGAGTTCGCTTGGCAGGTACGGATGCCAGAGTTGCAATTGGGATTGATAAGGCGTCTCGGTTGATGGATCGGCGTAACGTTTCCAGCGCCCGAACCCGATGAACCAGCGGTTCGGCTCCGGTCGAGAGGCCGGCAGCAAACCTTCGCCTTGTTCGGATTGCGGATAGGTCCCGTATCCCAATTTTGTGCGGCGCGGCACGACTTCGCGCACGCCTTTGCGCGGAAGTTCAAGCGAGCGCGGAAGCGGTTCTTCGCCGTATTCCGGAAGTTGCGGGAGCACCGGCGGAAAAAGTTCCGGCGGCGCTTCGGGTTCTATTCGCTGAGAAGCGCCCGGGTCTGGATTGAATTCGGCTGGCGGAAGCGGTTCTTCGTTCTCTGTGAGCAAGAATGTATTTACGAAAATCAAATTATCCTCGAGCGAAAGAACAGTCGGTGCCGGATTTGCCTGGCTGCGGGTGCCGAGGGCGTCGATCCAAAAAAGAGCGAAGAGCGCTACCGTGCATCCCGCAATCGCTGCGGTGGGGGACCGAATTGACCAGCGCATGGAATAGCGAGGATGCCCGAAAAGACCCAGCCTTTGCAAGCTTACAAGGAGCGGCGGCTTTTCCCGCCATTCTTGATGAGCAGGCGGTCTATAGCCCGTTCCTTAAATTTTTCTGGCAAACAGTCTTGCGATTTGTTAACAAGAAAGCCGATGAAGATCCGCAGTTTGTTAATTCTCGTCGCGGCAAGCTTGATTGCTACTTCCGGTTTCGCTCAACTGACCGCAACTGACGTGACGCAAATCATTGGCCACGCAGTCACTCGCGCGGTGGCAATTTCGCCCAATAGCGTGATTGCGGTGACTGACCGCGAAGGTAATGTTCTGGCGGTCTGGGTAGTGCGCGGTGGCAATGCGAGCCTTGCCGAGATTGCCACCGCGGTTTCGAAAGCTGGAACGGCCGCATATTTGAGCAGTAATCAAAACGCGTTTACCTCGCGCACTGCCGGTTTCATTATCCAGCAGCACTTTCCGCCGGGCGTGAGTAACACCGCACCCGGCCCCCTCGTCGGCGTCGGTCTTTCAAATCTCTTTTTTTCTGACATCAACACATTCCGAGGTCCTGGCAGCGTGATTGTGTTCAGCCCGACGCCCGGTGCCATCATGCCGCCAGTGTACCCTCAAATTAAGCCGGTGATAGGCGCATCGCTCGATGGCTCGCCCGGCGGTGTTCCGCTTTACAAGAACGGCCAATTAGTGGGCGGACTTGGGGTGACCGGCGACGGGGTTCCGGGACCGATTGTCGGTTTCCGCGCCGAAAATCCATTCATATTTATTTCTGGATCCGACACTGACGAAGACGTCGCATTGGCTGGACAAAACGGTTACGTGCCTTCGTCCGGTATTCTTGCGACGAACGTTTTCATTAACGGGATTCGAGTTCCTTACGTGAATTCATCGACAGTATTTTCACAGACGATCTCGCTGCACGGTAACGCCGACTCTCGCTACCCGATTCGTGCCGCGCCGGCGCCATTCGCATATCCGGTCGCAACTTTTGGCGGAGTGTCGGGACAAATTCGTCAGCCAATCATCAATGATCCGGTCGTGGGAACAATCAACGGTCAGCCGCGGCTCACCGCGCAAGAGGTGACGAGTATTTTAAGCTACGCCGCTTCTCAAACGAGCATCACTCGGGCTGCTATTCGGCTGCCGATCGGCGTGCCAATGAACGCGTTTATCACCGTCGTAAACAATCCCAACATGGGCATGAGCGGCGTCGCGCCGACGGTGCTGGGAACTTTCCGCACGGGCGAAGCGACGTTGTTTAGTTGGGACGTCGCAGTGCAAAAAGCCCGCACCGTCATTCTTTATTCGAGCCATGACTTCCTCAATTTCGGCTTGAATGTAGCGCTCTCGGTGCGCACGGTGGGTTTTCTTTCGCAGTGCAATTATCCGCCGGGCATCAACGGAAATTCGCCCGGCCTCTTTAACGGCCAGCAAGAAATGGTTTCCGGTTTGCTTGGTAACCACTGTGATCCTAACGCGATCACGCCGAATACGTCTTTCACCCCTAATCCGATTTTGCCGAATGGGATCACGATTTTCCCGGGTTCATTTGGGTTGTATCGGAACGGGGTTTTAATCGGCGCCATCGGGGTTAGCGGGGACGGCGTAGATCAGGATGACTTGGCTGCTGCCGCCGGCACGCACGATTTCCTCGCGCCGTTTTCAATCCGAGCCGATGAATTCTTTTATCGCGGCGCTCGTTTGCCCTACGCAAAATTCCCACGCGATCCGTGAGGGTAAGTCCGAATTACCAGCCATTTTTGCTGGGTAAGTTTCGGCATCGCGTTCAGTAACAATCGCTGGTCTGCAAGAATCGTCCGCGTAAGCGTTAGGGCTACCGTTGGCTCGTCCGCGGCACGGGGGTCGTGGTGCGACGTGGCTTTGCTCTTGCGCTTTTGCGCACGGTGATGGTTCCCTGAGCAGGAGCGGGAGTTGGTGATGCGCCACGGCTGAGTTTTTATTGTCTCGCTGAATTGCTTGATGTTTTCGCCGGCGGGCCCGAGCTCGGTGGTCGCCACCTTTAGTTTCTCTGACGAGCTTCGCAGGTTTCGCAGAGTGACCTCGATGTTGTCGTTTTCAGTCAGGCTGGTGCTGATCTTTTCGATGTTGGTGAGCGAATGCGAGAGGGAGCTGTCCGGCGCAGTCAGACCGGCCATATGTTCGCCGAACGTTTTGAACTGGGTGAGCGCGAGGTTTAGCTCGGAGTTTTCGTCGGTGAGACGATTGAGATTTTGCGCAGTCTGCTGGAGATCCTTCATGGTATTAGTCGCTTCGGCTGCCACCGGTTTGATGACTTCCAGCATCTTCGACGCTGCTTCGCCGAGATCGGGAGTGCGTTCCCCGGCGAACGCCTCGCCATCTTTTGCGCGGCCGGAACTTTCGTTCCCTTGGGTGATGTCGATTGCCATGTCGCCCAACAAGCCGAGCTGCATCAATCGTGTTTTCGCGTCGCGATAGACCTTCGCCTTCTTGTCCACCTGCACATCCACGCGCGCTTCGAATCTCGGTTTGCTTGGACTCGCGGTTGGACTGGGGCTCGCGTTCGCTTCGGGCGGATTAATCGCCGCGGCCGCTTCCTCTGCCTGTTTTTCTTCTTTGGGCGACACGGGTGAATACAGCTTTTGAACTTGGCCAATCTTGCGGCCGGCCAGCATCACTGGCGCGCCCTGTTTGATTCCGGCCGCGTTGTCGAAATAAATCTTGTAGGTCACCAGCGGCCGGAACAAGCCCGGCGCGCCGAGCAAGACCAAAAGGAACGCGACCACGGCGATCGTGCCGATCACCAGCAGGCCGGTCATGATTTCATTTTTTTGTAATTGCATCGAGGCTGCCTTCCAGAATGGGACCTTCTGTGCTTCCGCTCAAAAACTGAGCGACCACCGGATTTTTGGATTGCTTGAATTCTTCGGATTCGGCTTCTTCAATAATTTTTCCCTGGTACAACATAGCCATTCGCGTGCCGATGCGAAAGGCGCTCTCCATCTCGTGCGTGACGGTGACGGATGTGACCTTCGATTTTTCGGTAAGGCTAATGATTAATTCGTCGATCACGGATGCAATGACCGGGTCGAGTCCGGCTGAGGGCTCATCAAGAAGGATCAACTCGGGCTCGAGCACGAGGGCGCGCGCCAAGGCCACGCGTTTTTTCATGCCCCCGCTGAGTTCCTCTGGCAACAGTTCCTTGGAATCCTTCATCCCGACGAGGTCGAGTTTTTCATCCACGATCTTGTCGATGTCCTCACGCGATTTGTCCGTGAGCTCTTCGAGTGGCAAAGCAACATTGTCGCGCACGTTACGGGAGCTCATTAGCGCCGAGTACTGATAGACCATGCCAATGTGCCCTCGTACCTGCTGAAGTTTCCGGCGCCGCAGTCGGGTGATTTCAAATTGCTTGAAAAAAATGGAGCCGGAATCAGGGCGGAGCGTGCCGAGAATCAATCTTAAGATGGTGCTCTTGCCGCTTCCGCTTTGACCCATGATCACCAAACGTTCCTGTGGCTCGACTTTAAGTGAAAGACCGTCGAGCACTTTTTTTTCTTCGAACTGCATGTGCACATCGCGCAGTTCGACCATGTGCGACGGTGTGCTCACGTGGGGAAGAATACCGTGTAAATGATATTATAGAGCGTATCGAAGCCGATCACTACGGTGATGGCGGTGACGACACTCGAAGTTGTCGATGCGCCAACGCCAGCCGCGCCGCCTTTCACAGTCAATCCCCGATAACAGGCAATCGCGGCAATGAGTAGTCCGAACAGAAGGCTCTTTAAAATGCCGGTGATAATATCGCGAATGAGCAATGAATCTTTCACCAGATCGAGAAAGTACGGGAACGCGATGCTGAAATAGGCTTTGCAGATCAGGCTGCTGGCGAATACAGCCGCGATATTCGAAACCATGGAGAGACACGGCATCAGCAGAAACAACGCGAGCATTCGCGGCGCTACGAGAAAGCGCAGAGGACCGATGCCCATGGATTCAATTGCTTCCACTTCCTCTGAGACTTGCATCGTGCCGAGTTCGGCAGTGAAAGCAGCGCCGATCCGCGCTGCCAGCATGATACCGGTCATGAGGGGCCCAAGCTCGCGTGTAAAAGCGATCGCGACCAATCCAGGAATCAACCGTTCGGTTCCAAAGCGTTGCAACTGATAGCCAGTCAGCAGCGCCATGGTTAGTCCGAGAAAGAACGACACCAATCCGACCAATGGCACTGAGTCCACACCGGCGCGTTGGGTGTGCCGAAAAAAACTGGCGGCGCGAAACGGCACTCGCCCGTGCTGAATACGTTCGAACGTTTCTTCGAACGTGTTGACGATGAACCAGAACACGCTCCCCACCTCACGGAGAAAAGTTCGTGTAAGCTGGCCAATTCCTTGGGCAACCAAAACGGGCGGATTAGCGTCTGCCATGGCGGGGGAAACGTGGCCTTACTTGTCGATGGGGAAAAGAGCAAAGTTCAGCAGGGCGAAGACCTGCCTTTGTGAGTATGGACGCGTTTCCGCGTCGCTTTCATCTAGTGGACGGCCACTGTATGATGCCAATATCAATAGAACCGGAACCGACGGTCATTTGCGCTAACCCAGCCCGCATTACGTGAAATTCTTTCGCATACGGAATTGCTTCTTTGTGATCGCGATATTTAGTGCCGGGGCACGCGCGCTTGCCCAAGAGAATCAGCCAGACATGGAAACAAAAAGAATTGGACTCGCGATTCATGGCGGCGCCGGAACTATCGAGCGCAGCAAGATGACGCCGGAAAAAGAGCGCGAATATCGCGCGGGACTCGAGCGCGCTTTGACAGCTGGTTGCGAAATTTTGAAGCGCGGCGGGTCAAGTCTCGACGCTACGGAAGCGGCCGTGCGCGTGCTCGAAGACGATCCACATTTTAATGCCGGCAAAGGCTCCGTGTTCACGAGCACCGGCACGAACGAGATGGACGCTTCCATCATGGACGGGAAAACACTCAAGGCCGGAGCGGTCGCCAGTGTGAAACACGTGAAAAATCCCATCGGTCTGGCCCGGCTGGTCATGGAAAAATCGCCGCACGTCATGCTCGATTGCGCAGGCGCGGAAGCGTTCGCGAAAGAAAACGGGATCGAGCTTGTAGATGAAAAATATTTTTTTACGCAGGAACGCTGGGACGCGTTGCAGAAAATTAAAGAAGCGGAAAAGCACGGTGGCGTCGGCGGCAAGAAATTTTTTATCTCCGAACACGATCGGCACGGGACGGTCGGCGCGGTCGCGTTGGATAAGAGCGGGAATTTGGCGGCGGCGACTTCGACTGGCGGAATGGCAAACAAGCTGCCTGGGCGAATCGGCGATACGCCGGTCATCGGCGCTGGCACCTATGCGAACAATCAGACGTGCGCCGTGTCCTGCACCGGTGACGGCGAGTTTTTTATTCGCGCCGGCGCGGCGCATGAGGTGTCAACGCTGATGGAATATCGCGGCATAAAATTGCAAGCAGCAGCACAGATGGCTCTGGACGGTGTCAAAAAGCTCGGCGGCAGCGGCGGTTTAATCGCCATCGACAAAAACGGCGCGGTCGCTTTGCCATTTAACACAAACGGCATGTACCGCGGCTACGTTGATCCGAATGGTAGGTTTGTGATCGAGATCTACCGGTAGAGATTGTCATGTCGAGCGAAGTCGAGACATTTCTCGCTGTTAAAATTAGAGATTCCTCGACCCATTCGACTTCGCTCAGGGCAGGCTTTCGCTCGGAATGACAAAGTGATGCTTCCGCCCTTCTCGATTGTCATTCCCTGCTTCAATGAAGAACGGCGCGTCAGCGACACGCTGCGCGTTACGCTCGAGTATCTCGGCGCCCACGCGCCGGAGAGCGAATTAATCGTGGTAAACGATGGATCGACCGATGCAACGGGGACAATCGCGCGCCAAATTTTATCGGAGACTAAGATTGCGACGCGTTTACTGGAGAATTTTCCAAATCGCGGGAAGGGCGCGGCGGTTCGTTCCGGATTGCTCGCCGCCCGAGAACCGATCGGGCTTTTTTCTGACGCCGACCTTTCCACGCCGATCGAAGAGACGCCCAAGCTGATCGAACCGATCGCGAATGGCGAAGTCGACATTGCGTTTGGATCGCGGGCAATCGACCGCAGTTTGATTGGAATTCATCAACCTTGGCGCCGAGAACAAGCGGGCCGTGTTTTCAATCTCCTTGTGCGCATGGCCACCGGTCTGCCGTTTTGGGACACGCAATGCGGGTTCAAGGCCTTTCGCCTTGATGTTTGCCGACCGATTCTGGAGGAAGCACGGATCAATGGTTTCGCGTTTGATGTCGAACTGCTTTTCCTGGCGCACTGCGCCGGCTTGCGTATTCAGGAGATTCCTGTGCGGTGGAATCACGCTGAAGGAAGCAAAGTCAGCTTTTTCAAAGACAGTCTGCGCATGTTGCGCGAAGTCATCGCGCTGCGGACAAAGCACGCCGTTCCATAATGAACACGCGGTCATCCTGAACGAAGTGAAGGATCTCACCGAAGCTGATTGAGCACATTGTTTAGCTTGCGTGTTGCACGTTCCATCGGGGAGGTCCCTCGCTGCGTTCGGGATGACAAACCGGGACCTGCTTTTCTTTGCCGCATCGTCGCATAAATTAGATTTCTTGTTTCCATGCGGTCTTTTCAATTTCACCCAGCGGTCACCCGGTGGTTTGAGCACACTTTCGGCTCACCGACGGAACCGCAAGCACGCGGCTGGCCGGCAATCCAATCGGGCCGGCACGTGCTGATTTCTGCGCCGACAGGCTCGGGCAAAACGCTGGCGGCGTTTCTTGCTTCGCTGGATGCGCTGTTCCGCGAAGGCGTCGAGGAGGAATTGGCGGATGAAACGCAAGTCGTTTACGTCTCGCCGCTCAAAGCATTGAGCAACGATATCCGCAAAAATTTGCAAGAACCGTTGGCTGGCATTCGCGCGTTATTGGGTGAAACAAATGGCACCGAGATCGACGTGCGCGCCGAGGTTCGCACTGGCGATACGACTGCTGCTCAACGACAGGCGCTAATCAAAAAACCTCCGCACATTCTCGTTACAACGCCAGAGTCGCTTTATCTGCTGCTGACTTCGGACTCGGGCCGCCGGATGCTGAGCACGGCACGAACACTCATCCTCGACGAAATTCACGCGGTCGTTGATGACCGGCGCGGCGCGCACCTCGCCTTGAGCGTCGAACGTTTGGCGGCGCTAACAAAAAATCCACTTCAGCGAATTGGTTTATCTGCGACGCAGAAACCGATTGAAGAGGTCTCACGCTTTTTGGTCGGCGCTCATGGAGTTGACGACGGTGGCAATCCCGATTGCGAGATTATCGATATCGGTCATCGCCGCGAGCTGGATCTGGCTATTGAGATGCCCAAGTCGCCGTTGGAAGCGGTGATGTCGAATGAAGTTTGGGAGGAAATTTATCATCGGCTCGCTGAGTTGATTCAGGCCCATCGGACGACGCTTGTTTTCGTTAACACGCGCCGAATGGCCGAACGCGTGACACATCATCTGAGCGAACTGCTCGGCGCCGATGCGGTGACATCGCATCACGGAAGTCTCTCTGCGAAACTACGCCTCGATGCTGAGGATCGATTGAAGCGCGGCGATTTGAAAACGCTCGTGGCGACGGCTTCACTTGAGTTAGGCATCGATATCGGTTCGGTTGATCTCGTGTGCCAACTCGGCACGACGCGATCCATAGCGACATTGCTGCAACGGGTCGGACGCGCCGAGCATAAGCGCAGCGGTTTGCCGAAGGGGCGCATCTTTCCATTGAGTCGTGACGAGCTGGTGGAATGCGCGGCGTTGCTCCGTTGCGTGCATCGCGGTGAGCTGGATCGACTCAGCATTCCGGAAAAACCGCTGGATGTTCTCGCACAACAAACCGTTGCCGCGGCTTCGACCGAAGACTGGGATGAAAATGAATTCTTCGAGCTTGTCCGTTCGGCGTGGCCATATCGAAATCTGACCCGCGATGAGTTCGATAGCGTCGTCACGATGCTTACCGATGGGTTTAGCACGAAACGCGGCCGGCGTGCGGCGTTGATTCATCACGATGCGGTAAACCATCGAATCCGCGGTCGTCGCGGAGCGCGATTGACTGCGCTCACGTCCGGTGGCGCTATTCCAGACAATGCGGATTATCGTGTGATTCTCGAGCCTTCGGAAACTTTCGTCGGCACAGTGAATGAAGATTTTGCCGTCGAAAGTTTGGCGGGCGACATCTTTCAACTCGGCAATGCTTCGTGGCGAATCTTGCGCATCAACTCCGGAGTCGTTCGTGTCGAAGATGCTAAAGGTCAGCCGCCGGGAATTCCATTTTGGTTGGGCGAAGCTCCAGCGCGGACTAACGAGCTATCCAAAGCTGTATCGGATCTGAGGGGTGAAATCGAAAAGGGGTTGTCCGTAGAGGAAGCTGAAAGCTTCCCCTGCAAAATCGAGGAGTGGCTAAAACAGGAACTACAGCTGCCGATTGTTGCCGCTGAACAAATCAGCGCCTATTTCGCCGATGCTTATCGCTCGCTGGGCGCAATTCCGTCGCAGCAAACTCTCGTGATGGAGCGGTTTTTTGATGAATCAGGCGGCATGCAACTCGTTTTGCACGCGCCGTTCGGCAATCGAATCAATCGCGCATGGGGCCTGGCGCTGCGAAAACGTTTTTGCCGCTCGTTCAATTTCGAGTTGCAAGCGGCAGCGACGGACGACGCGATTGTGATTTCGCTCGGCACGCAGCATTCGTTTCCGCTCGAGGAAGTATTTCGCTACCTCAATTCCAACACCGTTCGGGACCTGCTCGTTCAAGCGTTGCTCGACGCGCCAATGTTCACCATTCGGTGGCGCTGGAACGCGACCCGCTCACTCGCAGTGCCACGTTTCCGTGGCGGCGCAAAAATCGCGGCGCCGTTGCAGCGCATGGAATCGGAAAATCTTTTGGCGGCAGTTTTCCCCGACCAACTGGCCTGCCTCGAGCATATCGTTGGCGACCGCGAGATTCCAGATCACCCGCTGGTGAAACAAACAATCGACGATTGCCTGACCGAAGCGATGGACATCGAGGGATTGGAAGAACTATTGCGCAAGATCGAACGCGGCGAGGTCCGCTGCATTGCGCGCGATTTGCCCGAGCCTTCGCCGCTCGCGTCTGAGATTTTAAATGCGCGGCCATATGCGTTTCTCGACAACGCACCTTTAGAGGAACGCCGAACGCAGGCCGTGTACACGCGGCGCGCTTCAGAAAGAAACGGCAGCGATGGCTTGGGAATTCTCGACACAGCGGCAATCGAGAAGGTGCAACGCGAAGCATGGCCGAACGCGACTAACGCGGACGAACTGCACGACGCGCTAATGCTTCTCGCAGTCATGACGCGCGATGAAGTGCTACGAACTGTTCATCACGAAGTCAACGGCGCTGGTGCGGAGCAATTGCAAAACCAGCTCGTCGCGGACAAACGCGCAGCGCAATTGCGAGTCGGCGACAAGAACTTTTGGATTAGCGCCGAGCGTTTGCCGATGTTGAAAACGATTTATCCAGGCGCCGATGTCGATCCTCAACTGAGCGCACCTGAATCTGTCCAGAAGCAAAATTGGGAACGGTCGAACGCGATCCGCGAAGTGCTGCGCGGAAGAATGGAAGTTTCGGGTCCAGTCACCGTTGCTCAGTTGCAAACTATTTTGAGTCTTTCGTCTTCAGAAGTTGAAACCGGATTGCTCGGACTCGAAAGCGAAGGCTTTGTTCTGCGCGGAAAATTTCATCACGGCACAACCGACCAGGAATGGTGCGACCGCCGATTGCTCGCGCGAATTCATCGGCTCACCATCGACCGGTTGCGCGCGGAAATTCAGCCGGTCTCGGTTCAGGATTTCTATCGATTTCTGTTCGCGTGGCAGCGTGTCGATGTCGATCATCGCGTTGAAGGACCGGAAGGTCTGCAATCTGTGCTGGAACAACTCGACGGCTGCGAGTTGCCGCTGGCGGCCTGGGAATCGGCGGTGCTTGCGGCGCGCGTTGCCGACTATGATCCGGAATCGCCAAATTCCGCAGTGGAACTGTTAGCGGCCAATCAAGCCGTACTGGATGCACTGCAAAGCGGCGGGGCGCTCTTCTTCACAGAGTTGATGCGACGCAGCGACGTGTCGGGGCTGCCTTCTCAACTTGAAGAAGCTTTGTCCCAACTCGCGGCGCTGGGTCTGGTCACTTCAGACAGCTTCGACGGGTTGCGAGCGCTTCTGGTTCCGCCAGACAAACGCCCGACGTTTGGACGAAACATCGGAAAACGCCGGCGCAAAACGAACCTGGCCAGCATAGAGTTTGCAGGGCGCTGGTCGTTGCTGAGATCCCCGATCGCGTCGCAGCCGTCGGGAAACGGCGTGGAAAGTTCTGAGCGGGATACAGCCGCCGCAAAATTTGCGCGAGTATTGTTGCACCGATATGGCGTTGTGTTTCGTCGTTTGCTTGAGCGCGAGAGTCTTGGCGCCAGTTGGTACGAGCTTGGCCGAATTTATCGCCGATGGGAAGCACGGGGCGAAATCCGCGGCGGTTATTTCGTGGGAGGAATCAGCGGCGAGCAATTCGCGCTGCCTGAAGCTATTGGCTCGTTGCGTTCCATTCGTAAGGTGCCGCTAAAGGGCGAACTGATCACGCTGAGTGCTGCGGACCCGCTGAATTTGCAGGGGATACTGACGCCGGGACCACGAATTGCCGCGCTCACCGCAAACCGCATTTTGTTTCGCGATGGATTGCCAATCGCGGGACTTGAGGCAGGCGAGGTTCGCAAACTCGCTGATGCAGCCATTCCTGACTTGGAAATCGAAAGGGCGCTAAAAGTAGGAAAGCTGCGGCCGTCGTTGCGACCGTATTACAAGTGACCGGATTGTCATCCTGAGCGAAGCGAAGGATCACACACCAGTTGATTGAGCGCGCTGGTTGATTTGCGTGCTCTAAACTTCGATTATGAGGTCCCTCGCCGTCTGCGCGGCTCGGGATGACAGCCCGATTATTTCTTAACTACCTCGGCGTTCTCGATCATCGCGACGCCGCCGCGTTCTGCCAGTTTGCCTTTCACGGTGACGTTTTTGCCGCACAAATCGGCAAGTTGATCGTTTATTGGCTTGTGTTCGCCAACGACCAGATACGCTTTGCCTTCACTGAGGATGCCGACTGGGCCACCGCTGCGGATGCACTTGGCTCCGCAGGATTGCCCGTGTTTCTCACCCACGGCATTATGATCGACGTAGCACATCATATCGACCACTTCGCCCGTCACCTCTTTCGAAGCACCGGCTTCTGCGCCGTGCTCGTGCTCCTGTGCGATCGCCAGCGGCGAGGCCGCCAGCGCTGCGATGAACGTCGCAGTCACTACAACTCTCAAGACTTTAGGTTTATTGCTTCTTGAATTAAACATACAATAAATTTGCGCTGCCTAGCGTGTTGGTCAATCCATCGGCGGCGGACTGGCGACCGGCGCTCCTTGCCTGCCTCACGCGCTGTTCTCGATCAGATCGGTAAACTGATCGAAAAAATAAGAGGCATCATGCGGGCCTGGCGCGGCTTCCGGATGGTATTGCACGCTGAAGATCGGCAATTCCTTGTGCCGCGTTCCCTCGACTGTGCCGTCGTTCAAATTGATGTGCGTTAGTTCCACATCGTAGGGCAGCGATTCCGCATCGACGGCAAATCCGTGATTTTGCGCAGTGATGGCCACTTTGCCCGTGCGTAAATCTTTTACCGGCTGGTTGGCGCCGCGATGGCCGAACTTCAACTTGAACGTCGATCCGCCGAACGCGAAGCCGAGAATTTGGTGGCCCAAGCAGATCCCGAAGATCGGCCTTTTGCCCATTAAATCGTGCACGGTTTGGTGGGCATAAGGGAGCGCCGCAGGGTCGCCCGGACCGTTGGACAGAAAAATCCCATCTGGATTCAACGCCAGCGCTTCTTCGGCGCTTGTCGTTGCAGGGACAACAGTGACTCCAAAGCCTTTCTGGCGCAGAAGCCGCAGGATGTTTTCCTTAATGCCATAGTCGTACGCCGCGATTCGAAATCGGATGGGCGGAAGCTCGGGTTTGCTGCCTTCGTTCTGCGGCTGGCGAATTGACCATGGGGCGCTGAGCTTATCCTCCGGATCCCAGCGGTAAATTTTCTTGGTTGAGACCTCGCGCACGTAATCCATCCCGATCACGCCCTTGCCCTCGATTCCCCTCTGTGTCGCTTCTTTAGGAGAAATCTCTTCCGTCGTCAGACAGGCCTTCATTGCGCCGCGAGTGCGCAAATGCCGCGTCAGCGCGCGGGTGTCGATTCCTTTTGCGCCGGGGATGTTCCATTTTCGCAAATATTCGTCGAGCGACATTTCGGAGCGCCAGTTGCTTGGAACCTCGGTCAATTCTTCTATGACGAATCCGCGCACATGCGGTGAACGGCTTTCCTGATCGAGCGAATTGGTACCGTAATTTCCGATCAACGGATACGTCATCGCCACGATCTGTCCGCGATACGAAGGATCGGTCAGCACCTCCTGATAACCGGTCATGGCAGTGTTGAAACAAATTTCACCGACGCGCGTGCCAGTTGCGCCAAATGATTCGCCCTCGAAATGGCGGCCGTCTTCGAGGGCTAGAAGTGCTTTCATCAGATCAAAACGTCCAACGCTCAACGCTCAACGTCCAACGCTCAACTAAAATGTCATCCCGAGCGAAGCGAGGGATCTCGATCTACTCCAAGATTAGCAAAACGACATTTGTGTGATCTGCGATCCAAGCGTGAGATCCCTCACGTCCGTTCGGGATGACAGCACGTTTTGAATTGATGTTCCGTAACAACGAAAAACCCGGATCGAAATCTCGATCCGGGTTTTTGAAGTTTTACCCCGCCGGTGCCGTTCAGGTGATTCTCCCGTTCCCTTTTAGGAAAGGGTGGATGACCGTTGCTGCGGAATCTGACTTCCAATTAAGGCCTGTCATTCTCCGCACCAACCAAGCCTCCGTATTTCGTCAACTATCGGTTCGGGGACGTCACCTCAATCGCGAACATCGCAGGGCAAATGTTTACATCCCGAAAACATTCGGAATTCGAAAGCCGCTGGCTGAGAGTTGAACGGAAAGCACTGGTTTCCTGCCCAACCCTCAACGAGCGGCTCTCAATTTCAAAGAACTACTCGCGCAATTCTGCGCCGAGGTCGCGCCGCAATCGCTCGCGAATTTTCGCGTGCGCCGCGTTCACTTCCTCACTGGTCAGTGTGCGACTTCGGTCTCGATATGTCAATCGATATGCGAGTGACTTTCGCGCGTTTCCAATTTCGCCGTCGCTAAACAAATCGAACAGCTCGACGTGTTCCAAGAGGGGTTCACGAGGTTCTTCGATCGCGCGCAAAATCTTTTGATGGGAAGTTTCTTCCGGGACAATCATCGCAATATCGCGAGTAACGGCGGGAAATTTCTCGATGTCGCGGAACTTTGTCGCCAATTCGTTGCGCATTAAAAGAAGGTCAGCGTGCACTTCGGCAACGAACACCGCACCAGGCGCAGTAGATTTTGCGGCCAACAGTTGTCCGCCAAATCCGATCATTCGATAGCTGGAGAAAACATCGACCGGCAGCGCGAGATCAGGAAATTTGCCCTGGCGAAATGACAGATTCGGAGCGACGCATTCCAAGGCGCCTTTGAGATCGAACAGGTCCAGGCCGCGGCTTTTTGGGGATCGCCAATTCGGCGCGCTCGCAACATTTCCCCAGAGCAAAATTCCGACGTGCCGTTCCTCTTTGCCGGATGGCGGAATAAACGTGCGACCGATTTCGAAGATGGCGACGCGTTCTGCTCCGGCGCGAATGTTGCGATCGAGCACTCCTAACAATCCTGCGAGGATGCTGGGACGCAGCGCTACATGATCTTCGCTGAGTGGGTTCCGCAATTCGATTGCGCTTTCGCTGAATGCGAATCGTTCGCGTGGAAGCAATTTGGAAGTTCGAACTTCATCAAGGCCGACTGCTGCCAAGCGCTCCCGCCACGCCGATTCCAAATCGTGCGCATGGTCGGCGATGCTCGCCGGCGTAAAACGGCTTCGATCCGTTCCCGGAATTTTGTCGGCGCCGTAAGCGCGAACGACTTCTTCGATCAGATCGACATCGCGCTGCAAATCGCGGCGATAACTTGGAATCTTCCATTTCGCCGTTTTGGCCGCGCTCATTTTACGCAAACCAAAACCACCCAGAATCTCGTCAACGGTTTTGGGTTTGAGCGTAATCCCAATTACGCGATTGCATTTTTCGCAGCTCAATGAAACGTCCGGCGGATTCGCCGGAAGTTTGCCGGCGACGTTAATTTCCTTTCCCGGAGTTCCGCCGGCGATCTCGCGAATCAATTCAGTCGCGCGCTGCGAAGCGCGGAGCACCATTTCCGGGTCAACGCCGCGCTCGAACCGATAACTTGCGTCACTGGGCAGATTCAATTCGCGCGCAGTGCGCCGAATGCTCGCCGGCAAAAAGTAAGCGGCTTCCAGCAAAATGTTTTTCGTCGAATCCGTTACCCCAGTTTCTTCGCCGCCCATTACGCCGCCGATTCCGACCGCGCGTTCCTGGTCGGCCACAACGCAGCTGTCCGGCGTGAGCGAGTAGGTCTTTCCATCCAGTGCGAGAAATTTTTCGCCTTCGCGACCGAGTCGCACATTGATGCCGCCCCGCAATCTGTCTGCGTCGAACGCGTGCGTGGGTTGACCGAGCTCGAGCATCACGAAGTTGGAAATGTCCACGATGTTGTTGATCGAACGGATGCCGACGCTCTCGATTTTGCCACGCAACCACTGCGGGCTAGGCCCGACTTTCACATTGTCGATCTTACGCGCGGAGAAAAATGGACATTCACGCAGGGCTGAGATCGTCACGCTCTTCCTTTGTAGGGCAGGCGCTCCGCCTGCCGGCAAGCGATGCGCTTGCCCTACAATCTTTTTGTTTGTGAGCGCTGCGATCTCGCGGGCGAGTCCGAAGTGGCTCAGCAAGTCGCCTCGGTTTGGCGTGATTTCGACATCGAAAATCGTGTCGCTCGGAAAGAGATCGGAAAACGGCGCGCTGATCTTTGCTTCGGGTGCCAAAATCAAAAGTCCGGACGCATCGTCGCCGACGCCGAGCTCGATTGGGCTGCAAAGCATTCCTTCCGATTCGACACCGCGGAGTTTGCTTTTTCGAATCTCAGTTCCGCTCGGCAACTTCGCGCCCGGCAGCGCAAGCGGAACTTTGTCGCCAACCTTGTAATTGGTCGCGCCACAAACGATTTGGCGTTTCGTTCCGCTGCCATCATCGACTTCGCAGACCGTCAGGCGATCCGCGTTCGGATGGCGCGAAGAAGCGGTGATCTGCGAAACGATCACGTTATCGATCTTTGCGCCGCGCGTTTCGATGTTCTCGGTTTCGACGCCGGCGCGGGTCAACAATTCCGCGATCTCTTCCGGATTTTTTGGAAGATCGACAAATTCGCGCAGCCAATTGACGGAAAATTTCACTTTTGTCTTAGTGTCATGTCGAGCGAAGTCGAGACATCTCTCGACTACAGCGTTCAGAGATTCCTCGACTCCGCTCGGAATGACAAAATGGGTTCATGCGAACTGGCGGAGAAACCGCAAATCGTTTTGCGCGAAGAGGCGGATGTCGGGAATGTCGAACAGAATCATTGCGAGCCGATCCATGCCGAGGCCGAAGGCGTAGCCGGTCCATTTTTCGGGATCGTAAGCTTTGTCACCGCGCGCTTTGTTGACTGCTTCGAAAACAGCGGGATGTACGATGCCGGACCCAGCGACTTCGATCCATCGCTCGCCGCTTTTGAGCGCTTTGGATTTCACATAAATTTCCAAACTCGGCTCGGTGAACGGAAAATAGTGCGGGCGAAATTGAACTTCGGTTCCTGCGCCGAAGAGTTCGCGCATGAAAAATTCTAGCGCGCCTTTCAGATCGGCGACGCTGACATTTTCATCCACGTAAAGTCCCTCGATCTGGTGGAACTGAGGGCTGTGCGTGGCGTCGAGTTCATCGCGCCGATACGCTGCACCGGGAGCGATCACACGGATCGGCGGCGGCGCGGCCTGCATCGTTCGGATTTGCACGGTTGAAGTGTGCGTGCGCAGCAAACGACCGTCGGGCAAATAAAATGTGTCCTGCTCGTTGCGGGCGGGATGTTCTGGTGGCGTGTTGAGCGCGTCGAAGCACTGCCATTCGTCCTCAATGTCCGGCCCATCGGCGAGCGCGAATCCCATTCGCCGGAAAATTTCGATTGAGCGTTGCCACATCTGGGTGAGCGGATGCAGCGCGCCGATCTCGTGCGGGGTTCCCGGCAGAGAGACGTCCATTTTGCCGAGCGCCTCGGATTCCATTTGCGAACGAAAATTTGCGGCACGCGATTCGAGCGCCGCACTGACGGCGTTGCGAACTTCATTGAGTAATTTTCCCACGATCGGCTTTTCATCCTTGCCGAGCGTTCTCATCTGCTCGCCCCATGCGGAGATGCTGCCGCTTTTGCCCAGATACTTTATGCGCGCGGTCTCGAGGGCCTGTCCATCGCTCGCGGAATCGATTTCACGCAGCGCTTCGTCGCGCAGTTGTTCAAGCGGATGAGTCATTGAAACGTTGAACGTTGAACGTTGAACGTTGAACGTTCAATTTAAAGTTGTCGCTGTAGCGGCGCTCTGTGAGCGCCGATCCGGAGCCGGACGCCAGCAGCTTTCGGCGGTCACCCGCCTTCGCAACGCTACGGCGCGGCAGGCAGACCGCCGCTACACAAGAAGCTACGCTGCTTTTTTCGATTTCGATTTCTCAGTTAGCGCGTGCTTCGCCTGATCGACAATTGATTTGAATGCGGCTTCGTCCGTGACGGCCAGATCGGCGAGAATCTTACGATCCAGGCCAATGCCGGCAGCTTTGAGTCCTTCCGCAAAACGGCTGTAGGTCATTCCATTCGCGCGGGCAGCGGCATTGAGCCGTTGAATCCAGAGGTAACGAAACGTGCGTTTGCGCGTTTTGCGGTCACGATAAGCCCAATACTGGGCTTTCATGATCGCGTCTTTCGCGTAGCGGAAAAGTTTTGAACGGCGTCCGCGGTAGCCTTTGGCTTTTTTTAAGATTCGTTTGCGCCGCGCCCGGCTTGCCGGGGCATTGGTGGCTCTTGGCATGTTTATTCCGCCTCGAATCGCTTCGAGGCTCCTCGTTCAGCGAGTTGTTGTTCCATTTGTCGATCTTCGCGACCTCACTCGCTAATTCGATCCCGAGATACGGAATCAGGTGCGCAGATCGAGAGCGAGAAACGTAGGCGTATCGAAATAAAAGACAAATGGAAATCGGAAGTATGATCACGACCATGCCATTTTATGCTTCAACTTTTTAACGTTTTAACGTTTTAGTGCTACATTGGGCCGCACATGCACTGGCTTGGTCGTCATCGGTTGTTGGTCCTGGGGGTGATTTGTGTTTTTTGGACCGGCCTGATTTTTCTCGGGCATTTCTTTCCGATGACGCCGTTTCTTTCGGCGCCGTGGCGCGGCGAACAAAGCTTCGAAGATTTGCTTCGGCAGGAAGGGCGAAAAACGGCCGCGCCTCGAGATTTCGTTTTTCTGGGACTCGATCAAAGCACATTGCAATTGCCACCGCTGACGCCTGAAGAGATCGCCGGCAATCGAGCGTTCGAACTGATGACCGCGCGACCGTGGCCGTGGTCCCGGGAAGTCTGGGCGGTTTTGCTCGATCGGCTGTTTGGGGCGGGCGCGCGCCTGGTCGTGTTTGACTTGCTTTTTAATACGCGAAACGATGGTGATCCGGAATTTCACGCCGCGCTTGATCGTTACCACGACAAAGTCGTCATGGGCGCAAATTTCGATACGGAAAACGGTGTGCAGGCCATCACCCCGAATGATTCGCTGATTCCGCCGCCGCAACTGCTGGATAACCGGGTCGGCTACGTGAATTTCTGGCCGGATACGATTGACGGAAAAACTCGCGCGTCGATTTATCGCCTGACGGACCGCCAGCTCATGGGTTTGCCGCCGCACCCAAGCGAAGAAGCTTATGAATCTCTTGCCTCGCGCGCTCTGGCCAAAATCGGCCACGGAAAAGATGTGCCGCGTGATTTTCATGGTCACATGATTCGTTTCACCTCGCCGGACGCGTTCGAAGCGCGCCCGCTCTATGAGGTTTTCGATCCGAAACTCTGGCATGCGAATTACGCCGATGGCGCGTTTTTTAAGAACAAGATAGTAATGGTGGGACCCTCTGCGCAGGTGATGCACGACGTAGTCGATACACCGATGAGCCCAGCCACATTGG